>Ga0272449_1002503_pt1 | contig 17069 bp, 11 predicted proteins | sample YNPCB0241_FD_198679 | JGI IMG/M metagenome (GOLD analysis project Ga0272449, IMG submission 198679) | Hot spring sediment microbial communities from Yellowstone National Park, WY, United States - YNP-CB-024-1 | ecosystem: Environmental > Aquatic > Thermal springs > Hot (42-90C) > Sediment...
GATGATATAAAAGGGAAAATTATTGGAAAAGAAGGTAGAAATATAAGATATTTTGAAAATTTAACTGGCGTAGAAATTATTATAGATGAGACTCCAGGAGTTGTTACTCTTTCTTGCTTTGATCCAGTTAGAAGAGAAATTGCAAAATTAGCTTTAGAAAAACTAATAAAAGATGGGAGAATTCATCCAGCAAAAATAGAAGAAAAAGTTAAAGAAGCTAGTGAAGAGATAAATAATAAAATAAAAGAAGCAGGAGAGAATGCAGCATATCAATTAGGTATTTTAAATTTGCCACCTCAAATTTTACATCTTATGGGAAGACTTGCTTTTAGAACAAGTTATGGACAAAATGTTCTTACTCATTCAATAGAAACTGGAATTTTTGCAAGAATGATAGCAGAAGAACTTGGTCTTGATAGTCAAGTTGCTCTTTTGGGTGGATTTTTGCATGATATAGGAAAATCTGTAGACCATGAGATAGAAGGTAATCATGTTGATCTTGGTATTAAAATACTTCAAAAATATGGAATTGATAAAAAAGTAATTGATGCAATGAAATCTCATCATGAAACTTATCCATACGAAATTCCAGAAGCATATGTTGTAACTGCTGCTGATGTTTTATCTGCTACAAGGCCCGGAGCAAGATCAGATACATTTGAAAATTATCTTAAAAGATTAGAAGATTTAGAAAAAATAGCTTATTCATTTGAGGGCGTTCAAAAAGCTTATGCAATTTCTGGTGGTAGAGAAATAAGAGTTTTTGTTATTCCAGAAAAAATAGATGATGTTAAGATGGCATTTTTGGCAAAAGATATTTCTAAAAAAATAGAAGAAGAATTAAAATATCCAGGAGAAATTAAGGTTGTTGTAATTAGAGAAACAAGGGCGGTAGAGTATGCAAGATAAATTTGTAAATTTTTTAAAATATGATATAATTATATTATGATTGCAAAAACAATAGAAAAATATATAAAACTCTTACCAGAAAGAGATGCTGAAATTTTAAAATTAAGATTTGGTTTGGGTGATGAAGGGCCTTATTCTTTGCAAAAAATTGGCTCAAAATATGGTATTACAAGAGAAAGAGTAAGGCAGGTTCAAAATGAAAGTATAAATAAAATAAAAGAAGCAATATTAAATGATGAGAAATTAAATAAAGTAATAATTTTAGGTAAAAAATTAATAAAGCAAACTAATGGATTTTCAGATTTAGATTTAGAAAAGCAAATATCACAAGATTTTGGTTCTGGCACAAAAGAGAATCATATTAGGTTTATTTTAATTTTAGATCCTGAAATTAAATTAGAAGGTAAAGATGATTTTCATGAAAGGTTTTATGTAATTAAAGAGAAAAAGAGTAAAATAAAAGATTTCTTTCATTCTATTGCAAAGGAGCTTCATGGCCAAAAATTAGACTATGAAAAATTTAAAGATAAAATTTTGTCTTTTTTCAATAAAAAATTAAAAGAAGATTTAAATGAAAAAAGTTTTACAAAAATTTTAAAAATATCTAAAAAAATTTGGCTAAATCCATTTAATGAGGGTGGTCATGAAGAAAATTTTTATATAGCTCCAAAAAATACCAAGCATAGAATATTAACAGTATTTCATTATCATAAAAAACCTCTTCATTTTAGAGAGATTCATGAGATGCTTAAAAAAGTTAGAGAAAAATTCCATGAGTTAATTCATCCATCTTGGAATAAAATAACAAAATTAGAAACAATTCATAATGAACTTATAAGACATCCAGATTTTGTTCTTGTTGGAAGGGGGCTTTATGCTTTATCTAATTGGGGTTATTCTGGAAAAACAGTAGAAGAGTTAATTTTAGAATATCTTTCAAATGTTAAAAAGCCAGTTAAAAGAGATGATGTTATAAATTATGTTCTAAGTAAAAAGATAGTAAAACCATCAGGAGTTAGTATTGTGCTTTATAGGCTAAAAGGTAAAGTTAAGTTTTTAGAAAATGGAATGGTTAGTTTATAAAATTTTATGGGAGAATTTTTAAAATTTTTTATTAACTACATTTCAAAAGTTTGGTTTGTAGTTCTCCCAATAGCAATTTGGCATATTTTTAAGGATATTTGGATCACCACAATAAGAATAAACTATAACATTACTAAAAGAAAATGGATTTTTTTAGAGTTAAAAGTTCCTCTATTTCAAGAAAAATCGCCTTTATCGCTTGAACAAGTTTTTGCCTCATTACATGGAATTTATGTTAAAGGTAAACCTAATAAAAGAATATTTGAGGGTTATACACCGCCATGGTATGTTTTTGAACTTGTAGCAAATGATCATGAACTTAAATTTTTTATAAGAATTGAAGAAAGATATTTAAATTTTGTTAAAAGTCGTTTTTATAGTCAATATCCAGAAATAGAAATAGAAGTAGTTAAAGATCCTTTATATCTTTTACCTTTTAAAATTCCAAATAAAGATTATGATTTTTATGGAACAGAATTTAAACTTTCAAATGAAAATTATTTTCCAATAAGAACTTATACAGATTTTGAAAAAGGCGATCTTAAAACAGAACAAAAAATTGATCCAATTACATTACTTTCTGAAGCAGCAGGAGAATTTTCAAAAGACGAATGGTTTGTTGTTCAAATATTTGCAAGACCGGTCCCAGGAGATGAAGATGAAGAGTTTTCTTTTCTTTGGGTCGAAAAAGGGAAAGAGAAAATAAATGAAATTTTAAAGAAAAAAGAAGAAAAAGAGGGAATTTTTGATGAGATTTTAGATTTTACTATTAATCTTTTAAAGGCTCCTTTTTCTCCTCCTAAATTTAAAGAAAAAAAGAAAGAAGATTCACAGCAAATGACTTTGTTTCAGCTTGATCCTATTTCAAGGCTTCAAATAGAAAAAATAACTGAAAAAACTTCAAAAATTGGATTTCAATGTGGTATTAGGGTTGGTTATTTTGCAAAAAAGGATATTTTTAAAAAATTAGCAGGTTCAAGAATTCCTCTTATGTATAGTATTTTTAAATCTTTTGAAAATACTCATTTAAATAGTTTTTCTGATGTTAAAGAAGTCAGAACAAGAGCTTATTATTATTTTGTTGAAAGAAGAGAATTCCAAAAGAAAAGAAATCTATATTATTATTTAAGATACTTTTTCTGGACACAAAAAAAGTTTATTTTAAATATAGAAGAATTAACATCAGTATTCCATTTTCCAAGGACAAGATTTATAGAAAGCGGAATAAAAAGGACAACATTAAAACAACCAGCTCCACCATCAAATTTACCCTTTATATAATTAAAATATGATTCAACCTCTTGGATATGTAATTTTTAGAGGAGAAAAAAAGCTTTTTGGAATAATTTTTAAAATAAAAATTGAAGATTATAATTAGCTTGTGCCGCAGAATAATAAACCAACACCCCCTTTATTTACAAGTTATATAAAAAATATTATAATTAAAATATGATTCAACCTCTTGGATATGTAATTTTTAGAGGAGAAAAAAAGCTTTTTGGAATAAAAGAAGATGATAGAAGAAGGCATATTTATATTATAGGAAAGACAGGAAGTGGTAAGACAACTCTTTTAGAAAATATGATGATTTTTGATATTGAAAATAAAAATGGATTTGCTTTTATTGATGCCCATGGTGATACGTGCGAAAGATTATTAAAATTTGTTCCTAAAGAAAGAATTGAGGATGTTATTTACTTTAATCCAGCAGATCTCAATTACCCATTTAGTTTTAATATTTTATCTCAAGTTCCTTGGGAATTTAGACATATTTTAGTTTCTGGTTTAATGTCTGTTTTTAAAAAAATATGGGTTGATGCTTGGTCAAGCAGAATGGAATATATTCTTACAAATACTCTTTTAGCTTTAGTTGAATTTCCAGACTCAACTCTTTTAGATGTAAATAGGATGCTTGCTGATAAAAATTTTAGAGAAAAAGTTATTGAAAAATTAAAAGACCCTGTTGTTAAAAATTTTTGGACGCAAGAATATTCAAGATATACACAAGCTTTTCAGGTAGAAGCTATTGCTCCAATTCAAAATAAAATTGGACAATTTTTAACATCTCCTCTTATAAGAAATATAATTGGTCAAAAAGAAAGCAAAATAGATTTTAGAAAATTAATGGATGAGAAAAAAATATTTATTGCTAATATCTCTAAAGGATTAATCGGAGAAGATAATGCTGCTCTTTTGGGTGCGATGCTTGTTACGAAAATTCAACTTGCTGCTATGTCAAGAGCAGATATTCCAGAGCAACAAAGGGTTGATTTTTATCTTTATGTTGATGAATTTCAAAATTTTGCTACAGATTCTTTTATAAATATTTTATCTGAAGCAAGAAAATATCATCTTAGTTTAATTTTAGCAAATCAATATTTAGATCAATTACCAGATAAAATTAAAACAGCTATTATTGGAAATATTGGAACTATTATAGCTTTTAGAGTCGGTCCTCTTGATGCAGAGATTTTGGCTAAAGAATTTGAACCATATATTAGCGCTATAGATCTTTTAAATTTACCAAAATATACAACTTATATAAAAATGATTGTCGATGGAATAACCACTCAACCATTTATTGCAAATACACTTCCACCAAGAGAATTACCAAAAATAAGTTATGAGGAAGAAATTATTAATTTTACAAGATCTAAATATTGTGCTACAAGAGGTTTTGTTGAAAAACAAATAAAAGATAGATTTGGCTATCTTCCTGGAAAAGAAGGAGAAAAAGAACAATTTTTAGCAAAATGCTGGAATTGCGGAAAAGAAATTTATGTAGATTTTCCTCCAACAAGAGAAAAACCAGTTTTTTGCGAAAGTTGCCAGGGTAGTTTTACTCCAGAAATTTCTCTTAAAAAATCTATTGAAAAAGGCCTTGTGCAACCATTTAAAACAAAAAAAGATATTAAAGATGAAAGAAATTTAAAAGAGTAAATTTATAAAGATACAGCTCCAGGAATAAAATTTTCTATTGATTTAGAACTTGAATCTATCTCTGGTAAGTTAAGATTTACATCTATCTGTGAAAATTCTTGATGGAAAGAAATGTTATTTTTTTCTAAGATTAAAATATTTTCTCCGACCTGATTTATATAAGGAGTTACTTCTATTAAAATTTCAATATTTTCTTCTTTATCTATTTTGTCTTTTTTAATATAAAAACTATTTTCGCTAAATTCCCCTTCAGATGCATTTTTTATTTTTGACCAGTATGGAGTTTTAAAATAAAGTGTAAAATTTGAAATTTCTTCTCCTTTTGGTATTAATTTAAATTTTACTAAAAAAGTAGAAGCTTTTTGAGCTTTTAAACTATTAGATCCAGAAACTAAACTAATTTTCCTTTCTATATCTAATCCTCCTTTAACTTTTAAATTTAAAATTTTTTCGTATTGAATATTTTCTAATTCATCTTTAAAAATAACTTTAAATGGTATTTGTAAGTTAAAATAATTTTGAGGAATTTTTGTTTTTAAATTAAATGATAGCAAAACAGTTTGATTTGGAGATATTTTATAAAGTTCAGGGCTTTTTTCATAGTCCCAATATAAATTTAATGTTTCTTCTAATTTTGCAAAACCGCCATTTAAAACTTTTATTTTTGAAATTTCAAAATACTCAGGAGCTGTTTCTATTTTTACTTTTGATGTTTTTAAAATTTTATCACTATTATTTTTAATTTCTAATTTAAGATCTAATTCAGCATTAGGTTCTATAAATTTTGGTAAATTTAAATCAACTACTACTTTTGATTTTTCTAACATCAATGCTAGATTTATATTTTTGCCATATAAAATTTCTTTATCTTCAATTAAATAAATTTCAAAATTAAAATTTTTTATACCATAACTAGCTTCGCTTTTGAAAATACCAAAAATCTCTTTTTCTATTTTTTCATTTTTTTTAATAATAAATTTTTCTTTGTACTCATTAATTTCTTCTTCATTATCTAAAATTTTTAGCCCCAGAATAGGGTTAATTTTAAAATAAATTTCCTTATCTTCATTTAAATTATTTCTTATTGTTATTTTTATTGGAAATTCTACTTCTTTTTCTACTGTTTTTGGCATTTCAATATTTGTTTCGATTCCTTCTCCAATAAGGTTTATGTCATAAATATATTCACTTTCTATTTGATTATTTTTTGCAACAATTTTTAAGGGAAAAACTCCTTCTCCTGAACTAAAAACTAAAGATACATCATAGGATTTTAAAGTTTCAGGCTCTAAATCTAAAGAAAAATCAAGTTTTTTAGTATTATTAGGGAAAAGAAATGTTGCATTTTCTGGCAAAAAAACGTTCAATTTTATATTTTTAAGTATTATTTTCGATTTATTTAAAATATTAATTCTATAATTTTTAATTTCAAATGTTTTTATTTCTTTTGGTCCTGTAACAGAAATTTCTAACTCCGGAATTTTTTCTAATTTTTGTTTAAATGAAAAATATAAAGTACCAATACTAACCAAAAATAGAATTATTAAGATTGGAATAATTTTTCTAAAAATAGTCATTTTGTTATATAATTATAAACTAAACTAATATTAATTTTAAAATTATGGAAATAAAATTTTTAGGCGGAGTTGAATCAGTCACAGGATCTTGTTTTATTTTGAATACAAAAAATAGCGAAGTGATGATTGATTGTGGTCTTTTTCAAGGAAGTTCTTTTTTAGAAGAAAAAAATTTTAAAGTTATTGAAGCTAATCCTGATGCTGTTTTTATAACTCATGCCCATTTAGATCATATAGGAAGATTGCCTTATCTTTATAAAAATTTTAAGAAAAAGCCAAAGATAATTTCAACAAAACCAACAAAAGAATTAGCTAAAATTATACTTTTAGACTCTCTCAAAATTTTAAAAGAAAAAAGTAAAATTTTAAATAAAGAGCCTATTTATCAAGAAAAAGATATTGAGATTTTATTGGATAATTGGATAACATTTTCTTATGGAGAAAAAATAAGTTTTAAAGATTTAGAAGTTTACTTTTTTGATGCAGGGCATATTTTAGGTTCAAGTTTTATTTTATTTTCTAATGGAAAAGAAAATATTGTTTTTTCTGGAGATTTAGGGCATCAACCATCAAATCTTTTAAGGCCGCTTGAAAGTTTGCCAAAAACAGATTTTTTGGTTTTAGAATCTACATATGGAGGGAAATTGCATGAAGATATTAATTTAAGAAGAGAAAAGTTAGAAGATATAATAGAAGAAACAGTAAAAGATAAAGGTGTTCTTTTAATTCCAATTTTTGCTATAGAAAAAGCTCAAGAGATAATTTTTGAAATTTATAATTTAATTTCAGAATACAAAGTTCCTAAAATTCCAATTTTTTTAGATTCCCCACTAGCATTTTTAGCTTTTCAAATTTACAAAGACTATTTTGATTATCTTAATCAAAATGCTAGAGCTTTTTTTGATAAGATTAATCATATATTTAAAAAAGATTTTGTTATTCCAATTTTAGAGCATGAAGATTCTTTTAGAATATGGGATTTTCCGAATCCAAAGATAATTTTAGCAGGCTCTGGTATGTCAAATGGCGGTAGAATTTTAAGACATGAGAAAAAATATCTTCCTTTTGAAAATACAAAAATTTTAATAGTTGGATTTCAAGCAGAAGGAAGTTTAGGTAGACAAATTGTAGAAGGTAAAAAAGAGGTTGAAATAGAAGGAGAACTTGTAAGAGTAAATGCTAAAGTTAGTACACTTTATAGTTTTTCTTTACATGCAGATCAAGCTCAAATTTTAAATTGGATTTTTCCTCAAAGATTAAATTTAAAGTCTATATTTTTAGTTCACGGAGAAGAAGATCAAAAAAGAGAGCTTAAAAATAAAATAGTTGATAATTTTGCTATAGAGGTAATAATTCCAAAAGAAGGTGATGTTATACAAATTTAATTTATAATTATTTTATGGAAAAAATAAAATATGAAGATTTTGCAAAAATAGATCTTGTTATTGGAGAAATTAAAGAAGCAAAAAAAGTTGAGGGTTCTGATAAGTTGATTAAGCTTGTTATAGATATAGGAGAAGAGACAAGAACTATTTTAGCTGGAATAGGTAAAAAATATAAACCATTAAATTTAATAGGAAAACAAGTTGTTGTTTTATCTAATATTGAACCTAAAAAAATAATGGGGATAGAAAGCGAAGGGATGATTTTAGCAGTTGATTCAGTAGATGGCCCTATATTAATAGTTCCACATAAAAAGGTTTCTCCAGGTAGCAAAATAAAGTAATATGAAAAAAATTTAATAGAGGCTGAAATATAAAATTAATTAAATCGAAATAAACTAAAAGATACATGGAATTTTCCTTATAAAACAGTCAAATCTGCTTTATAAGTTAAAAATGAAAAATTAAAAATAAAGTAATATGAAAAAAATTTTAATAGGGGCTGATCATAGAGGATTTTTTTTAAAAGAAAAAATAAAAAAATATTTGTCTAAAAAATATAAATATAGATTGATTGATGTTGGAAATTATTTTTATGATATAGAAGATGATTATCCTGATTTTGCAAAAGCTCTTGCAGAAAAGTTTGATAAAAATAGTTTAGGTATTTTAATTTGTGGTTCTGGCGTTGGTATTTCAATTGTAGCGAACAAATTTAAAGGAATAAGATGCGGTATTTGTTTTAATGAAAGACAAACAAAAGCAGCAAAAGAGGAAGACAATATTAATGTTTTAGCTCTTCCTGCAGATTTTATTTCTTTTCAAAAAGCAAAAAAAATAATTAATGAATTTTTAAAATCAAAATTCAAAAGAAAAGAAAAATATATAAGAAGAATTAAAAAAATAAATCAAATAGAAGAATTACTTTTTAGGTAAGGCTTCAATTAAAGTAAAAGCTTTTAACCAAAAACTATAATTGGAAAATATTAAAAAATAAGCTAAACAAATAAATATAAAAATTAAAAGAAGCTTTAAATGGTCCATATTATTTTATTTTATCTTAAATTTTTTAAAATGTCAATAGGCTATAGATTCAAAAAATTTATCCACAGTTTGAGATTGACAAAAAATGAAACATGATTTAACTGTTATATAACAATTAATTTTCAAAACAAAAAAATGAGAAAAAATATACAAACAAAAAATTTTATTAAACAACTTTTTACTTCTAACGAGCACCCATTTAATCTTGTAAAATGGAAAAAATTTAAAATAACGCTTTCTGGTTATGAAAATTTTCCAGAAGTTGAATTTCCTGAATTTTATAGCCAAAATGCTGTAAATATAGTTGCTACCAAATATTTTAAAGTTGTAAATGGAAAACAAGAAACTTCACTAAAAGAACTAATTTCAAGAGTTGTAAAAACATTTAAAAAATGGGGGCAAGAACAGGGTTATTTTGATTCAAAAACTGCAGAAATTTATGAGAAAGAATTAACTTATATCATTTTGCACCAATATGCAACTTTTAATTCTCCTGTTTGGTTTAATGTTGGCGTTCCAGGAAGAAGCCAACAAATGGCGGCTTGCTTTATCCTTGATGTTGAAGATAATATGGAGTCTATTTTGGATTGGATAAAGACTGAAGGAATGATTTTTAAGGGTGGTTCTGGTTCTGGAGTTAATTTATCAAAATTAAGAGGAAAAGGAGAAAAACTTTCAACTGGAGGTGCTTCTTCAGGAGTAATTTCTTTTATGAGAGCAGCAGATGCTGTTGCTGGAAGTATTAAATGTTTGCCGAGGGGTACTGAAATTATTACAAAAGAAGGGGTTAAAAAAATAGAAGATTTAGAAGAAGACGACGAAGTTTTAACAAGATTTGGTTTTCAGAAAATCGGCAGAAAATATTATACAGGAAAGAAAAAAATTTATAAAATAACCACCGAACTTGGAATTGAAATATTAGCTTCAGCAGAACATAAATTTTTAGTAAGGAAAGAAGGGGGAATAGAAGAATGGAAGGAGCTAAGAGAGCTTGATTTAGATAAAGATTATTTAATCTTAGATCTTTCTTTAAAAGAATACGGAACATATCAAAAATTAGAGAAAATCGAGCTTCAGCATCATAACGAAAAGCCAATAAAAATGCCTGAAATTTTAGATGAGAAATTTGCTGAGTGGTTAGGACTTTTATATGGTGATGGCAATATTACTAATATAAAATATGCGAACAAAAATTCAACGCATTATATAGGTTTTCAAGTAGATTTACAAGATAAAGATTTAATTAAGTATATTCAAGATTTATCTTATGAACTTTTTGGAGTAAAAAGTTTTATTCATAGAAGAAAAGATAAAAAAGATAATTCTGTTAGCGTAAGAATAACATCTCACCCCTTAATAAGATTTCTTAAAGTTAATGGTTTGTATAAAACAAAAGGAGACAAAATTAGAGTTCCAGAAAAAATTAAAAATTCTCCACCCTCAGTAAGAGCGGCATTTTTAAGAGGTTACTTTGAAAGCGACGGAAGCATTACAAAAAATAAACCTTATCCTGCTTGTTCAAGTATTAATAAAAAGTTTATAGAAGATATTCAAAACCTTCTTTTTAGTCTAGGGATACTTAATAAAAGAAAGATATTAAAATCAAGAAGAAATTCTTATGGTAGAAGACCAGCTCACGGTCTTATAGTAACAAGTTCTTTTGGTATAAAAAGATTTTTTGATTTAGTCAACTTTATCTCAGAAAGAAAAAAAAGAAAATTTGAAAGAGCAATAAAAATTTTAGATAAAAGACAATTTGAACAAAGATGGATTTTGCCTTATCCAGAAAATGATTTTGAGATTGTCTATCAAAATATTCCTAATGAAACGAGATATTTCTTTAGAAGACTCACCTCTAAATACTTTAGAGAAACAGTAGGTAAGACAAACTTTAACAGATTTAGAGCCAATTACTTATTGGGTAAATTTCCATTTTTAGAAAATACCTTTATTGGCTACTTTGCTAAAAATGATGTTTATTATGAGAAGATAAAAGAAATTAAATTTTTGGGAGAAGAAGAAACATACGACATTTTTGTTCCAAATGTTAACGAATATTTGGTAAAAAATATTGTGGTTCATAATTCTGGGGGCGCGACTCGTAGGGCGGCAAAAATGGTTATTTTAAATGCTGATCATCCTGAAATTATAGATTTTATAAGAGTCAAAGCAGAAGAAGAAAATAAAGTAAGAGCACTTATGGAAGCAGGCTATGATATGACTGATATGAATAATCCTTTATGGCAAAATATTTTCTTTCAAAATGCTAATAATTCAGTAAGAATTCCAGATGCTTTGATGGAAGCTGCTATGAAAGATGGAGAATGGAAAACATATTACAGAACAACTGGTGAAGTGGCAAAAACTTATAAAGCTAAAGATATTTTATGGGAAATAGCAAAAGCAGCATGGGAATGTGGCGATCCAGGAGTTCAATTTGATGACATTATCCAAAAATGGCACACTTGTAAAAATTCAGGCAAGATCGAGGCAACTAACCCTTGCTCTGAATTCGTATTCTTAAATTGGAATTCATGCAATTTAGCTTCTATCAATCTCCTTAAATTCTTAAAAGAAGATGGGAGTTTTGATGTTCCTGTATTTATTCATACTGCAATAGTTCTGTTTCTTTCTCAAGATCTTTTGATTTCTAAAGCAGATTATCCTCATCCAAAAATTGCTGAAGAAACTAAAAAATATAGAACCATTGGTTTAGGTTATACAAACTTAGGAGCTTTAATTATGGCTTTAGGTCTTCCTTATGATTCAGAAGAAGCCAGAGATTTAGCAGCAAGTATTACTGCACTTATGACAGGAACTGCTTATAAGCTTTCTGCTGAAATTGCAAGCAAACTTGGTCCATTTCCTGAATATGAAAAAAATAAAGAACCAATGATGGAAGTAATGAAAATGCATAAAGATCATTTGAAATATGTTAAAGAAAACGAATTTAATAAAGAAATTTTAGAAAAAGCAAAGGAAGTTTGGAATGAAGTAATTGAACTTGGAGAAAAATATGGTTTTAGAAATGCACAAGCAACAGTAATTGCTCCTACCGGTACTATTTCTTTTATGATGGATGCTGATACTACTGGTATTGAGCCGGATTTTGCTTTAGTGAAAATGAAACAGCTTGTTGGAGGAGGTTATATCAAAATTGTAAATAGAACAGTGCCTTTAGCTCTTAAAAGATTAGGGTATACTGAAGAACAAATAAAAGATATCGTTAAACATTTGGAAGAAACTCAAAATATAGAAACTGCACCACATATTAAAGAAGAACACCTTTCTGTTTTTGATTGTGCTATAAAACCACCAGGAGGAAAAAGATATATTTATTGGATGGGCCATGTTAAAATGGTCGCTGCAGTTCAGCCTTTTATTTCTGGTGGAATTTCTAAAACATTTAATATGCCAAATGAAACAACCATTCAAGAAATTTATGATGCTTACTTTACTGCTTGGAAACTTGGAATAAAATGTTTTGCTGTCTATCGAGATGGATCTAAAGCAACTCAAGCATTATTTACAACTGTTAAAAAACAATCAAAGATTGAGAAAAAGAAGCTTCCTTTAACTAGAGTATCAGAAACTCATAAGTTCTCTATTGCAGGACATGAAGGATATCTTACTTATAGCTTTTTTGATGATGGTTCTTTAGGTGAGATATTTATTAGAATGTCAAAGCAGGGAAGTACCTTAGCTGGACTTTTAGATTCTTTTGCTATTGCAATTTCTGTTGCTCTTCAATATGGTGTTCCTCTTAAAGAATTAGTTGAGAAATTCATTTACAATAGATTTGAGCCAAGTGGTGTAACTCAAAATCCGCAAATTCCTTTAGCAACATCAATTGTAGATTATATTTTTAAATACTTAGCTTTGAGATTTTTAAAAGATGAAGATTTAATTGATCTTGGACTTAAAAAAGCAGCGCCGGTAGAGTCTAATGTTTTACAAAAAACTCTTCCGCTTGAAATAAAGAAAACTTCTAATAATGGAATTGATTCAGGCCCTCCTTGTAAATATTGTGGTGGAATGACAACAAGAACAGGAAGTTGTTACACTTGTTTAGAATGCGGAGAAAGCTCCGGCGGCTGCGGATAAGATAAATAGAAAGTTAAAAGTTAAAAGTTAAAAGTCAAAAGTTAAAAGTTAAAAGTCAAAAGTCAAAAGTCAAAAGTCAAAAGTCAAAAGTCAAAAGTCAAAAGTTAAAAGTTAAAAGTTAAAAGTTAAAAGTTAAAAGTTAAAAGTTAAAAGTTAAAAGTTAAAAGTTAAAAGTTAAAAGTTAAAAGTTAAAAGTTAAAAGTTAAAAGTGGTATTAACTGTTCGGACTAAATAAAAAATGTAATTTAATTTATAAATTGTATAATTATTTCCATCTCCCACTTCCCATCTCTCACTGCTAACTTCTAATTTTATTTTTATGCTATAATTTATATATCATTGAAATTAAAAATTATTTACATTTATCCGCGTCTATCCGCGTTGTATCCGCGTTCATCCGCGTATCCAGGTTTATCTACTATGCCCCGGTAGCTCAATTGGTAGAGCAACAGCCTTTTAAGCTGGAGGTTGGGGGTTCGATTCCCTCCCGGGGCACAAAAAGAAAGGCAAAAGGCAAAAGTAAAAAGTCAAAAGTCAAAAGTAAAAAGTAAAAAGTTATATAATTTATGAAATACGCGAACTAATGCGAACTTGAAACGAACCAATGCGAACTTTTTATCCGCGTTAATCAGCGTTATTAATCAGCGTTAATCCGCGTTAATCTGTGGTAGTGCGGTGGTAGTTCAGCGGTAGAACGCCTGCTTGCCATGCAGGAGGTCGCGGGTTCAAATCCCGTCCACCGCTCAAATTTATGGAACAAACACATTTAAAAAATCCCTTTATTTTTCTCTATAAGGCAACTTTTAATTATTTTAAAAATAAAAAAGCTCTTCTTTTATCATTTTTAATTTTTATTTTTTCTATATTAAGTTTTCTTTTTAATGAAAAATTAACACCAATAATTCAAGAGCAAGCAAATAAAAATCCAAATTTACTTTTTTTAGCAATTATTACAAACATAATTTTAATTTTAATTTATTTAGTATTTTCAATTTCATTTATCTTATCTCTTTTAAAAAAAGAAAATTCACTTCAACAAATTTTTGAAGAATCTCCACGCTACATTTTAAAAATTATTTTTTCCTCAATTTTAATTTTTATTTTAGCTACATTTATATTTTTTAATCTTTTTTTTATTTTAGGATTAATTTTTAGTATTCTCTCTATTATTACAAAATTAGGGGCAAATTTGCAATTCCCAACTTATTTTTTCATAATTCTTCTTATTATTTTTACTTTTTTTACCTTTCCTTTACTTTTTTCTCCAATTTTTATAATCACAGAGCGCGAAAAAATTTTAAGATCAATTTCAAAAAGTTATTATTTTGCATTCAAAAATAAATTTTTAATTTTCAGTTCTTTAATAATATTTTTATTAATTTTCAGTGCTATTTTTTATTCAATATTTCAATTTACACAACTTAAACATTCTTTTTTAAAAATTTTAACCCAAACCTATGAAAAAGATTTAGAATTTCAATATTTAGTTTTAATTTACTTTTTAGAAAACATTTTATTTTTCCCAATATTAATATCAATCTATTCAACTTATTTTGAAAATTTTAAAGAAAAATTAAAAGAGGAAAAAGATTTAGATGAAAAAATAAAATCTACAAGCAGAAAGATTCTTAAAATTTTATTAATTTTTGTTATTTTAGATGTAATCTTTTTTGCTCTTACTTTAGCTTTAATTAAATACTTTTTACCAAAGTTTCAAGAACAATTGAAAAATTTAAATTTGCAAGATATCAAAACCAATCAAAGCCCAAAATAATTCCTAAATTCCTAAATAAAATTTCTCCATAATCCATATATTTTAAAAGTGCTTCAAATATTAATTTTTCATATCCAAAAATTTCAGCACTAGAAACTTTTGGCAAAATAATTAAACTAAATAATATAAATAAAATTAAAAGATATGGCCTTTTTTGAGTAAAATAAGAAAGAATGAAAATACCAAAAATAAGCGCGCCAAAATAATAATATAAATACCCTGGCCTTAAACTTTCAATAAGTATTAAATTAAAAAAGTAAAAAAGATAACCTGCAGTAAAAAGATAAATTTCATTAGGAAAAACAATCTTTTTTTTGAAAGTTTCAAAAACAACTTTTAAAATATATAAAAACGAAAATATCCAAACTAAAATATTTGGAAAAATTTCAAAAGTTGCATTAATATTTCTAATTCCAAATGGCCAACCCAAAACAAAAGAAGCTAAAGGGGAGCAAAATTTAACCGGGACTGAATGTGAAAAAAACATTTTTAAATTCTCTTCTAAGATTTTTTTAAAACTTAAAGTTAAAAATTTAAAACCATGCTCTTTAATGAAAAATCCAAAATGAATTTCAAAGAAAAGATAATAAATTAAAATTATTAAAATAAGACCAAAAATAACTTCTTTAATTTCAAAATTTTTCAAAAAATAAATAAAAAATAAAATTACAAAAATTATTGAAAACCATTTTGTGCTAATCGCAAGAGACCAAAAAATAAAAAATAAAAGTTTTTTATTTTTAAAAAGAAATATTAAACATAAAAGAGAAAAATTTATCCAAACAATTTCAAGCAAAAGAAATTTTCTAAAAAAAAGAAGACTAGTTTCTGTATTTAGTAAAATTCCAACTATAGTCGCCCAATTTAAATTATTTGAAACTTCTTTAATTAAAATAAATCCTAAAACCCCTAAAAATGAACTAAAAATTAAAAATAAAATTCTTGGCAAAAAATAATTTTCTCTTTCTGGCCAACCAGAGATTTTAAGCAAAAGAGCAAAAAATAATTTTGCAAGAGGTGGATGGCCATCAAAAAATTCTTCTTTTTTAAGATAATTTTGAGCCTGAGTAATAAAATAAACTTCATCAAAAACCTTAAAATTTGCCTTTTCTAATCCAAAAAGCCCCAGTAAAAATCCTATAGAAAAAATCAAAACGACAATTAAAAGCTCATTTAAATTTTCCTTTATCCACAATTTCATTTGAAATTTTACCACAAGATGCTATAATTAAAATTAATTAATAATTGCCCAACTTGGGCACAAAATTAAAAATATGAACGGAGAAAATCAACAACAAACACAACAGCCACAACCAGAGAAAAAAACAAAACTTACTTGGCTTTATGTTGCAATTATTATAGTTATCCTTATTATTGTTCTTTACGGACTTTTAAAATAATTTATGGATGAAAAATTAGAAGGGAAAAAATCAAAGAAAATTTATTTTATTATAGCTTTAGTTATTATTATTTTAGTTATTTTAGGATTTTTTGTTTATGATAAATTTATTAAATTTAAACCAAAGCCAATACCATTTAGAAAATACGAAGTAGCGCCAGTAAATAAAATAAAAAATGGCGAATTTTTGCAAGGAAATTATGAGGTTGAAAAAGGCAAAGTTTTCGGGCTTTTTAACGATGATTTAGTTCCTCATTATTTAGCCTCAGATGATTGCCCAGAACTTAATGGTCGTATTGTCCCGCCTCTTGGTTTTGCAAGCATTGTCGCTCCAAATAGGGACGAGTGTACAGTTTATCTAAAAGAAAAACCAGAAAATAAAGTAAAATATAAATTTAGATAACGCGGATTAGCATAGAGAATTCGGGAAAATTTTAAAAGATATATCCGTGATAGCGCGCTCCATCCGCTTTATATCCGTGTTCATCTGTGTTGTATCCGCGTTAATCCGCGTTTTATTACATCTGCGTTTATCCGCGTTATTAATCCGATCCGCGTTAAAATCCGCATATATCCGCGGTTAAAAATTATTATGTTAATCAAAATATTATCCTTAATAGTAAACTTTAATCTTATATTCCAACCTTTAACATTTAATCTTTATTTAAGTTCTCTTTTAAATTCAAAAGTTCAAGCTCAAGATACAAGCAATGACTCTCCTCAATTTGAAGTTGAAATTGTCCCAATCGCCACCGCCTCCTCAACAGATATTGTAGGTTATTTAGGTGATTTTTTGTGTAATCCATATGAAGGCAATGCTTTTGTTCCATCACCATATGAGTTTAATGCTTCAGGAA
>Ga0272449_1002504_pt1 | contig 17058 bp, 19 predicted proteins | sample YNPCB0241_FD_198679 | JGI IMG/M metagenome (GOLD analysis project Ga0272449, IMG submission 198679) | Hot spring sediment microbial communities from Yellowstone National Park, WY, United States - YNP-CB-024-1 | ecosystem: Environmental > Aquatic > Thermal springs > Hot (42-90C) > Sediment...
GATGCACGGCGAACGAGTGGCGCAGCGTGTGCGGCGAGATGGCTTTCTCGATGCCCGCGCTGGCGGCGTACTCTTTGAGTTTGTTCCAGAAGCTGATTCGGCTCAGCGGCGCGCCGCGGTCGTTCAGGAACAGCGCGTGGCAGGGGCGTTTCGGGCGGGCGAGTTTGGGGCGGGCGTCGCTGAGGTACCGCTGTAGCCAATAGACTGTGCCGTCGGGCAGGGGCAGCCACCGTTCGCGCCCGCGCTTGCCCACCACGCGCACTAACCCCTCGCTGAGGTTCAACTGCTCCAGTGTGATACTAAGTAGTTCGGAGACGCGCATGCCTGTGGTATACATCATCTCCAGCATCGTGCGGTCGCGCAGCCCATACGGGGTGTCCAGCGGGGGCTGGAGCAGTAGGCGGCGCAGTTCGTGCGGGGTGAGCGTGTTGGGCAGGGCGCGATGCACACGCGGGGTCGCCAGCGCGTCGGGCGGCTCGTGTTCCAATATGCCGCGCCGATAGAGGTGCTTGAGGAACGCTCGCGCCGCGCTGAGCTTGCGCGCGATGCTGGATTCGCTCATCGAGCGGCGGCGCAGGTAGTGCATGAAGCCCTCCCAGAGGGTTGTGTCCCACTCGGCTGGGTCAGTGCGCCCCGACCAGCGCAGGTAGTCGCAGAACTGGCGCAGGTCGACGGCGTAGGCGTTCACTGTATGCGCCGACGCCTGCCGCTCCTGCGCCAGATAGTCCAGAAACCCGTCGATGTAGGCGTCCATTAGCCCGCTTCGCCTTCCACTTCGCCGACCTTGAGTTGCAGCTCGCTGCGCTTTTCGATACGCTCGATCTTGCCGTCGCGAATCCACACGATACGGTCGGAGATGTCGAGCATCTTGAGGTCGTGCGTGGCGGAGATGATGGTCACGCCGCGCTCTTTGTTGAGCCGTTTGAGCAGCTCGATGATTTCCTTGCCTGTTTTCAGGTCGAGGTTGCCTGTCGGCTCGTCGGCGAGGATGATGGAGGGGTTGTTGGCGAGTGAGCGTGCGATGGCGACGCGCTGCTGCTGCCCGCCTGACAGCTCGGTCGGTTTGTGGTGCAGGCGTCCGCCCAGCCCGACCAGCGTGAGCAGCTCCACGCCGCGCTCGCGCGCCTCGTCGGCGTTGACGCCCGCGAACACCATCGGCAGCGTCACATTCTCCAGCGCGGTCATCACGGGAATCAGGTTGAAGGTCTGAAAGATGTAGCCGATACGGTGGCAGCGCAGGAACGCCAGCTCCTGCGGATCGAGCTGCGCCATGTCCACATCGTCGATGAACACCGACCCCGAAGTCGGCTTGTCCAGCCCGCCAATCATGTTGAACAGCGTGCTTTTGCCCGACCCTGAGGGTCCCATAATCGACAGGTACTCGCCGCGATAGATGTCGAGGGTCACGCCGTCGAGCGCGCGCACGGTCAGTTTGCCCATCTGGTACTCTTTGACCACATCGCGCACGCGCACCACGAACTCTGTCGCTGCTCCGTCGCCTGCGGTCGGTTGCGTCCCAAGTTGTGCTTGCGTCATCGTGCGATACAGATTCGCCGCACTGCCGAAAGTTCCTGCTATGGGCGGTATAATTCGCGTGTGCGACCGTTGCCGAAGGTTTCGCTGGAAGGTTCGGTAGAGCGCGGCTACTCCATCTGGTTCGTGATGGTGGTCGCGCTGTTTTTGACGAGTCTGCTGGTGTCGAACATCATCGCGGCGAAGCTGATTAGTGTCGGCGGGCTGGTGATGTCCTCGGCGATTGTGATTTTCCCCGTGAGCTACATTATTGGCGATGTGCTGACGGAGGTATACGGTTATCGTCGGGCGCGGCTGGTGATTTGGATCGGCTTCGCGTGCAACCTGCTGGTGGTGCTGATTATCAGCGCGGCGATCGCGATGCCTCCCGCGCCGTTCTACGAGCATCAGGAGGCGTTCGCGACGGTGCTGGGCGTTGCGCCGCGCCTGCTGCTCGCCTCGCTGGTGGCGTATCTGGTGGGCGAGTTCACCAACTCATATGTGCTGGCGAAGCTCAAAATCGCCACGCGCGGGCGCTGGCTCTGGACACGCACGATTAGCTCCACGATGATTGCGCAGCTGCTGGACACGGCGATTTTCACCGCGGTTGCGTTTGCAGGGGTCTACCCGACGGCGGAGTTGGTCAAAGTCAGCCTGATTGAGTGGGGCGCGAAGACGCTCTACGAGGCGCTGGCAACGCCAATAACCTACCTCGTGGTCGGCTTTCTGAAGGCGCGCGAGGGCGTCGATGTGTACGACACCGACACGAAGTTCAACCCGTTCCTCGTGTGGGAGTAGCTACTTGAGCAGGGGCGACTCCCAGTAGATGTACGAGGTGCAGGCGTCTGCGTCGGCGGTCGGTTGCATCCGCACGCGGGTCGCCCCCAACAGCGCGACAATCGCCATCAGCCAGAGTATCCAGAGTGCGTATCGGCGCATGGTTCCACTTGGTTAGAGGCGCGACTGCCCCGAAAGGTTTCATCGAATCGGTTCCCGCGCCCTCTTTTCGAGCTGCGCCTCTGGGAAGCCGTATGCTCCCAAAGAGCCCCAACGCTCTACGACGGGGCGTTTCAGTGCCCGCCGATGTCGACGGTCGTGTAGCCGCCGCGCGCCCGATAGTAGAGGAACTGCGCCCCGAACAGGAACACCAGAATCGCAGGCAGGATTGCCACATAGCGGAAGGTCATCGCCGCGCCGTAGCGCAACGCCTCGTCCAGCACCGCCTTCTGCTGCTGCGCCGTCGGGTCGCCTTCCTGCGCTTTGTTGATAATCTCCTGTGCGCGTTCAGGGCTATACCTGCCGTCCACGACCACCAATTGGCGCACTTCGGGGGTCAGTTTCTCGATGGTGTGCAGGTCGTAGATGCGCCCCATGCTGGGTCCCGCGACGCCTGCGGCAATCATGCCCGCCGCGCCCATCACCGCCAGCAAAAACTCGCCCCCGCGCGGATAGCGCTCGGAGACCACGCCCAGCATCGTCGGCCAGAAGTACGCCTTGCCAATCCCGAACACCGTCGCCGCGAGGAACGCCGCGCCCGCCGTGAACGAGACGCTCAGCAAATACAGCCCAACCGCCGCAAACGCCGCGCACACCGCCAGCAAGCCAATCGGCGTGAACACCCGCGCCACGGGGCCTGCCACCAAGCGCAGCACGAACATCAAGCCCGAAGTGTACACAAGGAACAGGATGCCGCGAATGCCCACCGTGTCGGTCAATACCGAGCCGACCCACTGGTCGGGTCCCAGCTCCGTGATGGCGGTCATACACATACACAGGACAAGCAGCAGCACACCAGGACGCAGAATCTGCAGGAACATCTCGCCCATGCTCACACCCGACGCCGCGCGTTCGGTTTCGGGGAACTTCTCCGTCCAAATCATCGCACCGTAGATGAGCGCAGGCACGATAATCGTGCCCAGCCGCACCTGCCACGGGGCGTTCAGAAACTCCGCCAGCGCAAAAGTCGCCAGCCCGCCGATAATCAACCCGCCAGGCCACCACGCATGCAGCACATTCAGCTTGTGCGTCTTGTCGTTGGGGTACATCGTGGCAGCGAGCGGGTTAATCACCGCCTCCACCGTGCCGTTCGCCAACCCCACGAGCAGCGTCGACAGCAGCAGCGCGACAAAGCCGTAGTTCGGCGACAGAATCGTGAACACAATCCCCAGAATGTGCCCCAGACACGCGAACTTCAGCAAGCGTCCCATCCCGAAGGTGTTCACCAGCGGACCCACAATCAAAATCGCTATCGGGAAGCCCCAGATGCCCATCAGGTTGACCAGCCCCTGCTGCTCGTGGCTGATGTTGAAGGTCGCGCCCAACTCCTTCAGAATGTCGGCGCGTATCGAAAACGCCATCGCCGTCGTCACCAGCGCGATACAGCTGGCGACGAACAGTTTGTTATAGTTATAACTCCCCTGTGCCATGTCGCCCTCCTTAAGGTGGACGGTATCTTCGAATTGGGTGGGGCGATTCCTGCCAGTTTTTGATTGAATCCGCCCCCCTTGATATTTAGCCACGCTAAGGGGTATCCTTATAGAAAATGGCGACAGGAGCCTTAGCAGAGCCGATGCGCAGGCAGGCGCACCCGAACCGCACGCCCATAGTGCTGATTGTGGGCAACCCGAATGTGGGCAAGAGCGTGCTGTTCCACAAACTGACAGGACGCTATGTGACGGTCTCCAACTATCCGGGCACGACGGTCGAAGTCGCGCGTGGGACGATGCGCTATCGCGGGCGCGAGTTCACGATTATCGATTCGCCGGGCATGTATTCGCTGACGCCCATCACCGACGAAGAGCGGGTCGCGCGGCGCATCCTGCTACGCGACCGACCCGACTTGGTGCTGCATGTGGTGGACGCCAAAAACCTCGCCCGCATGCTGCCCCTGACCGTGCAACTTCTGGAGACGGGTGCGCCCGTGGTTCTGGTGCTGAACATGATGGACGAACTGGAGCGCGCAGGGCTAAGCATCCAAGTAGACCATTTGCAGGAGCAGTTAGGTGCGCCTGTTGCGCCGACGGTCTGCCTCACTGGGCAAGGCATCGACGCGCTGAAGGAGTTAATCTATGAGCGTCTCACCGCCGCCGACCTACCCCGCCGCGATTGAGCAAGCGATTGCCGCAATCAGCGAGCATCTGCGCGGCGACTACCCGCTGAGCCAGCGCACGCTTGCCCTGCTGCTGCTACAAGACGACCCCGAAATCTGGGACGAGGTGCAGGTGCAGGAGACGCCCGCCGCGCTGGACGCCATCCGTGCCATCAAGGAGCAACTGGAACGCGCGGGCGAGACGCCGCTGGCATGGCAAATCGAACACCACCGCCAGCAGTGGAGCCAGCAACTCGCGGCGCAGGTGACGCACGCCACTGCCCCGCCGCGCCCCAACACCCTCGCCGAGTGGGTCGGCTGGCTGTGCATGAACCCGTGGACAGGCTTCCCCATCCTCGCGCTGGTGCTATACTTCGGGCTGTACCAGTTCGTGGGCGTGTTCGGCGCGGGCACGGTCGTCGGTCTCATCGAAGAGAACCTGTTCGGCGAGTATATCAACCCATTCGTAGAGCGCATCGTGCGCACGGTAGTGCCCTGGCAGCCGATTCAGGAACTGCTGGTCGGCGAGTACGGCGTGTGGACGCTGGGCGTAACCTACGCAATCGCGCTGATTCTGCCTATTGTGACCTTCTTCTTTCTGGTGTTCGCGCTGCTGGAGGATACGGGCTATCTGCCGCGCTTGGCGATGCTGATTGACCGCGCGTTCAAGGCGCTGGGGCTGAACGGACGGGCGGTGATCCCGATTGTGCTGGGGTTTGGCTGCGACACGATGGCGACGGTGGTCACGCGCGTGCTGGAGACGCGGCGCGAGCGGGTGATTACGACGCTGCTGCTGACGCTGACGATTCCCTGTTCGGCGCAGTTGGGCGTGGTGCTGGCGTTGCTGGCGGCGTACCCGCTGGGGCTGGCGATTTGGGCGGGCGTGATTGCGGGCGTGTTCCTCGTGTCGGGCTGGCTGGCGGCGCAGGTGCTGCCCGGACGCGCGACGCCGTTCTATATGGAAATCCCGCCCATGCGCCTGCCGAGCCTGTCGAATGTGCTGCTGAAGACGCTGGCGCGCCTGCAGTGGTACTTCCTGGAGGTGCTGCCGCTGTTCCTGATTGCGAGTGTGCTGATTTGGGTGGGGCAGTTGACGGGGCTGTTCGACTTGGCGTTGCGCGTGCTGACGCCGCTGACCCGCGCGTTGGGCTTGCCTGCGGAGGCGAGCGTGGCGTTCCTGTTCGGCTTCTTCCGACGGGACTACGGCGCGGCGGGGCTGTACGACCTGCACGCGAAGGGACTGCTGACGGGCAACGAGATGCTGATTACGGCGGTGGTGCTGACGCTGTTTGTGCCGTGCGTGGCGCAGTTTCTGGTGACGATTCGCGAGCGGGGCTGGAAGACCGCGCTGGCGATGTTCGCGATTGCTGTCACGGTCGCCTTCGGTGCGGGGTTCCTGCTGAGCCGTGCGCTGGAGATGTGGGGGGTGAACCTCGGATGAGGTGCAGTTTCTGCGGGCACGAGTTGACCGACGAGGGCATCGAGAAGGCGTGTCGTGGGTGCGCGGCGTTCGGCGGCTGCCGACTGGTCAAGTGCCCGCGCTGCGGCTACGAGCAACCTCAAGAACCGCGATGGATCCGAAACTTGGTGAACTGGGCAAAACGGAAGCAGGCAGGGACGACGCGCAAGACGCCGTCCCCTTGACCCACCTCCCGACAGGACGCCAAGCGCGCATCGTGCGGGTCATCCATGACCACGATGGGCACTGGCGCAAACTCAGCGCGCTGGGCATCGTGCCCGGCGCAACGGTCTACTTGCAGCAACGCTTCCCGACCTACGCGGTGCGGGTCGGAATGTCCACTATCGCTGTGGACAAGCAACTGGCGCAACTGATTTGGGTCACGCCCTTGTAAGCCCTGTTGCTACCAAACTTCGTCTAAGGCGTCGCGCAGCAGGCTGTACGCCCCAACAACGCAGGCGATAGCAAGCGCAATCGCGATTGCCGAGAACATTCCGTTCCACCTCCCCGTCTGGGCTATGGGAGATTCTGCCATTCTGGGGGGCGATTCTGCACCGTAGGGTTGCGGGATTTGGGTCAATCGATGCGGGCGGGTATACTTTTCGCTGGCATGACAGGCTCCGAATCGTCGCCGCGCTGGCGGCGCGTGCTGATCAAACTCAGCGGGGAGGCGTTCGCAGGGGAGCAAGGGGTCGGCTTGAACCCCGACGCCATCGACTACCTCGCACGCGAGGTGATTGCCGTTCACCAGTTGGGCGTGCAGACCGCTGTGGTGGTCGGCGGCGGGAACATCGTGCGTGGGGCGTCTATTGCCCCCACAGGCATCGAACACGCCACCGCCGACTACATGGGCATGCTGGCGACGGTGATTAACGCGCTCGCGTTGCAAGCCGCCATCGAGCGGCGCGGGGTAGACACGCGCGTGCAGTCCGCCATCGCGATGCAGGCGGTCGCCGAGCCGTTCATCCGCCGACGCGCCCTCCGCCACCTCGAAAAAGGGCGCGTCGTAATCCTCGCGGCAGGCACAGGCAACCCGTTTTTCACGACCGACACCGCCGCCGCCCTGCGCGCGGTGGAACTCAACGCCGACGCGCTGCTCAAAGCGACCAATGTGGACGGCGTCTACGACCGCGACCCGCGCAAGCACCCCGACGCCATCAAGTTCGACACCCTCTCGTTCGAAGACGCCCTCCAACGCCAACTGCGCGTGATGGACCTGACCGCTTTCACGCTCTGCATGGAACGCACGATGGAGATTGTCGTCTTCAATATCTGGAAGCCGGGCAACCTGCGCCGAATCGCGCTGGGCGAGCCAATCGGCACAACCGTGCGCCGCACCGAATTGAAGGAGGTATGAGTATGTCCAAACACGAACCGAACACATCCATGACACCCGACGCGCTCTTCAAAGACGCAGAAGCGCGCATGAAGCACGCGATTGAACACCTGCAGCAAGACCTCGCGGGCTACCGCACAGGACGCGCGAACCCCGCGATGGTCGAGCGCATCACGGTCGATTATCATGGCACGCCCATGCAACTGCAGCACTTGGCGTCGATTACCGTGCCCGAGCCGCGCCAACTGCTGATTCAGCCGTGGGACCAGTCTGCCGTGCCCGCAATAGAGAAAGCCATTCAGAAATCGGACTTGGGCGTGAACCCCGTCAGCGACGGGCGCACGCTGCGCATCACGCTGCCCCCGCTGACCGAAGAGCGACGCAAAGACCTCATCAAGCAGGTGCATAAACGCGCCGAAGAGGGGCGCGTCGCCATCCGCAACATCCGACGCGACCTGCACGAACACCTGCGCCAACTGCAGAAAAACAAACAAATCTCTGAAGATGACCTCAAACGCTACGAGCAGCAGATGGAGAAACTCACCCACAAATACATCGACGAGGTTGACCGTATCCAGAAGGCGAAGGACGCCGAACTAATGGAGGTCTGAGGGCACAAGGATGCAGGCAACCGATTGGCGCACAGAGGCGGCGCGGCGCGGGGTAGACCTTGCGCGCCTGCCCAAGCACATCGCGATGATTATGGACGGCAACGGGCGCTGGGCGCGGGCGCGCGGGCTGCACCGACTCGTCGGGCACGCCAACGGGCACAGCACCGTGCGCCGTATGGTGCTGGGCTGTGCCGAACTGGGCATCGAGGCGATCTCGCTCTACACCTTCAGCACCGAGAACTGGCGGCGTCCGCAAGAGGAGGTGCAGGGGCTGATGCGCCTGCTGGAGCGTTCCGCCCGCGAGGAGCTGCCCGTGATGATGCGCAACGGGGTGCAGATTCGCTTCAGCGGGCGCATCGGCGAACTCGCGCCTGAGTTGCAAGCGATTCTGCGCCGCGCGGAGCAACTCACGGCGCACAATCGGCGCATCATTTTGCACTTAGCCATCAACTACGGCGGGCGCGCCGAGATTGTGGACGCCATCCGCGCCATCGCCCGCGAAGCGCAAGCAGGACGCCTTGACCCCGACGCCATCGACGAAACCACCGTGCAGGCGTTCCTGTATCAGCCTGACCTGCCCGACCCCGACCTGCTCATCCGCACGGCAGGCGAACGGCGCACCAGCAACTTCCTGCTCTGGCAGACCGCCTACACCGAACTGTATATCACGCCCGTGCTGTGGCCCGACTTCACGATGGAGCATCTGATTGAGGCGATACTGGACTACCAGCAGCGGCAGCGCAAGTTCGGCGCGGTGCTGGAGCCGAGCGTGCTGACCGCGCCGTGATGGGGAGACTTATACCAACTACGCAAGCAGAGTTTGTAAGTGTCTTTGCAGGGAGATTTAAACATAGCCCCCACCCCAACCCTCCCCGCACGCGGGGAGGGAGTTCCTCCCCCGTATACGGGGGAGGTTAGGAGGGGGGCAGCAGTTGCCCCATGTCGAAGATCCACGGCGTAGGCACTTATTACTTAACTTCGACCTTCGCGCCCGCCTCTTCGAGCTTTTTCTTGATCTCCTCCGCCTCTTCCTTGCTCACGCCCTCTTTGACCTTCTGCGGCGCGCCTTCGACGAGGTCTTTCGCCTCCTTCAGTCCGAGCTGCGTGATTTCGCGGATGACCTTGATGACCTGCAGTTTGTTGTCGCCTGCGGCTGCCAGCACGACATCGAACGAGGTCTTCTCTTCGGCGGCAGGGGCAGCTTCCGCCGCGCCCGCCATCATGCCGGGCATCGCGGCGACCGCAACGGGCGCCGCCGCCGACACGCCGTACTTCTCCTGCAACGCCTTGACCAACTCGTTCAGCTCCAGAACGGTCATTTCGTCAATCGCCTGAATCAGTTCCTCTGCAGTGAGTTTCGCCATAGTGAGTGCCTCCTCTGTGGGTGGTTATTGGGTTTCTGCCTTCTTATCGGCAACGGCTTGGAGCGTGCGCACGAACTGTCCGATGATTTCGGAGAGTGTGCCCACCAGCCCCGTGATGGGCGACTGAAGCGCGCCCAGAAACTGCGCCAGCATCACCTCGCGTGAGGGTAACTTCGCCAGCGTATCGACCATCGCTGCGGGGTAGACCTTGTCGCCCAGCAGGAGCGCTTTGACCTCCGCCTTGCGCGCTTGCTTGATGTAGTCGGTGAGCGCCTTTGCGGCGGCTGCCTCGTCGCCCGAAACGAACGCGATGGCGGTCATCCCGTGCAGATGTGGCTCCAGCGTCTCCGGGATGTTGCCCTCACGCGCAATGCGGTAAAGGGTATTCTTGACCACGCGCAGCTCCGCGCCCGCTTGACGCAGCTGCTTGCGCAGATCGGTGATCTCGCGCACGCTCAGCCCGCGATAGTCCACCAGAATCTGCGCTTTGGACTCGCCCAACCACGCGCGAATCTGGTTCACCTGCGCCACTTTTTCGGGGCGCGGCGTGCGCTCCCACCGACGCTCAGAGCTGGCGTGTGTCGCCTGTTCGGTTGTCGCCATTCGGTACACCTCCTTGCTTGGGTTCGCGCCTTTAAACCAAAAACGCGAGCCATGCCGCAGCAGGCTCGCAACGGTGCCTTGCAACGCTGATGCGCACACGCGCTCAGGCGTCGCCAATCGCCAACTGTCCCGTGCGCCGTCCTCGGCAGGCGAGCCGCTACTGCGGATTATGTCCCAAACGGGACGCCTGCTGTCTGCGGTATGGCAGGTAAAGTATACCCGACGCGCGTCAGGCGCGTCAAGGGGGGCGCATGCGCCAACACATCGTTTACACCCGCCCCTGCTCCCTATCCTCTACCCGCACTTGAAAAAAGCAGGCGCACCTCCTGTAGAATCTCTTATGCAACACGCACAACAGGAGGCACGCCAACGATGGAACTTACCTATCAGGAGGTATACCCCACGAACCCCGTCCAAGCACGCAAACGCATCATCCACATCTACCAACAGACCCAAAACTCCTGCGAAACCGCACGACGATGCCACACCTCCCCACAACGCGTGCGCAAGTGGGTCAAACGCGACCAACAATACGGCGAGCAAGCACTGCACAACCTGCCCAAAACCCCCAAACGCCAACCCAGAAAAACCGACCCCGACATAGAGCAGCGTGTGCTGCAACGCCACCAAAAGACCCACTACGGACGCCAACGCCTCGCCCGACACCTCGCCCAACACGGCATTCACCTCTCCCCCAACACCCTCCGACACATCCTGAAACGCCACGCACCAGCACCCACGCGCCCGCGCAAGCCACGCCGACGCTTCTATCCTGCGCACTGGGCGTGGGAGAGCCAAGAACCGTTTACGCTCATCCAAGCCGATGTCAAAGACATCTACGACAAGGGCACGCTCGGCACCGAACGCTGGGATCACCTGCGCAAGCATCGCCTCCCCCGCTATCAGTGGACTTTCCTTGAAAGTCGCACGCGGCTGCGCCTGTTGGCGTTCCGCCGTGAGATGTCCACGCTGCACGGGATGGCGTTTTTGAGTTTGGCAGTGAGTTGGCTGCGGCTGTGCGGGGTGCCGACCGAAATGACTATCCAGACCGACTGGGGTGAGGCGTGGGGTGGGTCGAACCCTGACAAAATCGCTCGCTTGGAGGCAGAGTTGTTGCGTCCGTTGGGGGCGCAGTTGGGGCGCATTCCGTTGGGGCGCAAGGAGTATAATGGTCGTGTGGAGCGCAGTCATCGGACGGATGACGAGGAGTTTTACTTGCCGTGCGTGTTGTCGTTGGACACGGTGGAGGCGTTTTTGGGTGCGGGCTTGGGGTGGCTGTATCACTACACCTATGAGCGTGTGCATTCTGGGTATGGGATGGCGGGTCGGACGCCGTATGGGTGTTGTGTGGCGTTGGGTTTTTCGGGTTCGGAAGATGTAGGTTTGATGCCTGTGGTGTTGTTGGACGATATAGTGTTAGACTGGTCGCGTCAGGGCGTTCCAGCTGTCAACGATGTGTTGGCCCATTACAGGCGTTGTGCGCCAGAAGATTGCGCCTAAGCCGTTCGATGTCGCCGATTATCGCGGCGCACGGCAAGTGCGCGTGCAGATTCAACACCCAGGCGGCAAGTCGCTGGCGGGCGCGTCCTACCGCGTGGAACTCACGCGCGGCTACGGACAAGCGCGCACCCTGCAGGAAGGCAAACTGGACAAAAACGGCGCGTTCGTGCTAAGCAACCTGTACGAGAATCCAGCGGGCACAGACGCCTTCAACGCCATCGGCTACCGAATCTATGTGAATGACAAGTCTGCACACTACTTTATGCTGACGCAGGGCGACGGCGTCCGCGAACTACAGATAACGCTCGCGCCCCAGCCGGGCGACCCCGCTATTAACTTCAAGGCGGTGGATGTGCGCACGGGCAAGCCCGTCGAGCTGCGCACCCTGCGCGGCAAGTGGGTCTACTTGGAGTTCTGGGCGACTTGGTGCGGTCCGTGCCAAACCGCGATAGAGGAACTCAAGGCGTTCGTCGAGAAACAGCCCGACTCGTGGCGCAAACAGGTGGTGGTGCTGACCGTGAGCGTTGATCAGGACAAGGAGGTCGTGCTGCCGCACCTGCAGAAACGCGGCTGGGACAAGTTCGCCCTGCACGCTTGGGACGAAGGGCAACGCGCTGCGCAACAGTACGGCGTGGAGGGCATTCCGACCGCCTTCCTGATTGACCCGCAAGGCAAGGTGGTGTGGGCGGGCAACCCGCTGACGCGCCAGCAGGAGAGCCTACTGCGCCAAATCGGCAACAAAGGAGGTGCGCGATGAGAGCCGCGATGGTGCTATGGGGCGTTTTGGCGTGCGGACTGCTGTGGGCGCAGCCGTCGGAGCCGACGGAACTGCGCGTGCGCGTGGTGAACCGTGCGCAGCAGCCGCTGACGAACGCGCGTGTGGGCGCACTCGCCGTCGACTTCCGTCGCCTGCAGGTGATGCCCGCCACCGAGCCGCTGATGCAGCCCGTCGATGCGCAGGGCGCGGCGCGCCTGCAGTGGCATCCTGCGCATCAGGCGACCGTCCAAGAGATACTGGCGGGCGAGCGCGGCGGCACGGTGGTGCTGCTAGTGAGCGCGCCCGACCATGTGCCCCTGTGCCGTGCGCTGACCTACCCGATTGCCGCCGAGCAGACCGTCGCCTTGCGCACGGGGCAGACCGTGCACCTGCGCCTCAAGCCCGCCCTGTCTCCGCCCGACGACTTCGGCACACGCCTGCCCTTCCAAAAGCCCCTTGCGTGGGAGGAGGTGTTCTACACGCCCTTCGGGAGCGACCTGTTCGTTGCGCCGCTCGAATCGCTAGCAGACAGGGAAGGGCTCGACATTCCTTCGTTGCAGGTACTCAACGCCCTCACGCGCCTTTACCTGTTCCCAGGCTTTGGGATCGAGCGCGTGTCGGCGACGGAGTATCGGCTGACGCTTCCGCCGCAGATGGACGGCACGGCGTGGCTGTGGGTCAACCGCCCCGACTGGCTGGTGGGCTACGCGACGGAGATTCGCCCTGATGAGGTTGCTTCAGGCGCGGTTGAGCGGATGCTGCCCGCGTCCGCGATGCTGGAGGTGCGGATGGACTTGCAAGGCGCGAACCTGCAGGGGCAAGACGGCAGCCTGATGCTGTACCGCCAAGCGGGAGGGATGTATGTTGCCTGCGCGCGCTCCGCTGGAGTCGCCGAAGCAGGAGATTGTCCTCCGCGACCTTGCGCCTGGCGAGGGCTGGACAGCGATGGCGATGGCTATGCCGCGCGAATACAGCGAGCGCGGCGGCTTGCGACGGAGCGCGTCCGCGCCCGCTTTGGTATCGGGCGAGCTGCGCGCCGTCGCCATTCGCCCGACCGCGCCCGCGGGCACAGCGCCCAAAGGCAACCGCACGGTAACGGTACGCCTGCTACAGGCGGATGGGACGCCCCTGAGCAACGCCCGCGTGCAGGTCTTTGTGTACGACGAGCAGAGCGCGGTGTACGCACCTGTGGCACGGGGGCAGTTGGACGCTAACGGCGCAATCACCCTGCGCGACTTGGCAGAGAACCCGCCCGACAAGCCCGCGCGCGAATGCGTACAGTATTACCTGCAGCGCGACACGGGCAGGTACTCCGAGCCGTTTCGGTTCACCCTGCGCCAGGGAGACGGTGTGCGCGAGGTGGTGTTCCGCCCGCCGCTGAGCGCGGGCGACCGCGTGCCCGACTTCGTACTGCAGGAGACCGCTACGGGCAAGTCGCGCCGCCTGTCGGAGTTTCGAGGCAAGTGGGTACTGCTCGACTTCTGGGCGACTTGGTGCGAACCGTGCCACAAGGCGATGGACAAACTGCGGGCATTCCTATCCAAGCACGGCGCAACGCTTGGTGAACGCGCCAGATTATCGCCATCAGCTTGGACGAAGAGCGCGCCCCCGCCCAGCAGATGATGCAGGCGCGCGGCTGGGACGCGCTGGCGCTGCACCTGTGGGCAGGCGCGGATGCGTTCGGGGCGCCCATCGCCCAGGCGTTCGGCGTCAACTCCATCCCCAGCTATGTGTTGATTAGCCCCGACGGCAAGGTGGCGCAGAACGGGGCGCAGGCGTTCACCGCGCCCGAAGAGATGTTCGACCTGCTGCTTCTGCTGGCAAGCGGGCAGACGCAGTAGGTATACTTGGCGGGCGCGTCGCGCGGTGGATACGAACCTTGTGGAGTGCGGAAGCGAAGCTTCCGCCCAGCGCTGAAGCTGACGCTTCAGCACTCCATTTGTCATCCCAAACTTAGCAGGAATCGGAAACTATACAGGCGAATCCATTTGTACGGAGGGGCACTATGCCTGACTTGCAGATAGTTTGGCAACCGAGCGTGTTTGCACAGTACTCTGCGGGAATAACCCTTACAGGTGCTCTGGCGCGGGGGGGGGGGGCGGAGAGCATGAGCGACATCCTTCTCCGCCCCGACGAGCCACCCCGCGACCTTCCACCCGATCTACGCCAGGCAGTACGCAAAGCACTCTCAGCAACCCACTGTCTGACCCCCCCACCCAGTTACGACAACCACTATTGGCGCGAAGAGCGTGAAGCCCTCGCGAATTGCGCCGTGTGGCAAGCTGCCCGAACCTACCGCGCTGAGATGGGCATCTCGCGAGAAGCATTCGCTTTGCTGTGTGCTAAGCGAGCCATTTATGCTGAATGGCAGCGTTTATGTGAGCGGGATAGGATGGTCGTGCGGACGCCTGTGGATACCGAGACGGGAGAGGAGGTGGAGTTTGAGGATGGGAATGCGTTGGAGGCGATTGAGGAGAATCTTTTGCGTGGGCAGGTGCAGGAGGCTTTGATGCGGCTAAGCCCAGAGGAACGGCAGCTGTTGGAATGGCATTTTGGCGAGGAGGCGAGCGAGCGAGAGATAGCGAAGCGGTTGGGTAAAAGCAAGACTTGGGTGCACAAGCAACTGGAAGCCATTATAGGGAGGTTGCGCAGCTTTTTGCTGGGCGATTCTAACGAGGATTCGGAAAAGAGGGATGGTTTCGAGTGACCAGAGGGGAAAGTCGGCACTATTAGTAATGGTGGGAGGCGGAAATGGTGGTGTGGAACCGTGCTGCCTCCCAAGAAACCAAAAACTATGGAGGAGGACTCAAATGTTGAGATGCACAGTGCTGAGAGCAGCGGTCGGCGTGCTTGCGGTGGTGCTATCGGTAGCGGCGCCGAATCTGGCACGGGGGCAGCAGTTGGATGAGGAACCGATACTAACTGTTCCCGAAGGTGTATGCGATGTAGAAATTACACCAGAGGCAGTTGATCTGCTACTGGCTGACCCTCAAGGTTTTTATGCCGCCTATATGGTTCCTGCTCCTTGTGAACCGCCTCCCGCTCAATTTAAGTGTCAAGGCTGTACACCGAAATCAGGGATAGTTTACGAGTGCCTTCACTTCACAATGAATCCCAGAGAAGAACAGTGTGATACTAGACGATGCATCAAAAACGTTCTCAAGGCCAAAAGCTGCTATGTGAGCAATCAAGGAGCTGAAGATTGCCGCGTTCTTTTCGATCCCGGTGGTTCAACAAATCCTGTGGATAACCACATCGTTCAATATGTAGTAGAAGCCACCCCTTCCTGTAATACTCAGAGTCAAGAGCCTAGTATCTGGATGACGGTGTGGGCAGGTTGCCCTCTTTGTAATGAAATTCCGATAAGGATTCGCTGTAAAACGAGTCCTGAGCGGTGTAGAGGAAGGATCATCGGAAGAGTAGTACGGCGAGGTAGGTATATCTGTTCTCCCAATCCATGTCCACCATAATGACACGGGTTGGCGCTAGGGATAGGAGGTGAAATCATGATTAGGAGCCTATGGATCTTGTGCTTGATTGCCAGTGTACTGTATCACAACGATGCAACTAATCCTGACCCCGACGCGGTTATCCGCCAGATGAGGGAGGCAGACCAGTTGCTCATGACCACAGGGTGTACAGTGCAACTGCACTGCGAACAAGAAGACGTTCTCTTCCGCGAGGCACGTCAACGCTACATGGTATCCGGCGCCATTAAGGAAGGCAAAACAGCGATTCACGACAGCCAGTTTAGCTATTCCAGTGCCCCCACTTATCAAGCCCTGAAGAATTATTTAGCGAACTCGCCTTTAATGACAAAGGATGGAAAGCCGTGGCCACTCTACCCTGAAGGCTCCCCGCTGCCCTTCATGCGTCCTGTTGAACGAATCTACTACGAGCATAAAAAACAGAAGCTTTTCGTCGAAGCAGCGCGCTATGAAACGGTGTGGATTGCTTCTGATAATCGGATCAGCCGTACAGATTCTCCCAGCAGCGATCCAAGCAATTTAGGCGTCTGTATAGAGCGTTCTCGGAGGTGGTGCGAAACGGCAACTTGGTTTGACATAAGCATGTACGCTCTGGGGCGCTTTGTATCCAGTATGCTGGGCAAAGGGCGTTCAGCATCCTGGTCGGATGGACGGATCGTGCTGGTTGCCGAACACCACCTGTACCCAGAGTGGGAGTGGCATCTTGTGGTTGACCCGCAGCTGCGTTATCTGACCGTTCAGGCAAAGCTTGTGGATACCGCTACACAAAAAGTTTTGGAGCAGTGGCAAAATGTCGGGGTGATGCAAGGCAACATTCCCCTTGCAAAACACGCTGTGTTCACCATGGAACCCGACAAGAGCCCTGCCCAGCTGATTGTGGAATGCCGTTCATATGATGAATGCTTTGATGAAAAGCTCTATGAGGAAACCTTCCAGCGTATCAAACAGGCGAAGTCTTTCCGAGACATGCGAGTAGAGCCGTTTATGGATGTTCGGGTAAAGTAGAAAGCTCCAGATTAACCGTAGAGCGGGGCAGTGGCTAGTCGGACTGCTTTGCCCATCCTGCGGGCGGGACGGCATCTGCGAGGTGGTGTTCTGCCTGCTGCTTCTGCTCGTTGGCGGGCAGACGCAGTAGGTATACTTTGCGACGCTGCCCCTTACACCCCTCTCCCACGATGTGGGAGAGGGGCTGGGGGTGAGGGCGGAAGCGGATTATCCGCACAACAGGAGAGAGAACCGATGGCAACCATCCGAGTCACAGTCTGGGACGAGAACCCACCGCATGTGGACAAGGCGATTTACCCGACCAGCATTCGCGGCGCGGTGGCGGAAGGGCTGGC
>Ga0272449_1002506_pt1 | contig 17041 bp, 20 predicted proteins | sample YNPCB0241_FD_198679 | JGI IMG/M metagenome (GOLD analysis project Ga0272449, IMG submission 198679) | Hot spring sediment microbial communities from Yellowstone National Park, WY, United States - YNP-CB-024-1 | ecosystem: Environmental > Aquatic > Thermal springs > Hot (42-90C) > Sediment...
AATTTTCCAAGATTATTTATCACTTTTTCTATTTTAAGAGGATCAGATTTATATAGATGAAAACCACCCATAAGAGTCTTTATTCTCTTATTAAATTTCTCTATGGCATAATCTACGATATTAACAATTCCTCTATGAGCACATCCAGTAATCAGTATTAAACCATCTCCTTCATCTATCACTAAATTCAATTCTTCTTCAAAAAAATCTCTCTCTTTTTTATCTACTTTAAGCACTAAGAAATTAGGATCTGGCTCTTCAAAATCATTTTTAAATGGTGCAGGACCAAATACATAAATAGAATTTGAAATCTCTAATACTTCATCTTTAACAATTAAAAAATCAAAAGATTTTCTTAAAATCTCCCAATCTATTCCTGTAAATCTATCATTACTATATTTAGGTAAAAAAGCCTCTTCCCTAAGAATAACTTTATATTTCTTATTAAAAGGCAAAAGATATTTTAGGCCTCCCGCATGATCATAATGCCCATGACTTATAATTATACTTTCAACTTTTGATAAGTCTTTCCCTAATATATTTGCATTCCTAATAAATACATCACTTGTACCTGTATCAAAAAGGAAGATTTTCCCCTCCCTCTCAATTAATATGGAGAACCCATGCTCGGAAAAAAGGGGAGGGGAAAGTCTATCATCACATAAGATTGTTATTTTAGTCAAGGAGCTCTGAAACATTTCTGAGTTGACCCTTTAAGTAGAGCTCAATAGCTTTATCTACATCTGTCTCGTCTGTTACATAAACCTCTATTCCTGCAGAAGTCAAATCATCATATAGTCTTCTGCCCATCCCATGAGATATTACAGCCTTACAATCTCTTAAATTTTCAATTATATCTGCATGACTACTATAGTGATAATGTAATCCGCTTTCATGTAGACCTCTTGCATGTCCAGTAAAGGTATTTGGAAGATATTCTCTACTTTTTATCTCACCATCTTCAATTTCAAAAATTACGAAGCCTCTTGTCCTCCCAAAATGGGCAGAAATAGTCTTTCCATCATCAGAGGCTACTGCGATCTTCATGATAACTACCTCCTTTTTACAAAATTTTCAACTTTATCAGTAATATCCAAAAATATCTTTGCAATTTCAGAATTTTTATCTTCTAAAATAAAAGGAACTCCTCTATCACCACTCTCACTAATCCTTGGATCCAAAGGTATCTTACCTAAAAAAGGAACTTTTAAATCCTTTGCAATTTTCTCTCCCGCACCACTTCCAAGAATATCTACCCTCGTTCCACAATGAGGACAGACAAAACCACTCATATTCTCTACTATCCCTATTACTGGTAAATTAAGAGCCTTTGCAAAGTTTACAGATCTTCTTACTACTCTTTCAGAAAGTTCTGAAGGTATGGTTACAATAATAGCACCATCTTGATCTGGAATTTCTTGAGATATACTTAGTGGTTCATCTCCTGTACCTGGTGGAAGGTCAATTATCAAATATTCAAGTTCACCCCAGATAATATCTGATAAAAACTGCCTAATTAACTGAGCCTTTAAAGGTCCTCTCCATATAATTGGAGAATCTTCATCTTGTACTAAAAAGCCAGCAGAAGCTACTTTAATCCCCAAGGGACCTTCCACAGGAATAATTCCTTCATCAGCCTGATACAATCTCTCTGATGTAATGTTAAATAACTTAGGAATACTATATCCGTGAATATCCGCATCCAATACTCCTACTTTTCCTTCATATCCTTTCATGGCAAAAGCTATAGAAAGATTTGCAGAAAATGTACTTTTTCCAACTCCTCCCTTTCCGCTCAAAACTACAATTTTATGCTTAATTTTACTCATTCTTTCCCTGAGCCTTTCTTTTTCCTTATTAAAATCCTCACTTCTCATTTTTCCTTCTCCTCTCCTCTATTAATCTATGATGGTAAGATCCCTCTCTTATAAGAGAAGAACCACAATTAGGACATCTTTCATCCCTACAAGGTATACCCGGAGTATGTACCTTCTTATATCCACATTTAGGACATATGCAAAGGCCTTCAGGACCTAATCCACTATGATGATCATGTAAACTATCATGCATAAGAATTCCTTCCTTTCATTTTAAATTTACGAAATATTCCACTATTAAACCTGAAATTATAGCATATATAAATACAAGAAAATTTAAAAGAAGAACGTATTTTAATCCAAGAAGTGCTATAGCAAAAGGAATCCAAGGAACCTTTATTGCCCATGCCCCGATTGTAGTGGCTATTACACTTACTCTTGCTCCTTTACTTATCATCTCTTTAAAAAAAGGATAAAAAGCATAGGCAGGCCCTACCATTAATGTTCCTAAAATAGCTCCTATTAATATTCCCTTTATTCCACTTTCTCTTCCTAAAATCTTCTTTATCATCTCTTTGGGAATCACTTCTGATATGAAGCCTGCAAGAAAAGCAACAGAAATCATTACAAGCAAAAGATTTAGATAAGTAAAAAATGCATTTTTTATTCCTAAATATGCCTTTTGCGGATTTAAAATTAACAATGTTACAGCTATAAGAGAGATTATTATTTCTAATGTATATTCTTTTAAAAACGATAAAATCTTATCTCTCATAATAATACCTCCATTATCAAAGCAAGAACTATTATAGAAAAGAAGGCAAGAAGATTTCTTGTTATAGTAAATCTCTTCCCCAAATCTTTATACTCCAATGGGATAGAAATTGTGCCTATCATTACCCAAGAAAGTAAAAAAGCAGAAACAACACCAACCTCTGCCCCATGCTCAAAAAGATATTTAGCAATAGGATATCCTGAGGCAATAGGTCCCATCATTATAGCACCCACTAAATCTCCTAATATAATTCCTTTTAAACCTGAAAATTTTAAAAGAAAATTTCCTACTGCCTCTTTTGAAAGAAAGTTTTCTAAAAGACCTATTATTACAAATATAGAAAAAATTCTAATTGAATTTTGTATAAACATCTTTATAGACTTTTTATAAGCTTTTGTAAGTTTACTTCTATCCTTTCCAAAATAGAAAAGATATAAACTTAAAGTAAAAACAAATAATACTAAGCCTATTATCAAATTTTGCATATTATTCCCTCTCTTCCTCCTCTACCTTTCTCTCAACTTCCTCTTCCACATTAATCTCATCTTCAAAAACCTTTTAAATAAAGATAAAACTGACTATAAAAGAATAATGCTCCAAATTTCTTTCATATATTTTTTAAAATCACCTCCAAAATATTAGGGCGGGATAAATCCCGCCCCATTCTTACTTAAGCTCTTCTAAGCGTCTCTTTATATCCTCAAGCTCCGCCTCAAGATCCTTCTTCCAAGCTTCCAAAAGTTCCTTCTCTTCCTCTTTAGTCATCCCAGAGTAAGGATAGTATCCAGCTCCTCTCCATACTCTCCTACCATAGTAAGACCATGGGCACCAAGGAGCTCCATAACCACCAAAACCCCATCCATGACCTCTCCACCATCTCCACATATTTTACACCTCCTTTCTTTCATCAAATTCTAAAAATTTATCAATCCTATTTCTCATTTCCCTTATGTAATTTATTAACTCTCTTCTTACCATCTGTCCCTCAGGTGTTATTGAATAAACTCTTTTGGCAGGACCTTCTCCAGTTTCCCAACGAGATTTAATAAGTCCTTCCATTTCCAGCATTCTAAGAATCCTATATCCTGTACCCATACCAGAAGGTCCTCTACAAAAACAAAAATCAGGAAAATATTCATCAAGCATATTTAATAGTTCATAACCATGAAGATCTTTCTTAGATAGGGCAGAAAGAACAAAAGCTCTAAGCCAAAATCCTGGAGCAAAACCTACATCTCTTTTTCCCATTCCATGTCCAAATCCTCTCAATTATATTCACCTCCATATATATGCTATTAACATATATACACCTAAAAAATATAAATGTCAATAGGAAAAATAAAAATTTAAAGAATAAATAAAGATAGACTTGATTAGCTTTTAATGAGATTAAATCCCAAAATTAATCTTTTAAGAAAAGAAATATTTCTTCTATATCAGGAAGATCTCTAATAGGATATATTTTGAAAAAGATAATCTCTCCATCCTCATCTACAATTACATTCGCTCTTTCTGAAAATCCATTTTCTTCTCTAAATATGTTATATTTTTGGGCTACTTCTCCATGTGGCCAAAAATCAGATAATATTCTCAATTTTTTAATCCTTAAACTTTCTGCCCATGCCTTCTTAGAAGGTACAGGATCTACACTTATTCCTACTGGTATTACATTAAGTTCAAGAAATCTGGCATAATTTTCTTCAAGAGTCTGCATTTGCTTTGCACATACAGAAGTCCATGCCAAAGGATGAAAAGAAAGAAGTACTTTTTGTCCCTTAAAATCAGATAATTTAAATTCCTTTTCCTCTTGATCCTTTAATGAAAAATCTGGAGCTAATTCTCCTATTTTGAGTCCTTTTTCTTTTGTCATTTTATTACCTCCTATTTTTATAATTTATACTATTTTAGCATGAATTTCAAAATTAGAGAATATTCTCTAAACTCTAACTTGTAATTTGTACAATATTAATGTTAGAATATTAACAAATTTGTTAAAGAGCTTAACTAAAATGCAAAAGAAGATTGTAGGATATTTTCCAGAATGGAAGGTAAAAGATGAATATCTGAATTACTCTATTGAAGATATTTCTTGGAATTTATTAACTCATATAAATTATGCATTTATGAAAATTGTAGATGGTAATGTATCACCATTAGACGAAGATCTTTTTCAAAAGAATATGGAAAAAATAAAATATTTGAAAAAAGAATATAAAGAGGTAAAAATCTTAATATCTATAGGTGGCTGGACAGATTCTGGGGAATTTTCTGATATAGCATTTACGCGTGAAAATAGACTTATTTTTGCTAATAGTGCATTAGAGATCATAAGAGAATTTAATCTTGATGGGATAGATATTGATTGGGAATTTCCTGTAAGTGGAGGCTTACCTAATAATAAGGCAAGACCAGAAGATAAGGAAAATTTTACTTTTCTTTTAAAAGATATAAGAGAAATTTTAAATGATGCTGAAAGTAAAGATAAAAAACACTATTTGCTAACAATTGCAGGACCTGCAGGATATAGAGAAATTCACAATACAGAACCTGATAAATATCACTTATATATAGATTTTTTGAATCTTATGACCTATGATTTTCATGGTAGATGGGATAAATATACAAATCATCACTCCCCTCTATTTTCAAATCCTAAGGATCCTAATCCCATAAGTAGAGAAAGATTAAATTGTGACTCTGCAATAAAGGAATATTTAAAATTTAAAGTACCTTCTGAAAAAATTATCTTAGGCGTCCCCTTTTATGGTAAAGGATGGATATGTGAGGATAATAGTGAAAATGGTCTTTTTGCAAAAGTTATAGGAATTCCTTTAGGAATTTATGATAGTGAAGACCATCCCTCTGGTAGTAACCCATTCTTTTTTATAAAAGGAGTATTAGAAAATAATCCCAATTACCATAAATTTAGAGATGAGTATGCAAAAGTACCATGGCTTTGGAATCCAAAGGAGAAAATTTTTTATACCTATGATGATGAGATCTCTGTAAAAGAAAAATGTGAATATGTAATAAGAAATAATCTTGGTGGAATTATGATATGGGAAATAACAGATGACTATCCTTTTAAAGGAAATACTTTACTTTCTCTAATCCATAAATCCCTAAGGGGAGCAAAATAATGGAAATTGATATATTAAATCCTTCTCATATGGATGAACTTATAGAACTATGGAGCCAATCATTTCTTCTTCCTTATAAACAAGTAACATGGGTGAATGAAAAAAATATTAGAAATTGTATTGGAATTTTTGAAAAAAATAAACTTGTATCCGCTTTAATTATAAATCCTTTTGAAGTCTATATTAGAGGTAAATTATTCACTTTATCAGGTATAGGCGGAGTTGCTACTCTTCCAGAATATAGAGGAAAAAATTATGTCCATATTCTTTTAAAAGAAGCTATTAAAATATCAAAAAGTAAAGATCTCATTTTCTCTGCTTTATATCCCTTCTCTTACGAGTTTTACAGATTATTTGGATGGGAGCTTTCTGGGCTTCAAAAAAGATACAGAGTTAAACTAAATTTCATTCCAAAATTTAAAGAGACTGAAAAAGTTAAGAAAATTCCATTATCTGATTGGAATTGTATTAAACCTGTATATGAGAAATATGCTAAAAATTTTTCTGGTATGCTAAAAAGAAGTGATGAAAGATGGGAAAATCATATATTTTGGACAAAAGACCTTACTTACCTATATGTATATGAAGATATAGATCTTGAAGGATATGTATTATATCAAGTAGTCAAAGGAAGTATTAATAAGATAAATGTAAGAGAGATAATTGCATTAAATACCTCAGCATATAAAGGACTTCTTGGAATCTTTTCAAGACAATCTGTGAATATAGAAGAAGTAGAATGGATAGCAGAAATAAATGATTCTCTCCATCTAATTCTTCCAAATCCTTACATACATTGCAATATTGAACCTACCTTCATGTTAAGAGTAATTGACCTTAAGAAAGCTATTGAAGGAATGTTATTTTTAGAAGACATAAAAGAAAATATATTTATAGAGATAAAAGATAATTATGCAGAATGGAATAATGGGGTATTTAAATTAATTATACAAGATGGGAAGGGATTTTTAGAAAAAGAAAATAACCATAAATGGGATATATCTTTAAGTATAAATACATTATCTCAGATAATTTCAGGTTTTATATCAATAACTAAAGCTTTTAATTTGGGATTAGTAGAAGTTAATGACAAAAATATTATACTTAAGTTAAACCAGATTTTTCCAACTTATCCCACATTCTCTTGTGATTACTTTTAAAAATTTTTTTTATATGTAAAAATTAATTCTTTATATCTTTCTACAACTTCATCAATAACCTTTTCCCAAGGTCTATACAGAGTTTTTTGAGCATTCTTACCTACTTCCCTAAGAAGAGGTTTATTTTTTATTAATTTTTCAATCATATTTGCATATGAAATAGCATTATTCTCTGATAGAAAACCATTATATCCATCAATTATTCCCTCTGATGCATTTGAACCTTTAATTAATAAAGAGGGACAAGAAAGAGCAAAAGCTTCCTGGAGAACTAATGGGGATGCATCATATAAAGATGGAAAAAGGAAAAGATCAGCCCTCGCATAAAATCCTTTTAAAAGTTCTCTATCAATAATCTTGCCTACAAAAATTACTTCTTTATCCAATTTCAATTTTCTTACCAAATCTTTAAGATATTTTTCATCCTTACCTGTTCCTACAATTAAAAACTTAAAAGAAAATCCCTTCATCTTAAGATAATAAAGAGATTCTATAAGCATTTTTATATTCTTATGCAATATTAATTGTCCTACATATAGAAAAACATTATCATCTTGAGAAAGATTATAAATTTTATTTATCTTCTCTTTATACTCTTCCAAATTTTCTGGAGGAATAATGTCAGTTCCATTGGGAATAATTTCTATTTCTTTTTTAAATCCATATTCCTTAAGAGTTTTTGCAGTAGAAGAATTAACAGTCCAGACTTGATCAACTTTTTCATAAAATTTTACAATAATATCTACCCCTATGCGTGCCAAAAAATCTGATTTTGTTGCGGATTTAAAATCATCATAATATTTTGTATGAAATGTGGCAACAATTGGGATTTTCCTTTTTCTTGCAGTTTCTAAGGCAAAAAGTCCTGCTGAAAAGGGTGAATGGGCATGAACTATATGAAAAGGAATTTTTTCAACTCTCTTTATAGCTTTAAGATCTAAATAATGAATTCCCATTCTATATGGAGGTCGTAATGGCATAGGAATAGAAAAAAATCTTATAATATCAAAATTATCTTCATCTATAAATTTGGGAAAAGATGGGCATATTACAATACATTTACCATATTTTTTCTCAATCCAATGGGCATAGTTTTTTACTGTTAAAACAACCCCATCAGTTATGGGAAGATATGCATCTGTAAATTGTCCAATTATTAAATTTTTATTCATGTTTTAAATCTCTTTTCTCAAAATTTATAATATAAATTATATAGTAGAAGGAGAAAAATATGAATGATAAAGATATAAAAATAAGAGGACATCATTTACTTTGTTTATTACATTTTGAAGGTAAAGGATATTCTAAGGAGTTTATAGAAAACATGAAAATAATAAAAGAAAAATTAGATGAAGGATATAAATTCTTATTAGTTGTTAAAAGAGATAGCATTTGTAATAAATGTCCATATTTAAAAAATGATAAATGTTTAAAAGAAAATTATCCTAAAGAGATAGAAAATAAAGATAAAGAAATAATAAATCATCTTAATTTGATTAAAAATGAAAAATATAATTATTTTGATATAAAAAAGATAATTTTTAAGAAGATAACAAGATCAAACTTTGAAAATTTCTGTAAAGATTGTTCTTGGTTTCTTTTTTGCTCAGAAAAGAACTTATTCCGATAATAAGATATATGAAAAATCTATTCTTTACATTAATATTTCATTTTGACGATACTTATTTCTTTCAAGAAAATTTGAGAAGTATTGGGATTGAGATAGATTTAAGAGACATCTCTGGAACAAAGTATATGTGTTCCTTTGAAAACTTAGAAAAAATAGAAAAAAGAATACCAAAAATAGAAAGAAAATTAAATTTTTTAGGGAAAGGAGATTATCATTACCTAACTTATCTTTTTTTAAGAAAGATAGATATACCCTTTGTTCTCTTAGTTGTTGATCATCATATAGATATAAAGAAAACTTTTGAGGGTTATATAAGCTGTGGATCTTGGCTATTAGAGGCAATAAAAATTAAAACTTTAAAAAAGATAATTCTCATAAGTTCTTATGAAAAATTAGAAGGTAAAATATGTATAATTAAATTTGATCTTAATAAGATAAAAAATATTGTAAAGGATTTGCCTGTTTATATATCCATAGATAAAGATATTTTAGATAAATCTTATATAAATACAAGTTGGGATCAAGGAATTTTATCCTTAGAACAACTTCTATCTTTATTTTTATTATTTCAAAAGGAAAAAATCTTAGGAGTTGATATATGTGGTGAACCAGCTTTTAATATATATGAATATAAAATAAGTGAAAAAATAAATTTAGAAATCTGGAAAACTATAAATTATATAACTCCAATGAAAATTTCTGCATAAAGGCATTTTGTGGAGATATAGCTTGAAATCTTAAGAAAGACAGACAATATCTTAGTAAAAACTTCTGTGACTCTTTTATAATAATCAAATAATATTTCATTTTTAAAATACCCTTAATAATATTCTTAGAGAAAAATTTAGTCTCCATACCTGATAATGAGTTTTATTAGAAGATTATATGATTAGCTCTTCTTAAAGCTTTTCTTGGTATGTCTAAAATTTTAGCAACTTTAGAGAGATTATACAATTCTTACAGGCTCTCTTGTTTTTCAAGTGAATCTTTGCTCCCTACCCCATCCTTGAATGTGCTTAGTCTATCTAAGAAAGAGAATTTTAAATTTCTTAATTATACTAAAGATCATAAGGTAGTAAATTTATCTTTACCTGTTTCTTCATACTGATATATCCATAACTATTCTTCTTTAGAAAATAACTTTTCATAAAAATATAAGCACTTTTAAAAATTATGTAAATTAGCAAAATCACATAATTCTATAAATTTACTAATAAAAGAAATATATTTCATGTGAACTTCGCTATTGGGAGAAATATGTATAGCACTATTTTGTAAATTTTGAACACCTGGCAATTTATAAATCTCATCTAAAGATAGATCAATACTCATTGCTAAAAGTGCATCACCGTATGAGGCATCAATATTCTTATAAATTTTTAGAGTTTTTCCAGTTATATCAGAGATTGTAGTTAATAAATCTATATTATTTACTAAACCTCCTGTTACATAAAGAACATTGGGTATTTTAGTCTTTAATTTAATTTTATCTAATATTAAGGCTAATTCATATCCTAAGGATTCGTAAGATGCAAGTAAAATTTCTTCCTTACTTGTACTTTTTCTTATACCACTAGTGAGAACAGAAATTAATGGATTATTATATGGAATTCTTGCCCCATCAATGTAGGGCAATATAAATATTCCTGATGGTCTTTGGATATATTTAGAGATTTTAATTTCCTTAGGAATATTATAAAACTCTCTAATCCATTCCAAAAACCTCCCACCAGATGATGTAGCTCCGCCTATTCGATAGTGATTTTTAAAGATAGAAATGCCAGTTATAAATCCTTCTAAGATGACAGGGGTGTCTATTGTAAAAAGCACACTTATTGTAGAACCTAAAACCATGATAAAATCTCCTGGCTTTATAGCTCCTATAGCTATAGCCTCGGCATTAATATCGCAAGCCCCTGTAATAATTTTTACACCTCGTTTTAGACCTGTTAGTCTCTCTCCTTTGTTATCTATTTCTCCAAGAATTTCAGTAGGCCATTTGAATTCAGGAATTTTATAACTCTCAATTTCTAGTTCTTCAAGAATATCCTCTGGTTTTTCAAAAGTTTGCAGATCTACAAGCTTAGCTCCTGAAGCTGTAGGGTAATCCCATTTAATTATACCTGTAAGACGAGATGTTAGGAAATTATTGCTTTCTACAAAGTATCTTGTAGAGTTATATATGTTAGGGAAATTTTCTTTTAACCAAAGAATTTTAGGAATAATAGAATGAGTATCAAAAATTCCCCCTAATTTCATATACAAAAATTCTTTAGAGTATTTTTTATTCAAACGTTTTACTTGTTCTATAGAACGAGAATCTATTCCATAGAGAATTGCATTATAAACTGGGTTCAAATGTTCATCTACAGGCACAAAGGTTCCACATGTAGAACTAATACATATTGCTTTTATCTCTTTTAAATTAACTTTTTTTTGAAGGTTTCTACAAATTTCTAAAAATTTTTTCCACCAACTTTTTATAGGATCAATCTCATAAAAATTAGGTCTAGGATTTAGAATAGTAATTGGAGATTTACTTTGATAAACTATATATCCCTTATTATCAATTAAAGTTGTTTTTACAGAGGAGGTTCCAAAATCAATACCTAAATAAAAATCCATCTTTCAATCATTCCTTTTTAATTAAATTAAGGGGAGATGTTAAGAAACATCCCCCCTCTAATTTCTAAATTACCTACTTAAAAAAGTAGAAACATTACTTTTATCTACTAAAGGAGCATCTAAATAAATGACTTTTCTTCCACCTGTTGCTTTTTCTGGAGATATCCTTCGAATAACAATCTTTTCAACAAGTTCTATTGCTTTTTTCGCCATTTCTTCAAAGGGTTGAGCAATTGTAGCTGTCATTTTTCCTTCCTTAATTCTTCTAAATGTCTCTTTATTTCCATCAATCCCTACAATGATCGCATTAATTCCATAGCTTTGAAGTACATCACCTGCAATATATGCTAATTGGTCAAAACAACACCAAACTCCAGTTATCTCCTTCCCATAGCGCTGAGCATAAGTTTCTAAAGCAGAACGTGTCTCTTCCATAAATTTAGCAGGACTCGTTATTGTGTATTCAGCAAGGACTTTAATTCCTGGATATTCGCTTAGAACTACATCTAAAACTTTTCCACGTCGTCTAGTACCAAAATGTTTTTCATATTTTATAACAATTATATTTCCTTTTCCTCCTAAAGCATCTATAAAATAAGTTGAAATTTTAGCTCCCATTACAAAATTGTCGGTTGTTATATCAGCTACAACTCCTTCAACATATCCGGAGTCAATAGTAATTACAGGAATTTTAGCATCAAATGCTTTTTGTAAAGCTGGCTGAATAACTAAGGGATGCGCCATTGCTAAAACTATTGCATCAACTTTCATTTGAATAAGATTTTCTAATTGATTCATTTGTTTTTCATCTGAACCTGCTGAATTAAGTAGAGTTATATCCCATCCTTTTTCTTTAGCAAATTTCTCAAATGCATTCGCTACACGTGCCTGAGATTCTGCCGCAAAATTTGTAGCAATAAACCCTACCTTTATAGGAGAAGATGCAGAAAAAGATATTGTAATTATTATTAATAGAAAAATAGAAAATGTTTTTAATAGAAATTTCATCTCTTACACCTCCTTAAAATTGACTTAGAAAAATTAATTTAGAATTAGACTCTTAAGATCTCATCTCCTTTCTATTTTCTTCTTTTGGAGAGAGGTCGCAGAAACAGAAAGAATTATAATTATTCCTTTTGTAATATCTTGTATATAGTATGGAGCTCCTAAAAGAGTCATTCCATTGTTTAAAGTACCGACTATAAGAGCACCTATAAAAGTACCAAAGGGAGTTGGTTTACCTATTCCAAATACTGTTTGCCCAAGAAGAGCTGTAGCAAAACCATCCATCAAAAAACCTGAAGCTCCTTCGGGACTTGCAGCTCCTAGTCTTGCAGTAAGTAAAACTCCTGTGATTGCAGCACCTAAACCTGATAGAATAAATCCTAACCTTTTATAACTTTCAATATTTATTCCTGCAAGCCACGCTGCAGTTGGATTTTCTCCTGTAGCCCTCATATACTTTCCAAATTTAGTTTTATTTACTACTATTTGAAATAGACTTACAAAAAGGAGCATTATTAATACTAATATAGGTAGGGGACCAATATTACCTCTTCCTATATTTAAAAAGGATATAGGCATATTCCCATATAATGAGATACCTTTAGTATACATGTATACTGTTCCACCTGTAATCATCCCAGTAGACAAAGTAGTTATGAGAGCGGGTATCCCAACCTTTGTAACTAGAACTCCATTTCCCAAACCTATAAGAGGACCAACAGAGAGGGATAAAAGAACAGAAATCAAAGGATTCCAACCTTTTAACATTAAATCAGCACTTATTACACTTGCAAGGCTAGCTATTTGAGCAAAAGAAAGATCAATTTCTCCAATTAATAGGCACATTGTAAAACCTTCTGAAATTATGGTTAAGAGAGAAATTTGGCGAAGAATATTTAAAATATTTGCTATCTCTACAAAACCTTTTGCAGTTAATGAGAAAAAGACTGTGATTAAAAATAAGGCAAAAATAGTTCCATATCTAATAAAGAAATTTTGAAACTCAAATCTCGCTTCTCTTTCTATCATGATATTTTATCCCCCTAACATTTTAGATAAAATCATTTCTCGATTATAAGGAGGAGAAAACTCACCAACAATTTTATGTTTATTCATTACATATATTCTATCTGATATAGCTAAAAGCTCATTTAGATCTGAACTTATAAACCATACTCCAGCTCCATTTTTAGCTAAATTCTCCATAAACAAATATATTTCTGTTTTGGTTTCTACATCGATACCTTGAGTTGGTTCATCAAAAATCCACAGATTAATTTTTCGTTCTCCAAGCCATTTAGCGACAGAGACTTTTTGTTGATTTCCCCCACTCAAAGTATATACCAATTGTAAAGGTGATGCTAATTTAATATTAAAAGAATTAATTAGAAAAAGAGAATGTTTATTTATAGCTTGTTCCTTCAAAAATCCTCCTATTGAGAGAATATCTAAATTAGGAAGAGCAAGATTATCCTTTACGCTCATTCCAAGAATAATTCCTTCTTCTCGTCTTTTCTCAGGAATCATTACAATTCCTTTGTTTATTGAATCTTTAGGCCCCTTTGGGATGAACTCTTTTGAAAGAAAAATAATTTCCCCTACACTATTTCTATCTCCAGTAAATATTAACTTAGCAAGTTCAGTTCTACCAGATCCAACAAGACCTGCAAAGCCTACAATTTCTCCAGATTTTATGTAAAAATTAATATTATTAAAACCATATTTTTTATTAGTATAGTTTTTAACTTCAAAAATTCTATCCCCAATCTCTTTCTTAATCTTAGGATATTGTTCATGCATATCTTTTGCAATCATATACCTTATAAGATCTTTTTCTGAAACTTCATTTGCTCTTACCGTAACAACTTTTTTACCATTTCTTAAAACTGTAATTCTATTAGCAAAAGATAATACTTCAGATAAACGATGAGAAATATAAATTATTGAAACCTTACTTGCTCTTAATTCTTCTATCAATCTATTGAAAATTTCGATTTCTTTTACGCTTAAAGATGCTGTAGGTTCATCAAATATTATAATTTTAGGTTTACGAAAAAGAACTTTCATTATAGTAAGCATCTGCTGTTGTCCTGGTGATAAATTTCTTGTCAATGCTAACAAATCTAAATTTACATTATAATTTTTCAAAAAAGTTTTAGCCTTTTCTTGTAGTTCTCTATTCTTAAGAAATCCTCCCTGTACAATTTCATTACCAAGAAATAAATTCTCAATAACAGTAAACGATGGAATAAGTTCTCTTTCTTGATCGACAAATCCTATTATATTTATTAATTCTCTTGGAGAATGGGAATGAAGCTCTTTCCCATATAGATATATCTTCCCTCGAGTAGGGGGGAAAACACCTGCAAGAATCTTAACCAAGGTGGACTTTCCAGCACCATTTTCTCCAACTATTCCATGAATCTCGCCTTCTTCAAGATCAAAGTTAACATTATCTAAAGCTAAAACACCTGGAAATTCTTTTGATAAATTTTCTGTTTTCAAAATGATCATAAATATCTACTCCTCAATTCTTTTGCTTTTTTAATAAAAAAATTGGCCCTTTCAGGATCAATAGGGTTAAATGTATTTCCATTTATTTTCAGACTTGTCCCAACTATTATTCCATCAGAAATTTTTAAATAGTTTTCTATATTCTCTATTGATACTCCACTACCTACTAAAATTGGAACACCCTCTGCCCCTCTTCTTGCATTAACAAGCTCCTCTTCTGAAACAGGGCTCCCTGCTGTGGTACCTGCAACACATAAAGCATCAGCTAAACCAAATTTAACAGCTCCACGAGCTAAATCTTCAATTTTTCTATTACCTAAGGGCTCAGTATGTCCAGATATATTAGCAAAAACTTTGACTTTAGAATGTATACTTGACCTTAAACGTTGTAAATTTCCCGCTCCTGGATCAACTATACCCCAGTCTCCAACATATACCCAAGAAAGAAACATTCGTACAAATTTTGCTTCTACAGCTGAAGCAACAGATATTCCTGCCTCTGGATCTGCCAAAACAGAAACTCCAAAAGGAATATCAATAAGGGAAGTAAGTTGATAAATTAAACGTGTCATTATAGCTACCGTAGCTTTACTTACATTCGATAAATAAGGACGATCTCCTTCATTACTGAAAATTATTCCATCAAATCCTGCTTTCATCAAAACTTCAACATCCCTCTTTGCAAAGTTAAGAATTTTGGAAATTCCTCCCTCTGAGTCATATAAAGGTGAACCAGGTAAAGGTAGAAAATGCACCATTCCTATAATTGGTTTTCTAACTCCAAAGATTTCTTCTAAAAGATTCATTAATTATCCTCCTTTCTCTAAAAGATAGCTACAAGCCTCCCTATCAGTAATTAAAATATTTATTATTCCCTTTTTTAATGAAGCCTTTATACCTCTTATTTTAGAAACTCCTCCGATTCCTATACGAATTGGAATGCGCAATAGTTGATTAAAATCAATAGAAATAAGACATTTATTAAAAAAGATATCCAATTCTTCTCCATCTTCATTGATAATTCTTCCAAGAATATCACTAACTCCTCCCCTTTTTTTTACTTCATTTATTAGAGTATTATCTTGTGCTATAAGTGGAAGAATACTATACTCTATTTCTGGACCAATAGAAAATATAGCTACTTTTACCTCCTCCCACTTTTTAATACATTCTCTTATTTGAGGCTCATTTAGAAACTTTTCTTTAATATAAGGAGAACTTACAAAAGCAGGAACTGTGAGAAGATAAAAATCACATCCTAAAGCATAAGCCATAAAAATAGCAAGCTTATTTGTTTCATATTGCACATTATGAATACTCCATCCCCCCATAAGAGGAATAATTCTAATATTAGGAATTTTGGTTTCTATAGAAAGAGAGCTAATCATTTCAAAAATTGTTTCCCCAGGTCCAATTCCTATAAGATCTCCAGGACTAAAAAAATTTGTAATAATTTTACTCGCTTCTTTAGCAAGAATTTTTTTAGAAGACCACTGATCTATTTGTACATTTAAATCAATAACTATTGCTTTCTCAAGTGAAAATTTTTTCTCTAATTCTTTCTCCATCTGGAATAATCTTTTCTCTATATTTTCGATCTTAACTTGTACAATTCCTTTATTAAAAGCTTCTTTAAGTAAGCGAGAAACGGTAGGAATTGATAAACCTAATCTAAGACTTATCTCTCTTTGAGAGAGCTTTTCGTAATAGTACATCTCAGCAACTTTTAATAATAATGCATTTGAATACATTTTATTATGTTATGAAAATATTTTCTGAAAAAATTTTAACAACTAAAAAATGTTATGTCAAGAGATTGATCGAAAATGTTCAAAAAATAGATGGCACTTGGTAGGGACATAGGTACCACTTTTAAGGAAGTCAGATAAAATCTTGGTAAAAGGCCTGCAGATCTTAATAACTCCTCTAAAAGTATAACAGGAAAAGTTAATACATGGAAAGAATGAAACAAAACTCTAATAGATGATAACTTCTAATAAGGAGTCTTTCCATTCATACCAATACCAAAGCTTGGTCTAAAGAAGTTCCAAGTATCCTACCATCTTTCAGCCTTTCTTAAGAACTCCTCTTTATTCCTGCATCTTTCTGCATGTATCCCTAAGAAATACTCATCATCTTGCCTATGTGAATTCTCAACTATTCCAAGAAGATGTTTTGCCCCTTTTGGTATTGGGTCAAGCTCTACCCCAAGCATCTCTAAATAATCATTCCATTCTCTTAATTTCCTTTCACTTCCCATACAAAACTCTCCTCCATTATCAAGTCTTATTCTAATTCTTCCTCTCACATTATGAGCTCTTAACCATAGAATAACAAATACAATAAAGGAGAAACTTGATATTCCATTCCTCCTT
>Ga0272449_1002510_pt1 | contig 17027 bp, 18 predicted proteins | sample YNPCB0241_FD_198679 | JGI IMG/M metagenome (GOLD analysis project Ga0272449, IMG submission 198679) | Hot spring sediment microbial communities from Yellowstone National Park, WY, United States - YNP-CB-024-1 | ecosystem: Environmental > Aquatic > Thermal springs > Hot (42-90C) > Sediment...
AAAAAATGCGGCTGGGGTGTGTCCCAAAATCGTCGGAGCCCGGTGGGCCAGGCCGTAAACGGCCTGGCTGAGGCTGCATAGGGCGCTGGAAGCGCCCTCTCCCTGTTGTAGGACAACTGCAAGCAGTGTCCTACAAACGGAACACGGGTTGCCCAGGTGGAGAAGGGCGCTTTAGCGCCTCATCCTTGCCTGAGCCTGGCCGTTTACGGCCAGGCAAAAAGGCCAGCGGCCCAGCCCGACAAAATTGGGACACACCCTGCGGCTGCCTGGACTTGACAAAAGGCGATTTTGTGATACAACCTGCATAGACTGTGAAGCCTCCAGTAAATCACTCCCCACTCTTTCAGGAGGAAAGACCTATGGCCGTAACCAGCGTTCAGGACGTCATCCAGCGGATTACCGGGCTGGACCCCTCGCGGCTGACGGGGTTCAACGGAGTGGTCCTCTTTGACCTCTCCGGCGAAGGAGGGGGCAAGTGGACCCTGACCATCAGCGAAGGGAAGGCCAAAGTGGAAGAGGGCCAGACCGCCACGCCCAACGTCACCCTCGCGATGAACGCGGCCGACTTTGTCGCGATGGCCAACGGCCAGTTGAACCCGGTCAGCGCGTTCATGCAGGGCAAGATTCGCGTGACCGGCGATATGGGGCTGGCCATGCGGCTGCAGAGCATCCTGACGTAACCGGCGGCCCCGCCCACCCCTCCCCACGGTGCGACGCGCCCCGTGCGGCGCGTCGCACCTGGCCCTATCAACCGGTTTTTGCGATGGTGCCTCGCGCCATCGCAAAAACGTTCACGCCGATTGAAATCGTCCTCCCTGGGCACTTCGTGCCGGGCCTCGCCCCGAGGGCTCGGCCCGAGGGGTGTCGGTCTGGCCCTCACCCCTCCCCCAACCCCCTCCCCTCTCCCGCTCCGGCGGGAGAGGGGAGGGGGTGGCGGCGCAGCCGCCGGGGGTGGGGTGAGGTCGGCGAAGGCCGACCGAAGGCCTGCGGCCCAGGAAGGCTGACTTCAGTCAGCGCCTGAATAAGGAGCCACCCATGGGCTACATAGAGCGGTTGCTGGCTCAGAATGAGCGCATTGTGCTGATCACCCGACGGCACTGGCTCGTCCTCCTCCCGGTCATCCTGATAGACCTGGGGATTGCCATTGTCATCATCGCCCTCTCCGTGGGCGGCGCCCTCGTCGCCCCTCCCCTCCCCCTCCTGGGCCTCCTGCTTCTCCTCCTCCCCCTGGGCCACTTCCTGGTCCGCTACATCACCTGGCGCAACGAACAGTACATCGTCACCAACCGGCGGGTGATGGAGGTCCGGGGAGTCTACAAAAAACACGTCTCCGACTCCTCGCTGGAGAAGGTCAACGACGTGGTGATGGAGCAGAGCGCGCTGGGGCGGCTGCTGGACTACGGCGACATCCGCATCATCACCGGCGCCGACATCGGGGTCAACGTTTTCCGCCGCATCGCCCACCCCATCCGGTTCAAGACCACGATGATGGACCAGAAGGCCGCGCACGCCGAGCGCGCCGAGACCCGCCCCGAGGACGTCCCGGACCTGCTGGCCCGTCTGGACGACCTGCGCCAGCGCGGGGTCATCACCCAGGAAGAGTTTGAGCGGGAGAAACGGGAATTGCTGGCCCGGCTGCAGTGATTGCTGATTGCTGATTGCAGATTGCTGATTGCAGATTGCAGATTGCTGATTGCTGATTGCTGATGAATGGGGGCTGATGGACGAGTTTCTCACGGAAGAGGTCATTGAAACGGCGGCAGATGCCCTCCGACATCGCTGCTCCCTGGCACCCGAGGTCGGCATCATCCTGGGCTCCGGGCTGAGCGCAGTTGCCGGGGCGGTGGAGGCTGAGGCCGTCATCCCGTACCCGGACATCCCCTATTTCCCCCGCGCGACGGTGGAGGGACACGCGGGGCAGTTGGTGGTGGGCCGTCTGGAAGGGCGTCCGGTGATGGTGATGCAGGGGCGCGCCCACTACTACGAGGGCTACTCCATGGCCCAGGTCACCCTCCCGGTGCGGGTCATGCAGGTGTTGGGGGTGAAGACGCTCATCGTCACCAACGCGGCCGGCGGGCTGAATCCATCCTTCCGCCCCGGGGATGTGATGCTCATCCGGGACCACATCAACCTGATCGGGATGGCCGGACTGAGCCCGCTCCGAGGGCCCAACCTGGACCGCTTCGGCCCCCGCTTCCCCGACATGTCCTGCGCCTACGACCCCCACCTGCGCACCCTGGCGTGCGCGGTCGCCCAGGAGGCCGGAATCCCGGTCCACGAGGGGGTCTACATCTGCCTGGCCGGCCCCAGTTACGAGACCCCCGCCGACATCCGCTTCCTGCGCCTGATCGGCGCCGACGCCGTGGGGATGTCCACCGTCCCCGAAGTGACAGTGGCCCGTCACGGGGGGATGCGGGTGCTGGGGCTCTCCGGTATCAGCAACCTGGCACCGACGGAGGAGGGAGAGGACACCACCACCCATGAAGAAGTGCTGGAGGCCGGGCGGATCCTGGCCCCGCGCATGGAGACCATCATTCGGGGGGTCCTGCAGCGACTATGAAAGTCATCCTGGGGTGGCTGGCCGGCATCGCCTGGATTTTCTACGCGGCCTGCGGCCTGGCCGCGCTGGTTTATCTGGTCCGCGCTCTTTCCACTGGACGGAAACTGGCTGCCAGCCTCACCGTCTATGAGCAGGAGGAACTGCGGGAGAAAACGGCCCGATTCTGGCGGACTGCGTTGCTCTTCCTGCTGACGGGGGTCCTTCTGTTCGCGGGCGTTCAGTACCTGCAACGAATTCCGGACCTGAGGGGTGCCCTCGCCATCACCCCGACGCTGCCGCCGGGACTGGTCATCACCCCCAGCCCGTCCCCCCGGCCCCCGGCGACGCCCATTATGGGCGCGCTGCCCACCATCACCCCGACCGTCGGGGCGCTGACGCCTCCGCCGGTCCCCCTTACCCCAACACCAACGGCCACGTTGGTCGGCCCCGTGCCCTCCAACCCCTTCTACGCCCGCTTCGGCGATGTGGCGGAACTCCTGGGCTACGACCTGACCACCACGACGCTCAGCCCGGGCCAGAGCGTCGGAGTGACCCTCTACTGGCGCGCGCTGCCCGGGGCCGGAAACCTCAACTACTGGGTCTTCGTCCACCTCCTCCCGCCGGATATTTCCCGTCTCCTGGGCCAGCACGACGGGGCCCCGGTGGAGGGGACCCGCCCCACCACGGGCTGGACGGCTGGGGAGGTGGTGGTGGACTTCCATTCGGTGCCGCTGGTGGCAACGGATTATACCGGCGAGGCCCGCATTGCTGTGGGCTTCTACGACCCGGCGGCCCCTCACGTCCGGGTGCCGGTGGCGGGCGGCGCCGACTACGTCCTGCTGCCGGTGACCATTCAGGTCAGCGGGCCGTAGTGGCGCAGACTGACAGCCTGCACAAATACAGACCCGGCGGCCTGCGCTACAGCATCGCCGCGATCCGCCGGTCCGCCACCGACATCGGCAGCGCGGCCATTTCCTCCACCGTCACCCAGCGGACTTCGGCGCAATCCAGACAGCGGGGCTCTCCGGCCACCAGACGACAGCGAAAAGCGTGGAGCGTGACGCGGAAGTGAGCGTACCCGTGCTCCAGCGTGCCCAGACGCTCACCCACCTCTACCTCAATCCCCAGTTCCTCCCGCAGTTCTCGCGCCAGACACTCCTCCAGACTTTCCCCCGGTTCCCGTTTGCCGCCGGGAAACTCCCACAGGCCGCCCAGGAAGGCGTTCGCTTTCCGGCGCGCCAGGAGAAACCGCCCGTCCGGGCCCTGAATGATCCCCGCCGTCACCTCGTAGTGGGGGAGGGGCCGCCGGGGGGAATGGGTGGGGAATACTTCCTCCTGCCCCCGTCGGCGGGCCTGGCAGTCTTCGGATAGGGGGCAGGCATCGCAGCGGGGGCGGCGGGGCCGACAGACGGTGGCTCCCAGTTCCATCAGCGCTTCGTTGAACGGGCCGGGACGGTCCAGCGGCATGATGGAACGGGCGTACTCTTCCAGATGCCGGCGGATGGACGGTTGTCGCGGGTCCCCCTCCAGCGCCAGGAGGCGGCTGAGCACCCGGCAGGCGTTGCCGTCCAGGGCCACTTCGGGGCGACCGAAGGCGATGGATGCTACCGCTCCGGCGATGTACGGCCCCACGCCCGGCAGTTTCAAAAGTTCCTGGCGGGTATCGGGCAGATGGCCGCCCCGTTCCTCCAGCACCTTCTGCGCCGCCGCGTGCAGGAGACGGGCGCGGGAGTAGTAGCCCAGCCCCTCCCACATCCGGAGCACGTCCTCCAGAGGCGCCCGGGCCAGACTCTCCAGCGTGGGGAAGCGGGCCACGAAGCGCTCGTAGTAGGGGCCCATGGTCTCCGTGCGCGTCTGCTGGAGCATCACTTCGGCGACCCAGACCCGGTATGGGGTACGGTCCCGCCGCCAGGGGAGGTCGCGGGCGTTGCGGGCAAACCAGTCCAGTAACCGGTCGGCCAGGGGTGTGGACATGGTTGTTCGCTGGGGCCTATTGTACCACAAATGACGACCTCAGTGCAAAAACTCAATGCCGAGGCTCCCGTTTGCCAGTTCTCCCATTTTGTGGTATACTTTCCCTGCACAATTGATTTGAACCACGGTGAGGTGCCCGCGCCGAAAGGCAGGGCTTAATAGGGGAAGTCCGGTGGTCCGTCCGAGCGCCCCCTCGGGCGGAGAGGCCGGCGCTGTCCCGCAACTGTAATCCCGCCCCCGGATGCACAACAAAAGGCCGGGGCCCCGAGGCCGCATCCGGGACGGGAGAGCCAGGTCGCCTGCCTCACCGTTGTTCCAGGAACCTGCGAGGACAGGGGAATGGAACTGCGGTTCGGCTCTCTGGAACCCAGTCCCATCCCCCTTGTCGGACCGACAAGGGGGTCTTCATTTCCCCCCACGGCCTCGGAGGGGGGATTTTTTGTCCCTCGGTAATTACCTACCAGGGAGCCCCCGGGCAAGCGCTATCAAAGACGCAGCGAAGGCATGCCCCTGTAGCGCAGGCCGCCAGGCCTGTATTCGCAGGCTAAAGCCTACGCTACATGATCTGCAAACGATTCAGGGTAGGTAATTACGTCCCTCGCAGGTGACCTTCTTCTCACCGTCGCCGCTCCGGCGCGAACGGGCGCCTGAGCCATCACCCCAATCTCACGTATAAGGAGGTCACCCGATGAAACAACTGACGCGCGTCCTGACACTCTCTCTCATCATCCTGACCCTGGCCGGGCTGGCAGCCTGCCGGCCAGCCGCGACGCCCACCCCGGCCCCACCCACCCCCACATCCCCGCCGCCCACCGCCACTCCCACGCCCGTCCCGCCAACCCCCACCCCGGCCCCCTACCCGATGACCGTCACCGATATGGCCGGGCGGGAGGTCACGATCCCCGCGGAGCCGCAGCGCATCGTCTCCCTGGCCCCGTCCATCACGGAGATTCTCTTCGCATTGAACCTGGGAGACCGGGTCGTGGGGGTCACGGACTACTGCAACTACCCTCCCGAGGCTACCCAGAAGCCCAAAGTCGGCGGCTTCTCCGACGTCAGTATGGAGAAACTGTTGGAGGCACAGCCGGACCTGGTCCTGGCCGCCAGCATCCATATGGCCCAGGTCCTGCCGGAACTGGAGAAACAGGGGCTGACGGTGATGGTCATAGACGCCCACGACTTTCCGGGAGTCCTGGAGAGCATCCGGCTGATCGGGAAAGTCACGGGGGCCGACACAGCCGCTGAGTCCCTCACCGCCCAGATGCAGGAGCGGGCAGACAAGGTCGCCCAGGCGGTGAAGGACCGGCCACGGCCCCGGGTCTACTGGGAACTGGACCCCACTTTCTGGACGGTCGGGCCGGGCTCGTTTGTGCAGGACCTGATTGAGCGAGCCGGTGGAGAGAACATCGCGGCCAATGCCGAGATGGCCTGGGTGCAACTCTCCGCCGAGGCCATCATCGCCGCCGACCCCGAGGTCATCTTCCTGGCGGACCACCCCTACGGCGAATCGGCGGATACGGTGAAGGCCCGCCCCGGCTGGGAGAAGATTTCCGCCGTGGTCAACGGGCGCATCGTGGAACTGACCCAGGAGCAGGGGGACATCGTCAGCCGCCCCGGCCCGCGGGTGGTGGACGCCCTGGAACTGATCGCGCGGGCCCTCCACCCTGATGCCTTCCAGCCATAAGACCCAACGCGGAGGTGACCGTCACCTTCAGGGTGACGGTCACCTCAACCTGTTTCGCCGGAGACGCTGGCTCTTCCTGGCCCTGGCCTGCGGCCTGCTGTTGCTGATGGCGACGCTGGGGGTGGCATGGGGAGCGGTCCCTATCCCGCCAAGCGCCGTCCTCCGCATTTTGGGGTATCACCTGGGGACAATGACCGGACCGACAGACTGGCCCCCGGCCTGGGAGACCATTCTCTTCCAGATTCGCCTCCCCCGGGTGGTGCTGGCAGGCCTGGTGGGGATGACGCTGGCCGTCGCCGGGGCCGTCTACCAGGCCCTCTTCCGGAACCCACTGGCAGAGCCGTACCTCATCGGCGTCTCCTCCGGCGCGTCCTTCGGGGCCACCCTGGCCATCGTCCTGGTCTGGCGGTTCGGCGGGGGCGGGTGGAACGGGGTCTCGCTTTCGGCATTCATCGGGGCACTGGCGGCCACGGCAGCCATCTACAGCCTGGCCCGCGTCGGCGGGCGGACGCCCGTCACGACCCTCATCCTGGCCGGCGTGGCGGTCAACGCGCTCCTCTCCGCCGCGACGATCTTCCTGATGTTCTCGGTTCAGGACGCCTTCCGGGCCATGCACGTCCTGGGCTGGCTGATGGGGAGTCTGGCCCTGGCCGACTGGGAGAAGACGCGGGTGGTCCTGCCCTACGTGGTCGGGGGGCTGGCCGTCATCGGCGGGTACGCCCATACGCTGAATGTGCTCCAACTGGACGAGGAGCAGGCCCAGTCGCTGGGGGTGGCGGTGGAGCGGACGAAGGGGATACTGATTTTCGCCGTCTCCCTGGCCACCGCGGCTGCCGTCTCGGTCAGCGGTGCCGTCGGGTTCGTGGGCCTGATCATCCCGCACATCGTCCGGCTCATCTGGGGGCCCGACCACCGTTTCCTGTTGCCGATGAGCGGGGCCCTGGGGGCCGTCGCGCTGATCCTGGCCGACGGCGTGGCCCGGACGGCCTTTTCCCCGCGGGAGTTGCCCCTGGGGGTGGTGACAGCGGTAGCGGGCGCGCCGTTTTTCCTGTACCTGCTGCGGCGGCAGAAGCGGGAGGTGTTTTAGGACGTGAAACGTGAAACGTGAAACGTGAAACGTGAAGCGTGAAGCGTGAAGCGTGTTGCATGTTCCGTGCGACCTGCGACTTGCGACGTGCGACCTGCGACGTGCGCCCTGCGACCTGCGACTTGCGACGTGCGACCTGCGACGTGCGACCTGCGACCTGCGACTTGCGACGTGCGACCTGCGACGTGCGACCTGCGACCCTGCGACCTGCGACTTGCGACCTGCGACGTGCGACGTGCGACCTGCGACCCTGTGACCTGCGACGTGCGACATGCGACCGGATAGAGGTGAGGTATGGTAGTACCGCTGGAAGTTGAGGATCTGACCTTTGCGTATGACGGGCGGGCTGTGCTGCGTGGGGTCTCCTTCCGGCTGATGCCCGGCGAGGTGCTGGGGCTAATCGGCCCCAACGGGGCAGGAAAATCCACGCTGGTCCGGCTGGCAGCGGGGTTTCTCCGGCCCGGTTGGGGAACAGTGCGCCTCTTCGGCCGGCCGCCGACCCAATGGCCACCGCGCGAACTGGCCCGGCACGTGGCTCTGGTCCCCCAGGGTGCCTACATTCCGCCGACGTTCACCGTCTGGGAGAGCGCGATGCTGGGGCGGACCCCGTACCTGGGCTTCCTGGGGGTGCCCCGGGAGGCCGACCGGGCGGCGGCCCGCCGCGCGCTGGAATGGGTGGGCATGGCCGACCAGACGGACCGGCTGATCGGTGAACTATCCGGCGGCGAACGGCAACGGGTCCTGCTGGCCCGCGCGCTGGCCCAGGAGCCCCGCTGTCTCCTGCTGGACGAGCCGACGACCCACCTGGACATCCACCATCAGGTCGCGGTCCTCACCCTGATCCGCCGGATGGCGGTGGAGTGCGGGATCGCCGTCCTGGTGGTCCTGCACGACCTGAACCTGGCCGCGACCTTTGCCGACCGGCTGGCGCTGCTGGTGGACGGCGCGCTGGTGGCACTGGGCGATCCAAAGGAGGTGCTGCGCCGCGAGCGGCTGACGGCCATCTACGGGAATGCGGTGGCCGTCTTTCCCCGCCCCGATGATGGGGGACGCCCGGCGATTCTGCCCCGCGTGGCGTGAGCATCGGAACAACCGGTTCCCCACTGGAGGAAAAAGAATGTCAGTTCCAGCTCTGGCGCTCCAAAATCTCCCCATCGGCAGCACACCCCACACCGACCCGGCAGAAGCGGTTCGGAAAGTCCTGGAATATTTTCCGGACATCCCGGCCTGGCCTCAGTTGCCCCAGCGCTCCTTTCTGGAAAACATGCTGGTCCAGTTCAGCGAGGGGTTTCCAGGAATTGTCGTGGATGCCGGGGAGAAAAAGGTCTACGTGGATACCAGCCGGGACCTGACGGCGGAACTGGAGCATCTCTACAGCGCCTATCTGGAACAGAATCTGGAATTTGCCGCGGTGAGCGACGCATACGCCGCCGGGTTCCGCCGGTTCCTTCAGGACGTCGCGGCCCTTTCCCGGCCGTCTCTGGCGCTGAAGGGGCAAATCGTGGGTCCGGTCTGTTGGGGGATGATGGTGGTGGACCCCCGAGGGCGCCCCATTCTCTACGACGAGGTCCTGGCCGACGCGCTGGTCAAACACCTGGCGATGAAAGCGGCCTGGCAGGAGCGAGAACTCCGGAAGGTCTGCCCCAACGTGATTCTTTTTGTGGACGACCCGTATGTGGCCGCGGTCGGCTCTGCCTATCTTCCCCTCGGACGGGAGCAAGCCCAGGCCCTGCTGACAGAGGTTCTGAGCGCGATCGGAGGGCTGAAGGGCGTTCACTGCTGCGCCAACGCCGATTGGCCACTCCTGATGGGAACCCCTATAGACATCCTCAGCCTGGACGCCTACGGATATGCGGAGAGCCTGGCCCTCTACCCGGAGGAAGTGTACGCCTTCCTGGAGCGCGGGGGGATGATCGCCTGGGGCATCGTCCCCACCAGCAAAGCGGCTCTGGACGAAACCACAGAAAGTCTGGTGGACCGCCTGCACCGGGCGATAAATCTGCTGGTCCGCAAGGGCATCCCCTTTGAGAAGGTGCTCTCCGCCTCGCTGATCACTCCCTCCTGCGGGACCGGGACGCTGAGCCCGGACCTGGCGGAGCGGGTCTTCACCCTGACGGCCGAAGTGTCGGCCGAGATGCGCCGCCGGTATGGAACGGAATGAGGTCATCCAGACCCTGCGGTCTTCCCTGCAGGAGGCGGTCCGCCGGAATCCCGCCGACGTCCTCTTCTTCTCCGGCGGACTGGACACGTCCATCCTGGCTCTCCTCTCTCCGACCACGCCGCTCCTGCATATCTGCCTGGAGGACGGCGGGGAGGACCTGCCGTATGCGGAGGCGGCCGCCCGGGCGCTGGGGCGCTCCCTGATTGTCCGGCGGGTCTCGGCCGACGAGGCCCTGGCCGCGATCCCCGAAATCATCCGCATCCGCCGCAGTTTTGACCCCGCCCTGCCCAACGACCTGGCCCTGTATTTTGCCTTCGCCGAGGCCCGCTCCCTGGGGTTTGAGGCGGCGATGACCGGCGACGGCGCGGACGAGTTGTTCGCGGGATACTCCTATATGTTTGACCGGGACCTGGCGACCTATATCCCCTGGCTGGCCGGACGAATGCGCTTCTCGTCCGGCGAGTTCGGCCAGTGGTTCGGGATGGAGGTCCGCCAGCCGTATCTGGACCCGGCGGTGGTGGACCTGGCTCTCTCCATTCCCCCAGAACTGAAGGTCCGGGAGGAGACCGGGGCCCGGTTCGGGAAGTGGATCCTGCGGAGAGCCTTTGAGGGGGACCTGCCGTCCCTACTCTGCTGGCAGAGCAAGCGGCCTATAGAGGTGGGGTCCGGTTTCAGCCGGCTGAGGGAGAGGGTCATCAGAATGTTGAACGATGGAGACTGGGCCGTGCCGGTCCGCCTGATCAGTTGCGACCAGCCGTACTACTACCGGATTTATCGCCAGGTCGTGGGGGAGATTCCCCCGCCCGGGCCGGGAGAGGTTCCCTGCCCCCACTGCGGCGCGGGCCTTCCCCCGGACGCCCACCACTGCCGGACCTGTGGGTGGTTTGGAGAATTCCCTTGCCCCAGGTGAAGTCAGGGGTATAATTGATCAAAAGTTTGATCAACAGGAGGCAGGATGGAACATCGGGTTCGTGCCGCAGAAGCACGCGTCCACTTCGGTGCTATAATGCGCCGGGTAGTAGAGCAGGGGGAAAGGATTCTTGTGGAACGGGGAGGACGCCCGTACGTTGTCCTCCTTTCTTACGACGATTACCAGCGCCTGCAAGCCATAGGCCAGCCGCAGGATTGGAAGGTCGTACTGATGGAGGGAATTCAACTGGCACGCGAGATGTGGAAAGTCCAGGAAGGGGAGGCCCTGCCCCCGGCGGAGGACGTGATCCGGGAACTACGGGAGGAGCGCCTTGTCCAACTCACCGGTTTGCGTTGACGCCAGTTTTATCGTCCGTCTCCTTCAGGCCCAAAGCGATGCGGAACCGGCGGTCCGGCTGTACCGCTCCTGGATGGAAGACGGGCGGCGGCTGGTCGCGCCGACGCTCCTGCCCTACGAAGTGGCCAACGCCCTCTACCGCTACGCAGCCCACGGCTATTTGCGCCCCGAAGGGGTAGAGGCCCTGATGGAGCAGACTTTCCGGCTGGGGATAGCCCTCTATGGCGACCCGGCCCTCCACCTCCGGGCGATTCGGATGGCCCATGAATCCGGCCTTCCTGCCGTCTACGACGCCCATTACCTGGCTCTGGCTCATCGGTTGAACGCGGAGTTCTGGACGGCTGACCGTCGTCTTTTCCAGGCCGTACAGGGCCGTATCCCCAAAATCCACCTTCTGGAAATGGGATGAACCTCTTCGTATCCTGGAGCGGCGGGAAAGATAGCGCGCTGGCGGCCTACCGGGCCCGTCAACAGGGCCACCGTCTGGTCTACCTGCTCAACACCGTCGCTGAGGACGGTAGCCGCGTCCGCTCCCACGGCTTTCCCTCCGAGGTTGTTGCCCTGCAGGCCCGCGCCATGGGCCTGCCTCTGATTCAGGTCCATACGTCCTGGGAGGAGTACGAAGCCAATTTCAAGGACGCGATGCGGGCCCTCCGGGCCGCAGGCGTGGAGGGCGGCGTCTTCGGTGATATGGACCTGGAGGAGCACCGGGCGTGGGTGGAGCGGGTCTGCCTGGAGGTAGGCCTGGTGCCGCTCCTCCCCCTCTGGAAGGCTGACCCCTGGGCCCTGCTGGAGGAGTTCTGGGAGGCGGGATTCCGGGCCGTCGTCGTGGCCACCCGGCTGGACCCCGCGTTCCTGGGGCGGCCGCTGGACCGGGAACTGGTCGCGGAGATGGCCGCGCGCGGCGCCCACCCCTGCGGGGAGAACGGCGAGTACCACACCCTGGTCACCGACGGCCCCCTCTTCCGCCGCCCGCTGCGGGCCGAATCCCCGTCTGATCCCCCGGCCGTCCAAGAGCACGATGGCGTCTGGTTCCTGAATCTCCGGGTGCGGCTGGAGGACGCCGTTGGCTGAAGATGTCCTGACCCTTCTGGGCGCCGTCTTCCTGGACCTGCTTTTCGGAGAACCTCCGGGCCCCCTGCATCCCGTCGTCTGGATGGGCCACTGGTTGAACGGGTGGTGGCGCTGGCGGCCCCGACAGGGCCGGGCCCGCCCCTTCCTCTTCGGGATGACGGCGGTCCTGCTGGGGGCGGCCCTTTTCGCGCTCCCCTGGCTGGTCCTGGCCCGGGCGCGCGTCCCCCTCCTCTGGCTCTGGAGCATCCCCTTGCTGAAAGTCACCTTCGCGATGCGCGCGCTGCTGCGGGCCGGAGGGGAAGTGCTGGAAGCGCTGGAGCGGAGAGACCTGCCGGAGGCCCGGCGGCGGGTCCGCTGGCACCTGGTCGGGCGGGAGACGGCGGACCTGCCGGAGCCCCTGGTCGTCTCCGCGACGGTGGAGTCGCTGGCGGAGAACATCACCGACGGCCTGACCGGGCCTCTGTTCTGGTTTGCTCTCCTCGGGCTTCCCGGCGCATGGGTCTACCGCTTCTGCAACACGGCGGACTCCATGTGGGGCTACCACCGGCCAGAGACGGAGTACGTGGGCAAGTTCGCTGCCCGGGCCGACGACGGGCTGAACTGGCTCCCGGCGCGGCTGACGGCCCTGCTGATCGTAGCCGGGGCGGCACTGGCGGGGGAGGACCCGCGCGGGGCCTGGCGCGCGATGTGGGCCCAGCACCGCCGGACTCTCAGCCCGAACGCGGGCTGGACGATGGCCGCGATGGCCGGCGCGCTGGGCGTCACCCTGGAAAAGATCGGCCACTACCGGCTGGAGGGCGGCGATGGCCCCCTGGACGCGCGAACGGTCCGGCGCGCGCTGCACGTGGTCCGCTGGACAATGGTGCTGGTGACAGGGGGAATGGCCCTGCTGGTCGGGCTGATAAGGGCACTATTATGAGGGAAATCTCTATGCCCCTGCCCCGAGGTGTCGTCCGGGAACTGGTCTCCGATCAGCACGGAGGGCCCGACTACCGTCGCCTGCGGGCCGAGGGGATTTCCCCCGAGAAAATCCTGGATTTCAGCGTCAATTCCAACCCCTTCGGCCCCCACCGGGCGGTCCGGGAGGCGCTGGCGGGGGTGAACATTTCCCGCTACCCCGACCCAGAGGCGGGCCTCCTGCGGGAGCATCTGGCCGCGCTCCACGGCCTCCCCTCGGCCCAGGTCCTGGTGACCAACGGCACTGCGCAGGCCATCTGGCTGGTCGCCCTGGCCTACCTGGACCCTGGCGACGTCGCTCTTATCGTCGGCCCCACTTTCGGGGAGTACCGGGTCGCCTGCCAGTTGATGGCCGCGCAGGTCCACATCCTCGCCGCCCAGGAAGACCGGGCCTTTCAGCCCGACCTGGAGGCGGTCGCCGACTTTATCCGCGCCCGGCGCCCCCGCCTGGTCTGGCTCTGCAACCCCAACAATCCGACCGGGGTCTATCTGGGCCAGGAGGCCGTCCGCGCGGTCCTCGCCGCCTGCGAAGGGGCCGGAAGTCTGCTGGTCCTGGACGAGGCCTACAGGAATTTCGCGGATTCTCCATGGGACTCCGTCCCCCTGATAGAGAGCGAGCATCTGCTGGTTCTGCGTTCTATGACCAAAGACTTCGCCCTAGCGGGCCTGCGGCTGGGGTACGTGCTGGGGACGGGAGAAGCGGTCCAGGCCCTGCGGCGCGCCCAGCCCCCGTGGAGCGTCAACGCGGCCGCCCAGGCCGCCGGACTGGCCGCGCTGGACCATCTGGAGGCGTACCGGGAGACCTGGCGTACCCTGCGCAGGCTGACCGAGAGCCTGCGCGCGGCGATCGGGGGACTGGGAATGGTGACCCTTCCCACCGCCGTGAACTTCTTTCTGGTGCGGACCGGGGACGGCGACCAGACCCGGGAGGCGCTGCTGGAACGCCGGATTCAGGTCCGCAGTTGCCGCTCCTTCGGGCTCCCGGCGTACATCCGCATCGGGACCCGTCTGCCGGAGGAGAATGCCCGGCTGGTAGAGGCGCTACTTTGCAGTGGAGTCATTTTTGGTTAAAAAATAAGTTGCAGGAGGAGAACATGGTATCGCTGCAGGAGACCGTATCTCGCATCGGCCCTCTTTCCGCCGCCGCAATGGAAGCGGCACGGGCCCGACAGGATCAGTTGACCAAGCCCCAGGGGAGTCTGGGGCGGCTGGAGGACCTTTCGGTCCAGGTGGCCGGGATCACCGGCAATCCCCGGCCCGTCATCCGGCATAAGGCCGTCATCGTCGTCGCCGGGGATCACGGGGTGGCGGCGGAGGGGGTGAGCGCGTACCCCCAGGAGGTCACCGCCCAGATGGTCTACAACTTCCTGCGGGGCGGGGCCGCCATCAACGTCCTGGCCCGCCACGGGGGCGTGCGCGTCGTGGTCGTGGACGCCGGGGTCGCCGCCGATCTGGAGCCCCATCCGGCGCTGAAGATCCGCAAAATCGGGTACGGGACGGGCAATATCGCCCGCGGCCCGGCGATGAGCCGGGAGCAGGCCGTGCAGGCTCTGGAGACGGGCATCGCGCTGGTAGAGGAGGAGCGGGCCCAGGGGCTGGACCTGGTCGCGCCGGGGGATATGGGGATCGCCAACACGACCCCGGCGGCAGCCATCGTTGCCGCCGTCACCGGCCTGCCCCCTGCGGCGGTCACGGGGCGGGGCACCGGCCTGGACGATACAGGACTGGCCCGCAAAATCGCCGTCGTGGAGCAGGCCCTCCGGGTCAACCAGCCCGACCCCCGGGACGGTGTGGACCTCCTGGTGAAGGTCGGCGGGTTTGAGATCGGGGTGATTGCCGGGATCATTCTGGGCGCGGCGGCTCACCGTATCCCGGTAGTGCTGGACGGCTTCATCTGCACCGCCGGGGCGCTGGTCGCTGCGGCCCTGGCGCCCGCCGCGACCGCGTACTGCATCGCCGGGCACAACTCGGTGGAGTTGGGCCATCGGGCCATGTTGGAGCACCTGGGGCTCCGACCGTTGCTGGACCTGAACCTGCGCCTGGGAGAGGGGACAGGAGCCGTCCTGGCGATGGGCCTGGTGGAGGCGGCCTGCAAAGTCCTGAACGAGATGGCCACGTTTGCCGAGGCGGGTGTCTCAGAACGAAGCGATTAGGGAATTCCCGTGTTTCGCTCGTTGCTGGTTGCGCTGCACTTTCTGACCCGCCTGCCATTGCCCGAGCGGGAAATCTCGCTGGAGGAGGTCGGGCGGGCCGCGTGGGCTTTTCCGGCGGTTGGGATACTGATCGGTGGATTGCTGGCAATAGCAGGCTGGCTGCTGGGCCACCTGTTCCCGCCTCTCCTGATCGCCGCACTGGTGCTGGCCCTCTGGGTGGCCGTGACGGGTGCGCTCCATCTGGACGGATTTGCGGATTGCTGCGACGCTCTGCTGGCCGCCCGGCCGCCGGAGGTCCGGCTGGAGATTCTGCGGGATACCCACGTGGGCGCTTTTGGGGTGGTCGGGGCGGCGATGCTCCTGCTGGTCAAATTCGCCGCTCTGGATGCCTGTATTTCTGCCGGGAAGTGGGCCGTTCTGCTCCTGGCGCCCTCGCTGGGACGGTGGGCCATGGTCTACACCATGGCCCGCTACCCTTCTGCCCGGTCCACCGGTATGGGACAGGCCGTGAAAGGCCCCGTCGGCGGGCGGAGTCTGGGAGGAGCCACGCTGCTGCTCCTGCCGATGCTCATCGTGGGCCCACCGGAGGTTCTGCTATCCTCCGCGCTGGCGTGGCTATTCACCCTTCTCTTTGCCCGCTGGGTCCTGCGACGCATTCCGGGCTTTACTGGCGACGTCTATGGCGCCCTCTGCGAACTGGTGGAGGCCACCGTCCTGCTGGCCTGGGCAGGGATGGGAGGATAAACGTAAAACGTAAAACGTAAAACGTAAGACGTAATCCGTGTTCCGTGTAGACGGGGCGAGGAATGGTGATTCTGATTCTGGGCGGTGCCCGAAGTGGAAAGAGTGAGTATGCGCAGCGACTGGCGGGGGAAATGGGCCGACCCGTCCTCTATGTGGCGACGGCGACGGCGGGAGATGAGGAGATGGCGGAACGAATCGCCCGTCATCGGGCCGCGCGCCCGGCGCACTGGCGCACGCTGGAGGTCCCCACCGGCGTAGGGCCGGCACTGGAGGCCGCCATCGCCGATGCCGGGGTGGTGCTGATGGACTGCCTGACCCTGCTGGTCTCCAATCTGCTGATGGAGTTGGGCGAGACAGTGGACGAGGAGAGGCTGGCAGCACGGGCTATCGCCGAACTGCAGGGAGTGCTGGATGTCTGTCGGGCGCGCGGAGCGGCCCTCATCGTGGTCTCCAATGAAGCAGGAATGGGGCTGGTGCCCCCGTATCCGATGGGACGGGTCTACCGGGACGCACTGGGACGGACCAACCAGTGGCTGGCCGCCCGGGCGGACCGGGTCATTCTGATGGTGGCGGGAATCCCGCTGGAATTGAAATGAGCCGTCAGGGGTTAGCCGTCAAGGGTTAGTCGTCAGGGATAGGAGAATCTGATCCCCCGCTGGCTTCCCATCCATCATTATCCCCCATCGCTCCATCGTATCCAGCCAGTAGGCGCCGGTGGCCAGGGTGTACTCCCCCGGCGGCGCGTCGGCCGGTAGGGGCAACCGATGCCGCTGGAGGATGAGGTCGCCGGGTTGCCACTGGTCCACCGGGAACCCCATACCGTCCGCGACCGCTACAGGGGTACCGTCGGCCCCCAGCAGGTGCCCCATCAGGGAAAGCGGGCGTGCCGGGACTTCCTTAACCTGCCAGAACGTCCGCAACTCCACCCCGTCCACCTGCTGGATCAAAGTGTAGCCGAGGAAATCCAGCGGGCCGTCCAGAGTGGCTGTGAGCGGACCGTCCGGGGCGAGGGCCCCATCCACCCGGTACAGGTTATAGAGAGGACGGCCGTCGGCCCGGCGGGCCGGGACGTCCAGCGCTACGCCGGGCGGCACCTCCGCCCCGGGCGGCAGGACCAGGAGACCAGGAGAGCCGGACGCAAGGGATACCCAGGTCTGGGAACAATCCACATAGACGGCCCGGAGGTCCGGGCGGCCCAGTCCGGCGCGCAGGGCGTCGGGGGAGAGGGCAGTCGCCGCGTCGGTGCAGAGGGCGGCCCAGCGGGGCGCGGGCCGGGGCTCCACGCGGTACAGGAAAAGCGCATGCCCCAGCCGGGCCAGGGGCTGGCGGGCGCGGAACCAGGCGTACGTGTTGACGTCCGGGGTATAGACGCCCTGAAGCACCGTCG
>Ga0272449_1002511_pt1 | contig 17023 bp, 11 predicted proteins | sample YNPCB0241_FD_198679 | JGI IMG/M metagenome (GOLD analysis project Ga0272449, IMG submission 198679) | Hot spring sediment microbial communities from Yellowstone National Park, WY, United States - YNP-CB-024-1 | ecosystem: Environmental > Aquatic > Thermal springs > Hot (42-90C) > Sediment...
TCAAGGAGGGCGGCGACGCCATCAACAACCTGCGCGTGCGCGCCTACCTGTTCTGCATCGAGAACCCGTTCACCGTCATCACGGTCGATGTGTTCAACATCCGCTGGGCGGGTTCGGGCGGCGGCTTAGCGCGTGCGGCTGGGAATGTGAACGGCGACTGCACGATTGACGACGCGGACTTGCTGCAGGTGCTGTTCAACTTCGGTTCGGGCGACCCCGACACGGACACCAACGGCGACGGCACAGTGGACGACGCCGACCTGCTGACCGTGCTGTTCAACTTCGGGCAGAGCGTGTAAGCCTCCTACCGCCTGCCGCGACGCAGGCGGTCATGCACCTGCCCGCCCTCCCGCTGACGCACGCGCCTTGGGCGCTTGGGTTCGAGTATACTACCGCTGGGAGGCAGGCGACCGATTCGCAAAGCGCACTATGATTTCGAGCGCGTGCAGCCGCACTGGCTCACGCGGCTGGTTCTCTCAGGCGGCTGGCGTGATACGCTTCGCTGGCTGCTGCCTGTAGTTGTGGCGGCGGTGGCGCAGGGCGTGTGGGCGCACCGTATGGCGATAGGCGGCGCGACGCCCGATTTCCCGCTGCTGGTGCTGGCTTGCATCGCGCTCTACACCAACCCCACCCTCGCGGCGTGGGCGGGCTTTTTCACGGGGCTACTGCACGCCAGCATGCTGGAGCAGACGGTCGGGAGCCTAATCGTCAGCCGTGTGCTGGCGGCGACTGCCGTCGCCTACCTGCCGACTCTGCTTTCGCCGCGCCACCCGCTGAGCATCCTGCCCGCCGTTGCGCTGCTGCACCTGCTCGCGCAGGGCATGCTCTACCTCGCCGCGCCGATGGTTGACCCCCGCGCGTTCGGGCAGGCGAGCCTGGGAAGCATGGTGTATAATATGGGGTTGGCGATACCCGTCTATTGGCTTGCGCGGCGCGTCCTACCGCCCGCACGCGAAGACGATACGCTGTTATGGAACAATTAGCACGGATGGGCGGTATCGAACTGAGGAGGCACAACTGCAATGGCGCAGACGACTATTGAGCGCGAACAGCACACCGAAGAGCGTAGCGCGTATGCGATTGCGATACGCCAACTGGAAGCGGCGGCGCATTACCTGAATCTCGATCGGAGCCTGCTGGAGGTTCTCAAGCATCCCCGCCGGGAACTCATCGTGAACTTCCCCGTGAAGATGGACGACGGCTCGATTCGCGTCTTCACGGGCTACCGCGTGCATCATAACCCTGCGCGTGGTCCTGCCAAAGGTGGCATCCGCTATCACCCCGAAGTCACCTTAGACGAGGTGCGCGCGCTGGCGATGTGGATGACCTGGAAGTGCGCTGTGGTGAACATCCCCTACAGCGGCGCGAAGGGCGGGGTGGTGTGCGACCCCAAGCGGCTCTCGGTGCATGAACTGGAGAACCTCACCCGCCGCTACATCACCGAGATTTCGATGCTGATTGGTCCCGAATCGGACATTCCCGCGCCCGATGTGGGCACGAACCCGCAGGTGATGGCGTGGATTATGGATACCTACTCGATGCACAAGGGCTACACGGTGCCTGCGGTGGTGACGGGCAAGCCCATTCCGATTGGCGGTTCGGAGGGGCGACTGGAGGCGACGGGGCGCGGCGTGATGGTGATGGCGCACGAAGCGCTGCGCCAACTCGGACGCACGCTGGAGGGCGCGACGGTCGCCATTCAGGGCTTCGGGAATGTCGGCTCCGCCACGGCGAAACTGATGCACCACGCGGGCGCGAAGGTGGTCGCCATCTCCGATGTGCGCGGCGGCATCTACAACCCGAACGGGCTGAATATCCCCGCGCTGCTGCACTGCGCGGGGCGCGACGGGTGCATCCAAGCCTACCGCGACGCCGAACTGATTACCAACGAAGAGTTGTTGGAACTGCCGTGCGATGTATTAGTGCCCGCCGCGCTGCACGGCGTGATTACGGGACACAACGCCGAGCGCATCCAAGCGCGCGTGATTGTGGAAGCTGCCAACGGTCCCGTGACCCCCGACGCCGACGAAATCCTGGACGACAAGGGCGTGCTGGTCGTGCCCGACATCCTGGCGAACGCAGGGGGCGTCGTCGTCTCCTACTTCGAATGGGTGCAAGACCTCCAGTCCTTCTTCTGGGAAGAGGAGGAGGTCAACCACAAGCTGGAGAAGGCGATGCGGCGCAGCTACCAGCATGTCGCCCAGACCGCCGAGCAGAACAAGGTCAACATGCGCATGGGCGCGTACATTATTGGCGTCAAGCGCGTCGCCGAAGCGACCACCATTCGCGGAATCTATCCGTAGGACGCTGTTGGTTTCCCCCCGCGTGCCAAGAGAACCGAACGAGCGCTCGGCTCGGTTCCCCTCGCGAAGCGGGGGGAACCTGAAGGAGGGGGGAAGTTTGCCTGCATGAGTGGGTAGAACTGTCCCAAAAGCCTGTCCTTCCAGCAGGTATACTCTTCTGGGGAGGTCGCTATGAGCCAAGTGTGGAAGGGTCCGCTGGAGCAGATCGATGAGTACCGCTGGCGCATTCCGAAAAGCTACAAGCCTGGCATGCGCGTGGACGGTCTCATCTTCGCCAGCAAGGCGATGATCGAGCAGATTAAGCAAGACCAAGCGCCCGAGCAGGTGGCGAATGTGGCGTTTTTGCCAGGCATCGTGGGCTACTCGATTGCGATGCCCGACATCCACTGGGGCTACGGCTTCCCTGTCGGCGGCGTGGCGGCGATGGACATGGAGGAAGGCGTCATTTCGCCGGGGGGGATTGGGTATGACATCAACTGCCTGCACCCCGACACGCGGGTTCTGACGGCGCACGGCTACTGGCGCACGATTGGTGAGGCGGCGGAGGCGTGGCTACAGCAAGCGGTAGTCTGCTTCCGCCTACAAGACGGTGTGCAGGAGGCGGGCGTCGTGGGCGCGGTGCTGCAAGTACGCCCGCGCAACCGCGTCTATCGCCTGCGCGCGGCAAGCGGCTATGAGGTGGTCGCCACCAGCGAGCATCCTTTCTGGACACCTGAAGGCATGCGCCGACTGAAGCATCTGCAGGCAGGGGCGCGCGTGGCGATTTACCCGTTTGAGGGCGTCCCCTATGAGCCAGCCTCCGACGAAGTGCTGGTCGACGAGGCACAGCTGCGCGCTCATCTCATCGCGCAGGGCAAGTCGGAGACGGCAATTCGGCAGGTACTTGCGCACCTGCGCCAGCGGAACCTTCTGCCCCTGCGCGCCGACGCGCCGCAGATGCCTTACCTGCTTAAACTGATGGGCTACCTGACAGGCAATGGCACGATGCGCTATGTTGGTGGGCGGGGTAAGGGCGTTGCTGTCTTTTACGGCAAGCCTGACGACTTGGAGCGCATCCGCGCCGACATCACACGGCTGGGCTTCACGCCGTCGCCTGTGCGCATGCGCCGTCGCCAGCACACGATTCAGACGCCCTATCGCGCCTACACCTTTGAGGCGCGCGAGTCGTCGTTCAGCGTCTCCAGCAGCGCGTTCGTGGCGCTGTTGGCGTGCTTGGGCGCGCCGCTGGGCAACAAGGCGACCCAGCCGTATCGCGTCCCAGAGTGGCTGATGCGTGCGCCATTGTGGCAGCAGCGGCTCTACCTTGCCGCGCTGTTCGGCGCGGAACTCAGCGCGCCCTGCACCGTGAATCGCCATCCCGCGACTTTTCACCCGCCTGTGCTGAGCGTCAGCAAGCGCGAGCCAGTCGCCGACTCGGGCTGGGCGTTCCTTGCGGATATTCAAGCGATGTTGGCGCGTTTCGGCGTGCAGGCGCGCTTGTTGAACCGTCAGCGGGAGACGACCATCAGCCCGCGCACGGGCGCACGCTCCGTCCGCTGCCGACTGCAGATTCTCGGCAACGACGAGAACCTCACCCGACTCTGGAGCCAGATTGGGTACGAATATCACGCGGAGCGACAGCGGCTGGGTTGCCTCGCGACGGCGTACCTACGGCTCAAGCAGGGCGTGGTTCAGCAGTTTTTTGCAACCCCCTCCATAAGGTTCTCCCTGCACGCAGGGGGAACCGAACCCGCGCCCAGATTTGGTTCCCCTCGCGAAGCGGGGGGAACCTCACGGAGGGGGGAAGAATTAACACCTACTGCGCCGCCTGAATTCGCAAAGACACGCGCCCATGACGACCCCCTCCTTAAGGTTCCCCCTGCAAGCAGGGGGAACCAAGTGGGCGCGCAACTCGGTTCCCCTCGCGAAGCGGGGGGAACCTCACGGAGGGGGGCGATAATCAACACGCCTCGACGCCCGCGCATCCCGAAAGACTTCCCCAGTTTCGCCGAGTTCACGGAGCAGGTAGATGCAGGGGGCGGCAGGGTCTGGGACACAGTCGTGGCGATTGAACCCGTCGTCTATACCGAGCCGTTTGTGTACGACCTGACCGTTCAGCACCCCGACCACAACTTCGTCGCGAACGGGTTTGTGGTCTCCAACTGCGGCGTCCGCCTGCTGCGCACCGACCTAACCGAGCAGAAAGTGCGTCCACGCCTGAAGGAGCTGCTCGACCAACTCTTTCGCGATGTGCCTGCGGGCTTCGGCGGCGAAGGTCTCATCAGGACCAGCCGCGCCGACCTGCGCCAAGTGATGCTCAAAGGCGCGCACTGGATGGTCGAACACGGCTACGGCTGGGACGACGACCTCGCCCACACCGAAGCCACAGGCAGGCTCGATATGCCCGACCCCGATGTGATTACCGAGAAAGCCATCGAGCGCGGCAAAGACCAGCTCGGCACGCTCGGCGGCGGCAACCACTTCCTCGAAATCCAAGTGGTGGACGAAATCTATGACCCCAAAGCCGCCGAAGCGATGGGCATCACACAGGTCGGGCAAGTCACCATCATGATTCACACAGGCTCACGCGGGTTCGGACACCAGACCTGCCAAGACCACTTGGACATTATGGAGGAGGCGCACGCGAAGTACGGCATCAGTCTGCCCGACCGCCAGCTGGCATGCGCGCCGATCAAGTCGGAGGAGGGGCAGACCTACCTGCGCGCGATGCACTGCGCGGCGAACTTCGCGTTCGCCAACCGTCAGGCGATTGCCCACTGGACGCGCCAAGCGTTCGCCAAAATCTTCAACGCCACGCCCGACAGCCTCGGCATGCGCCAAGTGTACGATGTCGCGCACAACATCGCCAAGATCGAAGAACACGAGTGGGAGGGCAAGAAGGTGCGCGTGTGCGTTCATCGCAAGGGGGCGACCCGCGCCTTCCCGCCTGGGCATCCCGAAACGCCCGAAGCGTACCGCGCGGTGGGGCAGCCTGTGCTGATTCCTGGCGATATGGGACGCTACTCGTTCGTGCTGGTGGGCACGGAGGGCGCGATGCGCGAGAGTTTCGGCACGACCTGCCACGGCGCAGGGCGCATGATGAGCCGCAAAGGCGCGCTGCGCGAGGCAAAGAACCGCAACATCGCCAAAGAGATGGAGGCGCAGGGCATCCTCGTGCGGGCGCAAAACAAGGCGACCCTCGCTGAAGAGGCGTCCTACGCCTACAAGGATGTCGCCAATGTCGTGGCGGTCGTCCACAACGCGGGGATTGCTCGCAAAGTGGCGCGCCTGCGCCCGATTGGAGTCGTGAAGGGGTGAAACCGATAGCGACCTCTGTGCAGACAACTCAGCGCAAGCGACGCTACACCGAAGACGACCTCAAACACCTGCCCCGCGACGGCTACAAGCTGCGTGAGCTGTTTGCGGGGGGGGGGGTGATTATACCAACTGCGTTGCCAAAGTTTGTGAATGCGCAGGACTCGAATCCCCCCTCACCCCGACCCTCTCCCCCCTTGACAAGGGGGGAGAGGGCAGGGAGTGGGGGGATTCTGCACGCGCAGGAATTCGTGAACTCTGGCTCGGCGATTGGTATTACCTCACCTCCACACTCACGGGGATTCCCATCCCCGCGCCGCCGCGCTGAATCGGGAGGGTCAGCCGCTCCTCGTGCAGGTAGCACAGCCCTTCCTGCCCCTCGCGGCAGTGGTAGACCAGCAGGTGCAGGCTGAGCGTCGCGCGGTCGGCGGTCAGCTGCACGGGCAGCGCGGTCTCCAGCGACTGCACGGGCGCAACGAGTTCCGTCTTGCCCTGCACAGTTGCGCCTTCCGCCGTGATTCGGACTTGCGACTGCGCGTTCGGGTTCAGTTTGTGTCCCTGCGGCAGGCGCAGGGTGAGCGTGAGTGTGGGCGCGTCCGTGCCGACGGCGACAGGCTCCAGCCGACGACTGGGCGGCTCGCGGTGCAACGCGGGCGGCGGCGCGCTCTCCAGCCCCTTCAGCACGAGCGTCTCCACGCGGCGCGTCTTCAGGTCGGCGACGCGAATCAGGTGGTTGTTCGTGTCGGCGATATAGAGCTTGCCGTGCGCGTAGGTGATGCCGCCTGGCTCGTCGAAGGTGGGGGCGTCGCCGTCGCGTGCGCCCGCTGCGCCCGTACCAAACACGGTCTCAATCTTGCGCGTGCGGGGGTCTAACCGCTTGATTTTGTTGTTGTAGGTGTCGGCGACATAGAGCATGCCGTCCACATAAACCACGCCGAGCGGGTGCTGCAGGCGCGCCTCGCGCCCGAAGCCGTCCACATCGCCGAACTCGAACAGGTCGCCCCCGACGAGCGTCTCCAGCATGCCGTTGGGGTCAACATCGGCGGCGCGGATGCAGCTGACCTCGCTGTCGGCGAAGTAGAGCTTCTTGCCGTCGGTCGCCATGCCCGACGGTTGCGCCAGCGCGCAGGTGCGCAGGCTGCCGTCGATGCACGCCTCGCGCCCCGTGCCCGCGTGCGGCTCCGCCTCCAGAGTCTTCAGGTTCAGCCGCCAGAGCTGGTGCGAGCCTGCCATCGCGATGTAGAGCGTATCGCCGAGCAGCACCAAGTCCCACGGCGAGTTGAGCGCGACCTCGCGCCCTTTGCCCGCGCGCGGGGGATAGACGCGGCTCTGCTCGCCCGTGCCCGCGAGCGTCTCCACCGTGCGCTTGCGCAAATCCGCCTTGCGAATCGCGTGGTTGTCCGTGTCGGCGATGTAGAGCGCGTCCGCGTCGGGGTCATACGCCATCCCTTGCGGGTTGTTGAACTGCGCCGCCTCGAACGCGCCATCACGCAAGCCTGGCGTGCCCGCGCCGATGACCATCTCCACACGGCTGTCCTTCAGCGAGACGACCACAATACGGTGGTGATTCGAGTCGGCGATGAACAGGCGGTTCGTGCGCTCATCCGCCAGCACTTTGCCTGGGAAGCGCAGGGCGGTGCGCGGCTCTTTGTCGCGCTCCAGTCGGAAGTTGGGCGCGCCGCGCTTGAGCGTACCCTTCGCCTCCGCCGTGCGAATCACGCCCTCAATCGCGCGGTCGAAGATTTCGTAGATGCCCTCGCCCGAATGGTAGCCCACAATCTTGCCGCTGGGGTCAATCAGCACGAGCGTCGGCCACGCCCGCACCGCGTACTGCTGCCACACAATCATCTGATTGTCGTTCACGACGGGGTGTTCGATGTCGTAGCGCAGAATCGCTTGGCGGATGTTCTCGGTCTCCTGCTCCGTGAAAAACTTGGCGGAGTGGACGCCGATGACCACCAGCGAGTCGGCGTACTTGCGTTCCAGCCGTTTCAGGTCGGGCAGGATGTGCATGCAGTTGATGCAGCAGTAAGTCCAGAAATCGAGCAGCACGACCTTGCCGCGCAGCTCGCGTAGGCTAAGCGGGCGGTCGGTGTTGAGCCACTGCAAGCCTTCGGGGAAGTCGGGGGCGTTGATTGTGCCTTCCATTGATTGACCCTCCTGCGGGAGGCGCGGGTTCGTGCGCCAAAACAGTTGCCACAGCGCGAGGATAGCAATCCCTATGAACGCTATCAGCGCAACGCTGGTTTTCATAACAGAGGTATTGTACCCCGTGCGCTAACCGTCGGCGTGCGTGGCGCGGAGCAGTTGCTCGAATGCTCCCAGCAGGTCGTACTCCCAGACATACTCGCCGAAGGCGGCAAGTGTGGCGCGGATGTAGTCCATGTCTAACACCTCGCCCTGTCGCTTGAGAACACCTTGCACATCTTGCAGATCGACGGGGCGATGCGCGATGAGTTTATGCACAATCAGGTCTTCTGGGCTGATGATGGCGATAGGCGGCGCGTCAGGCGTGATTGCGATTCGCCAGGCGCGCTGTGCAACGATTTCCCCGTAGCCAGGCGGCGCGAGGCTAATGTCCACAGGCACGCCGTTGCTGGCGGACAGGAGCAGCACCCGATGCTGCAGCGCGAACTCAAGCGCGTCTGGCAGGCGCGGGCGAAACGCCGTGAGCAACTTCTGGAACACCTGCGCTTTGTCCGCCTCGTCGACGATGATCTCGAGGTCAATATCGTGCGTTGTGCGCGGCTCGCCGAGATACTGCACGGCATAACCGCCGACGAGCGCATATGCAATCCCCTCGCGTTCGAGGAAGGCGCACACCTCGTAGAGGGCTTGTTCAAGCGGGTTCATCTACCGTGAGCATGCGTTTGAAGACCGTCTGCAGGCGTATCAGGAACTCCGACGGCTGGTTGAGATCGCGATGGGGCGCGGCGGCATCCCACAGTGCGAGGTAGATGGCGCGCGACTGTTCGGGCGTGAGTTGGCGCAGCCACGCCGTCTTCTCCTGCTCAATGCGCGCTTGCGCCGCGCGGATGTCTTCAAGCCACGCGCGGAACTGCGCGCCGTCCACGACCACACGCGGGCGTTCAGGTTCCACAGCGCAATTCTACCCCAGCAGGGGGTATCCTAATCGCGCATGTCCGAGTTGCGCTGGCATCCGCTGCTGCAAGAGTGGGTCATCACGGCGACGCACCGTCAGGAGCGCACTTTCCACCCGCCGCCTGAATATTGCCCGCTGTGCCCCACGCGCGACGACGCCTACCCCACCGAAGTGCCTGAGCCGACCTACGAGATTGTGGTATTCGAGAACCGCTTCCCGTCGCTGTTGCGCGAGCCGCCTGCGCCTGCGGTTGCGCCGACGCCGTTTTCGCCTGTGATGCCCGCGCAGGGCGTGTGCGAGGTGGTGCTGTATACCCCCGACCACCACGCCACGCTTGCCGACCTGCCGTCAGAGCGCATCGAGCAACTCATCTATGTCTGGCGCGACCGCTACGCCGAACTCGGCGCACGCCCCGAAGTGCAGTATGTGTTCATCTTCGAGAACAAGGGGCGCGAGATCGGCGTAACGCTGAGCCACCCGCACGGGCAGATTTACGCCTACCCATTCCTGCCGCCGAAACTGGAGCGCGAGTTGGACGCGATGCGCCGCCACCATGCTGCGACGGGCGGCAACCTGCTGCTGGAGATCTTGCAATACGAGGTGCAGGACGGCAGGCGCATCGTGCAACGGATGGACGGCTGGGTGTCGTTCGTGCCGTTTTTCGCGCGGTATCCGTATGAGGTCTACCTTGTGCCCGAATCGCCCCGCCGCGACCTGCTGGACTTGACCGATGACGACATCACAGGGCTGGCGCGGATTCTCAAAGACACCCTACTCCGCTATGACCGCCTGTGGGGTTTCTCGATGCCCTACATCATGGCGCAACACCCGCGCCCGACGGACGGCGCGCCGCACCCCTACTGGCAGTTCCACATCGAGTTCTACCCGCCCTACCGCACGCGCGACAAGTTGAAGTACTTGGCAGGCTCCGAGTCGGGCGCAGGCGTGTTCATCAACGACACTCTGCCCGAAGAGACGGCACAAGCGTTGCGGGCGATTGAGGTCTCGTTATAGCCGCGATTACTCGCCAATCTCGGCGAACAGTTCGCTGAGGGGCAGTTGGAAGTCGGGCAGCACGGGGTCGCCCGTGAGCGTGTCGCCCTCGCGCAGCACGCGAATCGGCGCATTCGGCTGGAACACCTCCACCGTGCGCCGCTGTGGATCCACCACCCACACCACCTGCACCCCCGCCTGCAGCCACTCGTCCACCTTGTCGCGCAACTCGGTGTAGGCGTCGTTGGGGGAGGCGATTTCGACCACGAGGTCAGGCGCGAGGTCGGCGAAGGTCTGGGGCAACGGGCTAGGCAGGCGTTCCGTGCGGATGAACGCCACATCGGGAGCGCGTACCGACTCGCCCCACGCCGTGCGCAACCGAAAGCCCGTCTTGGCAGCGACGGTAATCCCGCGCCTGCGCTCGGACGCGACCGTGTCGATTCGCCGTCCAAGACGCATCGCAAGTAGCCCGTGAATCAGCCCTGCAGGCATGCGTTCCTTGACCTCCCCGCGCACGAGTTCGTAGGGTTTGCCCGCGTACTGTTGCCAAAACTCCTCGGCGGTTAGCCCGCGCTGGATTGCTACGGCTGGCATATGCTCACCTGCCTGTAGGATACCCGCTACTCCACCGTCACGCTCTTGGCGAGGTTGCGCGGCTGGTCGATTTCGCACCCGCGCAGGCGGGCGACATGGTAGGCGAACAGTTGCAGCACGGGGATGCTCACCAGCGGCGAGAGTTCCTCCAGCGGCGGCTTGGGCACGAACACCGTGTAGTCCGCCTCTTGGGGCAGCAGGTGGTCGTCCTCGGTGGTCACGAGGAACACGGTGCCCTGTCGCGCCTTAATTTCCTTGATGTTGCCCAGCAGTTTCTCACGGGTGCGCTCCTGCGTGGCGATGAACACAGCGATGACGCCTGGCTCCACAAGCGCGAGGGGTCCGTGCTTCATCTCGCCTGCAGGGGGTTCTTGTGTGGGCACATAGGCGATTTCCTTGATTTTGAGTGCGCCCTCCATCGCGACATAGGCGTCCACGCCGCGCCCCAAGTAGAACGCCAGCGGCGTGCGGTAAAGTTGCTCGGCAATCTGGCGCATCTGCGGCTCGGTCTCCAGACTGCGGGCAATCAGCGAGGGCGTCTGCATCAGCCCCTTGACGCCCTCTGTATAGGTCTGCATGGGCAGCGTGCCGTTGATGGACGATAGGTACAGCCCCAGTAGGTACAGCACGGCGATTTGGGTGCTGTATGCCTTGGTAGAGGCGACGGAGATTTCGGGTCCTGCCTGCGTGTAGATGACATGGTCGCACTCGCGGGCAATGCTGCTGCCGACCACATTCACGATGCCCAGCGTGGTGTAGCCCGCCTCGCGGCACAGGCGCAGCGCAGCGAGGGTGTCCGCCGTCTCGCCCGACTGGCTGATGAACACCGCCAGCGTGTTCGGCTGCAGAATCGGGTCGCCGTAGCGGAACTCGGACGAGTAGTAGACCTCCACGGGTCGGCGCAGCCAGCGTTCCAGCGCGTGCTTGCCAATCAGCCCTGCGTGATACGCCGTGCCGCAGGCCACAATCAGAATGCGCCGAAACTTCTGCCAGTCTTCCACCTCCAACTTCAGTTCGGGGAACTGGATGCCGCCGTTGGGCTTGAGTCTGCCACGCAGGGTGTCGCGCACGGCTTCGGGCTGCTCCAGAATCTCCTTGATCATGAAGTGTTCGTGCCCGCCCTTTTCAGCGGCTTCGGCGGACCATGTGATTTCGACGGGCGGGCGTTCTGCGGGCGCGCCATCCAAGCGCATCAGGCGCACGGAATCGCGCGTGACGACGCCCACATCGCTGTTTTCGAGCAGGATGACGCGCCGTGTGTAGGGCAGCAGCGCGGGGATGTCGGAGGCGATAAAATTTTCGCCGTCGCCCAGCCCAATCACCAGCGGCGAGTCGTTGCGGGCGACCACCACGCGATCGGGGAAGTCCGTAAACAGCACAGCGATGGCATACGAGCCGCGCACGGGCAACAAGGCGCGGCGCACCGCCTCTTCGGGCGCGTGCCCCTGCGCGAGTTGCTCTTCAATCAGGTGCGCCAGCACCTCCGTGTCGGTCTCCGAGCGGAATTGGTGCCCGCGTGCGAGCAGCTCCTGCTTGAGTTCGAGGTAGTTCTCGATGATGCCGTTGTGGACGACGGCAACGCGCTCCTGCTCGTCGGTGTGTGGATGCGCGTTCGGGTCGTTGGGGATGCCGTGTGTTGCCCAGCGCGTGTGCGAGACTGCCAGCCCGTGCGCCTCTATGCCGTTGAGCATTTCGCTCAGGTGCTGGATTTTGCCCGCGCGCTTCATCACCTGCAGTTGCTCGCCGCCCCAGAAGGCGACGCCTGCCGAGTCGTAGCCGCGATACTCCAGGCGTTTGAGTGTATCCAGCGCGACCTCCAGCGCGGGGCGCGGACCGATGTAGCCTGTGATGCCGCACATAGTCTTCCCTCGTCAGGCTGGACGCCTGCAGGGGTATTATACCGCTACGGGCAGGTCAGCCCGCCCGCTGACTTTCCAGGTAGCTGGCGACGGCGGGCTGCACGACGCCGTAGGGCAACGCCACATCGCGCCCGACGCGCTCGAACAGGCGCGCGTATGCCTGCCCGACCCTGTGCCAGCTCAGCCCCGCCGCCTTGCGCTGCGCCACCAGCTTGTGATAGCGCATCAGCACAGGGTCGGACAGCAGCTGCAGCATCGCGTCGGCAATCGATTCGGGGTTCTGGAACTGCACCAGCAGTCCGCCACCGTCCGCCAACACCTCACGCGCATACAGGTACGGCGTGGAGATGACCACGCACCCAGCCGCAATCGCATACGCCAGCGTGCCGCTGGTAATCTGGTCGGGGTTCAGGTACGGCGTAATGTAGATGTCGGTCGCCCGCAGGTACAGCCGAATATCGTCCAGCGTCAGGTAGCGGTTCTCGAAGACCACATGCTCCTGCACGCCCAGCCGCTGGGCTTCTTGCATGAGGAACTCGCGGTACGCCTCGCCCTCATGCGCGCGCACTTTGGGGTGCGTCTCGCCCAGCACGAGGTAGACCAGGTTCGGGAACTGCTCCACGACGGCGGGCAGGGCGCGAATCACATCCTCGATGCCCTTGCCGCGGCTGACCAATCCGAAGGTGCTGATTACCGTGCGCCCGCTCATGCCGATACGCGCTTTCGCCTCTTGCGGGGTAATCGGCAGCGGCTCAGGCGCGCCGTGCGGAATCACATACACATGGCGCGTCGGGGCGTTGTAGACCGTATCCAGCAGGCGCACTGCCGTGCCCGCCATCACCACCACCGCATCGGAGGCGCGCACAATCGCCTGCAGAATCTCGCGCATCGGTTCGGTCGGGCGGGGTACAACCGTGTGCAGAGTCGTCACTACGGGCACGCGCAGATGCTCCAGAAAAGTCAGCACATGCGCGCCCATCTCGCCGCCGAAGATGCCGTACTCGTGCTGCAGGCTCACCACGCGCACATCGGAGCGGTTCAGCAGACGCGCGGCTTCGATGTAGTCGCTCTCCTCTTCGCGGCGCAACTGATACAGCACGCGAGGGTCAGGATGCTCGATTCGCGACTCGTGATCCGCCGAGACCACTACGCCGTCCCAGCCGTGCCGTTCCACCGCCTGAAGCACATCCTGCGTGAAGGTCGCCAATCCGCACTCCGTGGGCGGATAGGTACTCACGAACGCGACCTGCGGTCGGCTCTTGTGCAAACCGTTTCGTAATGTCATCATAATCACCTCCCAATCGGGTATTGCGCCTTCTGCGAGAAAGCGTCAGCGTAGGCGGCGCGTCAAAAATGCGCCAAGTTGTGGATGCAACTTCGCACAACCAGCAGGTTCAATCCAACTCGCCGTTGATGTTTCGGGCTGCGCCCAAAACCGTAGCGTCACTGCTGGCTTCCTTGCCTGCGGTGTGTGGGGCTCCTTGAATCCTCTCCTCAGCTATATGATACCCGATTAAGGTTATCGGAGTCAAGTCTTTTCCACACCACAGTCGCGCATGTCCACAAGGATTATCGGCATCGTGCGGGAAATTCTTTAGAGGGTCTTTCTCCCACGAGCCGCTGGGCGCAACAGGAGGCGCAAAACTCCCAGATATACCTGCCGTCGCGCCCCAAGAGTGTGGGAATTCCCCCTCAGGGGAATGCGACGATGAGACGATGGCTTCGTATAGGGTGCGTTATTGTGGGACTGGGGAGCCTTTTGAGCGGTTTTTACGCGCAGGTGGAGGAGGCTCCCGCGTGCGTGCCGCAACGGGTGATGATTAAATTCCGCGCGCCATGGCTCAACATGTACGCCGATCGAATCGCTGCGTCGTTAGGAGCGCGGGTGGAGGACGCCCTCCCCCAGATTGGCGTGCTAATGCTACAGATACCGCCCGAAGCGGATGAGAAGCTTTACGCAGACGCCCTCTCACGATACGGCATCATCGAGTTTGCGGAGCCTGACTACATCGTGGAGCCTGCGCAGCTGGTGCATCCCAACGACCCAGAATACGACCCGCCCGCACTCAAGGGCTGGCACCTGGCGCGAATCGGCTGCCCCGCGGCGTGGTTCCGCACGCGCGGCAACCCGCGCATCATCATCGCACACTTAGACACAGGCGTCGACGCGAACCACCCCGACCTGAGAGGCAAGTTGGTGCCAGGTTGGAACTTTTATGACAATAATACAAATACAGATGACCACTTCGGTCACGGTACCGCCACTGCTGGAGTCGTTGCTGCTGCCACCTCGAACGGCGTCGGGATTGCCAGTGTGGGGTGGAACTGCCGCATTATGCCCCTGCGCATCAGCAATCCAGAAGGAGGTGCTGCGTTGGGTATCGCTGCCAGAGCCCTCATCTGGGCGGCAGACCGCGGCGCACGGGTGGCGGTACTCACTTATGGGATGACTCATCACGAGACGGTTCGTGAGGCAGCGCAGTACTTCATGCGTCGCGCACGGGGTGTCGTGGTCATCTCCGCAGGCAACGGCAGTTATTTTGACCCTCGACCAGACAATCCTTTCGTCATCACAGTTAGTGCCACAACCCCAGAGGATTACCGTGCTTCGTGGTCGACTCATGGGAACGGCGTGGATTTGTGTGCGCCCGGCGAACAAATCTTGACCACAAATCGGGGAGGCGGTTATTCTCCTGCGATGGGCACTTCCTATTCCGCGCCTATTGTCGCGGGCGTTGCTGCGCTGGTGCTTTCGGTGAACCCTGCGCTCAGCGGCGAGCAGCTACAACGGATTCTCTTCCAATCGGCGAACGATTTGGGTGCGCCTGGCTGGGATCCAGAGTATGGGTGGGGGTGTGTGAACGCCGCGCGCGCGGTCGCTTTGGCGCGTTGGCTGCCGATGGATCGTCAGCCGCCTGCAATCGCTCTCGAATCCCCTGCGCCGAACAGCACGGTTACGGGCATCGTCCCTGTACGGGTATCTGTCCAAGACCGCTCGGGGGTATACCGCGTCCAGCTCTATCACGGCGACCGATTATTGGGCACGCGAATGCAACCGCCTTACGACTTCCCGTGGGACACGCGCTTTGGCTCCAACGGTCCGAACGCGATTACTGTAGTTGCACAGGATGGCGCAGGCAACATCGGGCGCGCAACTTTCACTGTGCATGTCAATAATCCGGAGGACCGACATCCGCCAACAATCACGATTACCGAGCCAGCGGACGGTACAGTGCTTCAAGGGGACGGCTTGGTGGTGCGCGTTAACGCCCAAGATGATGTGGGAGTGGTTCGGGTAGAGCTGTATGTAAACAATTCCCGCTACCTAAGCACCACCACCCCTCCGTTTACCCTGCGCGGTAGCACGCGCAGCTGGCCTTCTGGGGCGCATCAACTCCAGTGTCGCGCTTACGACGCCGCAGGGCGCGTAGGCTACTCGCAGGTGGTCACGGTTCACAAGCCTTAGGCAAAAACGGGGCGACCCACAAGGGGCCGCCCCGAAGAGCATACGCTCAGGCTAAGGAAGGTTTACTGGCTGCGTCGGTTGCCGAAGTCGACCTGCTTCCCGCAATCGCGCGGCAGGTTCACGCGACGCTCGATCGGCGTTGTGTTCACCCAACCCGGCTGCAGCACTTCGCGGACGATGTAATCGCCCAGCTGCAAGCCGAGGAAGCAGTATCGACCGTCGGGACCTGTGACAACCGTTTGCAGCACAGTGTTCGTCGCAGGATCCACCAGCTCGATCGTCCAGCCTTCTAATCCGGGCTCCCCACGATCGCGGACGCCGTTCCCGTTGAGGTCGTGGAACTTGGTACCGCAGATGAAGCCCAGCACGGTCACGGTGAACGAGCAGCTGGCAGTGTTGCCACACCGATCGGTGGCGGTGCAGGTCACGGTCGTGGTTCCGAGCGGGAAGAGGGAGCCAGACGGCGGGTCGCACACGAGGCGCGGATTCGGATCGCAGTCGTCATCCGCCTTCGCGCGCCATCGGACTTCCACGAAGCATTCCTTCGGATCCGCTTGAACCACGATGTTGTCGGGGCAGCGCACCACAGGCGGCGTCGTATCGACCGTCCAGTAGTAGAACACCTTCGCGGTCGCCACATTGCCGCACTCGTCTACTGCAACAAAGTTGAACGAGCGGATGCGCAGGCAGCCAATCTGCAGGTCGCTGGAGAAGCAGGTCACGCGCGGGTTCGGGTCGCAGTTGTCGGTCGCGGTGACACCGCCGCCAATCGTCTCGCAGGTCGGCAGCTCGGACGGGTTGCACCCCAGATCGCCGCCCTCAGGCAGGTTGTGCAGCACCGGCGGCTCCGTGTCCTCTTTCCAGAAGAAGGTCACGAAGTAATCCTGCGTGCGGTTGCCGCACTTATCCACCGCCCAGAAGCGGAAGGTCTGGCGGAACTGACAGTCTTCTACCTGCTCCACCTCGCCCGCCTCGCAGGAGAGCTGTGGCTCCTTATCGCAGTTGTCCTTCACATTGATGTTGTACCGCTCGATCAGGTACTCACAGGACGGTCGGGTGTTGCATGGCAGCTTCCCGCCGCGCGGCAGGTTGTTGATGACCGGCGGCACAGTATCGATCTGCCAAGTCACCACAGTGAAGTAGTCCTCCGAACGGTTGCCACACTCGCTCTTGTCCACCGCCCAGAAGCGGAAGGTCTGGCGATAGCGGCAGTTGGGGAGTTCCTCGACAGGACCTGCCTCGCAGTAGAGCGTCGGCGCGTTGCCCTCCTCCACACAGTTGTCCTTGGCTTCGATGCCGTAGGTGGCAATCAGCCAGTCGCAGCTGGGCAGCTCGGCAGGATTGCACCCGAGGTTCACCTCCGCAGGCACATTATTCACCACAGGCGGCTCGGTATCAATCTTCCAAGTCA
>Ga0272449_1002512_pt1 | contig 17021 bp, 12 predicted proteins | sample YNPCB0241_FD_198679 | JGI IMG/M metagenome (GOLD analysis project Ga0272449, IMG submission 198679) | Hot spring sediment microbial communities from Yellowstone National Park, WY, United States - YNP-CB-024-1 | ecosystem: Environmental > Aquatic > Thermal springs > Hot (42-90C) > Sediment...
TTTTTCCTTCGGTTGAATCCTATCTTCGTCTTGTTATTTGCTATCTCCTTGAATACACCGAAGACTGGGCGAATGATTATGCTTATATCAAAGCTGATAAGCTGGGTCCTATATTAAAGCAGGAACAAATTTTAGCAGCTAATTAGGGGCTAAAAATGGGGAGTTTACGATGGCTATTTTGCGAACAAAAATTGACACGGCCTTTAATCGTCAAAGAGAATTTTAAATTATCATTTAAACATCGGGGACGAGTAAAGAGTGTCTTGAGATTTTCCTCTAATTATAGCTAAATAAAAGCCGTATAGGGGAGAAACGATGATCGTCGCTCCGGTAAAAAACTGGAAAAATCTTGACATAAAAGATCAAGCTAAGATATAAATTTAATCCATCAATGGAAACAACTTAATCTCAAATAAGAGGTATCAAAGTAAAGATCTCAGCTGAAAAGTGATAATTAAACTTATAGCAAAGACGAAATGGCTTTTATTAAATTGAGAGGAAAAGAGAAATATCATGCGCTATATTTTTTTCTTTTAATTATTTATATTTTTTTTCTCACTTATTTTTATTATGTCTATGTTCCACTCATTCCTGCTTACCAATTCGCCCTGGCTCCTCTTATTTTCATCGTTTTTGCTCTCACCTTAGTCAGAATAGAATGGGGCCTCCTTGCTTTCATTTTTCTCTTTCCTTTGATTAATATTCTTCCTTATCTTTTCAACATCTTCGAACATATTCCCCATGCGCCGGCATCCCTTGTCATCTTTCTTTTCTTTTTTCTGGGGTGGCTGCTGCGCCGCTGTCTCGTCTCTTCTGAAGGAATGGCTCTTTTTCATCCCTTAAATCCGATTTTGACACTTTATCTGCTTTTAATTCTTCTTTCCAGCCTTATTACCTTCCTCCGCTATGGCAATTTTTCCCCTTTTCTCACAGGCGGCTGGCCCGAGCTTGTGGTCAATGCAGATGGGGTTCGGGCCGGCGGAGCCAGGATGAGCGTTGTTTTCAGTGGTCTTAATTTAATCAGCGGCCTGATATTTTCGATCATTCTTTTTCCTTATTTAAAAGAGAAAAAGTTTAAATTAAAAGCTCTTAAGATATTATTAGCCTCCTTTTTTATTTCTCTCGTTTATGGCCTGTTTCAGTTTTTTTCAGAGTCGACGATGGCTCGGCCGTACTTATGGATTGCACTTAAACAATACCAATCCACTTATAAAGATCCAAACGCCTTTGCTTTCTATCTATCAGCTTTTCTGCCCCTGATTCTTGCTATGTTCATAGCCCCAAAAAAAAGGCGTTGGTTAAGTGTTGTTCTTTTTAGTCTTTCCTTTATCTGTTTAGCCGCTTCAGGCACAAGAATCGCTCTCTTGAGCTCTTTTGTTGGATTTATTTTTGTCTTGACTTTTTCTCTAAAATTTTCAAGCATCCCCCGCTGGCAAAAAATGGTCCTGATGGTATCGCTGTTACTGGTAATTGGCGCGGCCATTTCTGTCCTGGTTCTATTTTTCCCCTCTGCTCTAGCCTGGCGTCTCAACAGAAGCTGGTTCTATTTAAGAACAGGCTTTCTCAATGAATTATTTTCAGGCAAAATAACTCTCTGGCGTGTGGCCTTGGCCATGTTTAGAGATTTCCCTATCTCTGGAGTGGGTATCGGTGCTTATATTGTGGAGCTTCCCAATTATTTAATTAAGTCTAAATTAGCTCCAGTTCCTTCTGATTCAGCCGAAAATGCTTTTTTTCAGATTCTAGCGGAACTTGGCATTCTGGGTGTTATTATAGTTTTAATTCTTTCCTTTAAATTTTTAAAAGAAGCCAAAAGGAATTGGCGCTTATTGGATGAACAGGAAGATAGGATTTTGCTCGTAGGTTTCACCGGAAGTTTACTAGCCTGTCTTATTAACTTTATGTTTCACTCCTATATAGGTAGTTTTGAAACTAAGTATCTTTTCTGGTTCATCGCTACCTGGATTCTGGCCTGCAGCCTTAAATCCCCTGAGAAGGCTGATTTTTCTTCAAAGCAGCCAATCTCAAAATTTCTTTTTTATTTTCCTGACAAACCTCGAGCTTTAAAATTAGGAGCTATGGTTATTCTGATTCTCTTTGCTAGCTCCCATTTCTTCAATTCTCTCACCAGCCTTTCTATTCCCCGGCGAACAAAAGAATTTGGCTGGAAACAGGATTTTGGTTTTTATAACTGGGAAAAAGACTGGCGAGGGTTTAATTTCAGGTGGGCGAAAAAGAAGGCGGGTTTGACAATAGAACAGCTCGGACCAAAGTCAATTTTGCCTTTGTTAGCCTCTCATCCCGACATCGAAAAGAATCCAGTTAAAGTTAAGATCTATCTGGCTGATGACTGGTTCAGGAAAAAAAGAGAATTATATTCTCTGGAATTAAAGACTAAAGAGTGGCAATTAATAGAGATTCCCCTGGTAGACTTGAAAGACCTAAACGAGAGCATTTCTTCCGACCCCAAATTTATTTCACCGGTGAAATTTTTCAAAAAAGGCGAGAGCCAAGGGATTAATCTTCTTCTCGAAACGAACCGCGACTGGAATCCTGGCAGGGTTTTGAAAATTCCCGATCCGAGAAATATTGCCTGTGCTGTTGGCCAAATCTGGTATAAATATCCCCCTCTAAAATCTGAAGATAGCATTGTGATTTTAAAGACAATAGCAGCCTCCGAATGGATGGGTTCCCAGAAAAATCAGCTGGCAAGTAATGGTTCAGCTGAGCTTACTTTTTTTATCGAGGAGGAAAGGAGTTATCTTCGCCTTCAGGTGCGAGGTCAAAAAGCTGCTGGCCTGGGCCCATTGCTTGAACTTTATCTTGACAACCAGTTGAAAGCACGAACCATCCTGGATAATGAAGAATGGACCTATCTCTATTTGCACAAAGCGCTCAATCCAGGTTTCCATCGGCTTAAGATTGAATTTCTCAACGATTATTATGCCCCATCGCTCGAGCTGGATCGCAATCTTTTTTTGGGCTCAGTTGAAATTATTCGCTGATAATCTAAAATGGGGACACAAACATTTTTTTCAGATTTATTTATAAGATCCAGGTCATATTTAAAGAAAGAGAAAAAAGAATGGAAAAAACTGAAAATGCGGACACGAGATTTGAGGAGTAAGAAATTCGTCCCTGCTTAAAGAACCGGGAGGCAATTGTTTCTACAAGATGACATAGATAAACATATCGTTATAACCAGGATTAAAAGACTTGTTGGTTCTGAAAGAGGAATGTCTGAGCTTTGCCTTTAATCTGAAGCGAGCAGGCGAGAAAGGCGTTCTTCTAAAAGGTCGGTTGCAGGAAAATTTTCTCGCCAGCGCCGGCGCAACCTGTCTCTAAAATCAGGTGCCCGGGCTTCAATGAATCGAAGCTGTCGGGCCAGAAAGCTTTTCTCGTCATCCGTTAACAACTCCCACTGGACAAGATACATATAAATAACATTAACATTTAGAAAAACATCAGCTGGTTTCAATTCCAGCGCCCGGCGCAAACACGCTCTTCCCCGATCAGCATAGGTGAGCAAAGGAAAATTATAGAGAAGATAAATTTTCCCCAGATTGTAAAAAGCACGGGCATCAACGGGATTGCGCCTGATCTGCTCCTTTATACTCATTTCAGCCTTGAGCAAAAATTCATCCCGCCGGGCCGGCGAGCCAAATTCATTTTCTGCCATGGCCTTTTCGAGATAAAGCCGACCCAGCTCCTGAAAAAAAAGCGGCTGCCCGGAAAATTTCAGTGCCAGCTTAAGCTTTTTCTCCAGAGACGGAAAGGCCTGCTCAACACTACGCGCCTCCTCTCTTTCTTTTTTATATTGATAATAAAAATGGAATCCCAAATATTCCTTCGTGGCAAGGGCAAGCAGAAGCGCTGCCATTAATCCAGGTATTAACCGTGAGACGACTTGCCTTCTAATCATGTGCCTCTCATGTGCACTCTATCGATTTCTGATTTGTCCTATCTCCCATTTGTCCTATATCCCTTTTGTCCTATTTCCCATTGTTCCCGATTTGTCCACTTTTCTAATCCCGTCTTTTTTCTTTTTACTGCTGCCTCAGATTCTCAGATTTTAATTCTGACTAAGTAATATTAAATCAATATAAAATGTTTTAAAATTTATTCGAAAAAATCGGGACTATTCTTGTTTCGCCTCCATGAAGATTTGGACTCGATAAAATTTTTTATCAGAAATTTCCTCTCAAGTTTATCTTTTTTCATTCCGCTGGTGTTAAAATTTAAATTTTTAAAATATTTAAAATTTTTAATTTTCCTCCCTTCACATCACAGGTCTTTAAATTTTAAGTCTGCCTCTCGCCTCCAGGCCTTTTTCTTTCTACCCCCAGCCCGTTCCTCAAGGCTCGCCTCTTCTCGCCACAAGGAGGCGCCAGGCCAGAACATAGAAGCTTATAAAATAAAGGGCATTAGCCGGGAGACGCAAATTAAAATCGCTGAAACTGTGAATTAAAATGGCCACTATCCCGCCCATAAGGCCAAGCCCGACCCCGCGGCCAAAATAATCATGCTCTGCAAGTCTCAGCCAGCGCCAGAAGAGAATCGCCAGTGCGATAAAGGCTGCGCAGATTATGGCTCCGCCGCCCAGGATTCCCATTTCGGCCAGAGTTTCAAGATAATCATTATGAGCGTGGTGCAGAATACCCCCGAGATCCTCCTCTTCATATGGCGTATAAGCATAAATGTAAGTTCCAGCTCCAGTCCCAAAAAGAGGGTAATCAGCTATCAGGCGAAGCGTCAAGCCATAAAACTTTGGTCTGGCCTCCCGCCACAATGACTCCAGCGTGAAGCGCTCAATTATGGGCCTGATGCCGATAAAAATGGCCACGAAAATGACAGCCAGAGTCACCGTGCGAATCACCCGCAACCACCGGCGCGAGCCGGGATCCCTGAGCGTTCCCCCGCGGCCACTTTTCTTTGCACTTTTCCCTGCACTTTTCCTTGATGCTTCATTCCTTTTCCTCTCGCTCCTCCAACTTTCTTCCTCGTTCCATGCGTCCCCATTCCCTTCACCTTCACTCCTTTCTCCCCCATTCCGTTCGTACCCATTTTCTTCGTCTTTGCTGCTTCCCCCTTTATCCCATTCATATTCGTCTTTTTCGTTTACATGACTTTCTCGCTTATTGCGTTCGCTACCGTTCTTTTCGCCTTTACTCCTTTCACCCTCATTACCTTCGTCCTCATTCCTTTTCCATTTACTTTTCGCCCTTTTATTCCCTCTGGCCTCATTTCCCCAGCCTTCACTTTTTTCGTCCTCATTACTCTCGCCTCCGCTGTTCTTACCCCCTCCGTTTTTGCCCTCATTCATCTCTCGCCCATTCCTTTGCTCCTCACCTTCCTTTCGATCTTCTCTTCCTGATGGCTTCAAGTGCGCCGGTCCATGGCCTTTCTCTCTTTTTACCTTCTGAGCTTCTTTCTGAGCTCCTTTCGCCCCCAGGGAAAGAGCCAGCATCATCAGGAAAAAAATCAGGAAAAAGATGATGACTCCAGAGCGAGAGCGCGAAAAGAAAAGGCCAAGGCCGATGACAACTGAAAGGGTGCCAAAAAGAATAGCCTGCTGCAATCTTTCCTGGCCAAACCAGATAATTTTTTGCCGCCAGCTGACCCCCTTTTTCAGGGCAAAGAAATTGGATCGAGCCAGCAGAAAGCCCAGGCTTAAAGGAAAAATCATCTCGAGAAAACCGGCATAATGGTCACGATTGATAAATGTGCCGAAGGCTGATCCCTGCCCCCAGATATTTTTATAGCCGAAAATCCGGCCTGTGCCACTGAGATATTCAATTAATCCATAGACTGCCTGAAAAATTCCGGCGCTCACCAGCACCACAACGAGCCACTGGACCTCGCGACGGGAATGAAGGCTGCGGTAAAGCATAAAGGCGAAAAGGAAAAAGCAAAGATATTTTAAAAATTCATAATAACTCAAGGAAGGAGCAATCGAGAGCGGAAGAAATGCAGGCAGGGAGGCCGGAGAAGCCTGACCTTTCTCAGTGCCACCGGTAATGGTCAGGGCTTGAGTCACAAGCTGATATTTCCCAGGAGAAAAAACTTTAATTAACGACGCCGGAAGAGGCGTTAGCTGCAACAGATTTATGGTCAAGAAAAGTAAGATTAGAGAAAAAATAATTTTTGACCCAAGTGTGCGTTCCTGGCCTGATGCTTCTGAAACCGGGCCCGAGGGATGAACCTGAGGCGCGGGATGTGCGGGAGGTTCAGGATGTCCAAGATGTGCAGGCTGTCCAATGTGTCTAAGATGTTCAGGATGTGCAGGCTGGGCAGAATGAGGTAGACGAGGTTTATATGCACGATGAACTTGACTTGCGGGATGAACCTGGTATGTCGAGTGTGAGGGATGAGCTGAATGAACCTGATATGCAGCATATGCAGGCTGAGCCAGATAAGCTGAAGATGGCTGGCGGGTAGGATTTATGGGATGAATCTGATGTGTGGGCTGCGGCGGATGAGTTTGAAGTGCAAAATTAGCTTGAGGCGCAAAAGGAGCGGAAGAGGAGAGGTGGGCAGAAGAAGCGGGGTTTTCAGCATGAGCATTATGGACGGAACGAGCAACACGCACTGGATTAGCGGGATGAGCAGACCTCCTATCTGCAGAAAATCGCACCAGAAGAAAGACCAGGAAAAGAATGAATGTCGCTACTTCCAGAGCAAAGATAGACCATTCTTCAACGCCACCATAAGGCAGAGGTATCAGCCAGAGGATAAGAGCAAGAGCTATGAGAAAAAATTTATTATATATCCTCATCTTTCCCATCTTTCTCCGTTTATTTTCAGCGAGATTCTGGCGCCAAAACACTTTCCCTTCGAAATTCGAACCAATTTTCACCCAAATTAATTTTTAATTAAATTAATTTTAAGTCAAATTAATTTTTAGCCAGATCAATTTTAAACCTGAAAAGAAGCCTTCCTGGGCCAGCCGGTTAAAAATGCCAGAAAATTTTACCAGGAAACCTTACGGCAGTTAAGGGAAAATTGAAATGTCCTCCAGGCTAAAAGAAAGAAAATAAGATGAAAGGTCATAGCAATACAGAAAATATAGAGATTATGGGAAATATAGAAAACATAGAAAAAATGAAAAAGTATGCACGCTCCACATGCAGATTCAAGACTGAATTATGCAAAAAATAAATATAATAAAACTATAAATGCCAGCGCTGTTCGCACGAGCGTCTAATCGCATCGGATAAATCGAAGAAAAATGGCCGGAAAAAGGCGGGAAACTAAAAATAAATTTATGGAAAATAAAAAGATTGTAGAAAATAGGAAGGTCAGGGAAGAAAAAACTAAGGGGAAAAGATAGCGGGAAAAAGAAAAAGTTCGGGGTAGAAAGAACGGAAAGAAGTTAAAAGGTCAACAAAACTCTTCTTTAAAAAATGAGGAATTAAATTTGAGTTTTTTTCGAGATAATGCTTTCAGTAGACCTTATTTCTTTACGGGCGAAATGACACCGAGTTCCTCAAGCAGCTTATAAGTACCGTAAATAGCCAAACCAGAGGCAACAATGACAATGGCAATGCCCACAGGTGTCAGGAAGAAAGGCTTCTTCTTTTCTTTTTCTTCCTCTTCCTGGCCCAAAGTTGAAGCATTGCCCGGCTTCAATGCCAGAGAAAGCTTGCCGACCTCGCCAGCCTTGATGAAAATCTCATATTCAAAATTATAATCGCCAGCCGGTGTGCTAATACCGAGAATGTAGCGGCCCTCTTTTATTCCCTGAAGTTTGTACAGGCCATTTTCATCTGTGGGCTCACTGGCATATTCCCGGCCATCCTGAAGATTCCTGATTCTCACGACAGCCCGGGAAACAGGCGTCTTCATATCAGCACCATAAATAAAGCCGACCAGCGCACCAGAACCCGGGCCTGGAACAACCTGTGCTCCCTGCTGGGCCCAGAGCTCCAGGGGCAAAGTTAGCAAGAAGAATGCCCCCGCAATCCCCAGGGCGAGCCATTTAGCCCTAAAAATCCCGGCCCTTAATCCAACCATATTTCCTCCTTGTTACCCGTTTTTAATCTAATTTAAAATTTTTGAAATGTCAAATTTATGGATGAAGGGCGAGCTTAATTAATTAGAAGAGCGAGGTTTCCGTCCTTATATATTCTCGATGAAAAACGTCCCGCCTTTCACAAGAAAAAATCCCATTTTTTGGACCGCTCGACGAACTCGTTATGGTTTGGAAATATGAAAAATGCTTATGTCATCTTTGAAAAAATGCATATGTCCCCATTGGGAGGAAAATGTTATTGTTCCCTTTTTTCTAACCTGCCGCCCTTTAAAAAAGTTTGTTCTTCTTTTCTCCAAAAAATGTTGGCGCCCCCATTTTTGGGGCCGCACTCCGAACTCTATCAAAAAATGTTTATGTCACCTTTTCTCTGGTCCTTTTCTGGAGGAGCATTTGTTTTATCTTTTTCAACAAAAAATGTTTACAAAATTGTTGGCTTCCCCATTTTTGGTTAAAAAATGGATAGGTCCCATTTTGGGGGAAAAATGTTTGTATCCCCATTTTTAGGGGGAATAATGGCGATAATAATAATCGTAGTAGTAATGTTTGTAATAATAGTGATGGCGGCGCAAATCCAGATTGTTAATTACGACGCCCATCAGCTTGATCTTCATCAAATCAAGCTTTTCCCGTGCTCTTTCCAGGGCATCGCGCGTCGTCTTCTCGCCCCACACCACAAGCACCATGCCATCAACAATCGGCCCGAGAACCATGGCATCGGCCACAACCAGCACCGGAGGCGAATCGAAAAGAATGTGATGGAAATATTGTCGGGCAAAATCAACCAGCCGCGCCATTTTCTCTGATCCGAGAAGCTCAGCCGGATTTGGCGGCACCGGCCCGGAATTGATTAAATACAGGTTGGGGACTTCCGTCGCCTTGATTAAATCCCGGTATTCCACATCGCTCACCAGGAAATTGGTCAGACCATGAACATTTTTCACCCTGAAAATACGATGAAGCCGCGGCTTGCGCAGGTCAGCATCAATCAGCAGGACCTTACGATTGGCTTGAGCCAGGGTAACCGCCAGATTGGCCACAGTGGCTGTCTTGCCCTCCGAGGGCAAAGGGCTTGAAACGACAATGGAGCGTAGCTTCTCCTGCGGCGAAGAAAGAAGCAGTGCTGTCCTGATGGTGCGATAGCTTTCTGCAAAACTTGATTTTGGCGCCAGATGAGGAATAAGCTCAATTGTCTTGATCTGACTCAATTTCTTTTCCTCCTCACTTTCGCCTGGCTCGCCGGCCCTTGCTCCCGTCGCTCCAGCAGCCATTGCTTCTTGCTTCGCTCTTTCCTCCTTCTTTTCTTCTACTTTTGCTTTTTCTCTCTCCTCATCTTTCCGCCTCTCTGCCGTTCTTTTACTCTGTTCTTCTCCTCTTTCCCCTCCTGCTTTCAGCCCGCCTTCTTCCGACCTTCTCGTCTTTTCACCCCTCGAACCCGCAGCCTCGGCTTCTTTTCCCCTGATTTCGCCTATCTCTCTGAGCTTTCGCCCATCGCCTCCAGGCTGAATTTCTCCGGCAAGAAGCGCAGCTTCAGCTTCCCCTCCTTCCATCACCTCTGTTTCTGCCTCCCTTCCCTTCTTCTTCCTCTTTTCCTTTCGGCCATAACCATAGGCATAGGCATAATAGCCATAGCCGTAGCCTCGCCTGAAACCATCAACGGTGAAGGTCGGCACAATGCCCAGAGCTGGTGCCCGGCCATAGCGCTCGACATCCTCGGCCGTTTTAACCGTATTATCAAGATATTCATAAAGAAAGGCCAGGCCAATGCCGCCCATAAGACCGATAATCAGGGCCAGAATTAAATTCTGCCGCTTCTTCGGGCTTGACGGCCGCAGCGGCACATCAGCTTTATCCACCACCCGGACATTGGCCGTGCGCAGGCCCCGTTGTCTTGCGGCCACGCCCATCTCCGACTGGCGCTTAATCAGCGACTCCAGTAAATTCTTCTTGTTTTCAATCTCTGTCTTGAGGGCATTATAAATGATGGCATTGCTGTTCAGATTAAAGGCTTCCTGTTTCTGGCGGTTAAAAACTTCCTCGAGCGATTTCTCCTTTTTCAGGGCAGCCTGATATTCAGAATAGGCCGCTTTAATCAGGTTCTGAGTTTCATTTTCCAGGAGCTTGCGGGCGGAATCGAGTTCAGCCTTGAGTCGCTGCATTTCAGGGTACTCGGGCTTGAAGGTTTCAAGCTTCTTCTGATATTCCCGGCTAAGGCGGACGTATTCCTCCCTCAATTTTTGAATCAGGGGATTGGTAAAGGCTTCAGGGATAAAATCGGGCGAAAGATTCTTGACCTCATTATAATAAGCCTCCTTCCTCACCCGGTCTATCTGAGCTTCGGTCAGCGCTTTGTTGATTTCAGCCAGCTTATCGATAATGGTTGTTTCTTTTTCGCTCAGGGCGACAATATTTTTCTCCTGGCTGTAAGCCTGGAGCTGTCGCTCCTTATTGGCAATTTCGGCCTGGAGGCTGGCAATCTGTTCGGTTAAAAATTGCGTGGCCTGCTCGGTGGCCTCATAGCGGGTTTCAACATTCATGTCAATAAAGGAATCAAAAAGCTCATTAACCGCGGCGGCGGCCAGCTTCGGGTCACGGGAACGAAAATTAACTTCAACCAGGCGGGTCATCCTGATAGGGTTAACCTTAAGCCGGCCCAGGAAGGAATCAACGATTTGCTTCTTTAAAACCGGGTCTTCTTTATTTATCGCTTTTTTCCTTCTGGCCGGGTCGCCCACAAATTCAGGATGCTCATAAAGCTTCAGGCGATCCACCACCCGCTCGGCCAGGCCCCGACTCTGAAGTAATTTATACTGGGTTTGATAATAATCGTCGCGAAAAGTTTCAATCTGAAATATTTCTTCAAAGGTTAAAATAGTTGGCTCCTTCTCAATGAGGAGAGTGCCTTTGGCAGTATAGACAGGTCGGCGGGTAAAGGTGAAAAGAGCTGTGGCCAGGAGAACAATCAGGGTAAAGGTCACGACAGTCCAGCGCCGGCGCCAGATGACATTCCAGTAATCAAGAAGATGAACCTCCTTTTCCGCCATCGACTCCACGGGCTGATAGTTATTCATGATTGTTCTCCTTTTTTGTTTTCTTTTTTAGCTTTTTCTTCCTTTTTAAATTTTATAGATCTCATTGATGTTTTAATTTTAATATTTAAAGCAACCGAGTGCCACCTTAAACCAACCTTCTATAAGTTCAGTCATTGTCACTTTGCCACGGGTCGTCAATTTTTGTCGCATTTGGTCGGCTTGTTACCACAATTCATTCGTCTCTCCCACAGTTCATCAGTTTTCCTGAGAGTAACTGTTTTTGCCGCCGCTCCCTGGTTTATCCGCGGGATATTGGATTTCAGCGCGTTCTCGCTCGCTTAACTTCGGCCAGGAGATCAGAAGATGCTTTCAGGGACATAGACCACATCGCCTTCCTGCAGGACAATGTCAGGTTTCTTCCCCTTGATGATATCATTCAGATTAACCCTGATCTTCACCTCGCGGCCATCTTTGAGGACTCGCTTGATAGTTACGCCCCTTTTCGAGGCGCCCTCGGTCAGGCCGCCGGCAGCCGCAATGGCCTGAAGCAGGGTAATTTTTTTGGACATCTTGACCTGCAGGGCGCCGGGATTTTTGACCTGACCGAAAACATAGACATGGATGATTTTATCCACGGGAACATTGATGACGTCGCCCGGCATAAGGGGGATGTTGAGTTTCTGGTTGCCGTTGAGAAGCAGGTCTTCAAGATCAATGGCGATGGAGGTCGTCGCACCGTCCTTGCCTTCGCGCAGCACATAGATTTCGTTAGCTGCATTCTCCTTGAAGCCGCCGGCCTGGGAAATGACCTGAAGGAGGGTCAGGCGACCGATAAGCTCATACATTCCGGGCTTTTCGACAGCCCCGATGACAGCCACCCGCCGGCTCTGGTATTCCTTAATAAAGACTGAAACCTGGGCATTTTTAAGCCAGCGCGCCTCGAGCAGCGTTTTGAGCTTCTCTTCAACGCCGTCTTTGGTGAGGCCACCCACCTGAACGTTGCCCAGGAGAGGAAGGGTTATGGAGCCGTCTTCGGAGACGCGAACTGTTTGATTAAGTTCTGGAAGCTCGAAAACCCTGATTTCGAGAAGGTCCTGAGGACCAATGATGTATTCCCGGATAAAAATTTCGCGCTGGTCGGCAGGGGAGGCCTGCTGGGAGCCCTCAGAGGCCGACTGGGAAGCAGATTGAGAGGCAGCTCCAGATTGATCCCTGGCTGTGCTCTGCTGCTCATCTGCATATGGATACAGGGATTGAAACTGGAATGAAGCTGCATAATTTTGCGCCGGCACCGCCAGCCACCCCACCAAAATGGGGACACAAACATTTTTTGCCAGTAACCATCCTATTTTTCTCATCTTACCCTTTCCCCACAAAAATGGGACACATACTTTTTTGTGCCATTTTCATCGCTCATTCCGTCACCATCTTAACATAGTCAAAAATGGGGACACAAACATTTTTCCGACATTCCCTGGCTCATCCTCTCATTATCTTGACTAATAATTTCATTAATCAAATAATTTTTATCTTCAAATCGCATTCATTCCCTGCGCCTGCCCGTAAATATGAAATCCTGGCCCAAAATAATTATAATTTCTGACCAAAATTTTTTGTCGCCAGCTTCCAGTAACGCATATTTTCCCATTCTACAAAGCTAATTCCCGACATAATTATTTGCATCCCTGGGTTTTAAATCCTATTTTTATTTTCCAATCTTTTATTTCTCATTTCCTGTGTCTTTCCTGTTTCCTGACCTTTGTCTCAGGTAAAAAAATGTTTGTGTCACCATTTTTAGGGGGGTTAGAAGGAATAGGTGAGGTTGAGGCCGATGAAGTTGCGGCGATCATCTTCCCAATCAAGGTTAGAATCTCTTTCCCAGCGGGAAAAAACGAGTCCCAGGCCTACATCTTTTCCCAGGCGATAATAAAGGGCAGCCGAATTAATCTGGTAATGGTCAAGCCTTTTCACCAGGGCAGCGCCCGTCTCGTGATGAGAAAATGTTTGTGTCCCCATTTTGGGGTAGCGATTGCGGCCGTCGGTATAATCGTAATCAAGCCTGATTTTGCGATGTAAATAAAAGGAGGCACCGCCACTCCAGATGTTTTCTAGATAAAAAGTATTGTCATACCAGAGGCTGAATCTGACGTCGCGGCGCAAAGCCCCCCTCACCCACAGCCGTCGCAGCAGTCTCAACTGCACACTGGTATCGCCAACCAGCCCCCGGTAATCGCCTCTTTCGGCCGCCTTAGAATTAAAATATTTATAGCCTAAATGAATCCGCCCCCTTATCCTGCCCGTCGGGCTGAACTCAAAGCCAGTATATACAGCCTGGCTTTCCGAATCACGGCGACTCGCCGGATGGGCAAATTCAAAAAGCCCATATTCAGCCTCAACGAAAAAGCGCGTTCTCCCCGTCAGCTGAAAGTAGGCTGTCAGATTGGCATAATTTTCAGTCCGGTTGAGGGCCTCGGCAATGCGGAAAACTTCGTATTCAAGATTTTCATATTCGTATTGCGCCTGCCTCACCGCCAGGGCCAGACTCAGCTTGCGGCGTAGCTGCCAGAAAAGCTCGGCGTGACCGCTTCGCTCGCGCCGCCTTGGCCTGATATCAATTTCCGTATTCCAGCGCTCCCGCGCATCGGAATAGCCTCCACCGGCCGTGATCAGAAAGCGATTGAAAATCAGATTGACCTCAGCCCGGCCGTAATAATTCCAGGTTCTTTCCCGCTTTGTCTGGTAAAAATAAACATACTGGGGCGAGCCATAAAATGTAAACAGAATTTTCTTTTTCAGGCTCAAATAAGCATTTACGGCCGGCCCTGCGGTCAAGGTATAATCCCTGACCGGATTGCCCCGCGAATAATAATAAACATTGTCATCGTAGCCAGCATTGGTAAGAAGAAGCATGGGTTGAACTTTGAAGGGACCGAGGCGCCAGGCTGCCTGCTGCCACTGCCGCAGTAGCTCCTCGCCCTTCCAGTTAGCTGCCAGCCCCTTCCCTGCAATCAGGCAACACAAAATGGGGACACAAACATTTTTTGCCAGCAACCCTCTTATTGCTCTCATCTTTCTCTTATCCAAACAAAAATGGGGACACATACTTTTTTGCGCCATCATTAAACTCACTCTGCCTTTATCCTGGCAGAAAATTTCGCCACTCAAATAATTTTGAGTTAAAGATCAAATTTATTCCCTCGCCTGCCGCACAAATATGAAATCCTGGCCTATAAAGCATAATTTCTAGCTAAACTTTTTTGTCGCCAGTTCCAGGCAAAGCATCCTTTCTCTTGATTACGAATCTGATTCCTGATCTACAAAGCTAATTACTTGTATAATTATTTGCATCGTGGCTTTTAAGTCCCTAATTTTAATTACCTATTTTTTATTATTATCTTTTCCCTGCCCTTTGTCTCAGGCAAAAATGTTTGTGTCCCCATTTTTGGAGGGAAAGGAAAAGGACGACCAGAATAAAGATGACGCCGGCTACGTCAAAGACAATATCGCGAAGATCAAAGGTCCGGCCAGGAATAACAATCTGAAGAACCTCCAGGATCAGCCCATAGCCTAAAGAAATTAAAACAATCCTGAGCCAGGGAACAAGCCTCCTTTCCCGCAGATAATCAACAGCTAACGCCAGAGAAAAGAGAGCCATGGCCCCAAAATGAACGAAAGAATCAGAGGTCAAGAATTTAAAAACCCAGAATTTGTGGCGCAGGGATGAGGCCAGCGATCCGGGCAGGGTAAAGAGAATAAAGATAAAGGCGCCGCAGCCAAGACTCAGCCTGTACTCGCCAGCAAAATTTTTTCTGATCTGTCCTGATTCAGCCATCGCGTCTTCATTATTATCAGAGATGAACCTGTGTGCAATAAAAATATCAGCAGCATCTGCCTTTTGAAGTTTCTTTCTGCCGGCCAGGGAAATAATCACTTTACTGCAATTTTTTTACATTTTTTTCCTCGGCTTTTACGAAGCTCGAATTTTCACCGCGCTCAATTTCAAGCAGCTCTTAAAAGAAGCTTGGGATAAGAAATTTTATATTTCTAATTGTTTTTCTGTGGCAATCTTAGCCCATAATGTGCACGTCCCTGCTCCAGTGTCCCTAATATTTGTAAAAATGTTTGTGTCACCATTTTTTAGAGGAGGGAGCGAAGGCCGACCCAGGCAAGCCGGGGGTAGCGGAAAATGAGCTTGAAGAAAAAAGAAGCCAGGTCATCCCGGGTATGCCGGGAAATAAAGGAGGCCAGCCCATTATCGCGGCGCAGCAGCAAAAGGAGCCTCCGGTAATCCTCCTCGCCAAAGCGGTTTAAAATTTTGCGAAGCAGAAGATGCAAATTCAATTCGCAGCGAAGTTTTTCAAGCTCTCGCTTTGCCTCATCCTTGCGACCAAGAATCAAACTGGCCACAGCTTTCGCCCCCCGCAACCCGGCCACAACGCCGCCCACTGTTGTCGCTTTAACCTGAGAGGCAGCATCACCCACTAAAAAGATAGAACCTGAGCCATCTCCCCCGCCAATTGAGGAATATAAGATTTCCTTGCCACTATAGAAATGGCGGGGGACGCAACTTTCTGCATCTATCGCTGAATCTTCTGGCCTCAGCGAACTGTCATCCTTATCACCAGCCTGGCTTCTGAAATTTTCAGGCCGGCAAGAAAAGCGCCATGAATTTCCTCTCCCTGGAAATAAAATGCGGCAAAAACGAAAAACAAAACGAGGCAGTGGCGTAAGGCCAGCCTGGGCCTCAAGTAATTTCACTTCTGGCATTTTTTCCCGCAGGAATGAAGCCAAAGCCTTTTTAGCTACATCCATCCTTTCAGCAATCAGCCCAACAGCCATTACCTCAGCCGATTCAGGCAGAGCCCAGAAAAAGTAGGGGGTTCGCCCCGGATCGAACCAGACATAGCAGGTCTCAGGCTCGAACCGAAAGAAAAAGCCCCTCTCCCTCATCCCCTTTAATTCCACCCGCCACTGAAGGAGGGCTTTTAAATCCCTGGCGAAATTTTTCCCGTTATTTTTTCGCCAGGAGTCAAGGTTCGAAAATCGAGCCACATGGGCCTGATGGAAACTCAACTTTTGCGCACCACTCAAACCTCCCGCGCCATTCAGGTTTTCGCAATTCAGGCTTTGCCCCATATTAAACCTTTGCCCGTCATTCAGGCTTTGCCCGCGACCTAACCCCGGCCCTGGGTTCTGCCTCTTCCCGCGATTCAGGCTCTGGGCGCAACTCAGGTTCTGCCCGCTATTTGGATTGTGCGAGATATTAAGGCTTTGCCCATCATTCAGTCCTTGCCCGCAATCTATCCCTGGCCCTGGGTTTTGCTTCTGGCCGCGATTTTGCCTTTGCTCGCTATCTGTCCATTGTTCTCCTTTTTCCCCATGCCAGCATAGCCTAATCCAGGTATCTAATTCCTCAGCTCCGGACAAAAGCCCCTTTACTCTGCTCAAAGCGCCGTCAGCTCCAACAAGATAGTCAGCTTCAACCTCCCTCACTTCACCGTTTTGAGCCCGGCGCACCAGACAGTTAAATTTACCTCTACCTCCATTTGCCGAAGAAAAGCCCACAAGCTCATAACCAAAATAGAGACGAGCACCCTCGCGTCTGGCCTTATCAGCCAGCAAAGCAAAGAACTTTCCCCTCTCAATAATCAGGTCAGGTGAGCCAAGCCTGAGCTTAACCTTCTCGCCACCAGCCTCAAGCTGCATGTAGCTTACCCTGTTTAAAATAGCTTCCCCAACCTCAAAGCCAAGAATATCAGCCAGCCGGCTGGTGACAATCAGCGTGCGCCGCGGCCAATCAATCCTTTCCTTCCTCTCATAGACCTCAACCTCGAGCCCTTCTCTGGCCAGGCTATATGCCAGGTAAAGCCCGGCGGCTGAAGCCCCAACTATAATGACTTTCATCTATCCATATTTTTTAAGAAACCGGGCCAGAACCCGTCCTGAAAGGTCGCGAGGGA
>Ga0272449_1002515_pt1 | contig 16984 bp, 20 predicted proteins | sample YNPCB0241_FD_198679 | JGI IMG/M metagenome (GOLD analysis project Ga0272449, IMG submission 198679) | Hot spring sediment microbial communities from Yellowstone National Park, WY, United States - YNP-CB-024-1 | ecosystem: Environmental > Aquatic > Thermal springs > Hot (42-90C) > Sediment...
GGCTGGCTCCTTGGGGAAAGGATACAAGGGTGCAAGGATACAAGGATACAAGGGTGCAAGGATACAAGGATACAAGGGTACAGGGTACAAGGGTGAGATGAGCAGTGCTGGTAGAGGACAGGCGGGGACGGATTGCAGCGCGGGCAGACAGTCGGGCCCGTACAGCCGCGCTACAATCCGCTAACGTAGATGTAGGTGAGCGCTCTCCAGCCGTTCATGGTGGTTTCCCTCAAAGGGCACTTTCATGATACCCGAATTTGCCCGGATTTGCAAGCGCGGTGCAAGGGACGCCGAGGTCCGGGAGTACGTCTCCTACCTGACCACCGTCCGCCGTCTGAAGGCCGCATCTGCATCACCCGCATCCTATCACCCCCAGCGCTCACCTTGCCCGGGCGGTGATATAGCCCATCCCCTGCTGACGAGCCCAATCCGAGAGTTTCATGGCCGAAATAAATGATAATAAAATTGCCAACAGCCGTCACCCCCTCCATTTCGTCTGGTCGGTTCGGGGTCTATATATAAAGCTCTGTAATTTCTACAAAAATCAAACCTGGCCGGTTGGTCTGGGTCACAACATATAACACCCAGAACGCTTCGGGCGCGGGACTTCATTGCGGGGGAAACGCGCACGGGTAAGGCACAGGCCTCTGGCCGCAACGATAAGGCTTCTTGATAGTTGCTATAATGGTTTCAGACTTGCACACTAACGCCAGGGTTTCCGGAGTCTACAAAAGGGATTGGTATGTGAGGCTCTGGAATAACTTGCCGGGCTGGGTTTTTGTGGGAACTGCAGACTATATATAGCCATTTGCTCGACACTTTTGGTTTGTCTGGGTAATCAGGAGCAGAGAGGCTTTTTATGCAACCCCCCTCCCCTGCAGTCATTTTTCTGCTTCGGGCAACCCCCAGTAATTCAGGAGCGGCAGCATGAACGATATTCTTTCCACTATAAGAACAGGAATAGAAAGCGTACAGCGCGCAGTGAGAAGCAATAACTTCGCTGCGGAGTATGGATACGACGAAGATCTTCTGCGAGTTGTGCTCAAAAAAAGCAGTCTGGTTCTTTTTGGGCAAGACCCGTTGCTGCTGTTAACATATTCCCCAAATGCACAATTTGTGATACCCCGCAAAGGTCTGGATTGGACCCCCGCGATGTTGGTGAGCCGGGGGATTGTTATACATGCCCAAACTGCAGAAATTGTATTGTTTCCCTTTCACAAGTTTTTTAACCTCGGCGAGCATTCTGTTTGGGGAGACCCGCAAAGAATAAAAAACGTTGTTTCTGTAACAGAGAAAATGGACGGAATCATGATTCAATTTGGCTATTTCGGGAATGAACTTATTTGCGCCTCCAGGCATAAGTTGTTCAGCCCGGCCGCGAAAGCAGCACTGCAGATGCTAGAAGCGAGCGAGGTCAAGGTACCGCATGGCTACACCCTTATTTGCGAACTGGTTCATGAACTACACCCCCCTCCCAACCCTGCCCGTGTTCGCTATCCACAAGACGGGCTGTATTTGTTGTTCCTGCGAGACATGGAGAGTTTTGAGCTAATTCCAGCATCGGCATTCTATGGCGAGCAGCAAGTTGCGCCGCCTGTATATTTACCCCGTCAATATCAGGCAACAAGAATAGAAGACATACGCCAGATAATTCAAGAGGAGGAAAAAGCCAGGAGAATTGAGGGGGTAGTAGTACAAGACTCGGAAGGAAAAGGCAACTTGCTGGTTAAGGTAAAATCTCTTGGCTATTTGGAAGGATTGTTGATGGTAAGAAATCTGTCGTCGCAAACACTCCTCGAAAAATACAAGACGGGGGGTCTGGATGCTCTGGACTCCCTGATTGCCGCATATGCTGAAGTGGAATGGCTTCAAGAAACAGAAGCCAGTCACTTAGCAGAACTGATTCGGGCAACCGAAGAAAAGGTGCGCGAAGAAGTTGCTACGTATCAACAAGCAAAGACGGTACAAGAAATCCCTGAACCAATGCGATGGGTGTGGGGGTATAGAGGAGAGCCCGAGAAAATGGAGAGGGCAATTCGCACAACTGTCTGCCACAGGATAGAAAGAGAAGCCAGAGAACTCAAATAGACATTTCTCCAAAGTGAGATGACCGCAATCTTTTCAGGCCTCCGGGCGGCAACTTTTGCGGGACTGAGGCGTGGAAGAGTATGTTCAACGCGGTGTCCTTTTCCAGATGTGAGAATAGTCTGTGAATTAGTAGAACCCAAAAGGAGAAGTACGCAAATAGCAGTAGCAATGGGTGTGGGTGGCGCCCCTGCGCGTATCCTGGACGCGGGGGAAGACCCTGTGTGGAGCGTGTCCTTTTCTCCCGATGGTCGGATTCTGGCCTCAGGGACAGAAGACGGTAACATACATTTGTGGCAGGCCACAAAAGGTGAGTACCTGTGCACACTGAGTGGGTGTGGGGGTCCGGTGTTGAGCGTGGCATTCTCTCCCAACGGGCGGACTCTGGCCTCAGGGTCAGGTGACGGCAACGTGCGCCTGTGGCGGGTCACGGGCAAAAAGTCTCCGCGCGTCCTGCGGGGGCATACGGATATGGTGTGGAACGTGGCTTTTTCCCCTGATGGGAGAACCCTGGCCTCAGGGTCGGCAGATTGCAGTGTGCGGCTGTGGCAAACCGCGGATGGTGTGTGTCGGCGTGTCCTGTGGGGGCATACAAGTGGAGTGTGGAGCGTGGCCTTTTCCCCCGATGGGCAGTTCCTTGCCTCAGGAGCGTGGGATAACACGGTGCGGGTGTGGCGGGCCTCGGACGGCACCCTCTTGTATGCCATGAGAGAGGACACGGAAGAGAGATTGGGATTGAGTGTGGCCTTTTCCCCTGACGGGCAGTTCCTGGCCTCGGTGTCAGAGAAATGCAATGTGCGTCTACGGCGGGTTGCGGACGGTACCTCTCTGGGCACTCTGGAGGGGCACACCTCTTGGGTGAAAAGTCTGGCTTTTTCTTCCGACGGCAAGGTTTTAGCCTCTGGGTCAGTAGACGAAACAGTACGGTTGTGGCAGGTGGCTGACAGACGTTTTTTGTGTGTCTTGGCAGCGAGGGGGGCAGTAAACAGCATAGCATTTTCATCTGACGGCCGTTTGTTAGCCCTGGGATTAGGCAGTGGAATGATATGGCTGTATCAGATCTCGGGCTGGGATGTCTTGCAAGTCTGAACACAGAAGGGAGAGATTTAACATGACGCCCTTGCAGCCTGTAGGTTGGTAGAGATGAAAGGGGGAAAAATGGAAACATCAGTGAGTGCAGAAAGTATAGATGTCACGCTTCTGCGCACACTGAAAGGGCATAAGCGTTCGGTGCTGGGAGTGGCTTTTTCTTCCGATGGACAGACCCTAATCTCGGTGTCGTGGGACAAAACCGTGCGGCGATGGCGGGTTGCGGGTGACTCTCGCCCACACATCCTGAGGGGGCATGCGAGTGCTGTAACATGCGTGGCCGTTTCCCCCGATGGGAAGGTTTTTGCCTCGGGGGCAGTAGACGGCACTATGCGGCTGTGGCAGATGAATGGCCAACCATTGAGATTCTTTTGGGGGCATCTGAAGCCGGTGCAGAGCATGTCCTTTTCCTCCGATGGGCAGATATTAGCCTCGAGGGCGGGGGATCACACCGTGCGGCTGTGGGAGGTCGCAAGCGGCAAGCTCCGGCGTGTCCTAGAGGGTCATACAGGCATGGTGTGGAGTGTGGCTTTCTCCCCTAACGAGCAGATCTTGGCATCGGGGTCAGAGGACGGCACCGTACGGCTGTGGACGACCACGAATAATGAGCCTCTGCGCATCCTGGAGGTGTATACGTCTTCTGTGCTTAGCGTAGCCTTCTCTCCCGATGGTCAGGTCTTGGCCTCGGGGTGGGGTGACGGAACTGTGCGGCTGTGGCGGGTTGTAGACGGTGCTCTCTTGTGTACTCTGAAGAAGGATGGCAGTCCAATATCGAAAGTGATCTTTTCTCCTGTCGGTGGGGGCTTGGCCTTCGGGTCGTCAGATGGAACGGTGCAGATATGGCAAATAATGGGCGAGCGGCTTTATCTTCTGCATATCTTGAAGACATACAATGCGGTATGCAGCATGGCGTTTTCGCCAGATGGCCACATGTTGGCCCTGGGGTTGAGTAATGGAACAATAAGGCTGTATCAGATCTCGGGCTGGCCATCCCAAGACCAAGACGCGGAGAGGGCGAGTTTGGCATGGCGTTGGGGATGGTCTGCAAGTTAGTAAAAACCCAAGAAGGGGGACAAAAATGGGAATGGTAGCAAATGCAGGGAATATGGATGATGCGCCCTTGTGCGTCCTAGAAGGGCATACGAGGCCAGTGTTATGCGTGGCTTTTTCCCCCAATCGGCAAACTTTGGCCTCGGGGTCGGAGGACAAAACCATACGGGTATGGCAAGTCACAGATGGTGCATTCTTGTACGTTTTGGGGGAGCATGCGAATCCGGTAGAGAGCATAGCCTTTTCCTCCAACGGTCAAACACTGGCCTCGGCGAGTGGCGGCACCGTATGGTTGTGGCAGACCGCGGGTGGCGCATCCCCGCGCGCCCTAGAAGGGCATGCGGGTTGGGTATGGAGTGTGGCTTTTTCTCCGGTTGGTCAGGCTCTGGCTTCGGGATCAAATGACAGAACTGTGCGTTTGTGGCGAACTGATGGCGATGCGTCCCCGCGTGTCCTGGAGGGACATGCGAGTTCAGTAGAGAGTGTGTCGTTTTCCCCTGATGGACAGACCCTGGCTTCAGCGGGGGATCGCACCGTGAGGTTGTGGCGGGTCGCGGATGGTGCGTCTCTGCATGTTTTGGAGCATACGGGCCCGACACGGAGTGTGGCTTTTTCCCCCGATGGACAAACCCTAGCCTCGGGGTTGCGGGATGGCTCCGTGTGGCTGTGGCGGGTTACGGACGGTGCCCCTTGGTGCATCCTAGAGGGGCATACGAAATCGGCGGAGTGCGTGGCGTTTTCTCCTAATGGTAAGATTTTGGTCTCCGGCTCGCGAGATGAAACAGTGTGTCTGTGGAAAATAACGGGTGAGGGGGTTCGTTTACTGCATGTCTTAGAAGCACATAGTGTGGTGAACAGTGTAGCGTTTTCGCGTGACGGCCATCTGCTGGCTCTGGGGTTAGACAATGGAAACATATGGCTGTATCAGATCCGGGCTATCTCTCGCAAGAAGGGCAGGAAGGGTGGGTTCAACATAGCGTTCTTTTCCACATGTAAGGATGGCCTGTGAGTTGATAAAGAGAAAGGAGAAAGATGGGGAAAGTGGTGTTAAGTACAGGCGATGTGGATGACGCACTTCTGTGTGTCCTGGAAGGGCATACAGGTCAGGTGTGGAGTGTAGCCTTTTCCCCAAGCCAACGGGTCCTGGCCTCGGGGGCGAATGACGGTACCGTGCGACTGTGGTCAATCGCAAACGAGATGACATCGCGTGTTTTGAAGGGGCATACAGGCCCGGTGCATAGCGTTGCGTTCTCCCCCAATGGGCAGATCCTGGCATCGGGGTCAGATGATTGCACTGTGCGGCTGTGGAAGGTTGAGGATGGCTCCCTTCTGCACACCCTAGAGGGGCATAAAGGTTCTGTGACAAGCGTAGCCTTTTCCCCCAACGGGCAGACATTGGCCTCAGGGTCATCAGATTTCACCGTGCGGCTGTGGCGGGTCGAGGATGGCACACACTTGCGCACCCTGGAGGGGCATACAGACCAGGTGCGAAGCGTGGCCTTTTCCCCCGATGGACGGTTTCTGGCCTCGGGATCATGGGATGGGGTCGTACGTCTGTGGCGGGATACGGAAGTTGTGTTCTTGCGCCCCCCAAAGACTGTGAACTGGGTGTGGAGTATGGCCTTTTCTCCTAAAGAGGAGATCCTGGCTTCGGGGTTAGATGACGGCACCGTGCTGCTGTGGCAGATTACGAACAACGCCCTCCTGTGCACCCTGAAGGGACATACCCACCTGGTGGGAAGCGTAGCATTCTCTCCTGATGGTAATACCTTGGCCTCTGGGTCTTGGGACCGAACAGTACGGCTGTGGCAAAAGACAGGCAAGACGTTTTGTTCTCTGTGTGTTTTGAAAGCACGCAGTGCAGTGACTAGCGTGGCATTTTTGCATGAAGGTCACCAGTTGGCCGCAGGGTTAAAAGATGGAACGGTATGGCTGTATCAGATCTCGGCCTGCACCCTGCAAGACCAGGGCAAAGGAAAGGTATGCTCGACGTGACGTACTTTTCCAAACAAGGGGACGGTCTGTGATCTGGTAAGGCTTTAAGGAGGAAAAGAAAGATGATGAAAATAGTGGTCGATATGGAAGGCGTGGGAGGTATACCTTTGTGTGTCCCGGAGGGGCCTACGGGCCCGGTGTTGAGCATGGCTTTTTCTCCCAATGGACAGACCCTGGCCGCGACGTCAGCGGAAACCGTGCTGGTGTGGCAGATTGAGGATGGCACCATCCTGCATGTCTTGAGAGGGCATAAGAATTGGGTATTGAGTGTGGCTTTTTCTCCCGATGGACAGACCTTTGCCTCGGGATCGGCGGACCACACCGTGCGGCTGTGGCAGGTCGCGGATGGTGCCCCCTCGCACATCCTGGAGGGACATGCGGGCGGCGTGTACGGTGTGGCTTTTTCTCCCAATGAACAGGTGTTGGCTTCAGGGTCGTCGGACCACACTGTGCGGCTGTGGCATGCCACAGATGGCACACCTTTGCATATTATGAGGCATAGAGGCCCGGTGTGGGGCGTAGCCTTTTCCTCTGATGGGATCCTGGCCTCGGGGTCAGGGGACCACACCGTGCGGCTGTGGCAGGGCGCATACGACACGCCTTGGCGTATTCTGAGGGGACACAAAGGCCCGGTGAATTGCGTGTCCTTCTCTCCCGACGGGCAGATCCTGGCTGCGGGGTTGTGGAACGGCACTGTATGGCTGCGGAAAGTTGTGGGTGACCCCCGTTTGCGCATCATAGAAGGACATAGTGGCCCGGTATGGGGTGTGGCCTTTTCTCCCAAAGGTGGGTTCTTGGTCTCCGGGGCGGGGGACAAAACGGCGCGGTTGTGGCAGGTGACTGAAGGGCAATTTCACTTTCTGTGCGTCCTGGAAGCGCAACATTCAGTAAATAGCGTGGCCTTTTCGCCTGACGGTCACCTGTTGGCCTTGGGATTAAACGATGGAACAATATGGCTGTATCAAGTCTCGGCAATTCTTGCGAGCCTGGGGCACGAGACAGGTGTGTAACATGGCATCCCTTTTCCACGCGTGGAAATGGTCTATAGCAAAGGAAGAATGAAAAAGGCAATGGGGGATGCAGAAAGCAAGACTCTGCGCGTTCTGGAAAGGCATACAGGTTCGGTGCGGTGTGTCCTTTTCTCTTTCTGGACAGGTTCTGGCCTCAGAGCCGATGTCTCGTACGGTGTGGCTGTGGCATGTAGGCGGCACCCTCCTTCACGTCCCGGGACATGAGAACCGGGTAGGAAGTGTGCCCTTTCTCCAGATGGGCAAACACCGACTGCGGAGTTGGGTGATAGCACTGCATGGCTATGGTGGGTTGTGGGCACTACCCCTGCACATCGCTGTGAGTTGACGAAATCCAGGAGAAAGGAGAGAGATGAGTGCAATAATAGAAGAACCTTTGCGCATCCTAAAGGGGCATACGGATTTTGTGGGGGATGTGGCTTTTTCTCCCGACGGACAAGCTCTGGCATCGTCGTCGTTGGATGGAACTGTGCGGCTGTGGCAGGTTACGGAGGGCTCCTCCTACTGCATCCTGGAGGGGTTGACAACTGCCGACAATTTTGTTATCACTTATTTCAGCCATGAAACTCTCGTATTGGGCTCGTCAACAGGGGATCGGCTATATCACTGCCTGGCGGTGGTTTCGGGCGGGGAAGCTCCCGGTCCCTGCCCGCCAGTTGCCTACTGGGACAATCCTGGTAGAAGCGCCTCGCCCAGAAGGCACCACGGTGCTCTATGCCCGAGTGTCCTCCGCTGACCAGAAAGAGGATCTGGAACGGCAAGTTCAACGCCTTCAGGCTTTTGCCCAAGAACAAGGTTGGACAGAGGTTAGGGTGGTGACCGAAATCGGCTCCGGGCTGAACGGAAAGCGAAAGAAACTTCTACGGATCCTGCGGGATTCCCAGGTGGTTCGGATTGTCGTGGAGCATCGCGATCGGCTGGCCCGGTTCGGGTTTGACTTGCTGGAGGCGGCTCTGGCCGCTTCTGGGCGACACGTTGTGGTCATAGAGGATGGGGAAGTGGCAGACGACTTGGCGCAAGACGTCCTGGAAATTCTCGCCTCGGCCTGCGGGCGTCTGTATGGGCGTCGGTCGGCCCGGAACCGGGCGAGGCGGGCGCTGGAGGCGATGGGATGCGGGTGATGCAGGCGTTTCGCTTCGAACTCGATCCCAACCGGGAGGCCCGGCTTGTCCTGGCGAAGCACGTGGGTGCCGCCCGCTTCGCCTACAACTGGGGCCTGGCCCGCTGTCTGGAAGCCAAAGAGCGGGGCGAGCGAATCCCCTCGGCGGTGGATCTCCACAAGGACTGGAACGAGTGGAAGCGAAAGAACGCCCCCTGGTGGGTGGAGGTGTCCAAATGCGCTCCCCAGGAGGCCTTCCGGGATCTGGAGCGTGCCGTCCGCAACTGGCGGAAGAGACGAGCCGGCTTCCCCCTCTTCAAACGCAAGAAGGCCTTGATAGATAACAAGGCGAGGTTAACCGGCTCTATCCGAGTCACCCCTCGTCATGTGCAGATGCCTCGCATCGGGAAAGTCCGCACCAAGGAGCGGACAGACCGACTCCTGGATCTTCTTCAGGCCAAGAAGGCCCGCATCCTCTCGGTAACCATTTCCCGGGAAGCAGATCGTTGGTTTGTGAGCCTGGCATGCGAGGTAGAGCGCCCGGACCCCAAGCCTCGGGAGGTTCAAGGCCCGGAGGATGTGGCAGGCATCGATGTGGGGCTGAGTTCGTTTGCTGTGCTGTCGGATGGAACGCAGATCGGGGCGCCGAAGCCTCTGGAGAAAGCCATGCGGCTTCTGAAGCGGCGTTCGCGTCAACTCTCCCGCAAGCAGAAGCAAACGGTAGTGGAACAAGACCCGGAGACAGGGAAGAAGCAAAAGAGAACGGTTTTCTCTCGCAACTACGAGAAAGCCGTGTTGCGTCTGGCTCGGTTGCACCGTCGAGTTCGGAACATCCGCCGGGACTTCCTGCACAAGGCCACCACGGATCTGGCGAAAGCCAAGCCGGTTCTGGTGGTGGAAGACCTGAACGTGCGGGGCCTGGCGCGGAACAGGCATCTCGCGCGGGCCATTCTGGATGTGGGATGGGGGACTTTTCGGCAAATGCTGGAGTACAAATGTGCCTGGTATGGCTCCCATCTCATTGTGGTGCCGCGGAACTTCCCCTCCACGAGGCAGTGCTCGCGCTGCGGCTGGGTCGGCCCTGCACTCCCACTTTCCCAGAGGGTGTTTCGCTGTGGGGCGTGCGGGCTGGAGATGGATCGGGATCTCAACGCGGCACTTAACCTGCGTCATTATGGGCTGGCCGCCCTGAAAGGCCCTACCGGGAGTTCCCCGGGAAGTCACGCCTGTGGAGATCCCTCTGGCGGCGGAACGGCCCCTCCGGGGGCTGGTCTACGAGCTATGGGTCGAGGAAGCAGGAAGCAGCCGGTCATTTGTTTCGCCCCAGACGGGTGAAATAAATGACTATGAGTTGCGGAACGGTATGCGGACCGAATGGGTAGCGTGGCCTTTTCTCCCGATGGACGAATGCTGGCCGCGGGAGCAGGTGATGGCACAGTGCATCTGTGGCAAATTGCAGACATCGCCTCTGCCTGCACATCCCCGTGAGTTGGCAAGGCCTAAGAATTTAAGGAAGGAAATGGGAGCAGCAACAAAAAGGCGAGAAGTAAACCATTGCGCACACTAGAGGGACATGCGGGTGTTGTGTGGAGCGTGGCCTCTTTCTCCTAACAGGCAAGTTCTGGCCTCGGGGTCAGAAGGCCAAACCGTGCGGGCTATGGCAGGAAGCACATCCTTAAAGTTGCTATCCGTGTCGTTTGAGGGTTGCAAAAAGCGTAAAGAATGCAAAGGAGCAGAACCCCCCTCGCATGAGTATTGAGAAGCAATCCCCGTATTCGCGCGACTGGCCGTCTGACGGTTTTATCCCAGAGAGTCACTGTGAGACGCAAGGCGCCCGAAGCGCCTGGTAACAGAACGATGTCTTGACAAACGATGCCAATCTCTAGTGATGATATCAGAAAGGAGAGAAATGACCAAGACAAAGAGTTTTTTTGCGCGGTTCCCCAACCTTGCGTTGTTCCCTGATCTCGCCTGTCGGGCAGAGCAGGGAGACAGGTGGTGCTTGTTTTTTTCTATCCCTGCTTGCTGATTCAGTCAGAACTATTAAGATGGACAAGCAATATCGTGTTTCTGGGTGGCGTGTTTCATGTAGAGATAATCAGCGATATTTGTGTTGTCACCGCTGCTCCAGCCGAACAAAAGGCAGAATATGTTGCGGGACTGGTAGCAGGTGAGGTGGTAGAGGGTAATAGCCTGGTGACCAAGACGGCAACCGGGAACAAATACAGCCTTGTTTTCGCTCCCCCGGGTTCAATGGTTCGGACGCTCGAGGGACTAGCATACATTGTTACCGATTGTGATTTCCGGCTTGCCGTGGCTCCAGAGGGAACTCGTGAGATAAATTACATACCAGATAAATTACATACCAGTTAATCATACCAGAGAACCATTACACCGATTCGGGTAGGCGCCACGGACAAAGAGAGTCGCTAACCGCAAATTGCTTGTTTTTGTCTTTGTTTCCTGTTCAATAATGAGCACAGATAGTACAGGTTTCATCCGTGCGATCTGTGAACCCCAGTGTATCCACGCCCCGATTTCAAACTGTCGGGTAGCCAGACATGGAAACTGCAGAAGGTGCATTCACAGAAGGTTTCCCGGCTAAACTGGCGGCCGTGCGGATCTTTGGCCCAGGGGCTGAACCCCTCCCGGGGTTCTCCCAGGCGGTATTGGCCGCGCTGGATACGATTGACACATGTGAGAGGCTTGTTTTCCTCAAGCGCCTGAAGGGAAAGACGCTTGAGGGGGTAGGAAGGGAGCTAAACATATCGCGGGAGAAAGCGCGGCAGTGGGAGGCACGCGCAGCGCGCCGTCTGCGCAGGCAAACAGTCAAACACGTACGCAGAGAGAGCCTCCTGCCCCCCGTTATCTATTGAAGACTCATCGGGCTGCTGACACAGGCCCACAATGACCAGCGTGAGGCTTGGCAAATGTTCCGCGGCCCGTTTTCGCCAGAGCAAACCGCGCTGTGGCGAAAATACTGGGCTGTTGGTTCCAGGGCCCGAAAGGGCTGTGGCTTTTCAGGTTACACAAAAGGAGGACAAGGAGATGGGAGGGAAAGTAATAAAAATGGAATTGGTGGCGGACGCTCCCGAGCGTACCCTGGTAGGGCACACAGGCCCGGTGTATAGCATAGCCTTCTCCCCCGATGGGCAGACCCTAGCCTCGGGGTCGAGGGACAACACCGTGCGGCAGTGGCGGGTTTCGGACGGCGCGCTCCTGTGCACTCTGAAAGGGCATACGGATTGGGTGAGGAGCGTGGCCTTCTCCCCCGATGGGCAGATCCTGGCATCGGGGTCAGATGACCAAACCGTGCGGCTATGGCGGGTGGCAGACGGCGCCCCCCTGCGCACCCTGAAGAGGCATACGAAATGGGTGTTGAGCGTGGCCTTCTCCCCAGACGGGCAGACCCTGGCCTCGGGGGCGACGGACGACACCGCGCGGCTGTGGCGGGTTGCGGACGGCAGGCCCCTGCGCATCCTGAAAGGGCATGAGAATTGGGTGACGAGCGTGGCCTTCTCCCCCGATGGGCAGATCCTGGCATCGGGGTCATGGGACTATACCGTGCGGCTGTGGCGGGCTGCGGACGGCACGCTCCTGCGCACCCTAGAGAAGTATGATGAACCAGTGACGAGCGTGGCCTTCTCCCCCGATGGGCAGACCCTGGCATCGGGGACGAGAGACGGCTCCGTGTGCCTGTGGCAGGTTGCGAATGGTACCTGCCTGCGTACGCTGGGGTTGAGGCAACTGTTGATGCCTTCGGAGGACGGCATTGCGCAACCGGGCGCCCGGGAGATGGATGGAGATTCAGTATGGGGTGTGAATTCAGTATGGAGTGTGGCTTTCTCCCCCGATGGGCATACCCTGGCCTCGGGGGGAGAGGACGGTGCCGTGTGGCTCTGGCATACACAGGGCACATCTTTGTGCATCCTGGTGGGTCACACAGGCCCTGTGTGGAGTGTGGCTTTTTCCCCCGACGGAAAGACCCTGGCCTCCGGAGGGGAGGACAACACCGTGCGGCTGTGGAAATTAGATTAGTTTCGCGCCCTCTCCCGCCAATCAGGAATTTTCCCGGTCAATGCCCGGAGGATGACGGCATATAGCCAGCGTGCCACCCCGGCGTTGAGTCCGGTGCGGTTTGGTTTGTTTTTTGGTTATGCTGGCTGCGGGGTTAGAAGGTGACAAGGTGTGGTTGTGGCAGGTTGCGTTTATTATCGCCTCGGCCACAGAGGAAAACACGACCGGGAACTAGCCGAGTAAGTCATATTTTCAATAAGAGAAGAAAGGGGGGAAAATGGGGACAACAGGAAGCACAGAGAATATTATGACCACCGAACTGTCGTACACTGTCCTGAGTGGGCAAACAGAAAATGTGCAGGCGATGGCTTTTTCTCCCGACGGGCAGTTTTTGGCCATAGGGGGGTGGTGGGGCAATGGCGGTGTTGTACGGGTGTGGGACATCACAAGTGGAACACTCTCGCACACCCTGAGGGACCCCGAATATGGCTTTGTATATGATGTAGCATTTTCCCCCGTTGAACAAGTCCTGGCCTTTGGGACGGGCAGAAACATACATCTGTGGCGGGGCATAGATGACACACACTCTCTCTCTTTGGTGGTGCACCCAGGCCCGGCGTATAGCGTAGCCTTTTCCCCCAACGGGCAAGCGCTGGCCGCGGGGTTAGCAGACGGCTCTGTGTGGCTGTGGCGGGTCGAGGATGGCTTTCTTACAAACATCCTGGTGGGGCATACCTCCCGTGTGGCTAGCGTGGCGTTTTCCCCTGATGGGCAGTTTCTGGCCTCGGCGGCACCGGCAGACGCCGTGCGGCTATGGCAACTCCCGGGCGGCAGACACTCGCGCGCCTTGAGCGAGAGCATCGCGTCATACAGCGTGGCTTTTTCTCCCGACGGGCGGGTTATAGCCTCGGGGGCGTGGGACAGCATTGTGCGTCTGTGGAGCGTCGAGAGTGGTGATCTTCTGCACGCCATGGAAGGGCATGTAGGCGGGGTGGATTGCATAGCCTTTTCTCCCAAAGGACAGGTCTTGGCATCAGGGTCGCGGGATTGCACTGTGCGGCTTTGGAGTGCCACAGATGGTACACTCCTGTGCATCCTACGTGGGCACACAGACTCAGTGAAAAGAGTGTCTTTTTCCCCCGACGAAAAAATATTGGCCGCGGGGTTAGATAATGGCACGGTGTGGCTGTGGCAGGTTGAGCCCATTATCGCCCTGGCCGCAGCAAAAGGACACGGCCGGGAACCAGCGGCATAAGTCATGTTTTCAATGAGAGAAGAGAAAGGAGAAAAGCAGGGATGATAGAGGATACAGAGAATATGGTCGTCACCACTCCATTGCGTATCCTGGCGGGGCATACAAAAAGTGTGCGAGGGATGGCCTTTTCTCCTAACGGTCAGATTCTGGCCTCGGCGGGGTGGGCGTCAGGCGCCATACGGCTGTAGGGGGTCATAAGTGGCATTCTTTTGCGCACCCTGGGGTTGGGTAACGGCACGGTATGGCTGTGGTCAGTTGCGTCTGTTATCGCCTCAGCCACAGAGGAAAAACACGACCGGGGACCGGCGGCGTAAGTCATATTTTCAATCAACACAAGGAGGTGAAAGATGAAACGAACTCTTGTGCTGGTAACAGGAATTGAAGGTCACACCCCCGAATACAACGAAAAGATTATGAAAACAATGAAGCAAGACGACCAAATTGAATGTATAGCCGCCGACTATTTCAGCCTGTACTCTTGCTCCGATGCCGGTGCTAAGGCGATCCGGAGTGCCGTAACATTTGGTAACGTGTTTGTCGGTGAAAATGTCCCCGACGGCAGATACATTTCTGCATCGGGTGACGAGGTGTATGTCCTCCGCGGTGAGGTGGTCTCCGAGGAGGAGTTTGTGAGGGAGATGCTAGGCGAGCAATACCTTCCGCTGCTGACTGAAAACCCGGAGGAAATCAACGAATTGCTTGATCCATGGACATGGTAGTTGCGACACACCGGCGACGACCGGGCACGTCCTTGCTGTCCTTTTGGGTGTTTTGTCCTCCCTTATTGCTTTCCGCGCTGGAATCCCTGGCTTTTAGGCCCGGGGAGGAAGGCGCGGTAATTTTTCTCCTCGGGGCCCCTCAAAGGGGGCGATGCAGGAAGGGCGTGCCAGTGGCCGCAATTGCCCCAGTGAAATAGACACATCCAGGGAAGGCTCATCAGCCCTGTTGCATGTTTGGGTAGGAATGCGATGACCAGGCATTGGAACGCAAGGCTGAATACCATTGTCGTAGGTGATGCCCTGACGGTGTTGCGTCAATGTCCCGACGCGCTGGTAGATGTAACGGTCACCTCGCCGCCCTACAACAAGGGAGAGAGAGGCAGGGGATGGCTGGTGGACCGGGTAATCTACGAAGGGGCATGCGATAGCAAGGACGAGGCAGAATATCAGGCAGAGCAAATCGCCATGCTGAATGAGGTATATCGGGCCACCCGACCGGGCGGCTCGTTTTTCTACAATCACAAAATTCGCTGGGTGCGTGGACGCCTGATCCACCCCTACGAGTGGGTCAGCCGGTCCCACTGGGTGTTGCGGCAGGAGATCGTCTGGCACCGAAAAATTGCGGCCAACATTCGGGGCTGGCGTTTCTGGCAGGTGGATGAACGCATCTACTGGCTCTACAAGCCCCGCTTTGACGGAGATGTTATCGGCGAGGAACTGAACTCCCGCCATGCTCTTCTCACCTCGGTCTGGGAAATCCCTCCAGAACAGGACCCCCGTCACCCCAACCCGTTTCCTATTGAATTGCCGACCCGTTGCATTTATTCGGCTCTGGACGGAAAGAGGGGAGTCGTCCTGGACCCGTATTGTGGCATCGGGACCACACTGGTGGCCGCCAAATTGTTAGACTGTGATTATCTGGGCATTGACACCAGCGCGAGATATGCCGAAATTGCCCATGAGCGGCTTCAGAACGCCACACAGGAAGAGCCACGTGTCCAGGCCGAGGTGGCATTGCATGTCGTTCGCAAAACGTTTCGGGAGCGCAAGGAACGGGGAGAATGGGTGGGGCGTTTTCGTCAGAACTCCCAACCCGTTCTGTAACTCATAGTCATTTATTTCACCCCTTGAGGCGAAACAAATGACCGGCTGCTTCCTGCTTCAACGAGGGGTGCTCCCCCTCTCCACAGGCGTTACTTCCCGGGGAACTCCCGGTAGGGCTCGTAAGGTGAGCCAATTCATAATTAGGCTTGGTTTTCGCTATCACCCTATCGGTCTTACGTGGCAGGGGAATTCGCTGCCACAGCCACCCGAACCGATACTTTGTTAAAGTACGCAGAAGCCCATTTCGGGCTTGAGGCTATTTTAACTACATGCCGGAATTGTCAATGTCTCAGGTAAATACACAGGCATTTTGGTTTGGAGCCAGCCTGTTCTGGCTGAAACAGATGATAATAAAATCGCCAACAGTTGTCAACCCCCGCCCGCATTGATTGGCTTCGCCGCAAGGATGAGACCGGGCAACTTTCTAAAAACAGCATCGTTGGCGTCTGCCGCGGCATTGCTGTGGTATAATTAGCAACAGCAATCACCCGTAGAAAGTTGACCAATGAAACCGAAAAACAGAATCTCTGTTAATCCCAACGTCCGTTTTGGTAAGCCATGTGTTGCTGGCACGCGTATTGCCGTGCAGGATGTGATTGATTTGGTCAGGGCAGGCATCCCGTTTGATGAAATCGTGCGGGACTATTACCCCGAACTCCAAATTGATGATATTCGTGCGTGCATTGAATACGCGGTAGGCATCATGGGGGTGGAAGACATTTTCCTGCAATAGTTACGGCATGAGTTATACTCACTTCGCCCCGAACAAGAAACAGTTCAATGCCCACTTCGGGTGTAAGCGGCAAAGTCGTGGGAAGTTCTCGCGGAAATTCTCTACAGACGGGTGTTCTCTTTGACGGAGAAAGGCAACCGGTTGCTCTGTCTCCTGCTCAAAGAGCCAGGAAGTTAGCACCCCGCGCAAGTTCTACGCAAGCAACCATACAGTGCCCGACAGTGGTAACTGTTCTTAACCGCTCCTCACTGCCAAGCGTTACCGTGGGTCCCCTTCCATCCACTAGATACCTGGGTAGCAAGGCCAAGTTAATCCCCTGGCTTGAAAAATGCCTGTCTCCTCTGGACTTTCACACCGCACTAGACGCCTTTGGCGGTAGCGGGGTGGTAGCATACTGGCTAAAAAGCAAGGGGAAACAAGTTGTCTACAACGACTACCTTCGCTTTAATTACTACACCGGACTGGCACTCATTGAAAACAGTTCTACCTGCCTGACAGGGGATGACGTCCAGAAAATCCTTGCGCCGAAGCCGGGCAAAGCGTACCGGCGATTCATTGCCGAGACGTTTCAAGGGATTTACTACACAGATGAGGAAAACGAGTGGCTGGATGTGGTTGTGCAGAATCTGGAAGAAGTAGAGAACCCCTATAAAAAAGCCCTGGGCTACTACGCGCTGATCCAGGCATGCCTGGTCAAGCGCCCGTTCAACCTGTTTCATCGGAGCAATCTATACCTGCGCCTGGCAGAAGTCCCCCGTTCCTTCGGCAACAAAGCGACCTGGGACCGGCCTTTTGAAGAGCACTTCCGCC
>Ga0272449_1002516_pt1 | contig 16982 bp, 26 predicted proteins | sample YNPCB0241_FD_198679 | JGI IMG/M metagenome (GOLD analysis project Ga0272449, IMG submission 198679) | Hot spring sediment microbial communities from Yellowstone National Park, WY, United States - YNP-CB-024-1 | ecosystem: Environmental > Aquatic > Thermal springs > Hot (42-90C) > Sediment...
GCTTAATAGATGTGAGATAGTCATGTTGAATGACCCATATGGTCCAACTATCGAAGAACCATCTATAGAAGCATTGGTTGTCAGCCCCATGACATATACTAGAGCTATGGAAATAAATGAGATTAGACTGAAGAAAGGATTAAAACTGCTGGAAGTCATCGTCTGCCCACTAGTAGTCGCAGATGATGGTAAACCAATCTCAAGCACAAGAATAATAAATAGAGAGATAGATCCCACAGGAAAAATTTTATAAGCAAAGAACTGGACTGAATAGTCTGAAACAATAAATTTCCTAACAGTAGCATATTAAGAGTAAAATCTTTTAAAGATGTAGGCTCATATAGTATCTGAAAAGTTGAGGTGATAACATGGCCCAGGTAGTTAAGTCACCTATCACTATAGGTTTGATAATATTGGTATTGGTTTTAGCAGGTGTTGCTGGCCTATTAGCGGCTAGACCACCTGAACAGATTACTACAACTAAGATTGAGACTACAACAATAACTTTATCGGTTGGAGAAACCATAAGAACGATAACTGTTACTGCTCCAGGAGCTATAAGTACTGTAACAATACCTGGACCAGCGTCAACTATTACCGTTACAGAGACTCGTCCGCCAGCTCAGATAGAATATGTTATTGGTTTCGCTATGGCGGTAAGTGGTCCATATGCAGTTGATGGACCTGTTAGGAGGGATGGAGGAATCCTAGCTATAGAGCATATAAATAGGTATCTTGAGTCTATTGGTTCACCGATAAGGTTTAGGTTTGTTCATGATGATACTAAGGGTGCTGCTGCAGACGCTCTAAAAGTTATACAAAGTATGTATGCTGCTGGGATAAAAGTCATCGTTGGACCATTCTCTAGTGGAGAAGTTAGAGGTGTAATGGATTTCGCTAATACTAATAAGATTGTAATAATATCTCCATCTTCTACAAGCCCATTACTTGCTGTTCCAGGAGACTACATCTTTAGAACTGTTCCTACAGACTTATTCCAAGCAGAAGTTGTAGCGAAGGTTATGAGTGATCAAGGGATAAAGAAGGTCGCAGTTATGGCTAGGGGTGATGATTATGGTAAAGGTCTTACGGATGCTTTTGAGAGAGTCTTTACACAGAAATATAATGGTAGAGTCTTAAAACTAATCTATACTGTTCCTCAACCTGATTATGCTTCTGAAGTAGCTAGGTTAAGCTCAATGGTAGCAGAATTAGGTGCAGATGCATCTACAGCAGTATTCATAATAGCCTTTGAAGATGATGGATTAAACATTATTGGACATGCGAGATTAGACCCTGTTCTAAGCAGGGTTAGATGGTTTGGAAGTGAGACTCTTAGGAGACCTGCAGCATATCTTCCAGAACCTGATGGTAAAGCAAGTAAAGATGTTGCTGACTTCCTAGCAAAAGTTAAGTTGACAGGCGTATTCGCTAGCCCTAGGGGAAGCCCTCTAGCATCAGTATTTGAACAAGAGTATACCGCAAGATTTGGTAGAAGCCCCTCACCTTACGCCTACTTCACATATGATAGTGTATGGCTTGCCGCCTTAGCAATATTATTCGCAGGGAAATATGATGGTGAAGCAGTAGCTAAAGCTCTACCAGTAGTTGGTGGACACTTCATTGGAGTTACAGGGTATAAGACATTCGACGAAAATGGAGATGCTGCAGGTGCAGACTATACAATATGGCAATACACATTTGATGGTACAAAATACAGGTTTGAAGACATTGGTGTATGGAGGTATCCTGCTGGCGTAACTGAATACTACAAGTAGTATCGAAGAAATACAATGATACTAAGAGTCGAAAACCTCTACAAATTCTTCGGAGGACTAGCTGCAGTTAATGGTGTTTCTCTTCAAGTCGGCGAGGGAGAAATAGTTGGACTTATAGGTCCAAACGGTTCAGGTAAGACAACACTATTCAACGTAATATCTGGAGTATATAGACCTGATAAAGGAGCGATATACTTTAAAGGGAGAAGAATAGATGGATTAAAACCTCACGAGATATATCATCTAGGACTTGCTAGAAGCTTCCAGATCCCTAGAATATTTAATAAAGTAACAATTGCTGAGAACCTGATGCTAGCTCCAAAAGGTCAGAAAGGTGAAAAACCTCTCTATGCACCTATACATAGAATCTGGCATCCAGAAGAAAGAATCTTAGCTGAGAAAACAGGGAGACTACTTGAGACTCTTAACTTAGATTCTGTTCATAGGTCATGGGCGACAGAGGTCTCCGGAGGTCAGATGAAGTTAACGGAGATAGGAAGAACATTAGCCTCTGGGAAAGTTGACTTAATCTTACTAGATGAACCAACTGCAGGTGTTGCCCCACTCTTAGCCCATGAAATATTCAGATTCATCAAGAAGATTAGAGAAGAATATAATGTAAGTTTCTTTATAATAGAGCATAGACTAGATATGCTATTCGAATATGTTGATAAAGTACTAGTAATGCATCAAGGAAGAATAATTGCTGAAGGAGAACCTTCAGTAGTAGTTAAGAAGCCTGAAGTTATAGAAGCATACTTAGGTGAAAGTTAAGTGAAGACAGAAATATTAATGTTAGAGAAAGTTTCAGGAGGATACGGTAAACTTCCAATAATATTTGATGTAGACCTTACAGTTTACGAGGGTGAGACGCTAGCAGTCATAGGCCCCAATGGCTCAGGGAAAAGTACATTAATGAAGATCGTTACTGGTATAGCTTCACTCCATAAGGGAAGAATATTCTTTAAAGGAGAAGAAATATCTTCGGATCCAGCTTACTTGAGAATTATGAAGGGGTTGGGGTATTTACCTCAAGTAGATAACGTCTTTCCACATCTTACAGTTGAAGAGAATCTAGAAATGGGCGGATACAATCTAAGTAAGAATATACTTAAGGAGAGAATTAAGATGGTGTATGGACTCTTCCCAGAGATATTTGAGAAGAAGAAACAGAAAGTTGGAACATTAAGTGGAGGTGAAAGACAGATGGTTGCAATAAGTAGAGTCTTGGTAAACGACCCAGATTTAATTATACTAGATGAGCCTTCAGCAAGTCTAGCACCGAAACTTGTCTCTAAAATCTTCGAGAAGATTAGAGAGATAAGAAACTTAGGTAAAACGATCATTTTAGTAGAACAACATGCGAAGAAAGCATTAGAGAATTCCGATAGAGGGATTGTTATGAGAGGAGGAAAGATTGTATTAACAGGTAGTGGAGAAGAACTACTAGCGTCAAAAGAATTAAGGCAAGCATTTCTAGGAGCATAACCGGTGAACCTAGTCTTCAATATGAAAGCTAGCGAAAACTATCGAATATTGTTTTTCATTAACTTTCTTTTCTCTTTTTGGTGTTTGTACCAAATCGTCTCAATAATATTTCATATAATGGTGTCTTGACAGGTTTCTCAGGTATCATCCCTTGAGACCTAAACATTAAAACTAGAATTATCAAGAGACCGATCATCATATATCTGAAGTAGCTTATATCGAACCCTACTCTAATACCTAGTAGCTCAAGCATGGAAGCTTGAGAGAATCTTTCAAATAATGAGAGCAAGATGGCTCCTACTACTGCTCCTACATTGTTTCCAACTCCACCTAAAAGAACCATAGCTAATATGAAGAATGTAAATGGAGGTATAAAGTCATCTGGGAAGACAGCTTGTGAATAAAATGTGTATAGAGCTCCAGCCAGCCCAGCAATTCCTGAACCGATAGTTAAAACCAATGCTCTAACCTTGATAGGGTCTTTTCCGAAAACAGAAGCTACCAGGTCATCATCTCTAACTGCTTTTAAAACTCTTCCTAGAGGAGAGTTTAGAAACCTCTCCAGTAGTAAAAATACTATGACTGCAATAATCATGCATATGCTTGAGTAAATAAGGCTTGCAAGAGGTTTAGGCTCAAACCATATAAGTGGTCCTGGAATCCCGCTTATACCATAAACTCCTCCTACTATCGGCTCATACGTTCTTACAAATATTCTCATAGCTTCACCGAAGATTAGTAGGGTTATTGCAAGAAAGTCTTCTCTAAGAGATATTGCTGGGTAGCTTGCAAGATACCCAAGAACCCCTGAAATTATTATCGCTAGGATTATTGCTAGTATAAATATTGAGATTGTTAATGATGGATTTTGGATAGCGTAAGATGTTCGCATAACCGCTGTCCTAGCATCGAATGGATTTACAGCTCCTATAATCGGATCATATACTAGGATAACTATTCTAGCTGCTACTATAGCACCCATAAAGTAGAATAATGTCTTACCAAGGTTAGGGATTCCTGTGAAACCATACTCAATATTCGTACTTACCGATAACATTATGTATATTGATAGATACATTATCAAACTACTTATGAGGATTATTAATCCCGAGGGGTCTATTATCATCAATATCACCTAAGCAATGCGGGAGGCTTCCTAACTAAGAGTGTTATAACTATTACTCCATAGGGTATGAGAGGTTTATACGCAGGATCTATATTGAATAAACTGTTTAGGAACCACATAACCATATTCTCAGAATACCCTATTATGAAGCCGCCTAAAACTGTCTGCCATATACTTGTGAAGCCACCTATAATAGAGGCGGAGAAGACCCACAAAAGCATCCTCCATCCAGTCTCAGGGTTTATACTAGTATAATATGACCATAAGACACCAGCTAAACCTGCAGCAAATCCTGCAATTAACCATGCTATCCTTCTTATCTTCCATACTGGGATCCCAGACACTAAAGCTAGCTCTGGATTACTTGCTATAGCTCTCATACCCTTACCAATCTTCGTCCTACTAACAAGTGAATAGAGAAATCCAATAAATAATATGAATAAGATTATTGAGAGTATATGGAGATTCGTAACTGCACCATATCCTAGATAGAATAAAGGTTGTTGAGAGAATCTCGAACTTAGGAATAGCATATCTCCAATATCTGCATACAGAGACATTAGATACCTTAAGAAGAGACCAACACCTATAGATGCTACGAAAAGCTGTAATGGTCTAGCCCCTCTCTTGTAGAGAGGCTTATAGAAGACCTCATCGGTCAATAAAGCCACAATGCTAGCTACTAGAGCAGCAGTTATCAATGCTAAGAGAGGGTCTAAGCCGATTAATGTTAAGATTGCACCCACGTATGCTCCAATAGTTATATATTCTGCATGAGCAAAGTTAGCTATCTTAGTAATGGTGAAGCTTAATGTTAAACCTACAGCAGCAGTAGAATAAAAAACTGATACTAAGAGAGAAGATACTACTTGTCTAAGAGCTTCTTCAATTATTAACATAGTACATTATCAGAGATTGCATGTAGGATATAAATCTTTTAATAGAGTGCATGACGAAATGCTTGGTCTCGTCAATTAAATAAACTGTTTATTAAATCATGATTGAGGCATACTCAATCTCTAAATACTATAGTAAGCCTAAGAGGAAGAATATGAAGTATGTTATTATCCAGAGTATTGCAGCCACAGTCATAGATGTTTGATATGTCTTCATAAAGCATCTAGATATGAATAGTAGTGTTAGCCCCCAGCTTATAGGTGAGAACATTGAGAAGACCTGGATTACAGTAGATGGTCCAACATTAAGCCAGACAGCATTTAAGTATACATTATAATGTATTGTCGTCCACTTTCCAGTAGCTAGCTCTAATCTATCTAAAGTCTTTTCTACTCCTTCTTCAACCCACTTGATATTACTCATATTGAATACAGTCTTAGATTCTTGGATTAGCCTATCTATCTCTTCTATACTCTTAACTCTCCAATCTACTATCTTCATTTCTGGTGTAACTCTATAAGCTCTAAGATATCCTATACTGATTTCTGGTGAGCTAATAGTTACAATGCGCTGCTCTATGTATCCTGTGAAGGATCCATTGTATACTGTAACGTCTTGAAGCTCGGTATCTACTATTATGTATGGTGCTTTAGGTTGAGTAATCAGTATCGGGCTTACTACTGCTGTTGATATCAAAATAACTATGAAGGAGTTGAAGATGAATGTTAATAGAATGCTAGTTTTTGCATCTTCTCTCTTAATAAAGTATAATGCAAGCCTCGAAACAATAAATATTATTGCTATAGCCATCCCAGTATAGATAATTCTAGAGAGAAGTAGCTGGGAGAAAGTTGGGAAGGGTAGCTTAGCCTCCTCAAAACCGCTCAGCATAAACTTCGCCTCAACTTTCTCTTCTATGAAGAATGAAGATAGAAACGTTAATACCGTAATCGATACAGCTACAAATACTATACCCGATATTAGCTTCTTTTTAAACTCGCTCCTACTAGATATAATAGATTCAACAAGTCTTCCAGGTATAATAAAGCTAAGAATATCCATCTATCCCCCTTCCAGGCAAGTCTTACAGAACATTACAGAGAAGAACTAAATAAAGCTTCATATAAGCTTTTTACATTCATCTCCAAGTAGCTACTTATACATCCTCCTAGTAAATGTGAAGACTATCATAGCTATAACCATTGATAATATTACGTTATAGATGAATACTTGATAGTATTCTTTTAATCCTTCAGCCTTAATGATGCTTGGTATTGGGGAAGCTTCAGTTGTATTAGTCTGGAGGATGGTTTCAGCGTATGCTCTTAGAGCTTCTTCTGTTACCGTAGAAGTAGCTAATGTAGTCACTATAGACTTATACCCTGCTCCCACAGTACTTGCTGTAAAACCTATGAAGATAGATGGCGTATAATATATTATGATTGAGAGAACGACCGCAAGTAAGACTATCTTCACCAGCTTCAACTCAGCCCACCATATAATAATCCATCCTATTGATAAGTCTAGAAACTAGATCACTTACACCAAAACCTAGAACAGTAAGATACAGGTAAAAAATACCGTAATCTACACTCCTACTAAATAGTTTAAGTTCTCCTCTCTCTAGGGTTATTCTTTGAAGAATGTTTATCTCTTGAGTTGATGAAGAACTCAATGTAGGTTTATCAGTATTGCTCTTTTTCACCATTCTCTACGCCTCCAAATCTTTACTGTCTCATACCATGAAATGATCATTGAAGCTGATGAAAATGTTAAAGCATAAACATCTAGGTTTGGGTAGTGGTTTAATACATAGAGTAGCGTGAGAGAAGTAAAAAATACTGCATAGAATAGGAAGCGGGGTAGAAATCTTCCACCAACTATTATAAACATCTTTAGTACTCCAACATCCACTTTCTCTGAAACACTATATCTCCCAAATTCATCTTTAACAACTATCTTCATATCTTTAAGCTTCTCAAGATGGTGATGAGCAATACTAGGGCTAGAGAAACCTAATTCTCTCTGAACTTCCCTAACACCAAGTGGCTTCCCTTTCCTTAACAAGAGTAGGTATACTTGTAGAGTTCTACCCCTCAAGTCGTAAAGCTCTTCCCTACTCATCCTAACCCTTAAAGAAATCAAATCAACTATTAATAAACATCCTCTAGGCTAAACTTAAACACTCTTCATTTTCGTTAAGGATAATATCCTACCTATAGGCTGATAGGAGATCTTCTCTCCTGATAATCTTGAAAGCTTCTCTTATAATCTTCTCTACATGGGGTAGTCTCACTTCAACATCTTCATAATCGAATTTTCCTTCGTGGAATCCCCAGACATGTAAAGTCCATGCATGATCCCATGCATCATGAAACCATTCACCTATTCTTTCTGAGATTCTCAGCATAGCCTTCTCTAAGTCTGCTACTGTCCACCCCCTTCTCCTCTACTTTTGATAAGATATCTGTTAAGCTGAAATATACTGTGAGAGCTTTTACACATTCTTCGGCAGCTTTGTATAGCTTCTCACTTGATTTTATAGGGTCTTTCTCTAGCATGGATTTTCCATCTATAAGATATTTCTCAGCAAGCTCTAATCTAGCCTCGACTATTATGTCTGGGTCTAACTTGATAGTCTTTCTTAAAGCTTCTATTATAAGGTCTTCTGGATCTAATCCTCTCTTCTTAATCTCTTCAATTATCTTCTTTGAAATCATTATCGAGCTACTCAAAGAATAAAACCTCTAACTTAAGCTATTATACCTCAATCTAATAAATTTATTAGAGAAACATGGTCTAGCCTCAGTGAGAGATAAACCTAGTAGTTTCCTCTTTTAATACTGGCTTAGAGATAACAGCATAAGCATTAATAGGTAATCGTGTTTGATGGTTATCATAGATATGATGGTAGCGAAGATTATCGGCCTAGTAATTATACTCTTATCTATAGCGTTCGGGATATTTTATGTATTATGGTTTTTCGGTTTCCTCCCAATAGATTCAGAGCTTGCAGTAAGGATTCCAGTACTGTTAATTGTTCTCGGAGCATGTTTTGTAGCAGCATGGATTGGATACATAATGGTTACATCCCCAGGGCCTATATCTTCTAAACAAATTAAATAAGCATCAGCGACATCGATTGATCTTATCGTTAGTAATCAGTTTATTATTCTCCTGTAACTACTAGGCGGTAGTATATTGCTTCTCCAGCTGTTGGAGATTTCCTTCTAATCTCTATTATGTCTCCTGGTTTAGCTCCTATCTCTCTAACAACTGGGTCTGAGACTAGGATATATGGTAGCTGCTGGGGTTGGACACCATATCTAGCTAATACTTCTCTTGCTTCCTCTGGGCTCAATATTCTATGTTGTGGGACAAGCTCATGTTCAAGGATAGATATTCTACGAGGTTCAGGCTTCTTCAATATTCTTTCTTTTTTCTTCCCAGTCTTCGACATTCTAGACCACATTAGGAAGAATCGAAGCTGTTAATAAACTATATATATCATCTAATCTACTTTACGAAGCTATATAACGAATGATCAATGGATTACTTATTGATACTCTATGATGCTAGCTGCTTCTCCTACTGCTTTTCTCTATAATCTCTCTTACAATCTCATCTCTTGTTCTACCTTCAGTAGTTACTCCAAGACTTCTAGCAATCTCTATAATTTTCTCATCACTCTCATCTCTTAGAGATTTTTCTTCAGCTTCTCTCTCCAGCTCACCATAGAAGTCTCTAGAAGCCCTCTCAAACTCTCTCCTAGCTTTACCTAATGCTTCAGCAATCTTAGGAATCTTCTCGGGAGCCCATAAAATAAATATCATAATAATCAAAGCTATGAAAAGCCACTCAATACCTTCAATAGCCATACCAAGCTCCTCCAAAACATAATCAAATATTTCTATCAACTATCAAAAACAATCAACTTATAAGCTTAACCATGAAAAATCATAAAATCAGACATCAATAACTCAACATACTAACTAAACTTTAATAACATCAGCAACCCAAGCCTTGCATACAATCTTCATAGACGCCATGATTAAACATGTTAGAAACATAGTAGTAGGATTAAATGGAAAATTTATCATTACTAGTTTTGTTTGAGAGAACGGGCCCGGTGGGACTCGAACCCACGACCCCCGGCTTTCTCCGTCTCACTTATATAGGAGGCCGGCGCCATATCCGTGCTAGGCCACGGGCCCCGTATCCTAACGTTTCTGTCCCTATGTTTTTCTTAGTATTTAATAGTATTAAGTTTTTAGGTATGGTTTACTGGATTTTTCTAGTAATTTATTGTTTAGGTTATTAAGTAGGTTAGTCTTATGGTTTGTAGGTTTAGGGTTTATGGATGTTAGTGTTGTTTTTCCATCTAAGAATAGGGAGAAGTATGTTAGAAAAGCTGTACGTACAGCTTTTAAGGCTAGACATGTTAGGGAAGTTATAATTGTTGATGGTGGAAGCTCCGATAATACTGTAGATGTTGCTTTAAAAGAAGGTGCTAGAGTAATTATTCAAAGTAACTTGGTTTACCCTGGTAAAGGCGTAGCTATGAGGGATGGAGCATACCTTTCATCAGGAGACATAGTAGTCTTCGTAGATATTGATATCGCTAATCTTACACCGCAATTCATTGAAAAACTCTACACACCTATAATGAGAGGAGATGCGGAATTTGTTAAAGGATGTTTTGGAAGAGCTGCGGGAAGAGTTACAGAACTTGTAGCTAAACCCCTTCTTAGAATGTTTTACCCTGAGTTAGCTAGATTCAAGCAGCCCCTAAGTGGAGAGATTGCAGGGTTGAGGAGGGTCTTCTATCAAGTAGAGTTTGAGGATGGTTGGGGTGTAGATGTAGGTCTTCTAATAGACTTGTACAGGAAGGGTGTAAAAATTGTTGAAGAAGATTTAGGGTTTAAGGAGCATGAGATGAAGCCTCTCCATGCTCTTACAGATATGGCTTATCAAGTAGCCGAAGCAATATTGAAGAGAGCAATCAGAGATATGAAAATAGATGAAGTCTGGGCGAAAAAGTATATCTCAACTATAAACGAGATAGACCTAGGTGGAGCTGGATACGCGTGAGGTCTATAGTAATAGGTGGAGGCCATCTAGCGTACTTTACAGTTAAAGCTCTAAGAGAAATAGATCCCAAGGGGAGGATAATAATTATTGAGTTTACTTCTGAGAAGATTGAAATGCTTAAGAAGACTTTCCCCTACGTAGAAACAATGTTATCAAGTATAGATAAAGTAGAAGAATACATTACTGAAAATCAATCTTTAATAGACGTCCTTGTGTCTGCAACAGATTCAGATGCCCTAAACTTAAGATACGCTAAATACTCTATTAAGAACGAAGTGCCTATAGTAATCGCAATTTTAAACAACCCTCTCAATGAACCAATATTCCTGAAAGAAAACATAAAATACGTAATTAATCCCTACAAGACGATTACATCTAAGATAAAAGAGATTGTAAACAAGTTCAGAGTCAACATACTATATGAGTTCTCTAAAATCAACGCAGGAATATATGCTTTCAAGATTGAGGATGCTGAAACTTTACGAAAGGTTCAGAGTTTTATCTTAAAGAATGACTCACCCTTCTTTATAGTATCTATCGACGATAAGCTGAGAGCTGGCCCCATAGAAAATATACAAGTCGGTGATATAGTATGTGTTTCTTGTCTAGATAAAGATATTAGGAGCATCCTAGAGAAGATTAAGGAGGGTGTAGGTTGACTCCAGAAGAATATTCTCTCATAATAAGAATAGTATTTGCACTGCTCTCAATAGTCTTAGCAATGTTTCTAGGTTTAAGATTGAGAAAGATTATAACAAAGAATCTAGGTAGGTTCGGACATGCTTTTGCCTCAAGATTTGCTGAGATTTTAAGATACTTTCTCATCCTTCTAGGTGTGGTCATAGCATTCAGTATACTAAGCTTAGATGTAGTTGTATTGACAGGTATATCCATTGGAATATTCATAATCTTATTGATAAGTATGAGGGATGTATTTTCAAATTATGCGGGAGAAATCTATTTAAGAGTAAGAAGACCATTCAATGAAGGAGACTTCATAAAGATTGGAAGGATTTCTGGGAGAGTATTATCTATAAATAGTCAGGATGTAGAGCTTGTATCTATTAAGGGAGAGCGGATAATAATCCCAAATCAATTCTTCCTTAAATATCCAATAGTAAATAAATCATCAACAATGCCAACATCAATAGAATTAAAGATAATCTTTAAAGAATCTACGCTTGAGAAAGCTGAAGAAACCGTGATGGAAGCATTAAACGAAATTAGACCAGAGCTTTTTGAAGACCCTAGAATAATCTCGATAAACAAGACAGACGGTAGAACAGAGGTTAACCTACTACTCCACATTGTAAACCAGCGGAAGGTAAAATGGGTAATAAACAAACTCTCTAGAGAGTTCCATAGAAAAGGAATAGAGATTGAAATCGAATAAGGCTTTAGTATTAGACCTTGATGGAACACTCACAAAAGGTGGAGAAGATAGACTATCTAGAGAATTGAGAAGAATGCTCTTACAATTTAAGAAAGATGGATGGATACTGATACTCGCCACTGGAAGAGATAGAAGATATCTTGAATCTAGAGAGGATCTAAGAAACATATTTGATGGATGGGTTTGTGAATCAGGGATTTCAATCTGGATTTTCTCAACAGGAGAGTATAGAGTTCTAGTTGATGAAAGATGGCGTTTATTCATTAATGAAGTAAAGAGACTTGGATGTATTATCCCTAAAGAGAATACAGTGAATTTATCATGTAGTGAGTGTATAGAAAGTATTAGATTGATTGCTTCTAGACTTGGGGTAAAATACAAGGTTCTAAATAATAAAGGCTCGCTATTACTTCTACCTGAGAATATTGATAAATTTGTTGGATTGAATGAATTATTGAGATTGATGAGGTTTAAAGGATTCGTAGCTGCGATAGGTGATTCGGAGATAGATGTTGAGATGCTTAGGAATGCTGATTTTAAGGCTGCGCCCTCAAATGCAGATCAAGCTGTTAAAGAAGTAGTTGATTACCTATCTCCGAGAGAAGATGGTGAAGGAGTAATCGATATGCTGAAGCTTCTTAAACATAGATTTGTAGGAGATTGTTAAAGGTTTTGAGTAGTTTAGATAAATTTTTTAAGAGTAAGCTCATCTAAATCATAATTATTGATCTTTTTCTCATTTTTTAGTCGTTTAGTAACTTCTTTTAAAACGGCGTTATATTATCCAACCGTGAAAAATATGGCTAAGAAATATGAACTTCCACCACTTCCATACAACTATAATGCTTTAGAGCCAATTATAATTGAAGAGATAATGCGTCTGCATCACCAGAAACATCATCAAGCATACGTTAATGGAGCAAATGCTGCACTAGAAAGATTAGAGAAGAATAGAAGGGGAGAGAATCCAGAGAATATTAGAGGCATACTTAGAGATCTCAGCTTTAACTTGAGTGGGCATAGGCTCCATACAGTTTTCTGGAATAACATGGCCCCACCAGGTAGAGGTGGAGGGAAACCTGGAGGAAGAATAGCGGACCAGATTGAGAAAGATTTCGGAGGATTTGAATTATTTATGAAGCAATTTAGTGATGCAGCAAAGAATGTTGAAGCAGTTGGGTGGGCTATACTAACATATGACCCAGAGATAGATTCATTAATAATATATCAAGTAGAGAAGCAGAACTTTATGCATCCTCCAAGTTTGCCTCTCTTACTAACACTAGACGTGTGGGAGCATGCCTACTACCTGCAGTACAAGAATGATAGGTCAAGCTACGTTGACAACTGGTGGAAAGTAGTAAACTGGGATGACGTAGAGAAAAGATTCAGTAAAGCTAAGAGTTAAAACAAACATCTCTAAACTTTATTTTTATTGGAATCTTCTGGGAAGCATGTCTAGCAAACCCTAGAAGATAAAATTTTTCTAAGCCCATTTACTCCCCCATTTTCTTAAGCTCTCGAATACAGGCTTCAGATCCTTACCTTTCTGAGTCAAACTATATTTAACGGAGAATGGTTGAAGCTTAATGATCTCTCTTTTTACAAATTTATTTCTCTGCAGAGTTTTAAGGGTTCGTGAAAGTGTTTTAGCATTAAGTCTAGGAATACTTCTGATGATCTCGTTAAACCCCTTGGGTCCATCTAGAAGTACATAAATGACAGCAAGCATCCATACAGACTTAATAATCTTTAAGGATTCAATGACTGGGCAGAATTCTCTATTAATCTTCTTCATTTTTCCCAGTCTTTTGTAGTAGATGCTTACTTATATAGTTGCATTTGTACACTAGATAGCGAAAGGTGAGTAAAGGATGCCCTTGTTGGGATTCTTGTCAGGATATACCGATCTAGCTTCAATAGCTGTTCGAGTAGTTATTGGTGTATTAATGATAATTCATGGAATGCCTAAGCTTACTGGTCCTTCAAGAACCCAGATGCGTGAAGGAATGAAACAGGTAGGGGTTCCAACGATATTATTCGATCTTGTAGGTCTGCTAGAGTTTGTGGGTGGACTTTTCCTACTCCTAGGATTTCTTACGAGAATTGTCTCAGCGCTATTCATTTTGGAGATGGTAGGCACTATCGTTCTGTATAATACAGTTCTGTGGAAAGCTCCTATGCCGCGTGGAGCGTTTGAAGAAGCATTTAAAGCATTTAAGAGAACACATGGGTATCTTTTTGGGTGGGAGCTTGATACAACGATTCTCGCATGCATGATTGTAACACTTATTCTAGGTGGTGGAGCATTATCTCTAGATGGATTATTAGGGTTATAAAATGAAAATAACTAAAACCCTTGGAGGTAGTAGATGTCTAAGATTTTCCCTCTAAATTTTAGTTCTCAGAAGACTTTGAAGAATACAACGAAGGGGAGACGTACTGGTCAAGCTCATACTATAGAAGTCTGGTTTGGAGTAGATAAGAAAGGTAGAATATTCGTATCTTCAGTAAAAGATAGGGATTGGGTTAAGAATATCTTAGTCAACCCAGAAGTCTTAGTTACAATAAAAGATGTTAGAGTTAGGATGAAAGGAGTTGAAGTTAAATCAATTGAAGAAAATGAGTTTACCAAGAAGCTATGGAAGAAAAAATATGGTTTAATGGCTATGATTATGAAGATGCCTAGGAAAGATGGAGTAAGCTTCAAGCTTAAAGAGTTAGAATACAATGATTAACGTCTGGGACCTAGCATACCTGACAGGGCTAACACCATGGGAGAGTGACACGCCTCCTAGTGAGCTTACTGAGCTAATAGAGAAAAATATTATAAAACCATGCAGAGTCATAGACATCGGATGTGGAACAGGTACAACTGTAGTATATCTTGCTGAGAAAGGATTCGAAGCACATGGTTTAGACATATCTACTGTAGCTATCTCAAAAGCTAGAAAGAAAGCTTCCAGTAGAATGGTTAAATGTACATTCTACAATATAGACTTCAGAGAAACAAGCATCGTCAGGAGAATCGGTGAATTCGAACTAGCCATAGATGTTGGATGCTTCCATAGTTTACATCCTGGTATAGATAGAATAAAATACCTTAATTCACTGAATACTATATTGAAGAAAGATGGAAAATATCTTCTATGGTGTTTTAAGAAGAATAGTTTAGGAGGTTTCGGTCCACCAGGAGTAGAAGAAGATGAAGTAGAGAATCTATTCAAAGATAATTTCAAGATTATCGAGAAACATGTAATAGACACCCCCTTTAGAATACTCTTCTTCTACTTCATGCAGAAGATAAAATAGTTTAAAACCCATAATTGATATCTAATTAATTCTAGCTGGTTCATCAATTTTATGTCTAATAATCAAGATAGAAGAAGCCTGATAGATAATATTTAATTAGGTCTTGTTATAAATTTCTAGTGTTAGAGGGCTTGTAGATGAAGATTAACATTGAGAATTTTAAAAGCATAGAGAAGCTAGCTCTAGACCTAGCTCCATTAACAATATTAATAGGACCACCAGCTGGAGGAAAATCAAACATACTGGACGCAATAATGCTTACAGGATACTTTAACAGAATAAGACTAGTTGAGAAAGAATATGCATCATATATTGGACTGGAACCAATAAAATATGTAATAAGATTCGAAAAATCGAAAGAGTTATTTTACAGATATGATCCAACTAGGCTGATAAAAATTGAGTATTTAGATGGTGATGAAGTTTTTTCATATCAGATTTACTTTGAAGGTGGAACTCTAAGGCAAAGAATTCAAACCCCAAGATACATTCCGACATATTTGTCATGGAATATGCTTGAATATGGAGAGAAAATGCTTGGTAGATTAGTAAAGGAGCTAGAGAGGCTCCGTCTTTTTGATGCAAGGTTATATAGTTATGATAGATTTTCTTTATCTTCTAGAGAGTGTGAATCGGATTTTACTTGTGGGTTTTATGCTCGTCTCCAAGGACTACATGCTAAGGATTATCCATTTAATGTACTTAGTGAATTTGCTTGGAATGCTCTAAGTATTTGTAGGCAAGCTGGCGACTTAATAGATAACTTAAATTCTCTCTTACAACAGTACGTTGGTGAGAGATTTCAGTTAAGTATTACTAGGTATGGTGTAGTATTGCTTGATAATTATATTGATGTTGAGCTTACCTCTGTTTCTGATGCTGTTTTTAGAGCATTATATTACCTCCTAGGTTTAAGGTCTGCTAAAACCTATACGAAACTCTACGGTCTTGAAGGAAGAATGTTTCTTCTATTTGAGGAACCTGAAGCACACATATTCCCATACTTCTTGAATCTACTTGTAGATGCCATAGAAGATGCTGTTAGCTTAATGAATATCGTTATTGCTACACATAACCCTATACTTGTTTCTCTTCTATGGGATAGAGTCCCCGACTTAAAGATTTACTATGTTTATAGAGAGCGGGCAGGAGGAACAAAAGCAGTTGAGATCGATAAAGAGAAGTTTGCTCAAGAGCTTAAGCTAGTAGATGATCTGATGTTCATGACCGCTCAAGAAATTCTAGATAAGTATGCTATAAGGAGTGAAGAAGTTGAACATTAAAATTTTCTCAGAATCTTATTCTAACAAGTGGTTCTCGGAGAAGCTTAGGGAGACATTAAGCTCATCATTCAAGATTGTTATAGACCATACACCAAGGTATGGCAGGGATCGAGTAATAAAAGAACTTCAAAATCAAGCTTCAAACCCTAATCTTGATAGTATAATTGCAGTAATCGACTATGAGCGAGGACAAAGAAGTTACGTAGAAAGATTCTTCACTGAGAACATTGATAAATTTGAAAACATCAACATAAGATATGCAAAATTTAAGGGTAAAAACTACATAGGCATAATCTTCGACCCTAATTTTGAGGAAGCAATCTTATGTAAGATTAATAAAAATTATCATTTGAATTATAGAACATTAACAATAATAAAGTCGCCCTCAGCTCAAGAGTTTTTGGATAGATTTTCAGATGATGAGAGAATACGTGGGTACCTCATGTTTACTAAGGAAAAGCTTGTATCTCTTCTCTGATAATCTATCTACCAAAATTATGTTATTCATTTAATTGTATTTAGTACTTCTAGGATTATAGTAGCAACTATTGCTCCTATTATTGTTGCTATTAAGTTTACTGTGTGGGTATTGATGTATTTTACACCTTCTATTA
>Ga0272449_1002517_pt1 | contig 16979 bp, 9 predicted proteins | sample YNPCB0241_FD_198679 | JGI IMG/M metagenome (GOLD analysis project Ga0272449, IMG submission 198679) | Hot spring sediment microbial communities from Yellowstone National Park, WY, United States - YNP-CB-024-1 | ecosystem: Environmental > Aquatic > Thermal springs > Hot (42-90C) > Sediment...
CGCATCCCGATGTTTCCTGCCACCACCTCGAAGTAAGTACGCATCTGGAAAAACCCGCACCTGCGGTGGGAGGCGTGGCTGCCGCCGGCGCTGCGATCCCTGTGTTTGCGCCGCCAGTCATGCCTGTGCCCACGGCGCCCCAGACGCCCGATTTTCCGGACGAAATCGAGTGGGTCGCCCCGGATGGCAAGCGGCATGTGCTGGTCAGGAACGCAGAGGGCCAGTATGTCAACATCCTCACCGGCGGCGTGGTAGATATTACACGCCTCGAAGAGTGGAAGCCGACCTGGTCCAGGAATATCGCCGAGCAGCAAGAGTTCAGCCGGGAGCAAATGGAGAAGCTCGCCCGACGCGACACCGCCTTCGACAGGGCAATGGACGCAGAGGTGGCGGCGCAGAAAGAAAGAGAGAAGATCTGGCAGAACCTCTCGGCGATGGAGAGGAAGATCTGGTTCGGAGAAGGACCGGAATCCCACCTGTGGAAGGCGCCCGGGGCTCCCGGAAATATTCTCGATCACATTCAGAGTCTCAAGGAACAGCTATCCAGAAGGGAGCCGTTCGATGTCGAGAAATATGAGCGCGTCCTGCGTGTTTACAAAGGAGTAAAAACAGGCGACATTTTGACCGAGGCCCAGTTACCAACCTCCGGCGAGCTCACCCGCGAGATTATCAGCAATACCTTCAAGGAAACGGCCCGGGAGTTCCTCACGGGCCAGAGAAGCGATGGCAGTATCTCCTGGCTGGGCGTGGCGGGAAGGATGGCGGCGGCGGGCCTCACGGGCGGCGCCTCTGAGCTTGTGTTTACGCCGGCGCACGCATTGATCCAAATGGAGAACTATGTGGACCGCGGCGGCGACTCGATCATCGGCGGCTTCGCCCGCTCGGCCGGGGCCGTCGTGGCCGGCGAGATTTTCAACGTGCTTGGGCCCGCGGTGCGATGCGGCATCGAGAAGGCGGCGTCGGCGGCTGGCCGTGTCCCAGGGCAAGTCCTGGACCAAGTCGCCACTAAAGGGGGGCAGCGCCGCCCGGCAAGTGTTGGATGCTTTGGGAAGTGCCCGAAAAGGCTTAAGTAACGTAACTACCTCGATCAAAGAGGTACTCTCCGGCAAGAAACCAGCCCTCAGCACCGCCGTGACGCCCAGGTCACCCGGGTCGGTTGGTAGCGCTCTCACCCGGGTCCCGGCAGGTCCTGCGACGGGCCGGAGCGTCAAAATTGTGAAGGCCAACGTCTCCGTCGAGCACTACCTGACCGGCTACCCGCCCAAGGCAGTTTCTCATGCCAGGGCGGTAGCGAACAAACACGGCGTCATTCTGGACCTGAGGCCCGGCAACCCTGAGTCCAGGGTGCTCGTCCAGACGGGACAAGCCGTGCCAAAGAGAAGCTTCATCAAGAACAAATCGTTGACCCCGGAGGATCTGCTGCTCGGCGCCAAGGGCAAGGCCGGCGAGGTGGGCCACTACTGGCCGAAACTGCCGCCAAAAGGAAACATGACAGACGCAGAATACAAACGATTGGTAGAACGATTCAACATACGAATGAAAGAATACCTGGATGAGCACCGAAACATTTATAAATTGAAGGCCCAGGGAAAGATTGAAGTGAAAAACGGCGTGATCTATGACAAGGCCACCGGGAAGCCCATGGCAAGCGATATTGACATTTTTGACATCCGCGACGCGCGAACCGGGAAGCCTTTGCCTCGCTACGCCGTGGACAAGGACGGCAATCTGATCATAGATCTCGCCACGGGCTAGCCCAAACTGCACCCCTTGCGCGAGCAAATCATCAAGGAACTTCAGAACGGCCCCTTCCAGGCGCAGCACGGCGCTCACATGGACTGGAAGTATGATCACCTTCCCTCGAAGAGTCACGACGCCATGATTGACAGGGCCGTGCTTGAAAAGCACCAGGCGCAAACTCCCATCAGGGATGCAAAGGGTAACGTGATTGGTTTCCGTCAAGGCGAACCGCTGGTCGCAATTGGTCCCGGGGATCAGGCGGAAGCCGTGTTCATCGAAGGAGGGATTTAGTTAATGGCGCTTCCCTTCCGGCCCGCACGCCGCCGCGCCCTTCTGGACGAGGCGTTCCGGCTGATGCCACTTGCCTGGGAGGACGTCGAGGCAGCGGAGCGCCTCTCGGCCATCCGCCGCGAGTACGAAGAGGGCCTGCCGCGGCTCGACTTCGCCGTCTGTCCTTTCACCGGCTGGGTGCAGAAGCACACGTTCGACCCCTACGGGCTGGACGGCCTCTGGTGGAACGTCCACGCCCCGGCGCGGCCGCTGCGGGAACGCATCCTCACCTGTCAGGCCATCACGGGCGCAGTGCGCATCGAGTTGCCTGTCGAACCCTTCCCGTTTATGGCCAAACCCGGACCCGGCGCCCCGTTCGTCATCCCGCGACTGCTCGAGCTGCCCCAGGTTCAGGCAGTGATCAATACGCTGCCCTGCGGCAGGCACCAGGCCTTCTGCATCGCTTACTTCGCGCCTGAGCGAATGGATGGCGTCGAGTGGCCCAACGATTGGGGCACGAACGTGCGTTGGGCAGAGGGCGGGGAAAGTTACGGCGGCTGGACCGAAGCGCCGGATTTCGAAGAGGAGTGGGACTTCGATCTGGCCCCGTGGATCGAGCGCGGCAAACTGGCCTGGATCGCTGCCAGGGACCGAAGCCTGACCCTCCAGCGGACCGTCCACGGTTGCCCGTACCTGAACTTGCCCGGCGTGCGCTCGATGCAATACGTCCAGGACGGGCGCGTCTGGACGAGGGCCGAAATCCTGGCTCTGGAACTGGAGGAGAACCAGTCATGATCCGCATGCAGCCTTATGTGATTGCCGCCCTGGCCCGTCATTACGGCCTCCGCCGCTCTGCGCTCAGCAGCGCACTGTTCGACGAAGTGGAGGACGCGGCCTATGCCGCGCAGGTTGGTGCGTGGTACGAGTCGCTGGCTGCCAACAACCGGTTGGGGCAGCAGCATCTGGCCGCGCTCGTGGCGCCGGATCTGCTGGCCGACGTGCGCATCCTCCACGGCAGAGAGCGCCTGACGCGTTTCCTTTTGCTGGCGCAACCGGGGACGAGCTGCGGGGCCTGTGTGCTGGCCGGCTTGCAAACGGATGGCGAGCTGGAATTGCGGCCGGTGGAAGGGGTGGAGGCGGTTTCCGATTCGATTCTGCTGATGCTGGCTGGAGACAGCGAACCGGCGGAGCCTGAAATGAACGTACGACTCTCCCACGCCGACCTGGCCGGGCTCCTGGCGTGGACGGATCGGGAGGCGCGCGCCACTTTCGTCTCCCTCATCGCGCACCGGGATCCAAAGACGTCGTCAAAGTCGGCATGGTGGATCTCCGGAGCCACTGGGACATGCTTTGTGCCCGCTTGTAGCGAGGCCCTACAGGGGTACCTGACCTTTGTGCCAGTGGCGCTCAGCCGTAGGCCCCAGCCCCCAAAGAGTACTGGATTCACATCCCGCTAGCCACCCGCTCGTCGAATCTCACTCTCGGACCGTCGAGGTCCGCGCCTCGCCTCGGGTTGCGCGGTTCCTGAAGCGCGCGCAGTCAAGCCTTGTCGAAAGCCGCACAAGCCGTACTGCCCGGGCCAGCGGGTTACTCAAACGCGTTAACGCCACTCACAGTGTCCGCAGTGCGAAGGACAATCCTTTCGGGTTGTGGTAGGATCGTGCGAAGCACAAGGAGGTGACGGGCATGGAGATCACCAGGCGGACATTTCTCGAGGTTACTGGCGCGGCGCCGGCGCAAAGGAGACTTGCCGGCGCGCAAGTCCGGCGTGCGCAGTCCGATCGGCTGAATCTGATCGTAATCGTGGTGGACACCTGGGGCGCCCATTGGTACGGTTGTTACGGCAATCACGAAGTGCGAACTCCGAACGTGGACGCACTGGCGGCGCGGTCGGCTGTTTTCGAGGACGCTTTCGCGGAGGCGCTGCCCACCTTGCCTGCGAGGCGAGCCTTGTACACGGGCCGTCAGATCTTCCCTTCGTATCTGGTGCTCCAGAGGGACGACCAGGTAAGGATCCGCGGCTGGCACGGCTTGTACGAAGAGGACGTCACGCTTTCGGAAACCTTGCGCGCGGCCGGTTATTTGACCGCGTGGATCAGCGACGTCTATCACCAGTTCAAGCCGGGCAAGAACTTCCATCGCGGCTTCGAGTGCTGGCGTTACGTGCGCGGCCAGGAAGCCGATCGCTGGGCCAGTGGGCCCCGCAAAAGCATAGACCTCAACCAGTACTTGCACCCCTCTCAGCGGGTAGGCCTGGGTGTGGACGTCTCTGGCATGGCCCTGCCCAGCATGGCGCCTGGGGTGTTGCAGTATCTGACCAACCGGAGCTGGTGGAAAAGCGAGGAGGACTGGCTGGCGTCGCGCGTTTTCAACGAGGCTGCCCAGTGGCTCGAAGACAACGTAGCGGAAAACCAACCGTTTTACTTGCACATCGAGTCTTTTTCGCCCCATGAATACTGGGATCCGCCCGATTCTTTCTACCGGCAATACATGAAGTCGGATTATCGAGGGCCGCGGCTGATCTCGCCGCCGGGCACCACCAAGGTTCTTTCCCCGGTCGAACTGGAGCACGTGCGGGCTTTGTATCACGGGTTCGTAACTTTCGTGGACGACCGGATCGGGCGATTCCTGCGCAAGGTGGAAGCGCTGGGGCTGGACAAGAACACGGTGATCGTCTTCACTGCGGACCATGGCACCATGCTCGGCCAGCAAGGTCAGATCCACAAGGGCGAGCAGAGGATGCGGACCCAGGTCACGCGCGTGCCTCTGATCATCTACCATCCGCGGCGGAGCTGGGCGCACAAGCGGATCAAGGGTTTTGCCCTGCACACCGATGTGATGCCCACCGTGCTGGAGCTGCTGGAAGTGCGTGCACCCAAGCGAGTCACCGGGTACAGCCTGGTGGGCATGATCGAGCGCGGCGAGCGATCTCCCCACGGGGAACGGATCGTCACCGGCTGGGGAGAGCACGGCGCGGTGCGCACGCCCGAGTGGTGCTACATCGGTCGCTGGAGCCGCGGGCCGCAGTTCGAAGAGCTGTACGACCTGCGAAAGGATCCGGAGGAACTGAACAACGTTGCCAGCGGGCATCCTTCCGTGGTGAAGGAACTGCGGGAGCACTTGCGCAAGCATGTCGAGGCCGGCTGGGAAATCACACGGGGCACGTTTGGCACCGTGCTGATGGGGCCTTACGGTGGCTGAGGGCCTGCGCGGGTGTCGCCACGCGCAGCGGGCGGTTGGCTGACCAGAAGCGGAGCGTCTCTGCCATCACCTTGGCGTTACACGGTCCTCGCGGGGTGCATGGGGATCCGGATGCGCCTCCAAGCCACTAGACGGACCGGGCCCACGAGTCCGGAGAGAGGCAAGGGCCGAAAGAGGCGGTCCCGCTTGAAAAAGGCTTCCCGGCCCTGACGGTACTCAGCGAACTCTTGCCCGTAGTGAGGTACGAGCTCAGCAGGCACAGGCGGAGGCTCGCGCAACCCTGCGATGTGATGGATCAGGGTGTTTGTGACCATAACTCGCAGGCGGTTGGTTCCTGGCCGAAGGTATCTGGTTACGGTCAGCCGGTATGGCTCCATCCAGCACACCCCGACAGGCCGCTCGTTCCAGAAGACCTCCGCGACGTCCCCCACCCGTCCCAGGTCCAAAGTAACTTCCAGATCTTGCGACAGGTACGCATCGGGCAATTGAAAGTCCACCTCGTAAGTCCCGGTCCCGGAGAAAAACCGCAACTCTTCGCGCTCGCCCCACGGGACAAGCTGCTCCATGACAAGTTCTCTGCGCGCGAACCTGACGCCTTCCGCCGTAAGCTTCCAGCGCCCGGCGACAGGGCACGGGGGCGGCACGGGGCCGGCCGTGGCCGCGCCTTCACGAACTGCTCGCCCGCGCTGGATGCGGGCCGCACATGGGCCGGACGATCCCGCCAAGCCGATGACTTCTGTCTCTTCCACTCGCTCGAGCTCGTCCAGCTTGACGTCCACCGCATGCCAGGGTTCATCGCCCGGCGAGAAGACGAGAATGGTTGATTGCCAGGGGTCGAACTTGAGAGGGATTTCAATTCCCTCGGTCCTCACGCGGAAGGCCGGAACAGGCGCAATTTCACCCGTGTAAGGATCCCACCGGGTCGGCCACTTTTCACGCACGCGGAAAAGCAGCGGAGTCTGCGACGGCTTGGGCGCGAGATTGGTGACAAAGTAAACCTCCAGCTCGCCGACCGTTCGGTGCAGGAAAGCAATGCCTTCGCTTTGCTGGTAGTCGGAGAGAACCACGTCCGGCGCCTTGTGCCGACGGAGGATTTCGAGCAGTTGCTTCTGCGTCGCGTCCAGAAGTGGCGGCGGTTGCCAGGGCTGTTCCTGAGGACTGAATTCGGGCTGTACGATTTTGTAAGCTTCGAGGAAGTAGCTTCGACCGCCGCTTTTGAACTCCCGGCCGGCGCGTTGCGGGCCGAACAGTTCTGCGACCAACTGTCGCAGGCGGTCATCTTCCGCCGGATAGGCCTTCAGGCCAACCGAGAACTGCGGCAATTTCTCCAGGGCGATGAGAATGCCCCCGCCCTCGACGAACCTTTTCATGACCTCGAGGGTCTTCAGCGGCAGAGCGGTAATTGCAGGCAGGATCAGGAAGCGAAAGCGCAGGTCTCGGATTTTGAGTTCGCCGTTGTCCACGCTGGCGTAATTCCGAAGCAGGTCGTCGTTTACAGGTTCGTAATCGTAGCCGTTTGCAATCAGCGTGAGCGGGACGTTGCCATAGGGCATGATGCGGCGCTCGGAGCCGAACAGTACGCGCTGCGTCCAGACGGTGGCCTGCGGCGAGTAGAGTAAAACGTCGGCCACCGGCTTGCCCTGGCGAAGCAGGAAGCAGCAGCGGCTGATATAGGCGGTGAGGTGGTGGTAGTAACGCCACCAGGTGTTCCAGTGGCTGATGCGATTAGCCCAGGGCACGTCCCGTGAGGGAGCGACATCGGCCTCGGGTGAATAAACGTAGCCGTGATTGTAGAACTGCGTGACGCCATCGCGCAAAAAGGCGTCCGTGGCGATTTTCAGGTCTTGCAGGGTAGTACGGTAACGTTCCGGGTGGATGAAGGTGTAAGCTTCCGCGGAGACGATCGGGCGGCCGTAAAAGTGAGCGCCGGCGGCAGTGGATTTGCGCGGATCAGCAATGGTGGCGAACCGGGCGGTGGTGACTTCGGTCTCGGGACGGGGCGTCATGCCGGCGCCCTGAATGATTTCCTCGGTGAAGCGGTAGTGTGGCTGGATGCGCGCCTGCACGCCGCGCGCCGCAGCGGTTTCGATAAACGTGCGAAAGGCGGTCTCCAGCCCGAGCCAGTGCAGGAATTCATTGACGTCGTACCGGATCCGCGGAGTGAGGTCACCGATATCGAACCAGACGGCGGGCAGGTAAGGTGTAAGGTCGTAACCCTTGTAACGCCGGAACAGATCGAGTGTGTCAGTGCTCCAAAGCAAAGTGTTGGGCAGAGGATGGATCTCAAAGCTGTCGCAGAAAAACGAATCTACCGTCTTGCCGAGTTCCTCTCCGAAGGCTTCCGCGAACTCCTGGATCAAATAGTCGCAGTAACGCTGCATCGCGCCTTTGTTCAGGTGGTCCACCACCCAGTTACGCGGCAGGTAATTCTGGGCCTGGTTCTGCTGGCCGGTGTAAAGCAGCCGGAAAGCCATGATGCGCCATGGGCCTTCGGGAACATCCCAGTGCAGGCGGTCCCCGTCCGTCAGATGAGTCAAGTCTTTCAGAGTCTTGGCGTCCAGCCGGTCGCCGGCGCGTTGTGCCGCGACCGCGGCGATCACGCGATTGTGGTCCGCCGGTAGCCAATCCAGCTCGCCCGGGGTTAGGTCTGTTTTCTGCTTGGGCGTGGATTGGTACTCAGGCAAACGGTCGGCGAAACGCGTCGGTCCCTGCACGTCTACCCAGGCGCAGGCCAGCACCTTGCTCCGGTCTTCCGGAGGAACCCAGAAACCGCCGAAGCTCCAACCGGGGCCGAAGGTCAGAGCGACCTCCATATCTCGCCTGGCCGCCTCGCGGATCGCGTGACGCACCATTTGCTTCCATTCCCGCGAAAGGTAGGGAATGAGGCCTTTCTCGTACCAGCGCCAGCAGCTCATGATTTCCACGCCGCCCATGCCTTGCCGGTACATTTGCTCAAGCTGCCAGGTGATGCCTTCGGCGGTAACAGCGTTGCCCGGCCACCACCAGCGCGTGTGCGGGCGACAACTGCGCGGCGGCATCGTCCAGCCCGCCTTGAGCCGGTCCAACAGAGACCCCTCAGCCGAAGCCGCCGCTGTGCCGCCAGACCACAGCCAGCGACCCAACCCGCTTAACGCGCCGACAAAGCTGCGCCTCGAAATCCGCATGAAAGCCGTCCTCCCCGTTGAAAACTAGAGTTCTGTATCACAGACTGCGGCCGCCACGCAAGGGACAGCGCACCTGGCGTCGGGCTTGGGACGCGGAGGCCCAGACCGCATCGTTGGCGCGTAGCCTGGCCGCGAGGTGCGCTCTGGACTCGCCCCGAGCGTTTGAACGGAGACGCAGGCCCGCCAGAGGTTCGCACCAGAAAGGGAGCTTGGGCCAGATATCATCGTGCGCCCGGCCGCCGCAGGTCGCGGCGCCACTAAGCTTCGCGAGCTTGGCACCCGGGAAGCTGTAAAATAGACCGCGCTGCGACTATGACCCGTCGTGAGTTCCTCAACCTGGCGACTGTTTCCTGTACTTCCGCGACGGCGATGGTAACGCCGCGGCGTCCCAACATTCTGCTTATCCTGGCTGATGACCTTGGCTTCAGCGATATCGGTTGTTACGGCAGCGAGATCGAAACGCCGAATCTGGACCGGCTTGCCCGGCGGGGCGTGCGCTTCACGCAGTTCTACAACACTGCTCGTTGTTGCCCCACCCGGGCCTCCCTTCTGACCGGACTCTACCCGCACCAGGCGGGAGTGGGACACATGGTGGACACGGGGCGTCCTGACTATCCGGGTTACCGGGGAGATTTGAGCCCGCGCTGCGTTACGACCGCGGAAGTTCTGCGCTCCGCAGGGTACCGCACATTCATGTGCGGCAAGTGGCACGTAACCCCGGTCAGCGAATCGAAACATAACTGGCCGCTCCAGCGTGGGTTCCAACGCTTTTACGGCACGATCCACGGCGCCGGGAGTTATTATGATCCCGTCTCACTTACTGAAGGCAACGAGCCTGCGAAGCCCGACCGCAGCGACTACTACTACACCGATGCCCTGGCTGAGCGCGCGGTGCAGTATATCCGCGAGATGGCGGGCAAAACAGAGCCTTTCTTCCTTTATCTCGCTTTCACGGCGCCGCACTGGCCCCTTCACGCACGGGAAACTGACGTGGCCAGATATTTGGGGCTTTACAAGCAAGGCTGGGACGCACTCCGCCAGGAGCGTTATCGGCGGATGGTGGAATTGGGCATCATCGAGAGGCGCTGGCAGCTTGCGCCACGGGACCCGCGGGCGCCCGCCTGGGATGAAGCACCGCACAAAGAGTGGCAGGTGCGACGCATGGCGGTCTATGCTGCCATGGTCCACGCCATGGATCGCGCGATCGGCCGCGTGCTCGAGGCCCTGGAACGGAGCGGCGCCTACGAGGATACACTCATCATGTTCCTCTCCGACAACGGTGGCTGTGCCGAGGAACTCGGTCCGAAAGCGCAAGGCCTGCATATACCCCGGTTGACCCGTGACGGCAGGCCAGTGCGGGTGGGCAACCTGCCCGAAGTGATGCCGGGTCCCGAGGACACGTACCAGAGCTACGGCCTGGCATGGGCTAATCTTTCCAACACCCCGTTCCGGCTTTACAAGCATTGGGTCCACGAGGGCGGCATCGCCACGCCTTTCATCGTGCATTGGCCACGACGCATTCGCCGGGCGGGCATCGTCATCCACCAGGCTGCCCACATCATTGACGTCATGCCAACCTGTCTCGACGCAGCCGGCGCGAAATATCCATCGGAGCGCCAGGGAACGCCGGTGCTGCCGCTGGAGGGCGTCAGCCTGTTGCCGCTGATCACGGGCGAGGGCGCCTTGGACGAGCGCACGCTTTACTGGGAGCACGAGGGGAACCGTGCGGTCCGTCAGGGGCCATGGAAACTGGTCTCCCGGCACCCGGGTAACTGGGAGCTCTACGACATGGAGGCCGACCGTACCGAGACGAACGACGTAGCGGCGCGGCACCCTGATCGAGTTCGCGAAATGGCTGCCCTTTACGAGAAATGGGCGGCGCGCTGTGGCGTCGAACCTTGGGAAAAAGTGCGGCCGCCGAAGTGAAGAAGAGCCGGTTGCGCGCCGGCCGAGTTGTGGCCGTGGCCGCCACGCATGAATGGAGCGGAACTGAGCGAGCCGGGCGCAACGGTTCCGCAGCAGCGCAAACAAGGAAACTCCCGAGTTATACTGCTGCCCGATACGGCCTTCGGACTGCTGATGGGGACTTCTCGAGCAAGGGAGGCGGATATGACCCGTCGCTCGTTTCTGGGCGCCAGCGGCGCGTTGTTTAGCAACGGCGCGCCTTCGAAAGGCACGCAGGAACGCAAGCCAAACGTTCTGCTCATCATGGCGGACCAGCATCGGGCCGGGCTGACGCGCCGGAGCGGCTACGCGCTGGACACGATGCCTGTTCTGGACAGTCTGGCTGACCGTGGCCTGAGCTTCGATCTGGCGTATACCACGGCACCGTTGTGCGTGCCCGCGCGCGTCAGTATGCTGACCGGCCGCTGGCCGCACGCCCACCGCGTACGCGAAAATGCCGGCGCCAAGCACGCCTTCTTCGAACAAGATTTGTTCGACATATGCAAGGCGCTCGGCTACCGGCGAGGCCTGGTCGGCAAGAACCATTCGCATCTGGGGCCGGACAAGATGGACTATTTTCGTCCTTACTCGCACAACGGCGCGGTGAAGCCCACGCCGGTCACGCCGGATGAGGCCAAATTTGACGCCTGGTTGACGCAACTCAATCACGGCGTAGGCAAGCAGCCCACGCCTTTTCCCGTCGAACTCCAGTTGCCATACCGGATCGTCTCTCATGCGCTGGAGTTTTTGAAGGAGACCGGCGACCAGCCGTTCCTGCTCTGGGTCAGCTTTCCGGAGCCTCATAATCCCTACCAGGTCCCCAAGCCTTATTTCGACATGTTCCCGCCTGAAAGCGTGCCATCCCGATGCTGCGGGCCGGAGGTTTTGCAAAAGAAAAGTTTCAAGTGGCGCTGGCTGCGGGGTCTCCAGGAGGCGACTTATCCAGGCTACGACGATTACTGGCAGCGGACCAAGTCGAACTATCTGGGCATGCTCCGGCTGATTGACGACCAGCTCGCTCGGCTGTTCCGTTATATGGACGAGCGCGGCCTTTGGGAGAACACGATCGTCGTCTACGTTTCCGATCACGGGGACTATCTGACGGATTACGGGCTCATGCGCAAGGGTGTCGGACTGCCGGAGGCGCTGGTGCGGATTCCCATGGTCTGGGCCGGTTACCGCATCCAGGCGCGCGCCGCGGACCGGCTCTTTGTCTCGCTGGCAGATGTGATGCCCACTCTCTGCGAGGCCTTGGGCGCCGAGATTCCCCGCGGCACGCAGGGCCGGAGTTTGTGGCCGCTGCTGCGCGGACAGCCTTTTCCGCGTGAAGAGTTTCGCAGCGTGTATGCAGAAGTGGGATTCGGTGGCCTGCACTATGACGAGCGCGACAACTTACCCTACTCCATAGCTCAAGGGGGTCCGACCGGCGCACCGCGGAGCTTCGACGAACTGAACCCCTGCACCCAGAGCGGCTACACCAAAATGGTGCGCATGGGTTCCTGGAAACTCGTCTTCGACATGTTGGGCAACGGGGAACTGTATAACCTCGAGGAAGACCCCTACGAACTGGACAACCGTTATGGCAGGCCCGAGGTTGCCGGGATCCAGATGCAGTTGCTCGAAGAACTTCTGGCGTGGATGATCCGGACCCAGGACACCCTGCCTACCGCCCGCTATGCCGTAAAGTGGGCCAGCCGGGGCTGGTACGCGTCCTACCGCCGCAGGCCATGATGCTCAGGGCGACATCGCAGCGTCCGGCGGCTTAGCGCGGAAGGGACTTACGCCAGTCCCGAAGCAAGCCGAGCAGGCGGTCTCTCTGCGCTGGAAGCTTCCCGGATAGGTTCGTGGTTTCCCCAAGATCTTCCTTCAGGTTGTAAAGCTCGATCGTTCCGTCGTCGTAGAACTCGATGAGCTTGAAATTGCCTTGACGAACAGCGCCTGAAGAGCGCCCGCCGAGGAAGTGCGGCTTTTCCAGAGGGTAATGCCAGAACAGCGTGCGCTCCTGATACTTGCGGGGATCTTTGAGCAGCTCCTGGATGGGAATCCCGTCCAATTTCTGCGGCGCCCGCGTTCCGGCGATGGCAAGAAACGTCGCATAGAGATCCATGGAAACTACAGGGACAGCGCTGACCGAGCCGGGTTTGCCGAATCCCGGACCGGCCACAATCAGCGGCACACGAATGCCGCCCTCGTACAACGTGGATTTGCCTGCTCTCAATGGGGCATTCGATGTAACCCGCTCCTCGCCGCCGTTGTCCGAACTGAACACCACGACCGTGCGGTCGGCCAGCCCCAGACGACGAAGGGTATCCCATATCATGCCCACGCCCTGGTCAATGCTCTCGATCATTGCTGCCAGCTCTGGGTTGTTCCGTTTCTTGCTGGCGTCGGGCTTGCTGGCGTACTTCTTCACCAGCTCGGGCTTTCCCGCAAGCCGTGTGTGTGGAGCGTAGTGTGACAAGAAAAGGAAAAAGGGGCGCGTGCGGTTACGCTCGATGAACTCCACTGCCTCCTCGTTGAGGCGGTCGGTCAGATATTCGTCCGGCCGGCGGGGCTGGACTTCCTTCATGTGCTGGTAAGGCGGGAAATAATAGCCCGGCCCGATGTAACTGGATTCCGAGCAAATCACCTCATCGAAACCATGCAACTTGGGGTCGCCCTTGCGCAGGGCGTAGTCACCCATCAGGTGCCATTTGCCGATCAAGCCGCAGTGGTAACCGGCGGTCTTGAGGGCTTTGGGGAGGCTGAAGTAATGAGGCGATAGATACCTGGGATCGTCGGCGCGGAGATAGTCCGTAATTCCCACGCGTGCCGGGTGCAGCCCGGTCATGATAGCGGCGCGGGTGGGAGAGCACACCGGCGCTGCCGCGTAAGCATCCGTGAAGCGCACGCCACGGCTGGCGAAAAGGTCGAGGTTGGGAGTTTCGTTAAAAGAATTTCCATAGCAGCCCAGCTCGGCCCAACCCAGGTCGTCGGCGAGGATGAATACGATGTTGAGCGGCCCGTGTGACGTCTGCGGCCGGGCGGGCAGGGAACTGGCGCCTACTGCGCACAGGAAGTCACGGCGTGAAACAGACATCATAGCGGGATTTCTCCGCCAAGGGTGCCACGAAGAGTTTGCTGCGGAACCTGGAACGTCGGCCTCGAACTCCGGCCTGCGCTGACATGGAAGCCTGCCAGACTGTCCCAGTATTGTAACGGTTCGCGGAGTCGCCGGGGGATGCCCCGCTGGCCTGAACTGCCTTTCAAGGTTCCGTGCTGCGGAGCGCAGGGTTCGAGAAGTCCTCGGCCCCGCCGGCAAAAGGAGGCGATTGTTTGCGAGTCGAGGTTCCCGGTCGTCAGGGACCTGGCCTCCGGGATTGCTCCGGGAAATACTTGCGCAGGATCTCGTTCAGCATTCCAAGGTCCTGCTTGACGCCGCTCGCGGTCATGATAATGTTGCGGTCCACCGTCCAGTTGCGCTCGTACCACGTGCACGCCTCGAACGTGTCGTTGTGTTCTCTCATCCAGCGTCGCAGCTTGTTGCGGTAATGCTCGAGCCGTGCGCGATGAGCGCGCTCGCCCACCAGGTTCCGCATTTGTAAGGGATCGGCGCGGTGGTCAAAGAGCAGCTCCTTGCCGTCCGCTCGAAATATTGCGTACGTGTACTGGCCATCGCGCAAGGCTCGCCACTCCGAACCGTCGCGCCATGCCGCAGTGGTTCCCATACCTTGCAAGTAGGCCGCATCGGGAACGCGAGACGACCTGCCTGAGAGATAACTGGAGAAGTCAAAACCTTCGACGGCGCGCGGGATGGGCAGGCCCATCAGGCCGAGCAGAGTGGGCATGATGTCCGGCGAGCTGAAGCATACGTCTGTGACTCCGGGCTTCAGGCGGCGTGGCCACCGAAGCAGGAACGGCGTCCGCACGGCCTCTTCGTAAAAGATATTTTTGGCCCGCCGCCCGTGTGCTCCGAACAGCTCGCCATGATCGGAAGTGAAAACCAGGATCGTATCTTCTGCCAGCTTCAGCTCATCCAGCGCCCTCATCAGGCGCCCCAGAGCCCGATCCAGGCTGCGCGTCTGCGCATAGTAAACCCGCATGAATTCCGGCAGTCGCTCGATGAATTGCGGGCTCATGCGCGCCCAGTTATCGGCATAAGGATCGGGCGTGAGCGCGAAGTTAGGCGGCCGCGAAAACCGTACCTCGTGGAATGCGGCAAGGTCTTCGGCGGGCACGTTATCCGGCGTCCAGGGATCGTGCGGTGGGCCCCACAGCAGGAATACCGCAAAGGGACGCCCCTGCGCGCTCGCTTCCTGTATGAATTCGATGGCCATCCGGGTCTGGGAGTCCGGCTCGTAGCCTGGATGAATGAGCCGTTTGGGCTCGTCTCGAAAGTAAGGCGCGCGGAAGTAATTGTGGTTGAAATTATAGGCGGCCCAGAAATCATCGAAGCCCAGACGGTAAGGTCCGGGCGGCACGAAGCCGTTCTCCGTGCGGTCGTGATGGCCTAACTCGTTGGCCCAAAGATGCCACTTCCCGATCAGGGCCGTGCGGTAGCCAGCGCGCGTGAGTACGTGACCAATGCATTCGTGCTCGGGGCTGAGGCGCAGTTCATTGATCACCATGCCCGTGCTGGAGGAATACTTCCCCGTCATCAGGGTGGCACGGAGCGGCGCGCAGAGCGGATGGGAAACGGTAGCTTGGCGGAAGTTCACTGACTGTCTGGCGAGGCGGTCCAGATTGGGGGTCTGAGCGAGCGAGTCGCCCGCGTAGCCGCAGGACGCGTACCGGAGCTGGTCGGCCAGCACGAAAACCAGGTTCGGCCGCTGGGGTGGAGCGGCGGCCAGCGCGCCGCCCGCGGCGGCGCCGCGCAGGAATTGTCTGCGCGTGCAGCACGGAGAGAGGCTGTCGAGAGCGGCAGTGATTTTCATCTTCGTAACCCGCTGGCGCCTATCTTAGTCCACCGGTGGAGCTACGCGAAGGCCCAGGTACGCGCGACTGAAGCCGAAGCTCGGTCAGCGACGGTCCGTGCGCCGTCGCGTACAGTTGAATTCGGACTTGCCGCTCGGCCCGCCCAGTGGTAGTATATCCTCGGTTGTCCGGGTTTCACCGGGGGAGGGTATGACCATGAGGCGCGTTCTGGTCGGATGCGTAGTCCTGTACGCGCTGGCCGTGGCGAGTTGGGGGCAGGAAGCCCGTGCGACGATCCTTGGCCGGGTCAGCGATCCGAGTGCCGCCGTGATCGTCGGCGCCAAAGTTCAGGCGACCAATATCGCAACCAATGCCGGCGCATCCTCGGTTACTAACGAGCAAGGTAACTACGAGATACCCTACCTGCTGCCTGGAATGTACCGCGTGGAGGTTCAGGCGCCCGGCTTCAAAAAGGCGGTCAGGGAGGGGATCGAGTTGCGCGTGGGAGACCGCATTACCTTGGACTTCACGCTGGAAGTGGGTAATGTTGCCGAGTCCATCGTGGTGACCGGAGAGACGCCGCTGCTGGAGGCCGCCAACGCTTCCATCGGAATGGTGATGGAAGAACGGCGCGTTACGGAACTTCCCATCGTGGGCGGGAATCCGTTTTACCTGGTGCGGCTGACGCCAGGCGTGATCTCCAGCGGCGGCCGATACGCGGGCAATCCCATGGATCAGGGAGCCGCCACCAACATCATCGTCAACGGCACGCGGAGCGGTTCAAGCGAAGCCGCCGTGGACAATTTGCCCAACATGGCGGAGCGGAATTCGGTCTTTTCCCCGCCGCAGGACATGGTCCAGGAATTCCGGATCCATACGGCCAGCTTTGATGCCTCCATTGGTCATGCCGCGGGGGCGGTCACAAACGTAAGCATGAAATCGGGCACTAATACTTTGCACGGCTCCAGCTATTACTTCGATTCCCGTATTCGGGCGGTCCCCTGGTTCACAAACCGCTTCATTTATGACCCCACGACCGGGCCAATCACGCCCGAAAAGAAAAAGCGCGCCCTGGAAGGGTGGCTGCACCAGCGCTGGGGCGCCACCATGGGCGGACCGGTTGTGCTGCCTCGCCTCTACAACGGGCGAAATCAGACTTTCTGGACCTTCGGCTACGAAGGGCTGTATATTCGCCGGAATCTCACCGGAACCTATACCGTCCCTACGCTGGCTCAGCGCAAAGGGGACTTCTCGGACTTGCTGAAACTCGGCTCCCAGTACCAGATCTACGACCCCGCGACTATCGCTCCCGCTCCGGGCGGACGCTTCAGCCGCCAGCCGCTGCCCGGCAATATCATTCCCCCCAGCCGGATCGAGCCTATGGCCCTGAAGTTTCTTCCCTACTGGCCCGAGTCCAATCAGGCAGGCACGGCGGACGGGCGGCAGAACTATTTCCGTACGCGCAACATTGACCGCGACAACCGCACCATGGTGGGCCGCCTGGACCACAACTTCAGCCAGAACCACCGTTTCTTCTTCCGTCTCAGTAACAGCCAGCATGACAACAAAGAGAACACGCTGCCCACCATCGCGACGGGAACGATTCTCGACCGCACGGGCTACACCCTGGCGCTGGACGACGTTTACGTCTTCAACCCTCAGTTGCTCCTCAACGTACGTTACGGTCTCACGTATCAGCAGCCGCGGACCAGCCGCTTCAGCCAGGGTTTCGATCTGGCCTCCCTGGGTTTTCCTAAAAGCCTGATC
>Ga0272449_1002518_pt1 | contig 16975 bp, 18 predicted proteins | sample YNPCB0241_FD_198679 | JGI IMG/M metagenome (GOLD analysis project Ga0272449, IMG submission 198679) | Hot spring sediment microbial communities from Yellowstone National Park, WY, United States - YNP-CB-024-1 | ecosystem: Environmental > Aquatic > Thermal springs > Hot (42-90C) > Sediment...
GGGTGCAGGGCCGGTAGCCGACGACCATGTCAATAACCTCGAACTGGCCGAGCACCTCCCGGGCCCTCTGTAGCACCTTCTGCGCGGGGCCGTGATCCTCGGTGCCGTCTAGGTCGAATCTGCCGGTGATCTTCGTCCACTTTGAAAGCGGGACGACCGCGACGCCTTTCGACATCTCAATGAACATCTTCTCCGCCTTGGCGTTGGTCCGGAAGCCGTAGCCCTTAAACGGCGCCACAGGCACGCCGAATTTCCGCGCCCAGTACCCCGCCGCCACGACGACGGCATCGCCCCGTAATACGTCGCCTCCCTCCAGCCAGACCTCCCTACCGGCCACCTCCTGCGCCCTCCTCTTCACAATCTGTACGCCCTCTAGCTCCCTCAGCATTCTCTCAATAAACGCGTCTGTGGCCAGCTTCGCTGCGTCGAGGTAAGCCAGCGCCTCCTTACCGCAACAGGTACCAGCCTCAACCTTGGGAGAGAGGGGGTCTCTCCCCGCCTCCTCCAAAGCCTTCTCCACGTCTATACCTACTTCGTATAGAGGCTCCTCTGAGTAGTCAAAGTCGTTTTTCTCCTCGGCCAAGGCCTGGTATTGACGCCGAGAGAAGTCGCCCAGGGCCTTTATAGCCTCCCACATCTCCTGAGGAGGCTCCTTCCCCCACACCTTTAAATATGTAGAGATCCACCCCCAGTCCCACGTCTTTATCCGCGCGTCGCCCCGCAACACCATCGATAGGTATTTCCTAGGGTAGGACCGCACGTTGATCCTGTTAATGACGAAACGAGTGAACTCCAATATCCCAGCCGCGGCGCGAGACCAGCCGCCCACTTCGCCTTGCTCCACCACGACTACATCCACGTCTTCGCGCTTTAGGAAAAAAGCGGTGAAGAGACCTATGACGCCGCCGCCGGCAACCACTATTTTCATGGAGTAAAATTTATACAGCCCTTATATCTGTACCACATGAAATCGGCAATACTGTCGGTTCTCGCGTTGATTATAGGACTCGCCGTGGGTTATCTATTAGGCATGTACACCACGCCGCAACAAGCGCCTACACAGACTCCCCAAGCCTCTGGCCAATGTCCAGTGTCTGTCGACGCGATTAAGAAACGCGGCAGGCTCATAGTAGGCACAGACGCCACATGGCCGCCGTGGGAGTGGGTGATGGGCGACAAGATAGTGGGCTGGGACATAGACATCGCCAGAGAGATAGCAAAGGCACTCGGCGTCCAGCTGGAGATACGCGACATGAGATTCGCCGGCCTCCTCGAGGCCGTCAGAAAAGGCGACGTGGATTTAGCCATAAGCGCCATTACGTGGACAAGCGAGAGGGAGGAGGTTCTGGAGTTCTCTATGCCTTACTATCTCGAGTCCATAGTGGTGGTGACTAAGGCCGCCCGCAACGACATAAACAAGGTGGAGGACCTCTACGGCAAGACTGTTGGCGTCCAGATAGGCACCACCCACGAGGAGTGGGCAACTGAGAACCTTGAGAAGCCGAATAAGGCCAACGTGAGGCGTTACGACAAGGTGTATCCCTACATGGTTGAGGTCTTGAGGAGGGGCGACGTAGACGCCATAATTCTCGACAGGTCGATAGCCGCGGCGTTGACCAAGAAGTTCCCAGACCTCAAAATAGCGTTTGAGCTCCCGGGCTCCGCCGGGTACATCTCCGTGGCGATGCCTAAATGCGCCCAGGATCTGAAGCTGGAGGTTGACCGGGTGATCGAGAACTTGATGCAGACGGGGAAGCTGGACGAGATATTCCAGCGGAACTTCGAGCTGTTTCTACAGTCATAAAATTTTAAATACGGCCCCCTTTTTCCGTCCGTGCCATCGACAAAACCCCCAAAGGAGAGGCCGTATGGGAAGAGCAAGATAAGATGTGTAAGATGCGGAACTAAGGAGGCGGTCATCAGGAAGTACGGGCTTTATCTATGCAGGCGTTGCTTCCGCGAAGTGGCGCCCCAGCTGGGCTTCAAGAAATACTTTTGAGAGAAATGTTTTTAAAGCCTAGGGTTGGCGGGGGGTTATGGTGATGCTTGATCTGCTTTCTAACGCGTTGATTCAGATAAAAAACGCGGAGACCATGGGGAAGAGGCAGGTGGTTATCTGGCCTGTGAATAAGCTGATCTACTACGTCTTGAGGGTGCTTCAGCGCTACGGCTACGTGGGTGAGGTGGAGTACGTCGACGACGGAAGAGGCGGCAAATACATCGTCCAGCTGTTGGGCAAGATAAACGACATAGGCCCCATCAGGCCTAGGTACCCCGTGAAGTACCGCGAGATAGTGGACTGGGAGCAGAAGTTCCTCCCGGCTAGGCAGATAGGTATTCTCGTGGTCTCCACCAGCCAGGGCGTCATGTCCCACATAGAGGCTAAGGAGAGGAAAATCGGCGGAGTTCTCCTGGCGTACGTCTACTAAATTTTAAATAGTCAACCTGTCTGAGGGTTTCCGTGTCTAGCTCTGTCTCTAGACCTAGGAGGGAGCTTCCGCCGGCTTTGCGGAGACTGCTGAGGCTGAGGCTTCTGCTCAAGAGGAAGAAGCCGGATTTCGTGCGCATAGATCAGTGGCGGTATAAGAGGATTGAAGACAGCGGGTGGAGGAACCAGAGGACCCTCGACAACAAGATCAGAAGGAAGATGAAGGGGTGGCCCAAGCCCGTTGAGGCCGGCTACAGGAAACCCGCCGCTGTCCGCGGCCTGCACCCCAGCGGCTTCGTGGAGGTTGTTGTTCACAACCCCGAGGAGCTTGGCCGGCTGGACCCGAAGATCCACGCGGTTAGGATCGGGGGCACAGTCGGCGTTAGGAAGAGGCTGGAGATAGTCAAGAAGGCGAGGGAGCTGGGCTTCTACGTGTTGAACCCCGGGAAGAGGGTTGAGGAGCTGTTGAGATCGGGGAAACCGTAGCTATATATCTATCTCGGCTATATATGGGCTTCACGTCTCTATCGACGGGAATAGTACAAAAGGCGTGGGCAGATCTTTAAAAACTCGTCTTTTTCCTCTGGCGCAAGAGTGCTGGGAGGGGGAGCGTTTGTGAGGTATAGGAGGAGAGTGCGGAACGTGAAGGCTGGCCCTAGCCCGCCACTCCCGTCTCGGAGCACTGGGAGGCCCTCCTTGATGGTCTCGCTCGGGATTAGACGTCTCGTGGCTGGGTACATGGTTAGATTAGTCTTACGTATTCTCTCGCCGCCGCGGCGAATGCCAGCAGGCCCTTGGGGCGGTATACCTCTCTAATCTTGTCTTCGTATGTCTCGTACCGGCTGAACTCCAGCTCTAGCTTGACCTCCTTCACGGCTCCGTCCTGTGCGCAGTACGCCTTAGACGAGGTGAGGGAAAGGCACACATCAGAGCCATCTCTCGCCACATACACCTCCACTGTGTACGGGTGGAGGATGCCCACCTGCCTCTGCCTCACCACCCCCACCATCCACGGATATCTACGCATAACCTTAGCTATTTCCACCAGCCTATCCCTAAGGACCAGCCACTTCTTCACCCACTCCACGCCGAATGTCTACACTAAGGATTTCCTCAAGTGTATAGTTGTTTTTAAACCGGCGCATTGGGGTGTGGCGTAGACGCGGAGAGGCAACCTCAGCCGGCCTCTCGGCGGCGCTTTATTCTGTATACAGCGGCCTCTACTCAGAGGCCGTGGTTTCCTCCGTCGCCTCCGCTGTGGCGTTGGCGGAGGTTGGACAGTTCGGGGAAGCGGTGCAGTACATCCAGAAAGCCGCCAAGGCGCTGTATGAGGCGGCTAGAGACGTCTTTGAGCAGGTTAAGGTCACGGTTCAGCGCCTCGTGGAGCTGTTTATTGAAGCGGTGACGCGGGTTCTTGCTTGGGTGGATGAGCACAGGGCTTACCTCCTCTTGATGGCGGCTGTGGCGGCTGGGGTGGTTGCGCTGTCTGCCGCGTTGAACCTGTGGGGTTTGATTGAGATGGAGAAGTTGGCTTATGCGGCGTCTCTGACGCCGTTTGTACCCGCCGGCGTCAAGGAGTATCCGCGGGAGGAGGTGTTCAACATGCTTAAGGCCCCCGACCCGTATGAGAAGTTCAAGAAAATCGCCAGGGAGGCTAACGCCGGAGGGATGAGGCTGGCTGAGCCTTGGGAGTCGTTGAGGATGTTGATACTGCCGAAGCAGTCTGAGGAGGAGAGGCTTATGTCTGGCAGGGGCGCCGAGTTGTATTCTAAGTACCGCGAAGATGAAAACTACAAACGCGCCCTCTTCTGCGCCGTCCTTGCGCTGGAGAAGGCCTTCGGCGTCTATAGGTCTGTGTTGAGAAAGCTGGAGGAGGCCTTCGACGTCTACAGAAAGGACGTGGAAGAGCGTGAAAAGGTGGTGCAGAGGGTGGAGGTGGGGGAGGGGCCGTCTAAGAAGGTTGTGTACGTGGCCGACCTCCGTCTGCTAAAACAGCTGGCCGAGGAGGAGGGCAAGGCCTTCGAAAAAGCCTTGAGTACTCTCAGGGAGGGGCTGAACGAATACGCAGTCAGGCACGGTCTGGGGGACCCCCTAAACGTCGAGGAGGGCGTGGCGAGGGAGCTGGCTGAGGCGACGGCGCCGGAGCTCTCCAGGTTCAGCGGCGTGAATTTCGGGGTGAAGGCCTACGCCGCTCTAATCGCGTATAGGGAATATGCGCTGGGCAGGGAGAGCGTCTTCGGCGCGGCGGCTTGGCACTGGCTTGAGGTGGGCGGGTCTGCCTGGCTCCTCTACTACTCGCCGAAGACGGCGTACGACAGGGCCAAAAAGGCGAAGGTGGAGAGGCCCGCGGCTGTGGAGGAGATGTTGGCGGAGGGCCTCCGCCGCTTGTTCCTAAAGCCAGGCGCCGACCACTACAGCGACTTCATCAAAGAGCTTGAAAAGGGCGGCAAACTGGCGCTGATGTTTGAGAAGGAGACCGAGTCGGCTTACGTGTTTAAGCTCTACAACATGAAGGAGGGCGGCAAGCTCGACGAGCTGGGCATATCGCTGTGGATTGCAAAGGTGGGAAAGGGGGAGGGGGCGGGCATAACCTACACCCTGATCTTCGACATGGAGAGGTGGCGGGGGTTCTTCGAGCAGAAGCTTGAGGTGGCGATTAAGGCGGCGGAGGAGGTTGGAAGGCGTCTGCCCGTCGAAGACCTCTTCCTGTACGCGGCGGGCTGGGTTGACTCAGACGTGGCGATAATCAGAAAGAAGAACAAGAGGGTGTTGCGGATGACCACCTCCCGCCTGTGGCAGTTGGCTGAGACTCACGCCTTGTTCGGCTGGTCTGTTGTGGGGCTACGCATGACCTTAACTCTTGAGGGGCCGAAGCTGGTGGTTTTGGCTGAAGCCCCCCTTGAGAAGCTCGACGAGGCGATTAGAAGAAGCGCGGAGGGCGGGTGGCTTAAGATGCTGGGCGTCGAGGCGGAGAGCTGGGACGTCCTCAAGCAGTGGGTTGCTGGCCACTGGAGCGAAGTGATAAATGCAGTGGAGAGGCGGCTTAAAGACGTCGAGGCTGGCTCCGGCTTCGACTTGACTAAGGCGTTGGAGGAGTTAAAAGGCCTGAAGAGCAAACTCAACGACGACAAAACCGCCAGAGAGGTTATGGCGCCGGCCCTTCTGCTTGTCCAGGCGGAGAGGCTGGGCGTAAACGAGACGACGCTGAAGTATTTTGGCGCTGTGGTCTCCGGCGCAATAGACGGCGATGGATACGTGTCCGCGGCGATGAGAGTGGTCGACTTGACCAGCGGCGAGCGGGTAATCGCCCCGCTCTGGGGGGCCGCCCTGGCGGCGCAGGGCGTTGAGACGGAGGTGAAGAGAGTCTGGAGCGCCTTCAACGTGGTCGCGTCTGGCGTCGGCGCGGCTAGGCTGGCTGGCCTATACTTCCTCTACGGTCCTCCCCTGCTTGAAGGAGACGATAGGCTTAAGAGCCATAAGCTGGCTGAAGCCGTGAAGCTGGGGGCCGAGGGGCTCAGCGTCAGCTGGGAGGGGCTGAGGAGGAGGACTGAGGGCGGCCCCGTCGCCGCCGACTTAACCATTTCGGATGGCGGCGCCGCCGTGAAGTACAACGTCTATCTGCGCAGAGACGAAATCGAGCTCCAATTCCAATCGTCGGACCGCGGCCGTGTGGAGCTTGCGGCCCGCCTTTTGAGACTTGCGGGCGTCGGCGCAGTGGTGGAAAAAGTGGGCAACAGAGACGTCTGGTACGTCGTAGCCACTACCGACATGCTTGCAGCTGGACACGAGGAGCTCAGAAAAGCCCTCGCAGAGATAGTTAGGAGGGCCGTGGAGAGCGGCTGGGTGGATGAAAAGAAAGCGGAGAGCTGGCTGGAGAAGCTGGAGAAAGGCCGCGTGTTGAGGGAGGGATGGCCAAAGTACAATATACAGCTGACCAACAGCGGCGCTCTGGTTGTCAGATATCAGTCCACCAGCCTCGGCGCCATAGAGCGGGAGGCGCAGTGGCTTGAGAAGATGGGGCTTAAGGAGGGCGTCCACTTCACGGTGAAGATGCCTGAGGAGGGCCGCAACGGCTATGTGTATATCCGTAGGGAGGGGCTTAAACACGCCGCGCGGCTCTCCGTACGCGGAGAGGGAGAACAACGGGAGCTGGCGGCGGAGTTCGTTAAGTACATTCTCCAGAGGGCGAAGGAGGAGGGCGACGACGTTTACGAAAAAGCCAAAGAGATCGTGAAGGGGGGCAAGGAGAGAGGCTCCCTAAAGCTAAAGGGCTTTGAGATGGAGGTCGAGGTGAACGGCGAAAAATACAAGGTGAAGGTCATAGACGGAGGAGCCGTCGAGGAGGACAGAGACGGCAGAAAGTTACTAAGGATTAGGATAACAGCGGAGGTGGGCGGCGTATTGCGCGACTACGAGATAACATACGGCAGGTATGGGAAAGACAACGCGGCGGTGGGACGCGCCTACGCCAGCGCCAAGGCGCCTGGGGGCAGGGAGGCAGACGCGGAGAGGTTCACCGCCGTAATAAAGGCCATTACGGGCAAGGAGCCTAAGGTGTACCAGAGGAGCGACGGCAAGATAGAGATCGTGTGCGGCGGGGAGCATCTAGACGGCTTTAGGCGCTACGCCGAGCTTGCAGATGCCATTGAGAGGTGGCTGGAGGAGACAAGCCGCCGGTAGGGCGCGGGTTGATTACAGCTGAAAAGGTCGGAATGGATGAAGGATTTTTAAACGCTTTGGAAGTCCGCTTTGTCAGCTTGGGACGGTCATTTCACCGCTCCTTACATCTGATGTCAACCACGATTCGCTCTCCCGGACCAAGCTCGCCGCCTTCACCGGCGCCTCCAAGCCCTACGGCTTGGGTACGCCGGGAGTTGTTGACAAAAAATATATATACCGCCTCCTCTGGGCGGTAGGTATGGTCGACGTGAAGCGATTGGCGGCGGACATCCTGGGCGTTGGGGTAAGCAGGGTGAAGATCTCCCCAGAGGCCGTGGACAGGCTTGACGAGGTTGTCACCAAAGACGACGTGAGGGCCTTGATAAACGAGGGGTTGATATGGGCTGAGCCGGAGAAGGGGGTTTCCCGGGGGCGCTGGCGCGTTAGACACATGAAGAAGAAGCAAGGCAGGAGGAGGGGTCCCGGTAGCCGCGAGGGCAGGAGGACAGATGAGGAGGAGGCGTGGAAGAACAAGGTCAGAGCCATGAGGAGGTTTCTCAACACGTTGAAGAGGCAGGGCAGGCTGGAGCCCGCCGTGTGGCGCCAGCTGTATAGGATGGTTAAGGGCAACTACTTCCGCGACCTCGGCCACTTGAAGACCTACATAAACGAGCACAAGTTGACAAAGGAACCTGTGAGGTGACATGGCGAGGGGGTCCAGATACAAGGTTCCGTTTAGGCGGAGGAGGGAGGGGCTGACCAACTACCGCAAGAGACGCAGGTTGATCATATCTAGGAAGGCCAGGCTCGTGGTGAGGAAGACCAATAAACACGTCATAGCCCAAGTAGTCGCGGCTAGGCCGCAGGGAGACGTCACAATTGCAGGCGCCGACACCCGGGCTTTGGCTAAGTTTGGGTGGAAGGGCGACGAGAACAACACGGCGGCGGCGTACCTACTTGGGCTTATCGTGGGGTACAAGGCCAGGGCCCGCGGCGTGGAAGAGGCCGTGTTGGACATAGGTCTCCACAGGCCGGTCGCCGGCGCCAGGGTGTTCGCGGTGCTCAGAGGCGCGCTGGACGCCGGCCTGGAGATACCGCATGGAGAGGAGGTTCTGCCAGACGACGACAGGGTCAAGGGGGCTCACGTGGCTGAGTACGCAAAGAGGCTCAAGGAAGAGAACCCGGAGCTCTACAAGGCGAGGTTCTCCCGCTATCTACAACGCGGCTTGGAGCCCGAGAAGCTCCCTGACCACTTCGAAGAGGTGAAGAAGAAAATCGTGGAGCACTACGAGAAAAAGCTGGCAAAGGCGGCTACACATTAATTTTTTAAATTCCAGCGTCATCACCTTAAGAGTGCCGCTGGAGCGCCGCCGCTGGCGGCCCCATGAAAGGCGGTTCCCCGGCTTAAAATTTTAATACCAACCATTATAGGGGAGACGGGCCCCGGTAGCTCAGCCCGGTCGGAGCGCCCAGGGGCGGAGCCCCGTATGGGGCCTGCCGCGCGCAGGCCTTGTAGCGACCCCGCGAGACAGCGGGAGGTCCCGGGTTCGAATCCCGGCCGGGGCTTAACGCTTATAGCTTGGTGGGTGTTGTGTTCTGTGGAGATGCCTGTTTCTAGGACTCTCTTGGAATCTAGGCGTCTGGTGTCTCAGAGACATGTGAATCCGCTTGGTACGCTCTACGGGGGCTACATGTTGGAGTGGGTGGTGGACGCGGGGACCGTGGCCGCCATGAATTTCGTGGAGAGCGACGTGGTGCTGGGGTTCCTGGATAAGATGCATTTTGTGGCGCCTGTGAGGCTTGGCGACGTGTTGGTGTTTAGGGGGTGGGTGGTGGGTGTTAGGCGTAGTAGCGTAAGCGTCTTGGTGGAGTCGTATGTGAAGAGGGAGGGGGAGGTCAGGCTAGCCACGGTGGGCCGTATGATATTTGTCAAGGTGGGCCGGGAGGGCCGGCCGGAGCCCGTGGGGAGGGGGGTGGCGTGTGAAAGAGGGTGGGAGGGGCTGTGTCGGTATTTCCAGGAGTGGAGGTCGGCCGCGGATGCGGTGTTGGAGGTGGAGGGGCCCGCCGCGTCGGGCGACTGGCGTCTGGTTTCTCACTTCTTGGCTATGCCGGAGGACTCCCTAGACGGGGTGTTGATGTACGGCGGCCGCCTCCTCTTTAGGCTGGACGAGTTGGCGTTTGTCGAGGCGTTTAGACTCTTCCCCACAATATACGTCACCGCCAGCGTCAACAGGATCGTCTTCAGGAGGCCTATCTATGTGGGGGACATAGTCTCGGTGAGCACCGGCGTTACATATGTGGGGTCCACGAGCGTGGAGGTGGGGTTTGTTGTGGAGGCCTTCGGGCTGAGGGGGAGGCGGCGCGTCGCGGATGGGTACTTCACATTTGTAAATATGGCGGAGGGGAGGCCCAGCGAGGTCAAGGCGCCGGCTAGGGGCGATGAGGCGGCTCTGCGGAGGAAGGAGGAGAGCGTGAGGGAGGCGCGTCAGTTGAGGGCGCTGAAGCCTCTGGAGGGCGATGCGCCGTGGCTCCTTCAGCTATTTACTGCTTGAAGTCTCGCCCTTCAAGGCGGAGGGAGTCCGAGGTTCTCGGCGATTATGGCGAGGAGTTTCTGGGGGTCGTCCTTGAGGGCTGAGACATAGTAGATCCGCGCCGCGTTGAGCCACTTAACCGCATCCTCCCCCTCGGTCATGTAGCCAAGCTCCTCGACCAGGTCCATCTTGTTGCCAGCCACGATTTTTCTGTGGGGCGGGTAGCGGGAGACCCACGTCTCTATATCCCAGAGGGCGTGGTATGTGGCGGGATCCACTACGCTGTACATGTAGATAATTAGGTCCAGCCTCGTCCCAAACGTCTTGATGGCTTCGTAGTACCTCCGTGCGACCTCTACGGCGTACTGCCCCGGCGTATCCACCAAGTACAGCTCGGTGTTTCCTACCGCGAGCTGATATACGCCGGGCCGCCGCGTGACCCGCGGCTGCTTTGTTATGCCGAGCAAGCGGTATATATACGTGGTCTTGCCTACGCCGCCCACGCCCAGGAACACCACAGTCCTCGTCTCCTTCCTCCTACGAAACATCGGTTATGCAGACCTCCGGATCTTTGTACACCACTTTTCCGCCTTGGCCGCAACTCTCGCTTCGGCCTAGGTTGAGGGCCTCCGCCAGCAGGTCTGCGAATATCCCCAGCGCACCTGCGAAGTTGATTCTGTACACCTTCTCGGCGAATTCACGTGTCTTCTTGACGTCTACGCCTCTGTGGCATATCACGGCGAAGGAGAAGCGGCCGTACTTGTCGAGGGGGAGGTCATCTAGGCGCCCCACCTCGAAGCTCACATAGAGCGAGGGCGCCATGGGTTCGCCTATTTTCTCCAACTCAAGGGGGAGTAGCGATATTCTCTCCTCCTCGAGAGAGAGGACCTCCCAATGTTCGTCTACGATCACGAGATCCGCCCCCGTCGTTGCGGAGATCTCTGTGGAGAATCCGCATGGGAGCCAGCCGGCCACGAGGGCGAGCGTCCCCTTTCCGAGCTTGCTTGCCGCCCTTGTGCGTAGGCCTTGGAATAGGGCTGTCGCCGCGAAAAGCGCCTCGTAATTCGGCTTCATTAACTCGCCTAGTAGGTGTGGTATGATTACCTCGTCGAACACAGCGCCTAGCAGACGGCTTGAGATAGACGGCTGAACTTTGCTGGTCCGTCGGTACTTGTCGCCGCGTTTTACGAAATACCCCAGTTCCGCGAGTAGCAGGTACAGTCTGCCTAACGAGTCGTCGGTCTTCACCTCGCCTTGTCTAAGCAGTAGGCGTAGAAATCGGCTTCCAGCCACGCCTGCCTCAAGAGCAGTGGACACGTATATATGGGGCCGCGGGTATTTTAATATACAATTTAGAATTCCAGCGTTAAATACAGGCGACGCGGTTTATGTGTGCATTTATTCAGCCGACGCGGCGGCGCTACCTATTTTAGACTAGGCGACTTCAACGTGGTTGTTGCGCCAACCCCCGTGGCTGATGAGGTGGAAAAGAGAGTTAGGAGGGGGGATTCACTCCTTGTGGTGGGGCCACACGGCGTTGGGAAATCCATCGCCGTTTTCTCCATGGCGTATAAGGCGGTGGAGGAGGGCGCGGTGGTGATAGACCTGGCCTCAGACACCTCCACCTTCGCCGAATACCTGAGGCTGGCGAAGAAGGCCAAGTGGGCCTTCGCGGTGTTTGACGCGTTGCCTCCGCAGTTTTACTCGGAGCCCGAGATCTGGTCTGAACACGCGGCTCTTTGGCGCGATAGTTGCGGCAAGATATTGTCGAGGGCCGAGTACGTAAGGCGCCGGGGCTACCCGACCGTCGTGGTTCTATCAAGAGAGCTGGCGGTTAGGTGCAGGTCTGAGCTTTCGCGTTTTGAAAAAATCGCGGTGAGGCCCGACGCCGATGTGGCCGAGGAGATCTTCCTCCTGAATTCCGAGGTTTACTGCGGCGATGACTACGCCGGCGAGGTCGTGGCCCGGATCGCCAAGTGGGGCGAGGGCTTGGGCTACATGGCGTTGTACGCCGCGAAGAGTCTCCAGTACTGCGACGAGGAGCCTGACGGCGTTGTGGAGAAGGCGAGGCAGGCATATGTGGAGAAGCTTGCCGCCCTAGCCAAGGCCCTCTACGCGTCCACTTGTCCTAGGGCGAGGATCTTCGTGAATTTAATGGCTTACCGACATCTTCCGCCGCTAATCGCTTCTCAGACCGTCCACTACGACGTTGTTGAGTCTAAGGTGAGGATGCTTGAGAAGCTTCTTGCGCTTATCGACAAAGTAGGCGGGCCGCATAGAGAATATGTGAAGATACTGGCGCTTCAGTCTGCAGAGGAGCTTAAACGCGTCATGAAGCCGACCTGGCCTCTGAAGGCGCTGGGGATAAGCAGGGGGGCCCTCTACGAGGAGGCCCTGTCAAAGGTAGCTAGGGAAGTGGGTGAGCAGTGCGGCGCCGCCCCTAGGCAGATCAACCTGAGGACGTTGGTGAAGGCGTACGTCACGGCGTTTGAGGTCTACGACGACCTCGCGAAGTCTATCGTCGCCGTAGCGCTGGGGGAAACCCCTTGCATAGGGAAGATGAGGTTGCTGTGCCGCCGCGGGGCGCTCATCGACGAGGTTCTAGATGCAATTCTAAATCCCTACAGGCTGTCGGTGGAGTTGCCTCCGGCGGCCGCTGAGGGGCTTGGGCAGTACGCAGGGAAGAGGGCGGAGGATGTGGACGAGAGGGGGTGGATCGAGGTTTTGAACTATCTCTACGACGCCGCCGAGCGCGGAAGAAGAGTGGACCTCAGACCTTTCAAAGACTACGTACTGCAAGCCCTCTCCCGTGGGGGACAGATCACTAAAAAGCTGGCTCTGGCCTTGGTGGAGTCCTCATCTGTGGTTCCCGGCGACGTGGCGGCTCAGGCGTTGGTAACAGCCGCGGATCTCGGCGAATCTATCGAAGGGCTCTTGGAGAAATTCGTGGAGACTGTGGGGGACGCGTCGCTGATATACGAAAAATGCGGCGCAGACTGCGGAGACGTGGTGGTGGAGGCGGCCGTGGCCTCCGCGGCGCGGCTGGCAAAGCACAACCCCTGTCTGGCTCTTAGACAGCTGGAGGTGGCGGTGGCGGGGGCGGGCTACGGAGATGTGGTGAACCGCTACAGACCGCATGAGACGTGTAAATCTATTTAAAACAGCCCCATGCCACCTATGTGGAGAAATACGTACGTAAATACGGCGACGCGACCCTCATCGCTGAGTTGACAAAGATGGTCAACACACACGGCGAGGCTAGGGCTCTCTTCAGCGCCGAGGTGGCGGACTCCCTCGCCCAGATCGTAGAGGCCGCCGAGAGATACATAAAAAACGAGTCGGCTAGGCTCGCGGCGACTCTCGAAAGGCTGGAGGCCAAGGTGCCCGAGTTCAGAGAGCTGGGGCTAGGCGACGTGGAGGAGCGGCTAGCGGCAGTGGTTCGGGAATCCGAAGTGGTTATAGAGAAGCTCCGAGCCCGTCTCGACGAGATGAGAGAGGGCAAAGCCACCCACCTCACCCTAGACGAGGTGTTCGACCTAGTCAAGGAACTTAACGAACTGTGGGATATTACAAGTAGATTCGCCAAGTTCTACTCGAGCCTCTACAGCGACCTCTCGCCGCTCCTCCTCATGGTTACATAATCTTCGCAATACTTATAAACTTGGCTAATTAAGCTACCATGGAGAAGTTTAGGACCATAGTCGGCGAGAAGAAGGAAGAGCCTAAGAGAGAGCTGGCGGAGGTTGTTCAGGAGGTCAGACAGATGGCCGAGCAGACTCCGGCGCAACCCGAGCCCGCGGTTGCCCCTAGGGAGGCAACAGACGTGGGCCAGTTTATGCGGTTTGTGGCGTCTACAATCGCGAAGTTGCCTCCGGAGGAGAGGACATTTGTGCGGTTCTTAATAGCCCCCAAGGCCACTTCGCTGGTTATGAACGACAGGATGATAGACGTGATATTCAAAAACATCGACCTGCTGGAGGACCCCCACATCGAGGCCCTCAGCAAAACCATGTCACCCGAGGACCTGGTCAAGCTGGCTGATAAGTTCAACTCCAAACTAGCGGCGTTGATAGCGATACTGGCCGAGAAGTGCAGACCCTCCACACCCCCGTGATAGATGATAAAAGCTGGCACAGTAGCCTTCACAAGCTGTAAAGGAGGTGCGGGCAAGACCACCCTCTCCGTAAACACCGCCGCGGCCCTTCCCCTAAACGTCCTCTTGGTGGATCTGGGGGGCGGCGCCTCCCGCTTTTTTCCGGCATCCCAGATAGACCTAGAGAGGATCACGCCGAATGTGGAGGCGTATAAAGACGAGAGGACGAAAAACCTCTACGTGATCCCCCTAGCCATAGACCCGGCCTCCGTGTGGCGCGTGGAGAACTGGGACGAAATCTTCAACAACTTGGCAGAGGCGGTGAGAAAAAACATAGTGAAGTACTCCATAGACGCAGTTTTCTTGGATATGTACCAGCTGTCGAGGATCACCCCCGTCGAGGTTTTTGGGCTAGATAAGTCCGACATAGTGGTGTTGGTGGTTGAGGGTTACGAGGACTGCACGAAGCCTCTGGCTTTGGTGAAGAAGTTCTTCGACGCCAAGGTGGTTACAGTTTTGAATAAGCACGAAAGGGGTATCGAGTACCCCGGCGCCACGTTAAAAATCCCGTTCTCGGCAACCTTAGACTACTACAACCGCCGGGGCCAGCTCTACACAAAACCTGTGGCTAAACTCGCGGAATACCTCTTGCAGGAACTCAAGAGGGTGAGCCGCTCACGGTGGTTTGAGTAGACGCCACCACAAATCTTAAAAAACTTAGGCGGCAGACTGTCGTGGATTTGAGGACGTTAGTGGCGTCAATACTGGCCTCAATCACAAGCGGAGACGCAAACTCAGTATATGCGCTTGCGCTGGTGGCCAGGGATGAACTGGGACTTAAACTCGAAATATCCCCCATGGCTGTTGAAGAAGCTTTGCGGCAGCTGACGGAGGAGGGCTATGCCGCCGAGTACGAGGAGATGACGCTGGACCTCTCGAGAAAAGTGAAGAAGTACATAATTACAGACAAGATGAAGGAACTGGCCAAGCCCCTCCCCCCAAAGACGCAACAGCTGGCTAAGCTGAAGTACGTAACGCCCACGTTTTACCACCTGCTTAACCAGCCTACTAAATAGCCCACCACAATAAATATAAGTCTGTCTGTGCTTCAAAGCGTGAATTTTACAGTTGCGCTGATTCTCATGCCGCTGTCGCTGTGGATGTTCTCAGTTCCTGCGCCCATGAACGCTACTGTAACAGTCGTGCCGAACCTCCCCGCTCTATGTAGCCCCACCTCGCCGTTGCAGATCCAGGGCCCAGCCACCGCGGAGATCATCTGCGTCAACACACAGCTGAAGCCCGCGGAGGTGGCGGGCTGGATATACGTAGAGCCGTCGCCCCCCGTCGAGCCAGCTCCCATATATGTGCCTGAGGCGCCGGTAGCCGCGGTAGCTGTCGGCGTCGCGGCCGCGGCGGGTCTCAGCCATCTCGCCACAAACAGGAGGGAGTGGTTGCTGGCGCCGCTACTCCCAATAATCAGCCGCATTAAAAAAGCCACCGCCGACGACCCCATTAGACGCGAGATACTAAGCCAAGTAGAGCGGATGGGGGCGGCCACCCTTGCACAGATCGTGAAAGCCACAGGCAAGACCTGGGGGGCTGTGCAGTGGCATATATATGTGCTGGAGAGGGAGGGGAGGCTCAGAAGCGTGAGGGTAGGCCCCTTCACCTACTACTTCGTGAATCCAAAGGCCGCAGCCGAGGTCATCCTCTCCTCTGTCGACCCCAGCAGCCTCACGCTGGAGGACAGAGAGAAGCTGGATCTACTAGCCGCATTCGCGGCGGGTTAGAGCGACCACCCGCACATCCCCTCGTCTGCGGACGGATTCTCCAGACACAGCAAGAAGAGCCTATGGAAGCCCCGGCCGGGATTTTTGGGCGGGTTCTCCCTGAACCCGGGACCTACGGGTCTGCAGCACCGACGTCGCGGTCCGCGGAGTGTATTATTATTTTTGTGTGTTTTTAAGTTTTTTCGTTTAGTTTGGCTGTGTTGGGGTTCTACGCGAGTCTTTGGAGTTAGTTGATGTGTTATTATTAGGCGTCTTCCTCCCTCAGAGATTTTTACGTGGTCTTTCCACTGCTCATACTCGTCTCCTAGTATTTCTCTTAGCTTTCTCTCCAGCGCCGTCTTGATCTTTGCGATTAGCTGTGGGTCGCCGTATTTCTCAGCCCTAGTGCCCTTACTCTTCCTCTCATAATGCACAAGCCCAAGCCTGACCCCGCCTATGTTGACCGCCCTGGCGCCGAAGTCGAAGCGGCGTAGTGTCTCTTCTGTTGCCTTTCTCTTCTCCTCGTCTCTGGTCTGCGCCACGTGTTCTAGGTACTGCTTTACGGCTTCTTTCTCTTCCGGCGTAAGCTTTTCCAGCTCGTCTTTCGGCACCACCACCTCGAAGCCGTAGGCGCCTTTGCTCACCACAGAGGCGTTTACGCCGGAAAGCCTAAGCCGGCGTCTAAACTCCTCAGCCTCCTCCAACACAGAAAACCACGCCACGGCATTTACAGTGGGCATCTTCCTGCCCTCTTTCATTACATACGTCAGCCTCAGCTTCATCGACGCAGGCTTTTTGCGCCCAAAACGGCGTAGCGAGGGAGGTGCGGCTGGAGCTGGCCTTCAGCAGATATGAAGTATATGAGGGTAAGGTAAGAGAGGTGCACCGCCCCAAGGACCTACTGGCCTACGCCGCGGCGGCGAGAGAATACGTGAGGATGCTCTAGCCCTTTTAAGTTGCTTGTGTTGTTTTTGCGTCTCGTGCAGAGCCCAGCTCTAGTGTAAATAACGTAATTTTTTCTCCGCTGGCTTAAGGCGCTTCTCTGTCGGCGTTTTACATATTTTATGGCTAAAGCTGGATGGTCGCGAGAATAGAGGATAAAACTATACAAGCTCAAGGGACTACCATATCCACAGCGGCGAAGGAATGTAAGAAAAGATGAGATGTACGAACATAAAAAACGGTCCTCCGCGGACCGCTACTCCGCCGCTCTGCCGGACTGAGCTACCGGGGCCTAGGCACTATCTATGCATGTCCTTTTAAATTTTTGGGCGCCTCCGCTCCTTTATCTTAGCCTCCTTGATTTCGTAGTAGCCCCACCCGCCTGGGTGCCAGTGGATCTCTCCGCTGACGACGTCAAGGGCCAAAAGGGGGCTCTCCACCACAAACGTCTCGAACTCCCCGCCCTCCCCCACGGGGGAGAAGCCGTATCTCCTGCTCAATGCAATTATCTCCTCGGCCATGTCCGGCGTCACGACCCTGCCGAGGTGTTGCG
>Ga0272449_1002520_pt1 | contig 16969 bp, 17 predicted proteins | sample YNPCB0241_FD_198679 | JGI IMG/M metagenome (GOLD analysis project Ga0272449, IMG submission 198679) | Hot spring sediment microbial communities from Yellowstone National Park, WY, United States - YNP-CB-024-1 | ecosystem: Environmental > Aquatic > Thermal springs > Hot (42-90C) > Sediment...
GGAAGAAGGCGAAGAGGAGTTCACAACCTGGACACCCCTGAAGCCGTGGAAGGGCAGAAATCCGCCGTGCATAGCTAAGCTCCTGGAAGGCGTCGGAGAAGGGTTCAGGAACGAAGCGGCGGCGAGGCTGGCGAGCTTCTTCCTCTTCACAAGGCAGTGGGATCCAAAAAAGGCTTGGAAAAAGCTTGTGGATTGGAACGGCAGAAACAGGCCACCTTTAAGCGATAGAGAGCTTGAGAGCGTTTTCAGGTCCGTCCAGAAGAGGGGCTACGTCTACAAGTGCAGGGGGCTCTCCGCATTTTGCGATCTTGACGGATGCAAGTACGGACAAAAGCTCAGGCTCATGTCCCTCGTGAGGAAAGTAGAAAACCCCGTCTACCTCTGCGACGGAGACTGGGGGATCGGGGTCGCTGAGGGGAAGACCGTTCTGTTCTCCACGGTGTTCAAGAAGCAGCGCGTGTTTGAGTGGAACAAGCCGCTCACGGAATTCACGCCGAGCGACGCCAAAGACTTCCTGGCGGCTGTGAGGAGGTGGGCGAAGTCGGCCCACTACCGCGCTGAAAGGCTTCTCAGCTCGCTGTGCGAATTGGAGCCGTTTTCTGAACTCAGGGTGAAAAAATGACGGAGGAAAAGACCAAGGCCAAGGTATTGGATCGATGGCGATGCATGCGCTGCGGCGAGGAGTTCGAAGTCGAGCGCTGGGAAATGCCGTCTTTGTGTCCAAATCCGATTTGCAATCGAAAGGGCCCCTTCAGAGCCCTAACCGGACCCCACTCCTATTTCGAAAACAAGCGATTTGTGGCCAAGCGGCTCGCAGAAGAGATAATGAAAAAGTACCCAAACCTGGCAAAAGAGGAGAACCCAGGAAAGATAATCGCGAAGGAGGCGAGAATCGCCCTAGGTGAGCTGGCGAAGCCGAGCTACATCAGGAGCGTGATCAGGTTCATAAAGAATTCGGAAGCTTTTCTGGAAACTGCGGTTGCGCCGGTTGTGAGAAGAGAAGGAGAGGGAGAAGAGAAACGCATAGTCCAAGTTTCGTCGCTTGTCACGGACGAATTTATCGCGCAGGAGGCGTTCGACGGAATCAAACCTTATTTCGTGAGGTATTTCTTCAACGGGGGCAGCTTCGAGAAGGTCACGGAAATTGAGACGGGCGAAGTTGACGAGGAAGGACGACCGATTGTTTACGTTCCCGTCGACAACGACCACCTGCGCAAGGGAATGGTCGTTTTGCCCAGGGAGCCGAAGAAGGCGACCTTCACCGAAGTCATAAACAACATTTTTGATTTCCTGACCAAAGACAAGCGGTTCGACCCGTGCGGGAGGGAGGAAGAGGTTAAGCTCCTAGGCCTCGTCGCCATGGGTTCGTGGTTCCTGGAGAAAATGAGGCCGAAGCTGAAGGTCAAGGTGGCAGGCATCGGCTTGTTCGCACCAATAATTACGATCCGCGGCCCCTCAGGCTCCGGAAAAAACAGGCTCGCAAACCTGCTGAGGTTCGTGAGCTACTGCCCGTACTTCGACATGAGCAAGACGAAAATACCCAGCCTCTTCAGGCCCCTCGACATATGGAAAGGAACCCTTGTGCTCGACGAGGCAGACTTCGACAAAACAGGCGAAACCAGCGAGCTGATCCACTTCCTCAACTGCAGGGCGCAGGGGACGCCGATAGCGAGGCAGGACCCCAACAACCCGAAGGAAAGCCACGCCTTCGAAAACTTCGGGTTGACCATAGTGACCCAGAGGCGCCCGTTCGACGACAACGCGACCGAAGGGAGAGCAATCCCGTTCTACAGCGAGAAGACCGACGAAAAGCCGTCCTCTGTGGAGCTGGACGAAACCGTTGAGAAAGGAATGGAGATCCAGGACAAACTTCTCTACCTCAGGCTGAAGTACTGGAAGGACTTTGAGATAGACAAGGCGGCGTGGGTTGAGGGAATCGACGACCCGAGGCTGAACTCTTCGCTCTTGCCAGTCCTCGCGATGGCGAAGTTCGAGCCCCAGGTGAAGGAGGCGATCGAAAAGGTCGCGAGGAAGATAGAGGAGCGTAAAATCAAGATGAAGGCGAACTCCCAGGATGGGATAATAGTCAACTTTTTGTGGGAGAGGATACAGGAGGGCCTGTTCGACAAGTGGCTGAACTACTACTACGTCGCGTTTGAGATAGTGGGGGAAGGGGAAGGCAAAGTCAGGACAAGAGTTCCACTTTCTGCAAAGGATGCAGCCGAATTGCTGGGGTGGCTTCCAAAGAGCGTGAGAAAGGTCGTGGATTCGTTGAACCTGGCCCCGGAAGAGGCACCGAATGTAATACGGGTTGGAGATAGGGCCTACCGTCCAATCTTTTTTGATCCGAAACGGCTTGAAAAACTGCTTAGGGAGTTTGTGGTAGGCTATGAGAAGGGGCATTTGTTTAAGATTTTAGGTATCCCAAGACAAGCACAGCTGGACACTTTCGCCACAGACAAATCCGAAGAATTGCCTGCTCGCACACACACAGCAGGAGAGAGAGGCACCAAAGAAAATGTTACAGATGTTACAGATGTTACAGGTGTACAGGGTGTGTTGGATACCGAATTTGACAGATCGGCTCAACGGAGCTCTGAAACACCCCCGTTTGACGAAAGAAGCAGAACTGTAGGCGATCACGAAAAGTTCTCGTGTCGCATGTCTCAATCTGCCGAAAAATGTGTTGACAGACCTCAAACTGACGAAAAACATGTCAAACTAAGCACTCCGGATTTTGTTACAGATGTTACAGATCCTACCTTAGGAGAGCGAAAAAATTTTGAATTTATGAAAAACGCAAAATTAACACCAGATAGCCAACACACCGTACGTACTGTAACATCTGTAACAAGTGTAACAAAACCGGAACCTCCAGCGCTCGCCCAGACGGACCTCATGAGGATAATCGCTGAACTGTATCGCACACACAATGCTGAGAACTTATCGAAGCTTGAGTTCTTCAGGCTCCTGCAGGACAGACTAAGTTCTGAACCCGTGAACCGACTCCTTGAGGCTATTGCTCACCTTCCAAAAGGTTACGTTTTCAGGCCGGATCCAGAGCACGACAGGATATTCGACAGCTTCCTGGACGCTGGAACCTATCTGGGGTGATCATATGGCGAAATGGCGTGTCTGCTTCGTTGAAAAGGGGAAAAATGAACCAACGCGCGTCTGGGCGGACAGCGAGAGGGAGCGCAGCAGGATAATCCAAAATGCCAAGAAAAAAGGCGCCGAGGACTTCTGCTGGTGCTCTGAGAAAGAGGTAATCCTCGAGTGTCCCCTCTGCATTCAAACATTCGGCCTGCCGAAGCACCTCAAATGGCTCGCCGATAGGGGGTTGATCAAACTGCCTGAAACTGCCAAGAAAAACTCAAGAGGTGATTCGCATGAGGCCTGAAAACATTCAGAAGTGCAAACGGATAATATCCGAAGCCTGCCGGAAGCTCAGGCTCTCGAAAAAGGTCGAAAAACGCGCGCTTGCTCTCAGCACTTACCTCTACGACACTGGCCACTGGCCGAAGGCCGTCGCAGCGGGCGCGATATACCTTGCTGCTTTAATCGAAGGCGAGCGCAGGACGCAGCTCTACGTCGCTCTTGCAACTGGGACAAACGAAGTCGCACTTAGGGCCAACTACAAGATGATTTTCGAAAGGCTCGTCATGAAGCAGAAGGATCCAAGGGTGCTCGCCAGGAAGGGAAAGCTGTGGACTTGGAAGGCGGTGGGTCCGTGAAGAGGGCGCAGGATTTCAGAGGTTCGCAGAGGTTCAAGCTCTGGCAGCTCGGCCTCACGGACGAAGAGATAGCAGAACGCGTCGGCGCCACAAAAAACGCAATTCGCGCGTGGCGGCATAGGCACGGGCTTCTGCGACAGGTCGCCAGAGGGGCTTTTGTGAAGGTCCGAAAGCTTGACTACGGCCACGTTCTAGTTTGGATACCACCTGGGATTACAAGGTTTTTCAACTTCGACGGCATTCCCTTTAAAGCGCACATCGAAAGAGCTAGCGACGGAAGGCTGAGGCTCGTGATTGAGCCTGCCAACTACAACGGAAAGGAGAGGCGAGAGCATGCCAGAGCAAGTTAGCGTTTACGAACGCATGCGCCGCCGCCAGCTAATGGGGCTAATCGATGAGGCGACCTCGAAACTCAGTCTCCCATCGAAGGTTAGAGAAGCTGCTATTGACATTTGCGAGAGGGTTCTTTCCAGGCTCTCGCTGAAAGGCAGGACTTTCAGGGATGTAGCGGGTGCTGCCGTCCTCATATCATGCAAGCAGCACGGCGTCCCCTGCTCGTCTAAGAGTCTAGCGAAGGTCCTTGATACGCGGAAGAGAGCAATTCATCGCGCCAAAGCGCTTATCACTCGCGAGCTCGGCCTGAGATTTTCCTTTACCTCTTCCGACAGTCTAATTTCGCATATGCTTGATCAGGTATGCGGCAGGCTGCGGGCGGGAGAGCGGGTGCGTTTAAGGGCGCTGGAAGTCGCACGGGAAGCACGGAAAGAGAGCGTTTCTTCTGCTTGTCCTTCCCTGGCCGCCGCTGCTTTTTTCATCGCCTGTCGAGAGAACGGAATACGCATTACGCAGGAAGAGGTCGCAGGCGCTTTCAATATAACTGCGGTGACCCTGCGGAACGTCCTGAGGAGAATGCGCGAAATGGGCATCATATTTTCCATTCCTCCAAGACGGGATTGCAAAATTTTTGTGTTCAAGAACCAAGAATCATTTCGTGAGGCAAAACAATGCAAATTAATTTGAAGAAAATCACATTCGTTGCGGTTGTCGTGATCGCAGTTGCCGCAGCAATAGTTGTGGGTGCCGCCTATTTGAGGCCAAGCCAGCCTTCAGAGTCCGACCTTGGCTTTGAGACCATCTCAAAGGGCGTGTCCTGCGGCTACACGCATGAAGCTTACCTTGTGGTCAGGAGCGAAAACGAGTGGGTGAACCTTTGGAACAAGGTGAAAAGCGTCCCAGCCACTGAACCCCCAGAGGTAGATTTTTCCTCCTATATGGTCATCGCAGTCTTCATGGGCCAGAAGCCCACAGGAGGTCATTCTATTGAAATCGTGAAGGTAGTTGAGAGTGCTGGCAAGGTAACCGTGAATGTGGTGAAGAATTATCCCCCTCCCGGCACGGCTGTTCCCCAGGTGCTCACCCAGCCTTACCACATCGTGAAGGTCAGGAGGATGGAAAAGGCGGTCGTGTTCAACGTAGTGGCCAATTTTGAGTGAGGTAGTGAGCGAAGAAAAGCAATGTGAAATTTCACAATACTTCCCCATCATAAAAATTTCCCTCTTGAGTTATTGTCATGTCGGTGGACTGCCTTCAGGATAGGCGCTCACGCTTCCGTTTTCGCCTTCGCCTTCGCGTTCGTCCTTTCCCAGTGCAGCGGCCGGAGGCGAATTTTCGACGCCACCGATTTACAACTTGTGGTAAATTTTACCACAAGTTCAGCTTCCAGCTTCACCTTCTCCGTTTCGCCTTTTTTTGATCATTCTTGACCTGCCTTCGCCTTCGGAACCGATTTAACTTCTGGTCATTTTGACCAAAAGTCGCCTGTGGCAAGCATTGGCAAAATTGCCATTGCTTTCCTTTTTACCCCTCTCCGTTAGTGCACCGGTGCACTCACGGACGGACGTTTTTACCTTGTTTTGAAGCACGGAAGCGTTGTCAAAAATGACATTGCTTCCCCCTGATGTCAGGATACAAGTATTAGCAGTACTGCTATTGCTCGTCGCAGGCTTCAGCTTTTTGAACGCCTTATCTTCCGTTCCTGCACCGGAGCATTAACGGATGCACATTTTTGTTCGTTTCAGAATGGCAAGCATTAGTAAAATTACTATTGCTTTCCTTTTCATACCTTTACCGTACCTGACCGGGGGCAGTAACGGCTGCACATTTTTGTTCATTTTCGAAGCGGAAGCATTGGTAAAATTACCATTGCTTCCCACCTTTGAAACAGAAACCCTGAGGTCGCGAATACAAGCATTACCCACATGAGTAATAATTGTATTTTTCTTCGGTGCCTGGGGCACTCACCGAAATTTTGGGGACGGAAAAGAGGTAAAATTTGCCTTTTTAGGTCCTTGAGAAGCATTAGTAAAAATACTATCACTTCCGCTTCCGCCTTGGACCTCAGCTTCTTTCCCTGTCTCGTTTCGGCGCATGAAGCTCTGTTTCACACTCCTTTTAAAGGCACTTTGAGCAGTTGGAGATGGTACGCATAAAGAAATCACGAAGGTGGAAAGAAAGGTTTTGAGGTGGTGTGATGGGTGAGTTGTCTGTTTACTGTCCTAAAGAGCGCAAAAGGGCCCCAGTCTGGCGCTGCTTAGGCAGTTTTGTCAGAGAGAAAGAAACGTGCTCAGAGCTGATCAGCGCCGAGGTGGGTGAAAATAAGGCAGTTGTCAGGTGCAGATTGGCAGCAAAAGAAAGCATGGAAGACTCTAAGACAGTGAAGGGGCGTTAGCTATGGCTTATATCACTAAAGCTTACGAAAAAGAGGAAGGACTGTATCTTGTCCAAGTCTGCAAATTTGTGCCAAACTCAGATATACCCGCCGTTGTAGCCGAGGTAGAGGTCCGCAGGAAGGGCTCAGAATTGTTTTTTAACCCGCCAATTGAGTCTGAGCAGTACAACGGGTCGCTCAACCTCCTGCACAAAGTCGTGAGGGCGGTTGAGAAGATTGGAAAATCTAAAATGGTAAAAAAGCGCGATGAGAAGAAAAAGGCGGGTAGGTTTTGATGAACTTACAACAAGTATTTATAGCCATTTGTAGTAATTCACTACGGGAGAATGGCGGAGCAGAATATATATCTCATGCTGATGAAGTTGTCGGAGCAATTGGAGTCTGAGATCGGTAAGATTGAGCGCGGAGAAACCACCGTCAAACAGGCGTCCCCCCTTTTATGCGTCGCACTGGAGCAATTACTACAACTGCTGATAGAGCACTATCATGCCTCAGTTTCAGTGATAGAGATAAGGAAGTGGATATACGAAGAGAGGGGCCTCACGCCTTTCTTAGAGAGAGTTCTTCCCAACTTTCCGGCCGAGGACATTGAAGAGCTTCAAAACGTCCTTGAGATAATTAGATTCGCGTGGAATATTTTTCCCCACAGGTGCCTGAAAGGAAAAAGTCCGCTTGAGATGGTTCTTTCGGGGGAGAAGCAGAGATGACAAAATATACAATCACTGTAGAGGATGAGCTTTGGGAAAAGTTCAAGCAGACGATTACGAAGGACAAAACCATAAATGAAGCGATAATTGAGCTGATAAGGAAGAGGGTGTATGAGAACAGACTAGCCAAAGAATCAAAAGAAAGGTAGTTGTATGGGGCTGGAAGAGAAAAAAGCTATCAACGTGTTGGTCGAGGATCTGCGCCTCATTTTTGCGAAGGAGGAAATTACCCCTGAGGAGATCGAGGATGTAATAAGGGAATTGAAAAGCGATGAGGTAAAGTCATACCTTAGAAACTTGGTGAGCGGATCAAAACCAGAAGCAGCCCTTAGGGAGGCGTTCTTCGCGGGCGAGTCTGTTCTCGGCAAATACTTTGCAGGTGGCATCGGCTCAAGTATAAGTCCGGAGGTAAACTTGGGGCCTGGGTTTGTCGATTACCAGATTTCTACTGGGTCCGGAGATCGTTTTATCCTCCTAGAGTTGAAATCTCTTTTTGATGTTGAGGTTGAAGAGAGCAAAGGAAAGCGAGTTTTGAAGAGGCTCAGGCAAAGACCTCTCAAGTGGGAAGGGCACAAAGAACAAGTCTTAAAATACATTCAGAAGGGTGGAGAGTACATAATTTTGACGAATTTGAAGGAATGGTGCTTTTTCAGCAAGAGCTGTAGCCCAGACAGATTTCAACCTTTCTTTTCAACAGACCTTTCTAATTTCCTGAAGGATTTCGATCTAATAGGTAATCTTCATGAATATCTTGAAAGACGGGAGTCCGAATCCATTCGAGGAGAACTCGATAAAAAATTCTTTGAGAGCCTTGAAGCCTGGGTGAGAAAACTATCTGAAGTGGAATTCAATGTGGATGACAGAAGAAAAGTCGAACTTATAATAGGCATGATCAACAAGTTCATCTTCATCCAAACGTTGGACGATTACGGTGTCATAAACTTCAGATGGATAAAAACCGCTTGGGATTATGCTGAGCAAAGATGGCACGCGAAAGGAAAGCTTAGAGTTTTGCAGGAGTTCTTTGGTGAAGTTACGAAGTGGTTCTTCGATTACTACGATACTGAGCTTTTCAGGGAAAACGAACTGAGATACATAAAGCAGGACGAAAAAAATGTAGATCTGTTTTACCAAAATCTCCAACTCGTTCTAGGCCTGACTTACTGGCAGACTCCTTTGGGGGGATTCATGGGTATAATGCAGTACAACTTCAGGTTCATTGATGAGGATATTTTTGGGAAAGCATACGAAACATTTTTGGCTGAAGAAAGGAAAGAGCGAGGGGCTTATTATACTCCCAAGTACATCACTCAATATATTGTAGAAAATACGGTCGGACGATATTTTGCCGAACTTTTGAAGAAGATCAAAAAGGAGATCAAATCAGAGAACTTCGATGTTGTTAAAGAACTTAGTCAAGAATTTACATCAATAAATGTATTGGATCCCGCTTGCGGCTCTGGTTCTTTTCTTGTCAAAGTCATCAGAGAGATAAAAGACAAGTATCTTGAATTTGATACTTTGCTGGAAGAATATGAGAAAAAATATCGTCAGTTTTTTTCTGGAACGCTTGTTAGACCAAAAGAAGTGGAGGAAAAAGTCGATAAAATCTTAGATATTAAGAGAATATTAGGTACTCAAAATAAGCGCGAGTTAATATCCAAGATTCTGGTTAGGCACCTCCATGGAGTTGACTTAGACAAAAGGGCTTTGGAAGTTGCCAAGGTAAACATATGGCTGGAGGCTATCAAATTAGCTCCCGAGGAATTTAGAATTGATAAACTTCCTAAGGAGACTAATCACGTTTTACCGAATTTAGAAATGAATTTACAACGAGGCGATTCACTAATCGGCTTACCAGAAGATCTAGCAATAACCATACTATCAGAAAAATATCACATAGAAATACTCAAGCTTTTTGAGTTGAGAAACCAATATTTGGAGAACCCTACAAAAACTGAGCTGATAAATGAAATTGAAAAGATTAAAGCAGAGTTAAGAGAAGGTCTTGATAAGAGTTTTGAGGAATATCTGAAACAGAATGGTCTACCACAGAAAATCTTAGAGAAATCAAAACCTTTTCATTGGCCATTGGAGTTTTTTTGGATCTATTTTGATCCAGAGGGGAATATATTGTCAGATGAACGAAAAGGATTCGATATTGTAATTGGAAATCCACCATATGTAGAAAACAAGAAGCTAGACTTGGAGATCAAAAAATATCTGCAAGAAAGCGGAATGTTTAAAACTGCTTATAAGCTCTTTGATTATGCTGTCCCATTCATTGAAAAAGCTATTCTTTTGTTAAGGAAAAATGGATTATTTGGATATATCGTTACAAACAAATTTACTGTAACAGATTACGGAATTAAGATCAGAGAAATTCTGGTGTCCAACACAAAATTAGAACAAATTTTGGATGTTTCCTATTTGCCTGTTTTTAGAGGCACCGCGGTTTATCCTATAGTATTAATTTTTGTAAAATCGAGTCCTCACGAAGGGCACAAAATTGTCATAGCTCCAAGGGTAAATTCAGAAAGCGAAATTATCGCAAAGAAGTACAAATTCCTAGAAATTGACCAATTTTTAATCTCAGAAACTCCGGGTTACATATTTGATATCTCTGGAAATATTATACTTTGCAAGAAAATACGCTCAAAAGGTATCAAAAGATTAAGTGATGTCGGAAAGATTGGATACAGAGTTCTCAAATTTGCTGGCTGGGACGAGTTGCTTGAATATGTCGATCAAAAGCCACAAGGTATTTATCTCAAATTTATTGGATGTGGTAATATTCAACCTTACTTTATCGACTGGAATTCCGAGCTAAGATTATCGGGAAAATCTTTTAAAAACGCATATTTGATTAAGCCAAGAGGAGCAGACGAAGAAAAATGGAAAATTCTTGAGTCTCCAAAAATTTTAATTAGAGAGGTAGGAATTAAGCTCACCGCCGCCTTCGATAAGTACGGAGAGTACGGGAATTTAACTGGTATGTACGCACTTTATGATTTGTCTGAAAATTTTGCTCCAGAATATATATTAGCCCTTTTAAATTCATCACTACTTGATTTTTATTACAAATCACTTTACGGAGGTGTGCACATGGCTGGTGGTTATTTAAATTTTCACGGCAGCTATATCGAAAATCTTCCTATTTATCCAGCGAACTCAAAACAACAATCGCTTTTTATTAACCTCGTAAACCAAATTTCTGCTCTTAGAGAAGCTAGCTTAAGGTTTAGTGATCTTTGGAATGAATGGTCATGTCGCTTGAAGAATAATGAACTTACCTTACAACAGATTTTAATAAGCGACGCTGATTTGATGAGAGAAGGTAATTTTGGTAAAGCTTGGACATCTAAAGTTAGCTTTTATCCAGATTCAGAGGAAAAACAGCTAAACAAAAATTTTGAAGGAATCAAAGTAGTTGGTGATGAAGTAAAAAATATACTAAAAATTTACGGCATAGATAAAGAAGGCAAAGAAGAATTGATTTATGAGATGGGATTCAACAACCGAAACTTAATGCTCCATGTTTATGTGTCTTTACTTAAAACACTAGAATCGAGGGCCAAAACAGACACGCTTTCTCAATTGCTTTTAAAAACAACTGTTCCAGTTATCCAGCCGAATATTGTTGAAAAAACGCCCAACATAATGGAGAAAGTGAAGCAAGAATTCGAAAAATGGTTAAACGAAAAAAGGATTGAAGGAGTTGAACCGGATCTCGTGAAGATTGACAACGAGATTATGAACCTACATGCAAAGATAGATGCACTAGTTTTCAGACTCTATGAACTTGACGCAAATGAAGTTAAAGTTGTACTCGATTCACTAAGGGCCACCGCAACGTACCAGCGGAAGGTATTGGATTACTTTTAGGGAGGTAACGGAAGCTTGGACAGATGCGGCTTAAGGGTCGGCAAAAGCCTCCGCGAATACCAGCAACCAGTAGTCGATGAAATCCTAAAAATTTTTTCGGAAGAGAAGAAAAAGAACGTTTTCATTTCAATGCCCCAAGGCACAGGAAAAACAATTATCGCTATTGCGGCCCTGTCAGAACTCGTTAATCGAGGAGAAGCGAAAAACGTTCTAGTGCTACTTCCGCGAAGAGTGCTCGTGGATCAGTGGCTCGACAAAACACAAGAAATATTCTATGGGCTCAGTCTGATGAAGAACCCGACGCTCTCCAAGATGGGGATAGAAAAGATCAAGGGGTGGCTGAAATACTTCGGCGCTCTTGGTATGGCGATGACCGCACATTCCTTCAAAAATTTCACTAAGAGGGGCTATCTTTTCGATGACGACTTTGACTTAGTCATCGTCGATGAGGCTGCCGATCTCGTAGTTGCCAAGGATTTTGTCGAGGGCTTCCGAATGTCCGAATGGTTAAAGGGACTTGAAGAGTGGAAAAATCGCAAGATTTTCCTTATGCCCTATCACATCAGTGAGAGGAAGATCAAGGAAATAGTAAATAAGTTCGGGATGAATGAGTCAGCCCTCATCCGACGAAATGTTCCCGAGGCTATGCTTAGCCACCTGCGGTGTACCGTACATGACCCAATTTTGATAGACGATCCAGTCGTCGATGAGTTCGTTCTGGCTCTTCAGGAGCATTGTGGAAAAATAAGAGCTAACGTAAATCGCATTTTAAAAAAGCATGGCATTAAAGGCCATGTGGAAAACCTTGAAACGCTTTTGAATCCCCGTACTATGGAGAGGTTGAAGAAGATCTACTGCCTCGACGAAGAAACCGCGACATATCTTCAAGTGATGATCTCAAAGTACATTCTTGTCCAGCACCTTAAAAAATGGTTCCTTTACTCGAACAGGAAAGAATTGGAAAGGAGTATCTTAGCTTCGCAGATAAATGTGGGGCGCTGGCTAAATTCTGAAGACAAAAAATTGGAGGAGTTGGCGAGAGTCGTTCGCTCTTATCTTGAGAAAAATTATAAAGTATACATTTTTTCCCAGTATATATCCAGCGCTGAGGTCATCGATGAGTTCCTTAAAAAGAAACTCAACCTTAAGCCTAGGGATATAACTTTGATAACTGGCCTTGATGAGGATCAATTTATTAAACTTGACGGCTTTAAAAGAGGCGGACTGATTTTGGTTTCCACGCCGGTCTTCGATAAAGGGACCGACATACCAGAGGCCGACGCGATGATCGTGTACACGCCACCGTTAAGCATCGAGAAATTGTTCCAAGTGATTGGTAGGATAAGAGGGGGCGACATCCTCTTCTTAGCTTATCGTGGCTTCGAGCAGTCTATCATTGAGGAGGTCGCTGAAAAGTTGCGGAAGGCCTTTGCAGAAGCGAGAGGTGATAGTTCTGGAATTGATCGCAATCTCTGACCTTTATGGGGATGAACGCGTTCTTCGGGAATTGCTCCCAGTACTAAATAAAACTGAAAAAGATAACAGGATAGCGATCGTCGCAGGCGATATTGCTTTGAACGCAGTGAGTCCCGGATATTACAACGAGGTAAAAAAGATCCTCCTATCGCTCGCGGAGTATATGGCCCATGTTTTTTACGTTCCTGGAGATTCTGATGCTCATGACCTCAATTTCTCCGCAGATAACGTGACAAATTTGGACAAGAGACATTACCTGCTCAAAAGCGGGAATTTGAAAATTGGACTTATCGGCTTGGGGGGTGCGCCAAAACATAGTGTGAGGGTCGGGGAGCCGCTCACATATCTATGGGATGAAAATATTCAAGTAGTTGCAGATGGTCTTAAGAGTGAGTTAAAGATTCAACTTGAAAAGGTAATGCTCGAGCGTCCTGATTATCTAGTGCTTGTAACCCATGCGCCTCCCTATGGTGTGGCGGATCGTTCGATGCTCATATCTTTAAATGAAATCCTCGCTTTAGAAGAGATCTTGCAGGATGCGGGCTTGCGGATGGTTAGAGAAGAGCAAGAAAAGCCAAGGATTGCCAGAAACCCAAGACACTTAGGGTCCAAGGTGATAGGAGAATTCGCAAAATATTACAAGCCAGACCTTCACATTTTTGGCCATGTTCACAAACAGGGAGGAAAAGCGGATTCAGAGGGATGGACAAAATCATTCAACGTTAGCCACCTCTCACCAATTCCATACAAACTTACGGGCAGGAAGTTTTTGTACATGAGGTTAGAGAGGAAGGGTATAGACTGGCATTTTGAAAGCGTGGTGGTGAAGAATCTCCCCTTCCATGATTTTATCGAGGCGTATTTGTGAGGTAATCGCCTAGCGACATTCCAGTTTTTTTAGAAATAGGGGCATACTCCAACCAAAGGCGTAGCTAACATAATGGGCTATGGTATTTACAATAGTAAAACCAACTCGCACTTCCTTTGGTATTAGCACAGGCAACCAGAGGATGAAAAGTATTGAGGAAAAAACGACGAGAATTTTATAAATTTTTTCTTGGTTCTTGCAATTTTTAAAATGCCAAACAAAGGTATCAAACAACTTTCGGATACCTTCTCTGTTCAGATATGCAGAATATATTGAAAAGCACAAAGCACCAAAACCTAGCAATGTTGTTAGCAATCCCTCATGAAAGAATAATGTTATTGAATAGTTCAGCATTAAAACAGAAATCAAAAAATTTGTGTTTAACTGTGGATTGTTGTGGTGTTCTTTTAGATAGACATAAGATGAATACAGAAAGTAGCCTATCAGTCCGGCCAATATCCCTGAAAATCCCTGTATTGGTATGTTTCCAAAACGTAGAAAAACGATTGTTGAAATTAAAGATAACGGTATGGGTAGGAATATGAACATAAGCAAAGCCATTCGATAAAACATTTTCTTGTTAACCTCAACATTAAATAGCAAAAACATAATGATGAAATAACTAACCAAATTGCCTGCAAAATGTTCGAAATCTGAATGTGTATATGAGGATAGGAACATGCTGTTAATGCTTGGGCTTCTAGGAAACAGGATAAAATAGCTGTCTTTTATTTCCTGGGGGACGAAGTATATAGAAGTTAGCAGGAGCGGTATCAATACAAAAAATCCAATATACTCTTCTCTCTTCCACGACTTCAATAATGGATTCATTTCTTCAAGTTTCATTCTCAACTCTCTCTGTTACAAGTGAGTATTTACCATTTTGTTTATCAGTTTATAATCCATTTAATTAATCATCTAGGTGTGAGAAAATTAGACCAAGCGTCACCCGAGCATCTTCAAAGTACCCCATCGTAAATCCCTTGCCTTTTCCGAGAAAAGCTGGTATAGTGTCTAGCAAGAGAGGTCTTTCAAAATACTTTTTGATTATTAGCGTGTAATAGCTTTCAAAAAGTTCGTTAATCGCCTTTACCTTTTAGTTTTTTCTTTAGTTTTTGGCCGTGTTCAATTGAGAATCCGCTTATCAAGCCTTTATGGGGGTGATGCTTGTACAGTCCAGCGCGAAAAGATAGCGTAGGCGAAGTCAATATGTTTAGGTAGGGTGAAGTAAAGTTTCACACCCCTTATAAGCTCCATTAAAAAGAGCTTGAATTTGAAAAAAGGGATTAACATGTGCGCAAGCGCCGCCGCGAGGCCAAGCATGCCGCACGAAGGAATAATCAAAAAGTGCCCAGAATGCGGTGGCGAAGCCTTCGTGCGCGACTACGTCCGCGCGGAGCTAGTGTGCGCCAGTTGCGGCTTCGTCTTGGAGGAGCGCTCATTCGATTTCGGGCCTGAGTGGAGGGCGTTTAACCAAGAGCAGTTCGAAGAGCGCGCGAGGACTGGACCACCCGAGGTTCTTACCTTACACGACAAGGGCCTCACCACCACGATTTACCACGGGCTCACGGACTTTAGGGGAAAGCAGCTCTCCCCTGAAGCTAGAATGAAGGCCGGGCGCCTCAGGAAGTGGCAGGTGAGGATGAGGCTAGCAGATACCTATGATCGGAGCCTCGCCTACGCTCTTGGCGAAATAAACAGGATGGGTTTCTCGCTCGGTCTGCCAAACCACGTCATCGAAAGGGCAGCCGTGCTCTACAGGCAGGCGGCTGAGAAAAGGCTGATCAAAGGCAGGTCCGTCGATGCCATAGCGGCTGCAGTTCTCTACGCGGCGTGCAGGGAAAGCGGGCTTTCGCGCAGCTTCAAGGAAATAGCCGCGGTCTCGAAAGCTCTGAGCAGAAGGGAGATAAGCAAAGCCTACGTTTCCCTTACCAGAGAATTGCAGAAAAAATTCGCCCCAGCTGACCCCGCAGAGTTCGTCCCAAGGCTAGCAAGCGAGATCGGTCTGAGCGAAGGGGCGCAGGCGAAGGCAATTGAGATCATCAGGAAGTGCGAGGAAAGAGGGATCGTTCAGGGGTGCAACCCAATCTCAGTTGCGGCGGCTACTACTTACATCGCGGGCAGGCTATCAGGAGAGCACAAAACTCAAGATGAGGTTGTGAGAGCTTCAGGGCTCACTCAGGTTACCATTAGGAACGTTTACAAGAGGATCTGCAGCGGGCTCGGGCTGGAGCATCTCCTCGCTGAAAGCAAGGTTTTGCCGAAACCGAAGAAAAGGGCAAAGCGCGGCGTCCAGAACATCGTGCTGTCGGTTGAGTGGAAGGGAGCGGAGTTCGACTTGGACGACCTGGCGAAAAAGCTTGAAAAGCTCCCCGAAATCAAGGAAGCGAAGCACCCCAAAAATTTCCCTGGCATGGTCTGCAGGCTCAAAAGATATCCTGTCAGTTTCCTTGTTTTCAAGAGCGCTAAGGCTAACTGTACTGGCGCAAAGAGCGTGAAGGAGGCGAAGGAAGCGATAGCTGAGCTGACTCGGGCGCTTAGGAAGGCGGGCTTTGAAGTTGAGGACCCGGTGGTTAAAGTCCAAAACGTCGTCCTGGCATTCGATCTTGGTAGAGAGATCGACGTGGGCAGGGCAGCCTCAATAGAGGGGGCCGCGTATAACCCAGAGAGCTTCCCTGGCGTTGCGATCAAAGTAGGCGAATCTGCGACGGTTTTGCTCTTCGCCTCTGGCAGGGGAATATGCGCTGGGGCCAAGAGCCTAAAAGAGGCGAATGAGGCGGTTGAGAGAGTGAGAGCGTCGTTGTTCAGGGAATAGGAAAAATATGAGGAAGAAATTTTTGAGAGACCCTTTCTATATACTATGCCTCTCACCAAAAAGTGCGCAAGCGATGAATCTTATCTTTTCTTCTCCAGTTCTTTTGCCCTCAGCTCGATTTTTGCACACTTTTCCTCCCAATCCGATATCACGAACCGCTCCCTGGAGAAAACGAAGTGAAATGCCAGACCTATGCCCCAGCCGCCGAGCACCCAAGGAAACCATATGTGACGCGGGGATGCGTAAAGGTTAATGAAGATGAGGAAGGCATTGACGATCACGTATGCCGCGAGATGTGCGAGAAAGCCTTTCTTCGCCTCTTCTACCTCCAACTCCTTCCACGCCTGTTTGAAATCCTCCACCGAAGTCATTTTTCCACCTCTCAGCTTTCTTTTACTTAAATAAATAAGCATTGCTCATCTGCTTTCTCTCCAACCTTAAATGGACGAGAGCCATAAATGAACGTTAAGGAGAATGGTTATATGCGATTAAAAACTGCACCATTGGCGGCGGCTTTGGTGCTCTCCTTGTTTTTTACGGCGGCTTTCTTTTTCGTTATTGCGGAAGTTGATGCCTTCCTTAGGGGGATTTTTCCGGACATTTTCTGGCAGTTTGAGGAGAGGGAGGCCTTTCTGAATGCTATTCGGCCGTGGGGCTACGCTTCGCTGTGCGCAGTAATCGTATTGATCATCGCGGGTTTCGTTTCTAAAAGGAGGAAGATTGCATTATTGGGTTCTATCAGCCTTTTCTTGCCTA
>Ga0272449_1002523_pt1 | contig 16959 bp, 10 predicted proteins | sample YNPCB0241_FD_198679 | JGI IMG/M metagenome (GOLD analysis project Ga0272449, IMG submission 198679) | Hot spring sediment microbial communities from Yellowstone National Park, WY, United States - YNP-CB-024-1 | ecosystem: Environmental > Aquatic > Thermal springs > Hot (42-90C) > Sediment...
ATTTTTTCTGAGGATATTACTTCAACTTTATTTTCATACTTTTGCATTTTACCAACACCTAAAATCAATGCTGTAATATCTTCTGTTTTTAATTGAGGATAATTTGAACAATACAATTTTGGTTTTATTTCATCAATTTTACTTCTTGGTATTATAAGTTGAACATTTATTTTTTCTTTTTCTTGAGTAACAATATTTGTTTCAGCTAAAAGTTCTAAATATACCTCTCTATGTTTTATTTCTAAATTACCAGATTTAATATTAAAATATGTATTCAAAAAATTGACTTTACCATGAGTTGCATCAACATCACCATTTATATCACTTTTTTCCATCCCTTCAGAATATTTAAAATTAACTTTACCAACAATATTTGCTAACAACGATTCGTTTTCATACCAAACATTGTTATTAGATACCAAATTTATGTCATAATAAACTTTATTAAAATCTCCTATTCTTTTAGACGACATTTCTCCAGGGTAAGTAAAATATGTGTTATTCATCACAATATTTCCTGATATAAACGGTATATTTTTTCTCTCTTTTTTTATTCTAAGATCAAAATGTAACTCTCCATTTGATACAAAAATTTCTTTGCTTTTAATAAACCCAAAAAATTTGTCTGCTGGCAACGATAATTCAGGTATTGAGACAAAAATACCGTTACCACCTTGTGTTTTTACAGAAAAATCGTAACTATTGTTCAACCCATAATATCCTGATAACAACATGTTTGTTTGTTCATAATTAGCAATAGCATTAATATTTATTTTATCTTTTTCTGAAACTAATCGTAAATTAATATTTCTTAAATATTTGCCATATCTATTAAAATTTATTCTACCATTTGTGATTTTTACATAGCCTTCTACCTGTGGTTTATCTTTTTTACCTTTTATATGTAGATTTATCGCCAACTCACCTTCAGCTGTTTTTACAACATCAAATAAATTGTTAATTATTGACAAATCGCATTTATATGACGATATTAGAAAATCAAATTCTGTTGTGTCAAAATTATAACTTCCTTTAACTGAAATCTTTTTACCAGGTTTAAATATTATATCTAAAACTTTTATACTCAAATAGTCTTTATAAGTTGACAATTCAACATTAACTTGATCAATTTTAACTTTAAAAACTTCTATATTTTTAGCAAAAATTTCTGTTTTATACCTGTAATCTACTTTTTTATTTCGCAAGATACTTAGAACCTCTATTTTTCCATTTGTTTCACCTTTAACATCTAACTGAGACAAATTAAAAATGTTTAACAATGTATCTATAGGAAATTTTGTAAAATTAATCACTAAAACATCACCATTATCCCCCATTTTTCCATTACATAACAACATTTGTTTTTCTGAAATTACAAATTTGAAATTGTCAAAAATTATATTAGTTTTCCCAAAAATAATCTTCCCTGAAAAATTTTTTTCATCAACAAATTCAATCTGTCTTTTTGTTACATTGTATATACATTTTGCTACAAGTTTATCTACAAAATAGTCGTTTATCCAAAAATTGTTAAAAGAAAGTAAAATTTCAAAAATATTATTTTGCAAGTTAACAATTTGGCAATAAAAATTGCATACAAAATTATTGTTTTTTATATTCAAATTTTTGATTTTACCGTTTAATCTTACCATATTTTTGTCTACTACAAATGAAGATATTATTATTTCGCTATTTTCGTTATACACCCTTCCTGTAAAATATTTGGTTGCACTTGTAACGCTATGTAAATCGGAAAAGATTTCAATATTCATATTCTTTGTTAAATTAGACTGAATAAAATCTTGGATTTTTATTTCTATTTTTCCTGTGTCCGTTTTTATAACAGATATAAATGGACTAACTTTATTTTTATTTATAGCTGAACCAAGCAACATAATACTATTTCCTTTATTCTTGATATTACCACTAAGTTTGTCTAAAAACATTTGTTTACCTAAGTAAATATTTTCCAACAAATAATTTCCAGAAACAAAAAATTCTTTATCTTTTACAATCTTTAACATTGCTGCAAGATCAGTTTTAATCCCACTAATAATAAAGTTTTTTCTTTTAATATTTGCTTCAATAACGTAAGAGTAGATTTTGAAGTTATAATTTCCTTTAGCAGATATTGTGTTATCTTTTGTTTTAATATTAAATTTTAACAAACCATCTTTATATTTACCATTTATTTCCATATTATCTACAAATTGTGTTTTATTGACCTGCAAATTTTTAACAACTGTTTTATACTCTGCACCATCTTTATCAAATTCAACTATCCCATCAATGATACAATCAAGTTCATTTCTAACAAGTTCTACATTACTAGCTTTGATATTAAAAACTACATTTTTTGAAAAATCAACAGAACTATTTAACTCGAAATTTCCCTTTGACAAAAAATTATTATATTTTACATACGCTGTTGCTGTTGAATAATTTGTACTAAATTCAAATTTTATATCTTTTGTTTTTGAACTAATGCTACTTCTTGCTAAACAATTTTGTTTATTTATTACAACAAATGTTTTTATAACATAATCAAAAATCGAACCTGAAAGAATGACATTTTTTTCACTAAAATTTATTTGGAGATCAAATGGAACATTTTTTTGGTTGCTAACCAAAAAAATAGAATGGTCAGTACTATCATATCTTATCAACCCTGTAACAATCTTATCCTTGGATTTAAACCAAAATTTGCCTTCTCCATTTACAACTTGACTATTAAACATAAAACTTTTATTTGCTAAATTTATTACAAACTTATAGTTTTTATCTTTGTCAACCAATGCTGATACTGATGTTTCTACTTCACTAAATAATTTAAAAAAATTAACTATACCATTGTAATCTATCCATATTTTATTTTCTCTTTCATATATTTTTAACAAACCTTCTACATTTTTACTTTCTATTTTGCCACAAATTTCATATGGCATAAATTTAAACGATCCACTAATTTTCATTTTTTCTTCATTATTAATGTTTATCCATAAAACATAGTCTTGATTCTGTGTCAAATCATATACTCCACGAAAATGTAAATTAGCTGTAACATCACTAGACATAAAAGAAAAGATTTCTCCTTTTAATGACCAAACATTTTTGGTAAGGTCAGAAGAAAAGTTTAGTTTTGAACTTATTTTTTCTGTCCCAATTAAAAAAACAATATTTATTTTGTCTTCTTCAACATCTTTTCTTAATACATCTTTTATAGCTAACAACTTGTCTTTGTATTTTATCTCAACTTTTTTAATTCTTATATTTAGAGGAAGATATGACAAAAGCTGTTTTATTTTATCCTGAACTTCAGCTGTTTTTTCTTCTGGGGTTAAGAAAGATATTTCTTTTATATCTAAAAATATTTTGTCTGAGTAGAAACTGTTTAACGATAAAATTCCTTTTATTATCTTTTTTACACTAAAGTTTAAAAGTATATTTTTACTGTACAACTTACCTATTGGCAAAAAGATCTCAACATTGTATAAAAAAAGTTTATTTGGAAACAAATAAAAAACATACTTAATTTTACTTCCTGGATATTGCTCCAACAATATATTTTTTTTAACAAAAAGATAAAAGTTTATAACTCCTTCTATAACCAATAATATGATCAACAAAAATATAACTACAATTCTTATTTTCCTCATTGATTTATTTTCATTATACTGGATTTTTAAAAAATTTTTGTCTATGAAAAGAAAAAAAGAAACTTATTGACATTTCTATGGTAAGAAATATCTTCAAGTGACCTCTTTAATATCTGGATACGACTCAGATAGTTCAAACTTGATCCTTTCGTTTACCGAATCTACATATGAATAAACTTTATAAACTTTATCTGTAGAAGTAAGATTGTATTTTAACAAAATTTCTTCTGCGATAGCATCTTCTACATATTTTTGTAATACTCGTTGTAATGGTCGTGCTCCATAATGTTGATCAAATCCTTTTTCCAACAAAAACTGTTTAACTTCGTCCGAAAAAACAATTTCAATATTTTTCTTTTGTAACCTTGCATTAACTCTTGTTAACATGAGGTCTAAAATCTTATACATTTCTTCTTTTGTCAATGGCTTAAATACAACAATTTCGTCAATACGGTTCAAAAACTCTGGGTTAAAAACTTTTCTCAATTCTTCCATAAGCAAAATTTTCATATTTTTGTATTCACTTTCTTCATCTTCTGATTTTACAAAACCAATTGATTTACCTTTGTAGATAAGTTTAGCTCCAATGTTAGAAGTCATAATAAGAACTACATTTTTAAAACTTACTTTATGTCCTAAACTATCTGTTAGCACACCATTATCCATTATTTGTAATAACAAATTAAAAACATCAGGATGTGCTTTCTCAATCTCATCAAGTAGGACAACTGAATATGGTCGTCTTCTAACATATTCTGTCAATACACCTCCTTCTTCGTACCCAACATATCCAGGTGGCGCACCTATTAATCTTGATACATTAAACTTCTCCATATATTCTGACATATCTATCCTTATCATAGCATCTTCATTACCAAACAAAAACTCAGCTAACGCTTTTGCAAGTTCTGTTTTCCCTACTCCAGTTGGACCTAAAAATAAAAAACTTCCTATTGGACGTTTAGGATCTTTTATACCAGTTCTTGACCTACGGATAGCATTTGCTACTGCTTTAACAGCTTCTTCTTGCCCTACGATCCTTTTATGTAATTCGCTTTCTATGTTTAACAATTTCTGACTTTCTTGTTCAGTAATCTTTGTAACAGGAATATTAGTCCATTTTGAAACAATATATGCTATATCTTCAGCTGTAACAACAGGAACCTCTTTCTCACGATTCTGTTTCCATTGTTTTTTCATTTCCTCAATTTGTTTCTTAAGAGCCATTTCTTTAGCTCTATATTTTGCTGCCTGTTCAAAATCCTGTTGTTGTGACGCTTCTTCTTTAAGACGTATTACAGTCTGTAGCTCTTCTATCTTAAGTTTTATTTCTTCAGGAAGTTGAGTTGCTTTTAATCTCAACCTACTACCAGCTTCGTCAATTAAATCTATAGCTTTATCCGGTAAAAACCTGTCTGTTATATACCTATCAGACAATTCTGCTGCTGCTATCAAACTTTCTAACGAATATTTAACCTTATGATGTTTTTCATATTTTTCTTTTATTCCTTTTAATATTTCGATTGTTTGTTCAACAGTTGGCGGTTCTACTAACACAGGTTGGAACCTTCGTTCTAACGCTGGATCTTTCTCAATATATTTTCTATACTCATCAATAGTTGTCGCACCGATACATTGTAACTCACCACGAGCTAACGCTGGTTTTAACATATTTGCAGCATCTACCGCACCTTCCGCAGCACCTGCACCAATTACGGTATGTAATTCATCTATGAAAAGTATAATACTATTCTTACTACGACGTATTTCTTCCATAATATTTTTCATTCGTTGTTCAAACTCGCCACGATATTTTGTCCCAGCTATCACAGCACCTAAATCTAATGCTACTACACGTTTGTTTTGTAATATTTCTGGCACATCACCAGAAGCAATTTTTTGAGCTAAACATTCTACTATAGCAGTTTTTCCAACACCAGGATCACCTATTAAAACAGGATTGTTTTTCGTCCTACGGGATAAAATTTGTATTACACGTTCCACCTCTGCTTCCCTACCAATTACAGGATCAAGTTGACCTTCTTTTGCTAGCTGAGTGAGATCACGACTGAACTCATCCAGAGTAGGTGTTTTAGGAACTTTACGTACTTGTCTTACTGTTTTTGTAGATTTAAAAAACGGAACCTGAGGTTCCACATCACCTAATAAAGCAAAAATTTCTTCTTGTACATCTTCGTAAGTAACACCTAAATATTCTAACACACGTGCTGCAATACCTTCTTGTTCTCTTAACAAACCCAACAAAATATGTTCAGTACCTACATATATATGTCCCATAAGATTTGCTTCTTCTACAGCATATTCCAACACTTTTTTAGCACGAGGTGAGAACGGTATCTCGCCTAACACCATCACGTTATCACCCGGTGGAACAATTTTTTCTATTTCATACCTAATTTTTTTTAAATCGACCCCAAGATTAAGTAAAACCTGAATTGCTAAACCTTCACCAACGGATATCAATCCTAACAACAAATGTTCTGTACCCACATAATCATGATTAAGCCGTTTAGCTTCCTCTTGTGCCATTAATATAACTTTTTGTGCTCTATCAGAAAATTTGTTCATAATTTTTAAATACCTTATTTTTTTATAAAAATCAATACTTAATATTAGTCAATTGTTAGTTAAACAAAAATTTTTTAAATTCTTAATTTCTTCCTTATATTTCTTTAGCGGTTCTAATAAAGAATAAGGAATTTTCATACTTCCAAGCAATGGAAGATTACCATCTACTTTTCCATGACAATCACTACCACCAGTTATAATTAATCCATATTTTTCTGCCAAATTTGCTAATTCTTCTATAACATTTTTATGATGTTTAGAATGATAAACTTCAATACCTTTAATACCATATTTAATAAATTTCTTAATAGTTTTTGAATCAATACATATTCCAAAATATGGATGAGCTAAAATAGGGATACCTTCTGACTGTAGTATCATAGAGATAGCTTCTTGTGGTTTTAATTTTATTTTAGGCACATATGCAGGTTTGTTATAACCTAAATATAATTCAAACGCTTCTTTAATAGAACTTGTTATTCTTTTCTCTACCATTAACCTTGCAAAATGTAATCTACCGATACTTTGAGCCGAATTTTTATTTTTAAAAATTTCTTCTTCATCTAAAAAAATATTTAATTTTTTCAACTTTTCAATAATTTTATATGCTCGTTCTTCTCTTGCTTTTCTAAAAAGTTCTAATTTTTGTTGTAATACTTTATTTTTATAATCAATATAATATCCAAGAATATGTACCTCTCCTTCACAGGATTCTTCATATTCAGCGGAAAGTTCTACTCCAGGAATAACTTCCACACCTTCCTTTTTTCCTTCTTCTATAGCTTCTTCAATACCATCGGTAGTATCATGATCAGTAATACTAACAGCAACAATGTTTAATTTCTTACAATATTTTATTATTTCCTTTGGTGTGAAATTTCCATCAGAGTAGGTAGTATGAACGTGTAAATCTATATATTTTTGTTCTTCATTCATATATTTACAAAAGTTCAGCAGCAAGCGCTGCAAGTTGAGACCGTTCAGTTTTTGTAAATGTTATATGACCATAAATTTCTTGCCCTTTAAATCTATCAATTAAATATACCAGACCGTTTGACGAATCATCCATATATGGACTATCAATTTGGTGTGGATCACCCGTTAAAACAATTTTACTTCCTTCTCCAGCACGGGATACAATAGTTTTTATTTCATGTGGTGTAAGATTTTGTGCATCATCTATTATAAAAAACTGGTTAGGTAAACTACGCCCACGTAAATATGTCAATGCTTCGACTTCTATCAATCCTGACTCAAAATAATATTCTAATGTCGACTGTAACTTTTCTGTATCATATTTATACATTTTACCTATTAAAAAATCTAAATTGTCATATATAGCACCCATCCAACTAGATAATTTTTCTTCTTTCGTCCCTGGTAAATATCCGATATCACGCCCCATTGGTACAACAGGTCTACTTATCAACAATCTTCTATAAACTTTTTCTTCAATAACTTTGTGTAACCCACATGCTAACGCTAACAATGTTTTCCCAGCACCTGCTACACCTAATAATGTTACTAAACTTAATTTATCATCTAAAAGAAGTTCCATTGCAAACCTTTGTTGTACATTTAATGGTTTTATATTAAACACAGAAATTTCTTGTGATGGTACACGAACAGCTTCTTTTTTATTAAAATCTCCTTTTTTTATTCTGCATAAAGCACTGTGCGATTTATTAAATTTTAATATCAAAAATTCATTATAATATATCTCTTCCTCTTTAATATTAATTTCTTTCGCTAATTCTTCAACAAGAATTTTTCCAGAAGTAAAAATTTTGTCCACAACTTCCTTACTTACTTCAAACTCTCTAAATCCTGAATAAATCGTCTCTATACTTACTTTAGCACGTTCATAATCTTGTGTTACAAGACCCAACGCTTCTGCTTTTATCCTAAGATTGATATCTTTAGTTATGAAAATAACTTTTTCACCTTCCTTTTTAAGTTTAAGTGCTACAGACAAAATCCTGTGATCAGCCTTATCTTCGATAAACTCTTTTGGCAACTCTTTATCCCAATCAAGCTCAATTTTTATTATTCCGCCATTATCAAGTTTAACACCTTCTATCAAACTTCCTCTTTTCCTTAACATATCAAGTTTTCTTGAAACTAATCTTGAATTACGGCCAAGTTCGTCATTACGACGTTTCATCATATCAAGTTCTTCAATCACAGTCATCGGTATAACAACTTTATTATCAGCAAAAACAAATAACGAGTCAGGATCGTGTAACAAAACGTTTGTATCTAAAACAAAAGTTTTTTGTACCATAACTTTAATACATCATCCCAATATTAAAAACTAAATCTTTAGCATCTTCTGTAATTCCTAAAAAAATTGCACTAAAAAATTTTCTGTACTCATCTAAATCATAGTTGATACCACAATATAAATAAGATTCAAATTTTTCCGAACCATTAATTACTATACCATCTTGTTCATTTTTTTTCTTATTTTCCCCTTTTACACCAAAATATAATCTGAAACTTTCGGTTAAATTAAACCAACTGCTAAAAGAATAGAGCAAACTTTCTCCGTATCTAAACCCATCAGGATTTACTGTATTATATCTATATCCTAAATTTACTAAAAGATTAAAATAATGCTGTGTTTTTAACACAATTTCTTTCTCAAGAAGCCATAGTACAATCAATCCAACACCACCTGTACCAAACCCTTTTCTATAATCCCCTGTTGGCAAACCTAAAGCAAATTCTGCTGAAACGGTTGGCCATGGTTTATTCAAACTTTTTTCTTCTTTTACAAAAGTATATTTTGAACCAAACAAAATATCTGAAATACCTTTCTCAACTGTTTCTTTATAACTTCTACTGATACCTCCAACTGCCATTCCTATTTCTAAATTATCATATATCCCCCAGTACAAACTTATGGGTATTTGCAACTCTGCAGTATTGATGTCTATAATAGAATAATTCATTTGTAATTCCAACCCGTAGGTACTAACAGGACAAGATACTGTTGATTGATATGGTTTAAAGAAATTAAACAAATTTATCTGTGAAAACAAAGTTTGGACAAAAATTGTGATAAAAAGAAAGAGTAAAAAAATTTTATTTTTCATAGGTTTGAATTATACAAAATTATCTTTATCAAATCAACTTTTCAAAACAAAAAATTTTTTACATTTTAACAAATCTCACCACTTACAAGTATTCTTCCAAAATTATCGTATACAACAGCATATTGTCCTTTTGTAACAGCTTTTACAGGTTGTTCGAATAATATTTTGAGTCTATCTCTATCAAATCTTTCAATTTTACATTTAACTAATGACGATTTATATCTAATTTTACAATATATATCCAAAGAATTTATTTTTTTAATATCTTCTTCGTATAAATTTGGTTCTAATATCATTAATTCAGTAGAAAACAATTCTTTTTCTGTCCCTACATATATAACATTATTTTTTGGTTCTATCTTTACCACATACATCCGTGTCCGTAACCCTTTGATGCCAAGATTTTTTCTTTGTCCAATTGTATAAAAAAAATATCCTTTATGATACCCTAAAAATTCTCCTGTATGATAATCTATAATTTTACCTTTCCCCACATTATATCCTCTAGAGACAATGAATTTACCATAATTATTGTCCGGAATAAAACATATATCAAAACTTTCCCTTTTTTTAGCAACTTTTAAGTCAGCTTTAACAGCAATTTCTCTAACTTCATTTTTGGTTAACTCTCCTAATGGAAACATAATATATGGTAAAATATTTTTTGGAATACTACATAAAAAATATGACTGATCTTTGATTTCATCTTTTGCTTTACACACAAAATTTTTCCCTTCATACTGAACAATTCTTGCATAATGTCCAGTTGCTATATAATCTATATTAAACAAGTCTTTAAGTCTGTTATACACAAGATCAAATTTAATTTTCTTGTTACACCAAACACACGGGTTTGGAGTAAAGCCAGAAATATATTTTTCACAAAAATTTTTTATAATATATTCTTCAAACTCACGAGAAAAATCTAACACATAATGAGATATTCCCAATTGTGAACAAACTGTCTTTGCATCATAAACATCTCTTGGCGAACAACACAACTGTTTTTGTGTCTCAGTTAAACTATCACATTCCCATAGTTTCAAAGTTACACCAACCACTTCATACCCGAACTTCACCAACAAATATGCTGCAGTTGATGAATCAACTCCACCTGACATTAATATTGCAACTTTTTTCTTTTTCATATTTTAAAATTATATATAATTTTAAACAAGTTATCAAATATTCTTCATAATTATTGAAACAAAATAAAGTTTTTGATATTCATAATTGAAATGAAAGTATTACTTGTGAACCCACCTATATATGATTTTAGTGCTTATGATGTATGGTTAAAACCTTTAGGTTTACTTTATCTATCAAACATATTAAAATCTAACGGTTGCGAAGTTGTACTTCTTGATTGTCTTGACAGAAATTTTTTTACTCAACTATTACCGAAACAAGACGGAACTGGTAAATTCCCTTCAGTTGAGGTTGATAAACCTGACATAATAAAAAACATCCCATTAAAATTTAAACGATATGGTATTCCACAAAAAGAAATTATTAAATTCTTGTCACTTCATAAAGATACTGACTATATAATAATCACATGTTCTATGACATATTGGTATTTAGGTGTTAAAGAGATTGTAGATTTTATTCATGAAATTATACCTAATCCGAAAATTTTGCTTGGTGGAATTTATCCAATCTTATCATTTCAGCATGCATTTCATACTTTTACTAACAAAACAACAAAAATTTTTTCAACATCAGACTTTACTGAACTTTTAGATTTTTTAGGTATCCAATATACAAATCAATACAAAAGTTTTGCCAATTTCCCTTCGCCAGATTTTTCACATTATAAAAAAGTATATTATATTACAATACGTTTTTCTTACGGATGTAGATACAACTGCGCATATTGTGGACAAAAAATAATTCATCCAAAATACGAACAAAAAAATATTGAACAATTTGTTAACGAGATAAAGAATTTATATGAAACAACTAAATGTCAAAATTTTGTTTTTTATGATGATGAACTATTAGATAGTAAAAACATTAAAACAACAATAGATCTTTTTTCTAAATTGTTAGAATTAAATTTACCTATAAAATTTTATACACCCAACGGAATTAACCCAAAATTTATAACAAAAGAAATAGCAAAACTTATGTATGAACTTAATTTTACTGACATAAGATTAAGTTTAGAAACAATTTCTGACAAAGTACACAAACTTGTAGATAAAAAATTATTATTATCAGATTTTGAACAAGCTTTATCTAATCTTTTTTCAGCAGGGTTTAAATCTGACCAAATTTCAGTTTATATTCTTTTAGGATTACCTACAGAAACTATAGAAGATGTATATAAAACTATACACTTCATTGCACAATACAAATTAAGAATACGACTATGTGAACTTGCAGTTGTACCTTATGCTAAGATGTTTTCTAATATACCTATCGATGTAGATCCATTGCTACATAACAATACAATATTTTTATTCAACGGTATACCAGGTATAGTTAAACCTTTGTATAAATTTGAAGAATTACAACAGTTAAAAACATACGTTAACCAAACTAATAAATCTTTAATTAACTGCTATGTTTGATACACATGCACATTTATTTGATAAAAAATTATTACCTAACATTGATATTTTGTTGAAAGAAATTAATAGCTCAAATTTTATAGGTGTAATTTGTATATGTGAAACAGAACAAGAAGTTGATTTGTTTTTAAATTATTATAAAAATTATAAATTTTTATATTGTAGTATAGGTATCCATCCTCATAACGCTAAAGAATTTAATCTACAGAAATTAGAGTGTCTATTTAACAAAGTGAAACCAACTGGCAAATTAGTAGCAATTGGCGAAACAGGATTAGATTTTTATTATAATTTTTCCAACGAAAAACAACAGATTAACTGTTTTTTAACTCATATTGAGTTTGCAAAACAATATTCTTTACCTCTTATTATTCATTCTAGAAATAGTGACCAAAAAATTTTTGATATTTTGAAATCAAACAAAGTTGAAAAAGGTGTGATACATTGTTTCAGTGGCGACTACGATTTTGCAAAAAAAGTATTGAATTTAGGATTATATTTAGGTCTTACAGGAATAATTACATTTAAGAAAAACAATAAATATGATGAATTACTCACCAAACTGCCCGAAGATAGGATAGTCCTTGAGACAGACTCTCCGTATCTATCGCCCGAACCTTTAAGAGGAAAAATCAATACACCGTTAAATCTCAGGTATGTGATAGAAAAAATTTCAAAAATAAAGAATAAGGAACTGAAATATCTAGAACAAATTTTTGACAACAATTCTTTAAATTTGTTCAATATAAAACTATGAAAAAACGATTTTATTTTATTTCAATCTTAATTTTGTTTTGTTTAAACATTTTATTCTACAACAAATTAGTTTTTTCTAACCTTACATACTTTCAACGTGACCTAATGATACAATTTAAACCTTGGAAAATTTTCATAAATAGTTATTTAAAAAACCTGTTTAACCCAAATTCTATATATTTAGATTTTCTTCCTTTATGGAACTTTTATAACCATTGTGGCCATCCTTTCATTGCAAATCCACAATCACAAATATTTTATCCTTTCAGTTTAATATTTTGCATTATAAAAGATTTTGTAGTAGCCTATAAATTTTTTCTTATCTTACATTTTTTTCTCTCAACATTGTTTATGTTTATTTTATTAAAAAAGAAATTAAGTTTTGTTTCCTCTTTATGTGGAAGTATTATTTGGACATTTAATGGATACATGCTTAGTAGGACAGAATTTTTAAGTGTATTTTCAACAATAATCTGGTTACCATTATTGGTTTATCTGTTTTCTTTTATTTCTAAAAAATTTGAATTCAAAAAAATCATATTAATTTCTATAATAATTGCGATACAATTCCTTGCTGGCCATCCTCAAATGTGGTTTTATTCAATTGTATTTTTGCTACTATACGCCATATATCAATCGTATAAATATAAATCTTACTGCCCTATCATAAGTTTTTTAATAAGTTTATTTTTATCTATTCTAATTTCAGCAGTACAGTTTTTTCCTACAACAGAATTTTTATTTCATTCAACTCGTTTTGGCAAAGAAATAAAAAATATCGCTCAGTTTGGAATAAATTACAAAGAAGCAATTTTAGGATCTTTAAATTTTAAAGATTTGGTAAATCTTTTTTATCCGTTTAATTGGCAGTTTAATATTAAAGATTTTTACTCATCAAAAATTTTAACAATACCGAACTATTGGTGGTACACATTTTATATTGGCATATCCGCGGTATGTTTGTCAATTATCGGTTTTTTTAGCATGAAAAACATCATTGAGAAAATTTTTTATTTACTCATTATATTTCTTTTTATTTCTTATTCTTTAGGCGAAAATTTTGTATTATTTAATCTACTTTATAAATTTGTACCATTTATAAGGTTCTTTCGTTATCCTTCAACTTCAATGTTTGTAGTAATATTTATATTATGTTTATTTATAGGTTATGGGACAGAATTTTTTGTTTTGAGAATAAAAAAATATAATCAATATATTACTTTTTTAATTCCTTTAGTTTGTTTTATTGAACTATATCTCTATTCTTCAAAGATTAGTATTTTACTACCCAAATCAATTCTATACGAGTCAACTAAAACAATTAACTTTTTGATAAAAAACACACAAAGTGATAAATATCCTTACCGTTTTGCTTTAACACCTATAACACAAAAATTATCAAGTGTTAAAGGAAAAACATTATATGAAGCAATTGTAAACTATCGCAACAGATTATTTGGCGACATAAATTTAGAATATTCTTTACTTAACTTTCGTGGGCAGGATATAGAACTTAGAAATTATTATAAATTTTTAGATTATGTTTACAGTTGTAATTCGTTAGACGAGTCTCTACCTTACTTCTCTATTTCAAACACAAAATATATAATTTCTGTGATACTACAAAAAACAAAATTAGCAAAGTTAATACAAGATGACGAAATCAAAATTTATGAAAATCCTTTTGTTCTACCACCAGTATTTCTTGTAACAGAAAAAATTGAAAACGCAGATTTAGATGATTCATTAAAATTAATAAAAAAACTAAAATTTAAACTTTTTAATACTGTTATATTACACAATAACAACATTCATAATTTAAAATATAACCATCTCTCAACTACTTTTGAAATAGAAAAATTTACATACCATACTAACAGAATTTATATTGAAACAAACTCTCAACAAGATGGTTTTTTAGTTTTACCACAAAATTTTTATCCTGGTTGGCAATGTTTAATAAACAAGCAAAGAACTAAAATCTATCATTGTAACATATTCATGATGTGTATTTATTTACCTAAGGGAAGAAATAAAATATATTTTTATTATGATCCTGTAAGTTTCAAAATCGGAAGTACAATTTCTTTAGTTTCTCTATTATTTGTTATTATATATCTCTATGAAACATCTACACCACAGTCTCTTCAGTTTCTATATCAAAAAGATGAATCTTGTCAAGATTAACAATAATCTCTACTAATTGTCCAGGACGAACATTTGTATGTGGGTCAGCTTTTACAACAAAATTGTTTTTTCCAGAACTCAAATGTAAATAAGTTTCTGAACCAAGTAGTTCAACAAAATCCACCGTAAGTTTTATAACTGACCCTTCTTGTACTTGTCCAGGATAAGATAATATATCATACATATGTTCTGGTCTTATACCGAAAATCATTTTTTTACCAACATATGGTTCAACTTTTTCATAAAACTTTTTTGGCAGTTTTAAAACAAAATTACTTTCATAGATATAAATTTCATCTCCGTCTTTTTTTATATCAACAGTAACGAAATTCATTGGCGGAGAACCGATAAAACCTGCAACAAATTTGTTTTTTGGTTCATCGTATAATTTGATTGGAGCATCTACTTGTTGAATCACTCCATCCTTCATTACACATATTTTATCTCCTAAAGTCAGAGCCTCAACTTGGTCATGAGTAACATATATTATAGTTGTTTGTAATCTTTCATGAAGTCTTTTAAGTTCAGCACGCATCTGTACCCTAAGTTTTGCATCAAGGTTTGACAATGGTTCGTCAAACAAAAACACTTTTGGTTTTCTTACAATAGCACGACCTACTGCAACACGTTGTCTTTGTCCACCTGAAAGTTCTTTTGGATACCTATCAAGAAGATGAGATATACCTAAAATCTCAGCTGCTTCACGGACACGTCTGTCAATTTCATCTTTTGAATATTTTCGTAATTTTAATCCAAAGGCCATATTGTCGTAAACTTTCATATGAGGATATAATGCATAGTTTTGGAATACCATAGCTATATCTCTATCCTTTGGTGGTACATTGTTGACAACTTTGCCATCAATATAAATTTTCCCTTCTGTTATCTCTTCAAGACCAGCAATCATACGCAACGTTGTAGTTTTCCCACAACCAGAAGGTCCTACAAGAACACAAAACTCTTTATCTTTAATCTCAAGATTAAGATTTCTTACTGCAACAACATTACCATATTTTTTTGTTACATTTTCTAAAATTACTTCTGCCATAAAAACATTTAACCTCCTATTTGCTAACCCGGGGACGACGAGATTTGAACTCGCGATCTCTGGCTTGACAGGCCAGCGTGTTAGACCAGGCTACACCACGTCCCCGGAAAAAATTAGAAAGTTTCAAAAGTTTCAATAGTGTCAAAAGTAGCAAAAGTATAAAAATTTGGGCGGTAGAGGATTTGAACCTCTGACCTTCCGGGTGTAAACCGGGCGCTCTCCCGCTGAGCTAACCGCCCAGAAATTAAAAACTTTCAAAAGTTTCAATAGTATCAAAAATAGCAAAACTACTGGGGTGGTTGACGGGACTCGAACCCGCAACAACCTGGGCCACAGCCAGGTGCTCTATCCAGTTGAGCTACAACCACCAACTAAATAAAAAGTGTCAAAAGTAACAAAAGTTTAAAATTTATCTCGGACAGAACATACCACGCGCCTGGCGGGAGTCGAACCCACAACCCACGGCTTAGAAGGCCGTTGCTCTATCCTGTTGAGCTACAGGCGCATTAAAAACAATGAGCCCGGAGAGATTCGAACTCTCGACACCCCCGACTTAAAGTCGGGATGCTCTACTTATAATTTTCTTTATAATTTTTCTACTCTTTAAACTTTTCAAATACCTTTCTCTTCTTACCGCATCTTTCTTAGTAGAATATTCTTCAAAATATTCTAATTCCCACGGTAAATATTTCTTGGTATAAACACATCTACCACTGTTATGTCTTTTTACTCGCTCTTCAAGATTTCTACAACTTCCTATATAAAACTTTCCATTAATTTTACTACGTAAAATATATACATAAAACATAATACAAATAAAAACAATGAGCCCGGAGAGATTCGAACTCTCGACACCCGGCTTAAAAGGCCGGTGCTCTACCAGCTGAGCTACGGGCCCAAATTAAAATTACAAAAAATCATTAAAAACGAAACTCTCAACACTCCCGACTTAAAGTCGGGATGCTCTACCAGCTGAGCTACGGGCCCAAATTAAAATTACAAAAAATCATTAAAAACGAAACTCTCAACACTCCCGACTTAAAGTCGGG
>Ga0272449_1002524_pt1 | contig 16954 bp, 10 predicted proteins | sample YNPCB0241_FD_198679 | JGI IMG/M metagenome (GOLD analysis project Ga0272449, IMG submission 198679) | Hot spring sediment microbial communities from Yellowstone National Park, WY, United States - YNP-CB-024-1 | ecosystem: Environmental > Aquatic > Thermal springs > Hot (42-90C) > Sediment...
GGTATGCGCCCAACCCTTGATGTCCATTCCGTACGCGATCTGCTGTACGCAGTTGAATGCTACAGAAGCTTGAACGATACTTGCATAGTGATCGAACGGCCGATCATTTGGACGATCGCAGGCACTGATCCGAGCGGCGGTGCCGGGATCCAGGCCGATATCAAAGTGATCCATGCACTGGGCGGATACGCGGCCAGTGTGATCACGGCGATCGTGGCGCAAAATACGCTGGGCGTGTGGGCATGGGTCCCGGTCTCGCGGGAGATGGTGCGCGCTCAGCTGGATGCACTGAAGGAAGACCTGCCCCCTCGCGCCATCAAGATCGGCATGCTGGGAACAGTGGACGCGGTCGAGGAAACGGTCAGAGCGTTGGAGGACCTCGATGTGGCGGTGGTGTGCGACCCAGTGCTGGCCGCCTCGGACGGAACGGCGTTGTTGGACGAGCCGGGCCGACGGGTGCTGCGCGAGCGATTGGTCCCGCGAGTTCGCGTGCTGACACCCAACTGGCCCGAGTTGGCGATTCTCGCGGGGCGGCCGATCCGGTCGGAGCGCGATGCGATCGAAGCGGGGCGAGGGCTTGTCAACGCCGGTGTGGTGGCGGTAGTGGTCAAGGGCGGGCACGGCGAGAACCTGCAAGATTCACGGGACTGGCTGATCATGACCGAGGGCATGTGGTGCCTGAGCAGCCCTCGCCAAGTCGTGGATCACACGCACGGGACTGGGTGCACGTTCTCCTCGAGCTTGGCGACGTTCCTCGCCCACGGCTGCACCCTGCTCAATGCGACGATCTTGGCCAAGGCCTACGTCAACCAAGGACTGCGACTCGGGGGAGGAATCGGCCGAGGCCGCGGGCCCTTGGCCCATTTGGGATGGCCGCAAGATGAGTCGGATATGCCTACGGTGACGCCGATTCGGGATGCTCCAGGGATCGGCGGCGAAGCACTTGCCCAAACTTGGAGTCAGCCGATGCCATGAATACCCCATCCAAATTCGTGCGCCAGCCGCTGCGATGCCGCCCGGTCTACCAGCAGTACATTTGGGGCGGCGAGCGGATCATCCTCAAATACGGCCGACAAGAGCCGCCGGGCATCTATGCCGAATCGTGGGAGGTTTCGGTGCGGCCGGAGGGTCAAAGTACGATCGCCGAAGGTTCGTGGGCGGGGCGCACGTTGGCGGAGCTCGTGGAAACGTATCCGCGCGAGATGCTCGGGCGACATACCGGGCGGCCTTTTCCGTTGTTGGTCAAATTGATCGACGCGCGGGAGCGACTCAGCGTTCAGGTGCATCCCGACGAAGCGGCGGCGGCCAAATACGGAGGTGAGCCGAAAACGGAGGCGTGGTACATCCTCGATGCGGTACCCGGGGCCAGCCTCATGGTTGGGTTTCGCCCCGGCGTGAATCGTGACGCGGTGGAAGAAGCGTTGCGAACCGGCGATCTCACCGGAGTTTTGAACGCGATCTCGGTTCGGGCGGGGGATGTGGTGTTCATTCCTGGTGGCCGAGTCCATGCACTGGAATCGGGATTACTGATCCTAGAAGTGCAGCAAAATTCTAACACGACCTACCGTCTTTACGATTGGGGCCGCGTCGGCTTCGATGGCCGTCCCCGGGAGACGCACGTGGCACAGGCGTTGCGGGTGGTGCGATGGAATGACCATGGCCCGTTCCGGATGGACCCGGTTCCGCTGCCACCATCGCCCGGTGCCACCGGCGAAGTGCTCGTGGCTTGCCCCGCATTCCACATGGAGCGATGGCTGCCGAGCGGTCCATGGGACGAGCGCGACGATTCCGAGCGTTTCCGCGTGGTGTTCGTCGCCTCGGGACGCTTCCGCGTCGAAGGACCCGAGGGTGGGTTGGAGGTTCGTCCGGGCACGACCCTGTTCTTGCCGGCCGTGGTGAGTGCGACGCGTTGGGTTCCGCTCGAAGCTCGGGGTGAACTCATCCGCATATTCGTCCCATGAGCGAGCGTCGAGCGCTGCCACCCGCGCGCCTTCGCCGCTACCTCAACCAAATTCTTCGCCGCTACCATTGCGCCGCTCAAACGGCGCAGGATCCTGTGGGATTCGTCCGGCGATACACGGACTTGGCCGATCGTGAAATTGCGGCGCTGGTCGCCGCCTCGCTTGCGTTCGGAAGTTTGCGGGGGATTCTTCGTTCGGTCGAACGGGTGCTATCGAGGCTCGGACCGCATCCTGCAAAGGCAGTCGTCCCACGCCCGGAGCGCACCGCGTGGTTGCACGAGCGACTGGAAGGATTTCGACATCGTTGGGTAGACTCGGTGTCGTTGATCGCCCTGCTCGAAGCGGCCGGAGATTTGCAAGCGAGGGATGGCAGCTTGGAGCGCACGTTTCGTCACGCTTGGGAGGGCGCCGACCGTGCCTGGCAAGCTCTGGACAGCTTTGTCCACCAGTTCTACGCCTTCGCAGGAACCACGCCGCTGCAACGCCTTTGGCCCGATCCATGCCGAGGGTCCGCATGTAAGCGGGTGTGGTTGTTCTTACGATGGATGACTCGGCGGGACGAGGTGGACCCCGGCGGCTGGGATGTGATCCGCCCATCCGACCTCCGAATCCCGCTGGATGTCCACACGTTCCGAGCCGCGCGCCGACTTGGTTGGACACGGCGGAAAAGACCCGATCGCGTGGCCGCAGAGGAAGTCACGCATGCATTGCGCTGCCTGTGTCCGCGCGATCCCGTCCTGTATGATTTCGCGCTGGCTCACGCGGGCGCCGCCCAGGCGCGGCCGCGTCGGCGGTCCGATCCACATACCCATCACCCCACTCGCTAGGGCTTCCGGATGAAACCTACCCAACCTGGGTCAGCGCGAGGAAGCGGACCGCCCGCACGGCATCGTGCATGGGCGATTGGACCCAGCTCTCCAAACCGGCGGCACTGTGGCCCGCCGCCTACGTGCAATCTTCAAGCTCCGACTTCAACTGTTCGAACTCTTCGTCGGTGATGATGCCTTCGGCTCTAAGCCAGGACAGTTTTCGGAGTTCCAGTGTGGGGTCGTTGTCCCGATCGATGCGAGCGTACTTCGAGCGCAGGTACTCCGCTTTCCAGGCCTGCAGAGTCTTCAGAATCTGGTCGTGGTACGTGTCCTGAATCACGTAGAGGCGGCTGCTACCACAGTCCACGACGGTGTAGCGGACACGCCGGATCCGATACAGGAGATTGAAGAATGCTGCGACCAGCACCCACCATGGCAGCGTGGGTTGCTTCGCGATGCCTGCCACGCCGAGTTGGACCACGCCGAGGATGAAAAAATTGTACGCGAGAAACTGGAACACCGCCGGCCGTTCCTCGAACTCCCACGTATTGGTTCCCAACTCTTCGTACGCCACCGTGAAGGCCTCGTAGTGTCTGGCATCCTTCAGGGAATATTTGACCCCGTCAGGTAGGAATTCGAAGGTGATGTGCGTGCCGCACTTTTTCTGTTCGAACTTCATGCACGACCTCGCGACCTGTCGTCCGGTGCCATTCTATCGCACTCCAACCCCGTGACAACGCCCGCGGCTCGGTCACAGCGACACGACCGGCCCAACGGTACGGCCTCGCAGTCCACTGAGCCTCCCGACCCGCCCGGCGTGAAAAAAGGCCAGCAGAGCTCACGCGGCATTCTCATGCTTCCTTTACCGAAATCTAACGTTCGAATGGCATGGTGATCTTGGTGGCAACAATGACCATTGAACGTTCCGCATGGTTGTTCGTGGACGATGGATACCCCGAGGGCGAGGAGTACGAGAACAACTACATCCCTTACGATCCCGATCGCATAGAAGCCCGGCGACGCGCAGTCGAGGAAGCGCGGCGGTGGCTCAGCTCCCGGCCCAAGCGGCAGGAACTCCCTTCGCAGTCCGCCTCTACTTCGACTTCTTCGACCCCCGCGCCGGGCGGTACGGGTCGAAGTTGTGCTTGCGGACGATCTGGGCCGCGCGGGCCGCTTTTAACGCGAGCCGGTAAAGTTTTTCCTGGCTTCGCACCTTGGGGTCGCCGGCGGCCGGTTTCGGCCGAATGTACATGCCATCGGGCCGCAACTCCCGCGCCTTGACGTTGTCGGACAACGAGATTTCCAAAATTCGTTCGAGCTGATGCCGGACCTCGGGCTCGACCACCTCCACCATCAGTTCGACGCGTTTGTCGAGATTGCGCGGCATCCAGTCGGCACTGGAAAGGAAGATCGCCGGCTCGCCTCCCCGCTCGAAGTAGAAGATGCGTGCGTGTTCGAGGAACCGATCCACCACGCTGGTGACACGGATGGTGGGGCTGAGCCCAGGCACGCCGGGGCGGAGACAGCAAATGCCGCGCACGGAGAGATCAATCGGCACGCCGGCTTGCGACGCGCGGTAGAGGGCTTCGATGAGCTCAGGGTCGGCCAGGGAGTTCATTTTGGCCATGATGCGCGCAGGCCGGCCGGCCTCACGATGGATTCGTTCTCCCTCGATCAACTCCAACAGCCGCCGTCGAATGCCCAGCGGGGCCATCTCGATGCGGTGAAACCGTGGCGGCTGCGACAGCCCCGTGATGACGTTGAAAAACGCGGCGGCATCCGCACCGTAGTCGTCGGCGGCGGTCAGGAGGTTGAGGTCGCAGTACTGGCGGGCGGTCCGTTCGTTGTAGTTGCCCGTGCCGAAATGCACATAGCGTCGGATTCGTCCGGCTTCGTGCCGAACCACCAGGCACACCTTGGCGTGGACCTTGAACCCGCGCACGCCATGGATCACTTCCACCCCCGCTCGCTCCAGGGCGCGGGCCCATTCGATGTTTTGTTCTTCGTCGAACCTTGCTCGAAGCTCGACCACAGCGGTCACGTGTTTGCCGGCCTCCGCCGCACGTTCGAGCGCTGCGATGATGGGGCTGTCGCGGCTGGTTCGGTACAAGGTTTGCTTGATCGCCAGCACATCCGGGTCCTCTGCGGCTTCCTCGATGAACCGAACGACCGGCTCGTAGCTCTCGTACGGCACGTGGATGAGCCAGTCTTTCTCGGCCATCTGTTCGAACATGGACCGGTTCGGGCGGATGCCGGGTGGCGGCACGGGCGGCCACGGCGGGTAGCGATGCAACTCAAACCCAGGTAGATCGGCCAACCGCCGAAGGTCCGCCAGCGCCAGCGGGCCGGGAATCCGAAACACATGCTCGGGGTCCACGTCGATCCATTGCCGCAACCAATCGGATACGACCGGGGGAGCCTCGGTCTCCAATTCCAAACGGACGCAATGACTGGCCCGCCGAGCTGCGAGCACATCTTCCATGCCGCTGAGCAGGTCGTGCACCATGTCCTCGGCGAGGGTCAAATCCGCGTTGCGCGTGACGCGGAACAACGCCGTGTCGACGATTTCCACGCCGGGAAACAGTTCCGATAGCATGCCGCGGACGATGTCCTCGACCATGACAAAGTTGTGCCCGGTGGTATCGGGCAAGAAGTAGAACCGGGGCACCGACCGAGGAATGGCGACCCAGGCCCAGCCCTCGCCTGGAGGCCAGGGACCATCCGCGGAACGCCGCAACCGGACGGCAAGGTGCAGCGTCAGCCCCGCCACGGTCGGAGGGGTGCGATCTAGGTTCACTGCGCAGGGGGTCAGCAGGGCCTCAAGCTCGTTGGCCCAAATTCTCTGCACGTGCTGTAGTTGGTCGGAGGTCAAGTCCGACCATCGCAGTCGGCGCAGGCCCGCTCGGGCTAACGCGGGGATAAGTTCCTCGTTCCACAGCTGGTATTGCCGCGCGACCATGGACTGGACGCGACTCGCAATCTCGTGCAATTGCTGGCGCGGCGATAGTCCGGAGATGTCAGGTCGAGATCGTGCTTGCTGTGCCAAGACGCTCAACCCGCCGACACGGACCATGTAAAATTCGTCCAGGTTGGACGCGGTAATGCCCAAGAAGCGGAGGCGCTCCATGAGTGGAACCGTGCGGTCCGAGGCTTCTTCCAGCACACGCTCGTTGAAGGCCAGCCATGAGAGTTCGCGATTGAAAAACCGTGGATGGGGGTGGGGAGGGCTAGATTTCATGGGTGGAACCGTTGGCATGCACGGGCCGAGCGCGGAGATCCAAGCGGAGGCCGAACAAATCCTCGAAGAACGATCCCTTCTCGCGCAATGCCATCATTTCCAGAGTCAGATCCTCCACGTTGGGCGCCAGCAAGACGAGGCGGTCCTCCTCCAGCTGGGGCTCGATATCCGCGACGCGTCCTCGGCGGCTGCGGTCCAGCGCGTCGGCCACACGTAGAATCGCAGCAAGTTTCTGCACGACTACGCGTTGCGCGTGGGACAGCGTGCTGTAGAAGGGATGCTCCGGCTTGGGCGGCGAGCGCCGGTGGTAGCGGGCGACGAGCGCGATCGTCAGAAGGTCGTCCCGGCGCACTCCAAACAGACCGCTGTTCAGGATTAGATACATCGAATGTTTGTGGTGGCTCCGATTGCTTACGTAGAGCCCGATCTCGTGCAAGCGACAGGCGATCTCGAGCAAGAATTCGTGCCGGGGGCCGAGGCGATGTACCGGCGCCAACGTACGAAACAGCCGCACGGCAAGTTGCGCGACGTGTTCGGCGTGCGCGGCATCAGCCTGGTAATGGTCGGCCAACTGACGCGCTGCATCGCGAATGTGCTCGCGGAGCTCTTCGGCGAGGTCCTCGCGGATCGCCATCTCGATTTCCAACGCGGTGCGGAGGTGGACCTTCGGCACGACGATACGGCGCACGTGAAACGCGCGCGCCAAGCGCGCGTACGCTAGCAGGGCCGGCCCGAAGGTCTCGGCCTCGGCAAACGAAACCTCGTAGTTGGCCACCAGCTCATCGGGAGTCCAAGTGAGCACGCGCTCGGCGAACCGGGTCACGGCCGAGGGCTTCAAGATGGCGGCGGGAACGTCCTCCCAGCGCTCGGTCAGGCGTTCGGCCACCAGACGCATGTCGCCCGAGATGGCGATCAGGGTCCCCAGCCGGCATACCTGGAGGGACTGCGTGATCCGCAAGATCATTCGGTGGAGGACGTTATCCAGCGCCATCCGTTGCTGGCGAATCGGCAATCGGCTTGCCTCGAGCATTTGGCGGAGTCGCACCGAACCCAATGGATAGGTCTCGTAGAACACAACCCGGCCACCTTGGAGGAGCAGGAGCTCAGTGTTGCCGCCGCCGACTTCGACCACCAGCGCGGACGATTTCCGGCCGTACACGTGAGGGGGCAAGCCTCGCACGGCCAGGTAGGTCAGCCGAACCAGGTCCGCATCCTCCGCACACTCGACGTTGAGTCCCGTTGCCACATGCACACGATCGAGAAACGCTTCGCGGTTGGCCGCCTCTTTGACCGCACTGGTCGCGATGGCGCGTACGCCTTCCGGAACCGGGATCTGGTACTGGCGGATCAGGTCGAGATACGACCGGAGAATCCGCACGCTCTCCTCGATCGTGTCGCGTCGGAGGGCGCCGGTCGTGAAGGTGTCTTTCCCCAACCGCACGGGCTGGGAAAGGGATTCCAGGGTCCGCGGCGGCCGATCCGGACTAATCTCGGCGATTTCCATCCGGATCGCCGTGGCACCGATGTCCACCACGGCCACTCGGCGTGTGGCAGAACCCGAGGACTCCACTTCGCGCGGTGGGCTAGCCTGCCTCATGGCCAACTTCACCCGATTGGACTGCGCGGGCGGCCAACGCGGCGGCTCCGATGATGGTCGCGCGGTCGCCAAGTTTTGCGGCCACCACTTTGAACGTGTCGCGGAACGACGGCATCACCTTATCGCGGGCTTCCTCTTCGACTTCTTCCAAAAAGAGCTTCGGCATCGCCTCGACCAAGCCGCCTCCCAACACGACGACGTCCGGCGCTAACAGGTTGATTGCATTGGCGGCCGCGAGCCCGATGTGCCGAGCCGCGCGCCGAACGATCCGTTCGACTGCACAGTCCCCATCGCGGATTGCGTCGGCAAGAGCCTTGCTTCGGATTTTGGAAATATCCGTGCCCGCGCGCTCCAACAGTGCAGGTGCGTCGCCACGGTAGGCGGCGGCTGCGGCCTGAGCGGCGATCGCCAACCGACCCGCCACGGCCTCCAGGCAGCCACGTCGCCCACACCCGCACAACGGACCTCCCGGCCACACTTTCACATGGCCGATCTCCATGCACGATTGCCGGGCGCCGCGGATCAATCGGCCCTCGTAGATGCACGCGCCTCCGATGCCAGTCCCTGGAAAGATTCCCAGCACCGTTCGCGCGCCCTGCGCCGCACCGGCGACATATTCCCCGAAGGTGCCAGCATCCACGTCGTTGCTGACCACCACAGGGCGGCCGAAGACGCCCTCCAGAAACTTCTTCAGCGGAACTTTGCGCCAGCCGAGGTTGGGTGCATGGACGATCAGGCCTTTCTGCAAGTCCAGCGGTCCGGGGCACCCGACCCCGATGGCCGCCAACCTGCCTCGTCGGACGCCGCTTTGTTTGAGCGTGTTCTCGATCAGTTCCGCCATGCGCTTGAGCCCCTTCTGCTGTCCCTCCGCCGGCGGTACGGAGGTGCGATCCTCCGCCAAGACTCGGAACTTTGAGTCCAGGACGGCGCACATCAATTTGGTGCCACCTAGGTCCACCCCGACCCAGACGGCGCCGGTGCTGGTTGGCCGACGCATAATTGCCATGGCTGCGCTCCTCATGGATGCTCACTATACCACGAAGCCGATGGGGCTGCGCGCGTGCCACTTCGTGGAAGCCGTCCACGAGCGCGCGCTCAGAGTTGGCCCGCCGATGGGACCTGTGTGAGGATCACGTAGGTGGGCAATCCAGGTACGCCGAATGCGCGCCGCACACTGGCCGCGGGTTCCGCGTCGGGTTGCTCCAGTTGGCACCGCACGACCACCATCGTTTGTAGGTGTTGGCGGACGGATGGCCGGCGCAACGTGGTTGCATCCATCGCATGGCAGTTCTTGCACCATGTGGCCCAGAAATCCACCAGGATCGGACGGCCCGACGTGCGGGCATCTTCGAACACTGCGGCCCAGTCGCGAGCGGTGAACCCAGTTCGCAAATCGTGGTGGACCACCTGTCCGTTCTCCGCCCCAAACCCTCCCGCCGTGGGCCCACGCCAAAGCCGCCAGGCGACGGACCCATACCAGATCGCGAGCACGGCGATCACCACACCGAACCCATAGCGCACCGCGGTCATCCAAGGCCCAGGGCGGGGCAAACGAGCCAGCCCTGCCGCCGCCAGTGGCCATGGAAGCGCCATGCCCAGACCTAGCAAGAACGGCAGCAGCACGGCCAGCGTCACTCCGGCTTGGTAGAGTGAGGTGGCCAATAAGAGAACGCTCACCAGCACCGGTGCCACACAGGCTCCGGCCAGGACGGCCGACACCGCCCCGAGGGCCAGCACGCCAAGGTAGCGTGCCTGAAGCATGCGGCGGGTGTCCACGCGGGACTGAAACCTCGAGAAATCCAACTCGATCACTTCGAACATGGCCAGCGACAGCACCGCAAAGAGCACCGCGATGAATGCGTTGAACCACGGCGACGCGTTGATCGACCCAAAGGCGGCTCCGAAACGGACCACGACCACGCCCAAGAGGCCGTACGCCACGGCCATCCCCCAACCATAGATGGCCCCGACCACCGCACCTTCTCGACGCGAGCGCCCTTTCGCCACCGTGGCCAAAATGCCGAGGTTGATTGGAATCAACGGCAGCACACACGGGGTAAAATTGAGCAGGACGCCCCCCAGCAGGATCAGTGCGATGGCAGCCCACCAGCCATGGCGCAGCAATCCCGCGGATGCATCCCGCCCTTCCAGAAATTCAAGAAACGCGCGCTCGCCCATGTACCCGGCCGCGCGTCGCGCTACCCGGAAGTCTGGAGGGATCCACTCGTTTTCTGCGCTCGCTCCGGCTGTTCCTGCGCCGGGCGTTGGTTTGGCGGCCTGGATGCCGAGGCCGGAATCGACTCGAAACCGCCACTCGCGACGCTCGGGGAAGAAGCATTGGGACTCATCGCAAGCTTGCCATTCGACGGCCAGCCCCACGCCGGAAGGCCCTCGCGATACGACGACAAATCGGCCAGTGAACGACGCGCCAAAAAATGGATGCACTTCTTGGGTGGTCGGATCCGGCCTCCGTGTCGGCTCGGGCATCCACTCTGGGGCTAGCTGGGTGCCGTCAAGCCCCTCCACTTTGAACATGTCCGCGTAGAGGTAGTACTTCGGGGGGATGGAGACTCGAATCTCCACTCGCAGCGGGGTGCCCGTGACCAACGCGGCATCCACGCGTACGTCCTCACGCCCCTGCGCGATTCCCTGGGAGACCGCGAGCGCCTCGACCGCGATCCCCGCGAACAGGTGCGTACGGCCGATGAACCGGGTCGTCGAGCGAAACCATTTCTTCATGACACCAAGATATGGGTATACTGAACCCATGGCTAGTTCAGCCCCAGCGCAGCTCGAAGAAGCAGCCCGACGCATTTGCGACCGACTCCGCGACGCGGGATTTCGTGTCCTCTGGGCCGGCGGCTGCGTCCGGGACCGCCTGTTGAACCGGCCCGCGAAGGACATCGACATCGTGACCAATGCGGCCCCGGAGGATATCGAACGCCTTTTCGATCCTGTGCGGCACGTGGGGCGCTCGTTTGGGGTCATGTTGGTCAAGGAAGGCGAGTGGTGGTTTCAAGTGGCTCAATTTCGGCGCGATCGCGCGTATAAAGATGGTCGCCGCCCGAGCGGGGTAGAACCTGCCGATGAAATCACGGACGCACAGCGACGGGACTTTACGATCAATGGAATGTTCTACGATCCATTCGAGGACCGCGTGTTGGACTACGTGGGCGGCCTGGATGATCTGCAGCGGCGTCGGATCCGCACCATTGGATCGCCCGACGATCGCTTTGCGGAAGACCACCTGCGAATGTTACGTGCGGTTCGCTTCGCGGCGACATTGGAGTTCGAGATCGAACCGGCCACCGCCGATGCCATTCGACGACTTGCACCCAACATCCGCCGTATTGCGGCCGAACGAATTCAAGAAGAGTTGAACCGGATTTTGACCGAGTCGGCCCGGCCGGGACAGGCAGTGCGTTTGCTTCGAGACGTGGGGTTGCTTGCAGAAATTCTGCCTGAAGTGAATGCGATGGTGGGGGTGAAGCAATCTCCAGACTTCCACCCCGAGGGCGATGTGTTTCAACACACGGTCGCGATGTTGGATCGGCTTCGGCACCCTTCGCTCGACCTCGCCTTGGCCGTGCTGCTGCACGACGTAGGTAAACCGGTCGTCGCTCGCCAAACCGTTGGGGAAGGGCACGTTCGTGGACATGAGGTCGTCGGCGCCGGCGTGGCGGAAGCGGTGCTCCAACGGTTGCGCTATCCCAATCGCCTTCGCGACGCCGTGGTGGAGTGCGTGCGCAATCATATGCGATACCACGACATTCCTTCCATGCGCGTGGGGCGTCTGAGGTACTGGATGCGACAACCCGGCTTCGATCTGGGGCTCGAAGTGCACCGTCTGGATATGGAAGTTCGCGGCCAGCCGTGCCACGCGTGCCAGAAGGTCGAGGAGCTGCGGCGTCAACCAGTAGTGGCGCGCCGTCGAATCAATGGCCACGACGTGATCTCGCTGGGCGTGCCACCGGGCCCCCAGGTGGCGCGGTGGCTTAGCGTGGCGACCGAATATCAACTCGAACATCCTCAAGCCCGGCGACCGGAGGTCCTTGCTTGGCTGAAACAGCAGATCCAAGCCAGTCAATTGTCCTCGAGTCCGGAGTCACGACCATGAACAGACCTTCCCTCGTGATTGGGACCCACCTCGCCATGACCATGACGGTCTTGGCCCGAAGTTCCAATGATGACTTGACGGTGCGGGCGGAGGAGGCCCTTCGAAAGGGTGTGTGGTACCTGCGGCGGATCGCCATCGAGGGCGGATACCCTTGGGCGTATTCTCCGGATCTCCGCGAGCGATGGGGGGAAATCCGGATGAGCCCGACCCAAGCTTGGGTGCAGCCGCCGGCGACCCCAACGGCGGGCGAGGCATTCCTGGCAGCCTACGCGGTGACGGGAGACCCGGAAGCATGGCGAGGCGCACTCGCCGCCGCCGAAGCTCTACGGCGCGGACAGCTCGAATCGGGAGGCTGGGATTTCAAAATTGAGTTCGACCCAGTCGCACGGCGGCGGTACCGCTACCGTGTGGACGCTAATGCGAACAACGACGTCCCTTCCCGGCGATTCAACGTCACTACGTTGGACGATGACTGCACTCCCAGCGCCATCCGGTTCTTGGTTCGGTTGTGTGCGCTGGCTCGTCTGAAGCGGCAGGCTCTACCCGAGGTGGAGGACACGCTCGATTATGCCTTGCGTCGACTGGCGGCCGCACAATACCCCAATGGCGCTTGGCCGCAGCGGTTCGAAGGACCGCCATCCCACCCAAGTCGCCACCCACTGAAACGGGCACAATTTCCCAAAGAAATGCCGACCACGTGCCCGAAGGAAAAATACTACGGCGATTACACGCTCAACGACATGCTTCCGCGCGATGTGACCCGTGCGCTGCAAATGGCGTGGCGGCTTTTAGGCCGCGAGGATTGTCGGCAGGCGGCGATTCGGACCGGAGAATTTTTGATTCACGCGCAGTTGCCGCCTCCTCAACCGGCCTGGGCGCAGCAGTACGACTGGAACATGGTTCCCACCTGGGCGCGCGCGTTCGAACCCCCCGCGATTGCATCCGCTGAAAGCGTCGGCGCCATGCAGACCTTACTCTTGCTGTATCGAGAAACCGGCGACCGCCGGTTTCTCGAGCCGATTCCTCCAGCATTGAAGTGGTTGGACCAAGTTCGACTTCCGTCCGGCCGTTGGGCGCGCCTGTACGAGCTCCAGACCAACCGCCCCATCTATGGGGATCGGGACGGTAAAATCCATTACTCGTTAGAGGAACTGAGCGAAGAACGCCGCCGGGGCTATAGTTGGGAAGGCGAATATGGATTGGAGAACGTACGAAAAGAGTTTGAACGCTGGCGAAGCGCTCGGTGGCAACCGCCCTCGCCGCCTGAAATTGTTGCAGTGCCTCGTCCACCCTCCGAGAGTGAACTTCGTCGAATTATCGAATCCCAAGAAAGCGAAGGCCGATGGTTAACCCGTGGTAAAATCGAGATGGGACCGACCAGCGAGTATCTCCGTAAGCTGGCAGCGTTCCTGGGCACCCGTCGCGGTTATCATTTGGGCGCTGCGGTCCGAGCCCCGCAGGCTCCAGAGTCGTCCGACTGAAGTCCAGGCGCACCGAAACAACCGTCAGATCGATGAAAGGGCGGTGACAGATGGGCATGTTCTTCGGAACATTGAAGAAGCACTCGGGCCGGGCTATGGGATTCCTTGTGGCGTCCGTTGCGGGCCCGTTGGCGGGGGCACAAGATACAGGCCACTCGCAGTGGGATATCATGGTCGGTCCGGTTGCGCGCTGGGGCGTGGCGCGGTATGAGATCGGAGGTCAGTATCGCGACACGAGGGTCGCGGAACGGCTACCCTTTCCGATCAGCCGTCTCGACTGGCCCGCCCAAACGATCGGTGTTGAGGGGCGCGCAAGGTGGCGCAGTGTCAATGGACGCTGGGACTTCGAGGTGTCGGTCGCCGCGGCTCCCACCGCACGCAACGGCAAAATGGAAGACTCCGACTGGGACTACACATCGGCGGGGCGAGTCCTTTCGGTCTACTCCGAGAGCGACACTTCTGCCGATTATCGGGCCGTAGAGGCCCGGGCGCGTTGGTGGCCCGTTCGGTGGAAAAAAGGAGAGGAACAGTTCGGCCTGGCGTTGGGTCTTGGTTGGCGACGCGAGACCTGGGACTGGAAAGCTCGTGAGGGAGTCCAGTGGTACCCATCAGAGCCGAGGATACCCCCCGACACGTGGTCGGGCACAGTCGTGACCTACGGTGCTGACATGGACTTCCCCTACAGCGAATTAACGGCAGAAATGGGGCGAGGCCCCTGGTCGGTATGGAGCCAATTGGCCATTTCCCCCGTCGCGCGCGTTCAAGACCGGGACGACCATGTGCTGCGTGGCATCCTGGCGAAGGCCGACACCGATGGAGTCACGGCACGATTGAAGTTGGGTGTACGGTATACAATCACGCCCCGCTGGGCCGCCGAAGCAGGGGTTGGTTGGACATCTTGGACAACCGAGGGGACGTCTCACAACCAGATTTACTCGGGCGACGAAGGCCCGCCCGGACAGGAGTGGTGGATCGAAGAGCGGATTCAAGCTCGCTTTTTGGACGTATGGATCGCCCTGGTGGCGTGTTTTTGAATCCGCGCGAAGCGGACCCTCGGAACTCCGCCAGCCGCCGGATCCCGACTCGCGGGCAGTCTTCTCAGGTTACAATCATTGTCTCTCGGAGACCAGCGTCCTTCCTCGCCCCGGACGATCAATGAACGACGCCCAGACCGTCGTGCAAAGGCCGAACCAACATTTGGCGCCCCCAACTGCGAAGCACTTTCACCGAGAGGTAGTGTGCGATCCAAAATGCAAGGTTCCAGGATCTTCCCGTACAATCTGCCTATCTGCCTACTCGTATTGGTTCAGTATCCGATGGGTTCCTTCGTATCTTCGTCTCAACCGTTCGCAGGGACCTCGGCACCTCGCTGACCGACCTCACAGCTGGAGCATTGAAGCAAATTGACCGACATAATCGGGGCCATTTCTTCACTATCCACGCGCTGACGCCCCGAACCGCCGATCGTCCAGAGAGCTGCTGAGACATTTTCGAAATTCATCCCCCATGATACTGGGAAGAACATCCTACGGTCCGGCGTTTCTCGGACCTTGCCGCATCGATAATACCCTCATAGTGGAAAAATGCCCGTCGAACATAGGCGCACATCGCTTGGTGTCGGTGGGAAACCACCGTGCAGCGAGACGCATTTCAGTTTAATACAAATCCGAGGCCGTGGAATCGCGCTGCCTTGCGGCAAAGACTTAGGGAACGCCTCCACCGGAACCTCAGAGTCTCAGCCCGAAACTCGATCGACACCCTGCGCCTTTGAAGAGCGCCGCGGTACAGCACTCGAAGACGGCCACTCGACAGGTACAATGAGCCCAAGGGGCGCGTACAAGGTAACGCCGGTCGGCTGAGCATGGCCGACGAGTTGTTGGAAATAAAAAGTGAACGACGAGAGAAAGACCGCCCCATTCAGGGATGAAAACGAAAGCCACTAGCAGGAGGACTCAAATGCAGTCGACACGAGCCAGGTGGATCGCCGTGCGTGGCGTGTTTGGTTGTTCTCTAATATTCGCGATGTTGCCGTGGAAAGCACCTGAGGCTGCGATCGCCACGGCCTCCACGCGGATAGTGTTCCCGAATGACCCCCGCGCTGTCTTGGACGTGAAAAGAGACCTGGGGGCCAAAGGAGACGGGAAGACCGACGACACGGAAGCCCTCCAGCGTGCCATTGAACTAGCGACCACGGCGCAGGACCATACCCGTTGCATTTATCTTCCCGCAGGGATCTATCGGATCACACGTTCGTTGGTGTTCCGTCCCCATGCCCAAGAAGCTCGCGTGGGTTCCATGGTGGGACCGTGGATATGGGGAGAGGAGCGAGATCGTACGATCATTCGACTCGATGATCGAGCCGAAGGGTTTGGGGACCCCACCCAACCGCGCCCGATGATTCGAGGTGTACCACGGCCGGCGGGAGCAAAAATGAACGCAGATTTCTTTGATCGTACGCTGGTTAATCTGACGTTGGATGCCGGTGATAACCCCGGGGCGGTGGGCATTGAATTCTACAGCAATAACACCGGCGTCATGCGTGACGTGTTGGTTCGAGGGAACGGCCGGGTCGGCATAGATTTGGGCTCCCATGACCAGAATGGCCCTCTCCTTCTCCAGAGAGTGGAGATCTCGGGATTCGCCATCGGCGTTCGCACGGCCCACATACTGAACAGCCAGACGCTGTCGGAAGTAACCGTACGCAACGCGCGCCAAGTGGGCGTCGTAGTGCAAGGCCAAGTCGTAGCGATGGAGCGATTACAAGTGACCGGTGCCCCGATCGCATTGGACATTGGCAAACACGCCGTCGTAGCCGCCACCGACGTAATCCTGAAAGGCAAGGGAAGCGGACCCGCGATTCGCGTGGCCCCCGACAGCAATGCCGTCTATCTTCAACGGGGGGCCGCCGAGGACTTTTCCGAGATGCTGGCCCAAGGCGGGCATGGACCATGGCAGTCTGCATCTTTCATTGCTGTATGGACCAAAGGAGACGTGTGGGGACTACAGGGAACAGGCGAGTCGTATGCAGGGTGGATCGCTCCATTGGAACCGTCCATTCCCTATCCAACGACCCACGAAGAATGGGTGTGTGCGAACGATTTTGGGGCAGCAGTAGGGCACGACATCACCGAACCATTACAGAAAGCAATTGACGCAGCGGCAGCGCGCAACGCGACCGCCGTGTACCTGCTCGGTGGGAAGTCCGGCGATCCGAATTGGTATTATTTGCGGGGCCACGTGCGGGTATACGGCTCGGTCCGGCGGCTCATGGGGTTCGGGTTTGTCCGCATTCTCGGTGAGAGCAAGGTTGCCGGGAAAACGACCATCGGCTCCCTTCTTGTAGAGGAGGGTGAGGGACCCATAGTGCTGGAACATTTCAAGGTGTTCTCGCCCCGGAATCGTCTCGATGTCATGGTGCACTCGAAGAGGCGGCCGGTGGTGATCCGCGATTTTCATGGAAACATTCACGCAAGGGAGGGAAGTACTGTTTTCGTAGCTAACTTGTCGGGCCAAGTGGAGGTAGAAGGGAACGCGTCGGTCTGGGTGCGCCAGTTGAATTCTGAAAAGTCGCCAGAGCCGAATAACCGAAACGCCGGTGGCCACTTGTGGATCTTAGGCCTCAAAACGGAAAGGTTCAGTCCGAAAGTTCTCACTGAAGCAAATGGGCGGACGGAAGTCCTAGGTGTACACAACTATAACACCACCGGAGCAGACAATGAGACACCCTTCTTCGAAGTCCACCAGGCGGCCC
>Ga0272449_1002527_pt1 | contig 16936 bp, 17 predicted proteins | sample YNPCB0241_FD_198679 | JGI IMG/M metagenome (GOLD analysis project Ga0272449, IMG submission 198679) | Hot spring sediment microbial communities from Yellowstone National Park, WY, United States - YNP-CB-024-1 | ecosystem: Environmental > Aquatic > Thermal springs > Hot (42-90C) > Sediment...
GATAGGGAGGGGTTCATCGTGGTCTATCCTGATGGCATCGACCGGCACTGGAACGATGGCAGAGGCGTGGAGTGGTACCGTGCCCATAGGCAGGACATCGATGACGTCGGCTTCATTTCAGCGCTGATAGACGAACTCTCGCGCAAGCTGAACATAGACGCTAAAAGGGTGTATGCCACAGGCATCTCGAACGGTGGCATGATGTCCTACCGGCTGGGCTGTGAGCTTTCAGACAGGATAGCCGCTATTGCCGCAGTGGCCGCCAGTCTGGCGGTTAACAAGGTAAAGGAGTGGTCACCAACGCGCCCCATTCCGGTCATGATAATCGCCGGCACCGCCGACCCGCTGGTGCCCTGGAATGGCGGCTATATCCGTTACGGGGAGAGAATCTACGGCACTGTGCTCTCGGTGCCGGAGACGGTGGAGTTCTGGGTGGAGAAGAACGGCTGCCCGGCAAGGCCGGTGGTGAGGAGGTTGCCGGACTTGGACCCCACCGACGGCACGGTGGTGCGCAGGGAGGTATATTCTGGTTGCAAAGGTGGTGCCGAGGTGGTGCTGTATGCGGTGGAGGGCGGTGGGCATACCTGGCCCGGCGGGCTACAGTACCTGCCGGAGAGGATTATCGGCAAGACCTCACGGGAGTTCAGCGCCAGCGAGGTGATCTGGCAGTTCTTTAAGCAACATTCGCTGGACTAAGGCCCCCTCACTCTACCTCTCTCCCGCAAGGGGAGAGAGGACACCTTCTCCCCTCTCCCTTGACGGGAGAGGATAAAGGTGAGGGTGAGAGTCTTATTCCCCCTCACTCTAACTCTCTCCCGCGGGGGGAGAGAGGATTAGTCTTGCGTAGGTGCTACTGCTGCCTTAACTCTCCCCTGCGGGGGGAGAGAGGACAAGCCCCTCACTCTATCTCTCTCCTGCAAGGGGACAGAGGGGATGCGGTAGCACATCAGTTCGGTATGATGGGCTAGCGCTCTCGCGTAACGGAACAGAGGGCTGATATCGATGGCGGAGTCCACCTTTCTCTCGCGCAAAGGGGGAAAGGAGGGCTGTGGAGTTTCGGGTAGTCGGAATTGTGAGTGTTGCTGCGGTCTTTCCTTCTCGACCGCTTTTCTCCATGTGCCGTGACTTTTTGCTATACTCTCAGAAAAGCTTGAAGGGGGTCAAGCGATGATGCCACGAGAGTATGACATTACCGGCAGTGTGGCGCTTATCACCGGCGCCGGCAGGGGTATCGGCAGAGGGATCGCTGAGGTGCTGGCAGAGGCGGGCGCAGACATCGGTCTGAATGCCCTTACGGACAAATATGTGGTCAAGGCGGCAGCTGAGATAACCGCTGCCAGCGGCAGGCGGGTGCTACCCATACTTGCCGACGTCACCACCACCGAAGGCGCGCAGCGAGCGGTAGATACCGTACTCAAAGAGTTCGGGCGGCTGGACATCCTGGTGAACTGCCTCGGCGATGCCATCAGGCACCCGCTGGTGAAGCTCCCCGATGGTGAAGGCGAGACGATTAGCGATGCCGAGCTCAAGCGCATAATAGATATCAATGTGACCGCCACCATATTGTGTACCCGTGCTGCCGGTGAACATTTCCTAAAGCAACGGCGAGGGAAGATAATCAACATCTCCTCGGTGACGGCTTTCCGGGGTGGTGGTGACCTGGTGGTGTACACACTGGCCAAGGCAGCGGTGGTCGGCTTCACCCGTGCCCAGGCGCTGGAGTGGGCGCCTTACAACATACAGATAAACTGCATCGCGCCGGGGCTTTTCCCCGATGTACGCACCTACGGTGAGAGGGCGAAGCTACCCGAAGCGGTGCTCAGGCGGATACCTCTGGGCAGGGCGGGGCTGGTGAGGGAGGTGGGGTTGCTGGCGCTGTACCTGGCGTCACCGGCCTCCGACTACATGACCGGGCAGACGATATGCCTCGATGGCGGCATGGGTCTGTGATTTTTTGGCAAAAACCTATTGACAGTAGCTTAGGCTGATGTGATAATAACAGTTAAGGGGCTAGTCCGTAAGACTAAAGAAAGGAGGGTGTAAAGCATGGCAAAGGGCAAGATTTTACCCCTGATCGGCTTCTGGGCGTTCATTGCGGGTCTGGCGATTGCCGTTATCGCCGGCGTAGTGGCACCCCAGAACGACATCGTTATCCTAGTGCTCATTGTACTCGGTCTTGTTATCGGTTTCCTCAACATAACGGCGAAGGAGATGATGCTCTTTCTGGTCGCCGTTATCGCCCTGGTGGCGGTGGGGAATGTTTTCGCGCCGCTTACCGCAGCCAACATTGGCAAGTACCTGGGCAACATGCTGGGTTATATTGCCACGCTGATGGCGCCGGCAGCGGTAGTCTGTGCTATCAAGGCACTGTGGACAGTGGGTAAGCCCGGAGACTAATAGCAGGTCATCGGAGCGGACGGCGTGTAGTTCGCCGGTGGACCTGGTAGTACAGGTCGGGTTTTGGGTGACGAGGTGGGGGTGTGTGCAGGGGTCTAGCGAGTGCATGAGGCGGGAGGTATGTGTTTGCTAGACCCCTCTGCTTTTTGTTGACTCTACCTAGCTGCCGGGTTGAGGACGCGCCCTATGAATATCGTGCTGTCGGTAGGGATGTCGCGGATGAGGAAGATGAAGGGCCTACTTACCTTCATTTCCACAGGTCGCTGGGGTACCGATGTCAGCCCAATTATCACGGCGGTGGCGGCTGCCGCTTCAGTGCCAGCCTCGTCAACGGCAACGAATGCCTTATGCAATGCGTCCTGAATGAACAGGTCGCGCCTGCCGTCAATGCCGGAGAAGTCGGCTGAAGCCGGGTCGAAAGCCACACCCATGCCAAGGTCGCTGAGAGCGCCTTTCAGGCTGAAGCTGGACTGGTAGGTGAACCTGGGCATGGTGAGGGCGACCTCGCGGTGGGCCATCTGCCGGATTATCTGTTGAACGCGGGTGGCATCCAGCTTTTCCCCGAAGGTATTAAAATGTCCGCCTTTGGGCAAGAGAATGACCATGGAGAGTTCTCCGCCATCGTAGGGAAGCTCCACCGCCTGGTAGTCTGTGCCCTCAGTGTAGTTGAAGGACCTGGTCTGGTGCATCATGGGCACGGTGATGTTTTTGCCGTCGAGGAGATGAAAAACACCATCCGAGGTGGCATTTTTATCGAAGGGGTACTGCCAGGCGGCGTTGAAGTAGATGGCGTTGGTGAGTACCAGGCGTGTCATCTGGTTCAGGACACCCGGCGGAATGAGGTCTTTTATCCTGCCTTCGGTCTGGTCGCTGACCCAGTTGTTGATGGTGAGCCGCGATGCCTCTGTCTGGTTGATGAAGTCTACCAGCCTCAAGCCAGCACCATAGTTCTGCGCCAGCGTGTCCAGAAAAGCCGGCAGGAAGTCGAAGCCCTTCTGTCCCCACAGGGCGTTGACTATGTTCAGTGTGAAGCCTTTGCCGTCCTTGCCCTTCGCCCCTTGCCCCCGCTGTTTGAGTTGCAGGTCAAGGCTGTTAAATGCCGGGTGCAATCGGTCTTGCGGCAATGTGAAACTGAGAGCTTGAGCCATGGCTTTTTCGGTTTCACCTCGGGCACCGGCATAGGTCATCGCCAGCGCCTGGGAGATGCTAAATGGGGAGAAGAATAGGTTGTCACCTTTTTGTGCCAGCCTGTGGTACAGGTTGAAGGAAAAGGCGTTGTTGCCTTTGACCAGGACTTCCACATCGTCCTTCCCCACAGCGGGTGAGGTATCCCTGGGCTTGTCCGATTGTGCTACCTCAGCCGCCGCCGGCTGTCCGGCACAGGCTGTCAGGATAAGCAGCACTGCTGTCACCGCCAATAAAACTGTTTTCCTCATCTGACACCTCCCTATCATTACACAGTTAATAACGCATTTCCGCCCCGTTGGTTTAGCGACTATGGCGTGCTGTTAACGCACCGAATGGAACGGTGCGCTGTCAGGCCGGTGTACCTGCGGTCTAAGGTAGCCGCCTTATAATTGCTGCCTCGATATAGGGCTGGCCTGTCTGGGTGAGGCGAACTATACCTGTGACCTCAAGGAGCGTATTGACGCTGTGCAGGGAGCCCGGGGAGAGCCCTTCGGGGACTTTCGCCGGGGAAGCGGCGCTGACATAGATGGCGCCGGTGGTGTCGGTGATGACCCAATCGGAGCGGGTGACAGGGGGTGGCATGTTGGCCTCCTGAAGCAGGTCCCAACCGCGATAATAGCCGACGATGGTCACCTCACGCCCCTGGAAGTCCGAGGGGTTGTTCAAAATGGAGCCGATGATGCTGGTTCGGGAGACAGCTCTGGTTACGGTAAGGTGCAGGCGGTATTGCTCCGGGGATACCCTCTTACCCGGTTGAGGATAAGGGGTGATGTGGAAGGTGAGCACATGACCCTGCGGGATTTCGGTGGAGCTCTTATCCGTGAGGCCACGCTCGGTGAGCGTTAGCGTCGTAGTGGCGCCGGCTGAAGTGATTTCGACTTCGCACTTCGCTTCCCCTGCCCAGACGCACTGTACACCTCGGGGGCAGCGGCTATCGTGGCTTACGCCAATGAACTTGATGGTCAGGTCTTCGCCGATTATGGTGACGTGCTGCCCCGGGGATAAGATAGCCTCTTTCCCCGGTTGTGCTTGTAAACCACCCCTGTCGCAGCCAGCCAGTGTTACTGCAATGAAAAGCAGGGCGAGACAGAGTTTCCCTTTCATTATGTTGCTCATGTCCAGGCTGTCGGCGTGCCTCCCTATGACGGCAATAACCACCATCGTCTCAGTGCTGCATCGTGCCTATGTCCTGCGCTAATTTGGCGCCAACCACAGCAAACGGGAACGCTGGCCAGGACTTACTTGGGTGCGCGCATCCGCTTTGCTTTGGCGAGGAACTCGTCCAGTCTCTTGCGGATGGTTATCTTGTCGTACTTGCCCACACTGGTCTTGGGGATATTGTCGCAGAAGGCGATAAAGTCCGGCAACATCCATTTGGTTATTTTGCCCTTTTCCACCCCCTCGACTTCGAGGAAATGGTAGATATCCTCCTCGGTGACCTGGGCGCCCGGCACCGGCTTTACCAGCGCCATGGGGCGCTCCCCCCACTTCTCATCGGGAACGCCGACAAATGTAGCCTCAAGCACATGGTCACAGGTCGCGGTCAGGTTCTCCAGGAGCACAGTGGGCACCATCTCAGCACCGCTCCTGATGACATCGGTTATCCTGTCGGCGATTACGATGTAGCCTTCTTCGTCCACTTTGGCCATATCGCCGGTATGGAACCAACCATCGCGCCAGGCGGTCTCGGTCTTCTCCGGGTCTTTATAATACTGCTCCATAATCCAGTGGCCGCGGAGTACGATTTCTCCCAGGGTAGCGTTGTCCTGCGGTACGGGCTTGCCATCCTCGCCTATCACCTTTGCCTGAATTCCGAAGATCGGTAGGCCGGTCTTTACCCTCACCTGGTCCTGTTTTTCTTTAGGCCAGGTTATCATGTGGCGCTTAAGGGTGGCGGCAATGGAACCAGCTGCCGTCTCCGTCATGCCGTAGCCTGAACTGACCCTGAAGGTAGGGAACTGTTTCTCGGCTTTCGCTTTCAGACCCAGCGGCAGGGCGGCACCACCGACGCCTATGGCGCGTAGACTGCTCAGGTCGTACTTGTTCAAGTCTTCGAATTCAAGCAGCATAGCCAGCATGGTCGGCACCAGCCCTGTTGAAGTCACCCGCTCGGTCTGGACGATCTCGCAAAAGGCGCGCGGGCTGAACCTTCCCGGGAAGACAATCTTATTGGCGCTCAGGACATTCTGCCACGGGGCGCCCCAGGCATGGATGTGGAAAAGCGGTATGTTCACCAGCGGTACATCGTAGATGGGGAAGTCCTTCTTGAGCTCTTCGAGTATCTGCGAGGCACCACCGCCGGCGGCGATCACTTTCCCGATTGCTTCAGCCTTTGCGGTGAACAGCCATTCGAGAAATTCTAGCGCGAAAGCATGGAATCTCATCATGGATGCCGCTAAGATATTGACCGTCTGAAGGTAAAGCTGACGGTGAGTGAACATGACGCCCTTGGGCACTCCGGTGGTACCGGTGGTGTAGTAAAGCACCGCGTAGGTGTCCTCGCTGAGGAACGGCCAATCGAATTCCTCAGGCTGCCCTTTCAGCAGCTCCTCGTACTCGTACAACGGGGAAATGCGAGTCTGCGGTTTCCCGGGTCGGTCTGAGATATAGACAAATGCTTTGACGGTGTCCTTTATCCTGTCGTATATCAGCTCCAGCAGTGGCATAATAGCCTCATCCACGAAGATGATGGCATCGCCAGCATGGTTTATGGTGTGTATCATGTGCTCGCGGGAGAGCATCACATTGATGGGGTGGGAGACCGCCCCCAGGCAGGTGCCGGCATAGATCAACTCGAGATGGCGGTGATGGTTGAGTGCCATGGCGCCGATGCGGTCGCCGGGCTCGCCTGGTTTGCCCGGTTTTATACCAAGCTGCTTTAAAGCGTGTGCGAGCTGACAGGTGCGCCGGTACCACTGGCGCCAGGTAAACCGGTAATACTCACCGGCATCGTTGCGGTAGACCACACCGATGTCATCGGGATAGAGGCTGACAGGTCTGTGCATGAAGTCTGTGAGCAGTAGTGGATAGCGTGTACTGTACTGAGGGTAGGTGTTTGCTGCCATTCTCCTCTCCTTTCCATGGGATTGTTCCGTCCCCGCCCAGACCAGGAACAGCTTAGTGAACTGCTCTTGGGCCCCGGCTATTGCTTCATTGCGGCGGACTGGTAGTCAATTTACTACTATGTGCCAGCACTGTCAAGACGGGGTAATATCGGGCATTCGAAAGGCCGCGGTTTTTGTTTTGGCTAGGGCTGTCACTCGTTTCCATCTTTCCGCTGTCAATGCCTCCAGAGGGTGGTTCTTGCTGCGGCTCCAGTGGCATTCTTCCTGATATCGAAGTATTCTTGTGTTTGGCAATGTCTCCGTTGCCGGGGCTTCCCGAATGGTATAATTGCTGCGTTAGCGAGCCGAAGCAAAAGTGGCGAGAGCTACAGCAGGTGGCCATATGGAAGTGGCGTCAATTGTCCTTGCCGGTGGTAGGGGATTACGCTTGGGAAGGAGCAAAGCTCTGGAGCTCGTCGGTGGCAGGCCGCTGATTCAGCGCGTGATAGCGTCCTTGAGGCAACTGCCCAGTCATATCATGGTCGTCACCTCCAGAGAACAGGTCAATTCCCTCAGGGATGCCGGTGCCGACGAGGTGCTGGTGGATATATGCCCGGGAACAGGCCCTCTCGGCGGCATCTACACAGGGCTGGTAGCCTCACCGTGCTGGCGGAATGTAGTGGTTGCCTGCGACATGCCATTTTTGAACCCCGGTCTGCTGCGTTATCTTGTGGAGCTCTGCCAGAATTTCGACGCCGTAGTCCCCAGGCTCAGTGCTGACACTCTGGAGCCACTGCATGCAGTGTACTCCAAGGTATGCCTTGATAGTATTAAGTCGCAACTCGGTAGTGGTCGGTTGAAGGTGGACGCCTTTCTCAAGGCAGTGCGGGTGAGGTACGTGGAGCGGTCGGAGTGCCAAAGGCTGGACCCGCAGCTCCTGTCCTTCTTCAACATCAATCGACAGGCCGATTTGGAGCGTGCTGAGGCGCTGGCTGCCAAGCTCGGCATTTAGCCAATCAACCTTGACCGTTACCAGCCCCCAATATACAATCAGGGCGTCGTATTGAAGCTGTGTCGAAACCCTCGGCACGTATATGGAGCCTGTTTTGAGATGAGAACCAGGGTTCTCAGCGCCGGTAGCAAAAAGAACATATTGCTCGCTGCCCGCCTTATCCGGAGCGGTGAGGTGGTCGCTTTTCCCACCGAGACCGTCTATGGGCTGGGTGCTGACGCCACCAACAGCGTTGCGGTGGCAAAAGTGTTTGCCCTGAAGGAAAGGCCAAGTTTCGACCCGCTAATTGTCCACATTGCCAGTTTCGACATGTTGCCGGCAGTGGTGAGCTCTGTGCCGGAAAGTGCGCAGCGTCTGATGAAAGCCTTCTGGCCCGGTCCCCTTACCCTGGTCATGTTCAAAAGCGAGGCAATACCTGATATCGTCACTGCGGGTCTGCCGACTGTGGCAGTGCGGATGCCTTCGAATGAAGTGGCACTGGCGTTAATTAGAGAGACTGGCATCCCCATTGCCGCGCCGTCGGCGAACCGTTTCGGGCGCCCCAGTCCCACCCGTGCTGAGCATGTCCTGGAGGACCTCGGCGGCAAGATAGCGCTGATTCTGGATGGCGGAGCGACGCAAATAGGCGTTGAATCGACTGTGCTCGACCTCACCTGCTCGCCACCGGTGATATTGAGGCCGGGTGGCGTCAGCCGGGAAGTTCTCGAGGGGGTCTTGGGCGAAGTTTTATTACCGTCAGAAGCCGATGAAGGCATAGTCAGGTCACCGGGACAGATGAAGCAGCACTACGCCCCGAAGGCCAGGGTACTGTTATTTGATGGCGAGCCCCGAGGGAGAGCGATTGCTGCCATAAAGGCGAAGGTCAACGAGCTCAAAGGGGTGGCACGAGTGGGGGTTATGGTGCCAGAGGAGGAAACCTGCCACTTCGGCGGCGATGTTGTGGTCATGAGTCCCGGCTCTTATAATGAACTCGAGGCGGTGGCGAGCAGGTTGTTTGAGACGCTGCGCGGCTTTGACCGGGCCGGTGTGGACTATATCTTGGCGCTGGCGCCGCCGAGAAAAGGCATCGGCCTGGCGATTTTCGACCGACTGTTCAAGGCTGCGGGGAGCCAGGTCATCAGGGTGAACGGGACTTGACCCCGGCCGGTCTATTCGGCTTCCTGCACTACTGTCACCAGTGCTCCAGGTCCGCCGTGGACACCAAGGGCGGGCCCCAGCCTGACTATCCTGGGTACGAGGTTCGGGAACAGCGAGCGCGCGTAATCAGCCAGTGATTGGGCTTCGTCTGGTGTGGTGCTGTGGACTATGGCTATATCTCGTGCGTGAAGTACCGATTTTAAGAACTCGCGCAGTCGCTCGATGCCTTTACTGCGGGTGCGGACTATGCCGGCGGGGCGCAGCTGTCCATCGCGCAGAGTAAGCAGCGGCTTTACCTGCAGCATGGATTCCACGGCAAGGAAGCCCTTACCAAGGCGTCCACCCTTGATGGCGTATTTCAAAGTATCCAGGAGCGCGATTACGCGTAGCTGTTTGATGGTGCGCTGGGCTTCAGCCAGCACTTGCTGCAGGTTAGCCCCCGCCTCAGCGGCTCTGGCTGCGGCTATGGCGACCAGTCCCTGCCACATGGTAACGCCTTTGGAATCGACCACTTCAATCTTGAGCCGGTGGTTCTTTCCACGGGCGATCTCTTTGCCCATCAGCGCTGCATCGTAGACGGCGCTATGCTTGCTGGTGATGTGGATGGAAATGATTTCGTCCGTTTCCTGGGCCACCTCTTCATAGGCTGCGGCGAAGTCGCCGGGCGAAGGTGCTGCCGTGGAGGGGTGCACCGGGTCTTGGGAAAGCCTGCGATAGAACTCATCACAGGTTATGTTTACCCCATCGCGGTACACCTCGTTGCCAAAGCGCAGGTAGATGGGGACTACCTTCATGCCCAGGCGCTTTGCCTCTTCCTGCGTGATATCCGAGCCACTATCAGTGATGACTTTGACCATTTTCCACACCTCGTCTTAATTTACCCCCTGCCTGAACGCAGATGGCACAAGTAGTCACAGTATACTGCACGGGACAGGACTTGTAAATAGCCCTCTGCCGGCTGCCACCGGTGTATTGGCCGCCCTTACATCGAGGCCCACGGGGCTTATTGTTGTGCCGAGCTGGCAGCCTTCAATCTTCGCGCCAGCTTTTCTAGGTCGCATCCCAGCGCCAGAAGTAGGCTGCCCACGGCATATTCCCGCTCCATTCGATGACGCATCGGCAGTTCGGGATGAACGGTATAGCGGTTGCCTCTCCCTTCTCGGTGGCGCACAACATAGCCACCTGCTTCAAGGTCACTGATGACCTTCTGGACAGTCCGTTCTGTAACTCCCACCTTCTGGGCAACCTCCCGCGCCGTCGCCCGTGGGTGTTTTGCCAGGTAAGCAAGGACAAGTCCGTGGTTGGTAAGAAAAGCCCATTCCCGCTTTTTCATGGCCGGCAATATTTTACCTACCACTACACCCCCTTGACAACATCGATTTGGTGATGTAGCATATTTTCTCACGAATCGCAACATACGAACTACTATTCATACTCAGATGTTCGTATGTCATATGTTGACTAATAAAGGTAGAAATTTAGCCAGAGGAGGACATACCAGATGCAAGACCAGGTTCAACTACAGACCGAGATGTCCGAACTGGGCTCGCTGGGATTTGAAGGCGGAAATACAGGCGCAGCGCGGAAGCGGAGTAACGTCAATGTCGTGCTTAGACCGCACCATTTCCGTTGCCGGCTGTGTGCCTTTTCCGGGTTTTCGGTTGACTGCGAATTTGTGCGCGGAGATAAGTGTGCCGGTACGGTAGCGCGCATCAAAGAGTGGTGACAAGCATTCGGGGATAAACGCAAGTGCATATGGTCGCCACAGGGCCAACCTTGGCATTCCTGAGAGATGGATTGCGGTAACCGAAGCTCAGGCCTCTTTTAGCGGTCTTCCTTTGGCGTCCTTCTTGATGGCGGCGCCGGTGAGGATGAGGATGCCCTCGATGAAGCCCCAGAGGGCACCGACGCCCAAAGTGAGCAGGGTGACGAATATCTGGGCGATGCCGATGCCAGTGTAGCCAAGGTAAAAGCGGTGGACACCGAGTCCGCCGACGAATATACCCAGCAGCCCGGCAGCCAGCTTCGATTTTTCGCCACCTGTGATAAGTCTTACGCCGCATTTAACGCAGACCTCGGCAACGGGGTCGGTAGGCTGACCACAGTTCTGGCAGAACTTATTGCCGGCGGTGGGGGCGGCGCCGCAGCTAGGGCAGAACACAGCCTGTTCGGCTAGCTCCCTTCCACAGTTTCGACAGTACATCTTTCACCCCCTTTTGTGTTAGATTAGGGAACAGAACTAATTGCTCACAATAGTATGGCTAAACAGCCCGGTTGTCAATGGGTCGTTGTGCAGTAGCCAGTAGGTTGGTGAAACATGCACTTGTTGCCCCCTCACCTAGCCTCTCCCAAAGGGAGAGGGATGAAAAGATGGTTCTCTCGCGCAAGGGGAGAGGGACTTCTCCCTTGACGGGGAGTATTTTAATCTCTTTTTCCTCTCCCTTGACGGGAGAGGACTAAGGTGAGGGTGAAACTGAAGGGACTTCCCCCTCACTCTGACTCTCTCCCGCAAGGGGAGAGAGAACCCCTCTCTCTTGATGGGAGAGGATTAAGGTAAGGTGAGGGTGAAATTCGGGCCAATCGCCGCTCACTCTGCTATGTCCCGCGTGTATCACCCATCTATTTGAACGGACCCATCGGTTCTTGCCGTCCTTTTGCGACGGTCATTTCCCGAGGTGAGATTGCTTGAGCAGCCAATTGAGGGCAGTGGTGATGGCCCTTTCGTCGAAGCGGAGGCGATGTCCGGCACCGGGGAGCAGCAGGAGTTCCTTGGGCTCTTTTGCCCTCTGGTAAAGACGGTGGGCATGTTCCACAGGGACGATTTCGTCCTTTTCTCCGTGTATCAGGAGCAGAGGCCGGGGGGAGACCTTATCAATGTAACGGATGGGCGAGACCTCTCTAAAGCCTTTCAGCCATTCCTCGAGGGAGGGTGGGAAACCGGCATCTTTTATCAGCCCGATGGTGCGGAAGCGGTCTATGAGCCCCTTAGCCCTGTCATCGGCGGTGAGAAAGCCGAACTCGGCAGGACAGGCAAGGGTGACCACCCCTGCCACTCCGGGGTCGCTGGCGGCGACATAGATGCTGACGGCAGCGCCGCCGCTGGAGCCGAGCAGGAAAAGGCGGGAGGCATCAACCTCGTCCAGACCTGCTAGATAGTCAAGGGCGGCCTTGAGGTCGCGAGTCCAGCCGAGCATATCAATATTGCCCTCAGCCCCGCCGCAGCCGCGGAAGTTGAAGATGAGCGTCAGCAAGCCAGCGGCTGAGAACCTTTCTGCCAGCCCCGGGTAACCGCTGTCGGCCGGGTCGCGTGGGGCGCCGGAAGGGATGCCGTGGCACAGGATGACCGCCGGATGAGGCGGCTTTATGTCCTCCGGGGAATAGACTTCTCCGGGCAGCAATAGACCATCGACTCTGAGGGCAATCTCTTTCTTCATTTTTCACCTCGCTCTGTACCGTGTGTGGCATTGTAAAGCGCCTGTGGCTGGAGCAAAAGGAAAAACTCTCTGTTGCCCTCAGCCCCAGGGATGGGCGATGGGGTAAGCCCGAGCAGTCGAAGGTTGGTATCGACTACCCAGCAGATGAACCTGCTCAGCACCCTGGCGTGAACCTTTGGGTCTTTGACAATGCCGCCCTTGCCCACCTCTTCTCTCAGCGCCTCAAACTGGGGCTTGAGGAGGACGACGATATAGCCCGGGGCGGTGAGGTGCTCCAGCAAATTGGGGATTATCTTGGTCACCGAGATAAAGGAGACATCTACGGTCGCTAGGTTTGCCTTTTCCGGCAGTGAGAAGGGGTGGTGGGCGTTGATCCGCTCCATGATGACCACCCTGGGGTCGGTGCGCAATTTATAGTCCAGTTGACCGTAACCGACATCTATGGCATACACCTTTCTGGCGCCGCGCTGGAGCAGGCAGTCGGTGAAGCCGCCGGTGGAGGCACCGATATCCATGGCTATGAGCCCGCGGACATCGACTTTGAACTCATTGAGGGCGTGGGCGAGTTTGATGCCGCCGCGGCTGACATAGGGCAGCCTCTCTTCAAGCGCGATAATAGCGTCCTCCGCCACCAGCGTGCCCGGCTTGGTGACAGGCTTTCCGGCAACGGTCACCTTCCCGGCCATGATAAGCGCCTGTGCCTGGCTGCGGCTTTCCACCAGCCCTCTCATGACGAGAAGACTGTCCAGTCTTTGCTTTGCCATTTCCTAGCTGTGCTTGGAGCGGTGCCTGCAGTTGCTATCGCCCGGTTAAAGCATACCACAGGGCGCGGAGAGGCTTAATCCTGATAAGCGGCGGTGGCACCTCGAGCTGTATCTTCTCGGGCACAGGGAAGACGTTTATTCTGTCCACCTGTGGCTTGAGACGTTCTATGCCCTCGTAGTCCCCCTTTGCCAGCAGGTCATCGAGGCGGTGAGTCATCTCCTCGGCAGCGTTGAGGCGCTGTTCGGCGATGTCCGCCAGCTCCTGTGGCACGGTATGGTATTTTACCCTGAGGCGGTTCAACCTTCGGATGGCCTCGTAGGAGACGTCCACCAGTTGCTGACGGGAGAGCCACTTGGTCTCGTAGTTCAGGGAATATTTCCAGCTCGGCGAGATGAGCGCCTGGCGGTGCTCTTCCAGGGAACGGAAAAGGACCGTGTAGCCGAAGCGCTGGGGCGATTCAAAGGCGATGCTGCCGGGGTCGAGGAACGGCGCCAGCGGCGAGATGAAGAGCGATAGCCGCTTATCGCCTTTGAACCTCTGGAAGAGGTGGTCGCAGTAGTCAATGGTCGCCATTACCGAGTCTGGCGCTTGCCGGGGCAAGCCGATCATGAAGAAAACGTCCAGACGGCTACAGCCCGAGTCCAGAGCATATTCGATTGTCTTTTCCATGTCCTCGGTGGAGTATGGTCTGCCGATGACCTTTCTTATCTCCGGGTCGTGAGATTCCGGGGAGATTTCCAGGTAGAAGCCGGGACATGCCTGTGACATCCTGGCGATGAATTCTCTATCCGCCGGATAGAAAAGCTCGAGGATGAAGCGGTTTTTGGGGTGCACCTGTTCCAGAAAGTGGAAAATTTTTTCGGCGTAGTCATTACCGGGCTGGCGCAGGTCGCCGAGGATGAAGATAGGCCCGTTACTGAAGCGGGAGACCTGCTCGATATCCCGGATGACGGCTTCCGGCGTGCGGAACACTGGACTCTGACGCCGATAGCAACTGCGGAAGGTGGCTTGCGAGCCGCCGCAGATGAGGCAGTTCTGGTTGCAGCCGCGGCAGGTGATTACTGCGGTGATGGGGTAGCGAAGCCAATCGCTCACCGGCGTGTAGCTTATGAGGTCACGGTCGCGAATCACCGAGCGCACCACATAGCCGTAGTGGTCAACCATGACATCGCTGATGTCGTCGGGCACATATGTGAACGGGTTCTCCCGCACGTTTCCCTTCTCGTCCTTCCAGGCGAGGTTTGGTATGCTGCTTAGGTCACCACCGTTCTTGAGGCAGTCCATAAGCATGAGGAATGGCTTCTCTGTAGAGTCGCCCCTGAGGACGAAGTCTATCTCCCGTTTCTGGAGGAGTTCGCGGTAGAAGTAGGTGGAGGAGAAGCCGCCGAAGATCACTTTCGAGTGCGGGTGGTGTTTTTTCACCAGCCTAGCTATTTCCACCGAGCCGTGGCAGTGCACCATCCAGTGCAGGTCTATACCAAAGATGGGCGACTGCAGCTTCTGGATGAATGCCTCGGCATCAAAACTTCTGTCCCGCATCATGCGCACAGCGAGGTTTACGATGCGGACACGGTAGCCGTGGCGTTCCAGGTACTCGGCGATGCTGGTGAGCCCGATGGGGTACATTTCAAACACCGGGGAAGGGGGGATAAGGTCGCTGACCGGTCCGTAGAGGATGGTCTTCTGGCGGAAGTCATAGACGCTGGGGGCATGGAGGAGGACGAGATCGTAAGACATGTTCAGGAGAATATTCTCGCCAGTAGATAGCCGATGCCGAGGAGTAGCTGGGTGATGAGGACGACGAGTACGTTGTTTGCCAGCCCGGGCATCAGCTTGCCAGGATCAGTATAGTTCAGTGCCCCCTGGATGGCTTTTATGGCAAAGGGAATAGTGAGCAAAGCGATTAAAGTGAAGATGGGCATGAGCCCGGTAGCCACGCCAATTACTGTCCAGAGATACACCATGCCGGTGAGGACGGAGTATATTGCGGCTGCCTTTCTGGCGCCGAGGAGTATGGGCATGGTCTTTCTGCCACCGCTGCGGTCAGCTTCGATATCGGGGAACTCGTTGGCTAGCAGCAGGTTACACACCAGTATGCCAGAAGGTATCGAAGCAAACAGCGCGGGGAGGGTATATTCGCCGGTCTGGACGAAATAGGCACCCAGGACGGGCAATGTGCCCAGCCCCACTCCCGGCGCCCATTCCGGGAAGCCGATCCTGGTGAGCAGCGGGGTATAGAGCAATATGCAGACAGCGCCCACTATCAGCAGAGGTAACAGCAGCCAGCCCCTGACAAGCACGAAATAGATGCCGATGGGTACGGCGAGGAGGAAACTGGCAAGACCGAACCAGAGGGTGGGCTCGGGCTGGAGTACTGCCGTGGGCAAGAAGCCGCTGCCACCGCTAAATGGGGTGCGCTGTGTCCTGAGGTCGATGCCGCTGCGGTAGTCGAAATAGTCATTGAGCACATTCACAGCGATGTGGCACAGAAGCAGCCCGAAGAAGGCGAGCACTGCGTGTCCCGCATGGAAGGCACCATCGTACCAGGCTATACAGGTGCCGAGGAAAGCCAGCACCACCGAGAGTAAGAGGAACTGGGGTCTGGTCTCCAGAAACCATAGCTTCAGTCTCGTTGCCATCGAACAATCCAGTATAGCAGAAGGCTTTATTTCGTGTCCACAGCGCTGCTGTTCAGCTATTTACCGAACACGTATCTGCGGTACAGGTCTTCGATAATGCTATTGTCCCAGCCATCCCATTCGTCTTCGCTTACAAGGTCGCCAAGCCCATTCTCTCTGAGCTTCTTCTTGAGTGCCCTATTCTCCTGGAGGTGGAAGCGAAGACCCATGACGATGGCACCGTTTCTGGCATAGTACTCCGCTGTCTGGAAACTCATAGCGGCATAGCGCGGGCCATCCCTGCGCATTGCCTCAATATCTTTGTCCATCTCTTCGCAGCTTTCCCCGCAGGAACCGAATTCGAGGAGCAGGGCTATACCTTCTTTCTCATGTCCCCAACATGCAAGCCCCTTTTGCTCCAGAAAGCGGTAGAGTTCACTATAGAATTCGGGCGACAGCTTTACCCGTAGGCGCACCTTGTCGTCGTCCCTCTTCACCTCCAGTATCCTCAATGGAGGTGTATGCTGTTCGCCCTGCGTAGACGTGTCATTCGTGCTGACCTTTCTTACCATGTTGCAGTCACCTCTGTCGCTCGCCTTGCGGTCGCTTGTGTTCGTCAAGGATATTGCGCATGCGGATGTTTTGCTCGATCAGTGCCTGCAGCAGCTCACCGTCCCTTTTTGCCTGGGCGAATATCTTCTGGAGAGATCGGTACCATTGTCTCTCATATCTACCAAAATACCGCCAGAAGTCATCCATACCGAGTCTCAACGCATGGAACAGTTCCTCGTCCTCCGATATACCCCGGGCACAGGCAAGCGTCTTCAGTCGTTCATAGAGTGACGCGTCCAGGGTCAACTCGATGACGGGGTCTGGTTTGTCCCTCTCCTTCTTTAGACTGCGAACCACCCGCATGTCGCGACCTGCGCCTATAGCAAAAAGCTTCTACCGGCTTTGCCGATAGAAGCTATCATCCCTCCCTCGGAGGGCTGTTCGGGGGCATCCCCCGGCGAGCTTCATCGCCTTAAATAAAATTGTATATCAAAAGGTAGCACTGTGCAAATACCTGTGGAACCGCCCCTGCGCTCGCCACCACTCCTTTCCAGCCGAGGCATTGCTGTCAAGGTGCTGTAGCTCTCTTGCGGCTGAAGGCGAAGATGTAGATGATTTCCAGAATTGCCAGCGTGTTGAGAATGAAAATGACAATGAACCACCACAGGTGCCTGTTTCCCGCAGCCCGCCACAGAGCCACGCCTTTCCAGGGCATCGTCCATACTACCGCAAGCAGGGTAAACCACGTAATCGGCGGGAACGCCGGGCAAATATCGGCAAAGTCCATCA
>Ga0272449_1002528_pt1 | contig 16929 bp, 13 predicted proteins | sample YNPCB0241_FD_198679 | JGI IMG/M metagenome (GOLD analysis project Ga0272449, IMG submission 198679) | Hot spring sediment microbial communities from Yellowstone National Park, WY, United States - YNP-CB-024-1 | ecosystem: Environmental > Aquatic > Thermal springs > Hot (42-90C) > Sediment...
CCCTGGACGAACTGTTGGCCCAGAGCGACTTTGTGAGTCTCCACGCGCCGGTCACCGAGGAGACGCGCGGGCTCATCGGCCGGGAGGCGCTGGCCCGGATGAAGCGGGGGGCCTTCCTGGTCAACACGGCCCGCGCCGCGCTGGTGGACGAGGAGGCACTGGTGGAGGCGTTGCGGAGCGGACACCTGGCCGGGGCCGCGCTGGACGTCTTCTCCGTGGAGCCGCCCGCGTCGGACCACCCGCTGTTAGGGTTGCCCAACGTCATCGCCACGCCCCACATCGGGGGGAACACCGCCGAGGTGGCCGCGCACCAGGGCCGCATCGTTGTGGAGGACCTGCGGCGGATGCTGGTCGGGGAGCGGCCGCGCCACATCCTGAACCCCCAGACCCTGGACGGATTCTCCTGGACGGGCCCGCGCCGGTCCGCCGACGCGCGCGTCCTGGAGAGTCTGGAGGGGCGGCCCGGTCCGGCGGTCAGCGATTTGCAGGTCGCAGGGAGCAGGGAGCAGGTCGCAGGGCGCACGGAGCAGGTCGCAGGTCGCATGGAGCAGGTCGCAGGTCGCACGGAGCAAGGAGCAATGAGTACGGAACACGCAATACGCAATCGGGTTGAGGAGATTGTGCGCCGGTTCTGCGAGAAGGCCGTCGCCGACCCGGCGCTGCGGGAGTTCGCCACCCGGCGGCGGGTGATGACCCACTACACGATGACCGACCTGGGGCTGGAGTTCTATATCGGCTTCCAGGACGGGCAGGTGGTCGCCGGGCTGGGCGCGCCGCCGACCGCCGCCGAGGTCCGGATGAAGGCCACGGCGGAGGTGCTGGATAGCATCCTCACCGGCCGCCTCAGCGGGCAGAAGGCGGCGATGAGCGGGAAACTCTCCTTCAGCGGGGACGTCCGGACCGCGATGGGGGTCCAGCGGGTCCAGGGGGACCTGATCCGCCTCTATACCGCGGCGCGGGAGGAGGCCGGCGGGGTGGACTTCACCCACGCGGCGCAGGCTGACAGCCTGCGCCACCCTCAAGACCGCGCCGCTGTAGCGCAGGCTTTTAGCCTGCATACCCCGGAGGACCCGCGCGCGGAGATGGTCCGGGCCATTAACGAACTCTACCAGTTGGGGCTCATCACCGCCACCGGCGGGAACGTGAGCGTGCGGGTGGAGGAGCGGGAGGAGTGCTGGATCACCCCCAGTCAACTCTACAAGGGCGACCTCCGGCCCGAACTGATGGTGCGGATAGACCTGTCGGGGAACGTGCTGGACGAGGGCGTCCCGGCGCCGTCGTCGGAGTGGCCGATGCACACGGCCATTTACCGGGCCCGGCCGGAGGTCCGGGCCATTGTGCACGCCCACGCGCCCTACGCGACGATTCTGGCCCTGAGCGGGCTCCCGTTCCTGCCGGTCACCACCGAGGCGGCCTTCTTCCGGGAGGTCCCGGTCGTCCCGTTCATTATGCCGGGGACGAAGGAACTGGCGGAGGCGGTGGTGAAGGCGATGGGCCGCACCCCCGTCTGCCTGCTCCAGAACCACGGGGTAGTGGTGGCGGCGACGAGTTTGCGACGGGCCTGCAACATCCTGGAGGTGGTGGAGCGGACGGCACAACTCATCTGGGGGTGCTACGCGGTGGGGAAGAAGCCTCCCACCCTGCCGAAGGACGTGGTCCGGACGCTGCGGGAGGTGGGGGAGATGATGGCGTGAAAAGTGAAACGTGAAACGTGAAACGTAAAACGTGAAACGTGAAACGTGAAACGTGAAACGTAAAACGTGATCAGGGGCGGGTGGCGTGGAGGAGCAGGACGGCGTCGGGGCCGATCCGTTGCCATTCGGTGTGGAGGGAGAAGCCCGCGGCCTGCCAGGCGGAGAAGGGGTCTTCGGGCGGGAACCGGTCCTGGCCGGTGATGCGGTAGAGGAGGCGCAGGGCGCGGGCGATGGGGTCCTGCCCCCCGGGAATGGCGACGGGCACAACGATGGCCGTCCCGCCCGGGGCCAGCACCCGCGCCGCCTCCCGCGCGGTGGCGGGGTCCAGGATGAACTCCGTGGGGAAAGTGGCGACGACCGCCCGGAACGCGCCGTCGGGGAAGGGGAGGCGCTGGGCCCGGGCCCGCACCAGTCGGGGTGGGAACCCGGCCCGGCGGAGGCGACGGCGGGCCAGCACGCCCATCTGCGGAGAGAGGTCCAGGCCCACCGGCCCCAGTCCCCGGCGGGCCATGTTCAGGAGCAGGTGGCCCGGCCCGTGGGCCAGTTCCAGCACCGGCCCGCCGGGGATGAGGGGAAGGACCGCCGCGCCCCATGCCGTCCACTTCCCCCGGGAGACGACCCAGGCGACGGCATCGTAGGCCCAGGCGAAGGGGCCGTAGAGGAGACGGAAGAAGAGGCGGAGGGCGGGTATCGCGAATCGCATGTTCAGGCCGAACCGGGCATCGGGAGCGAAGAACGCCTTCTGATCGGCCGCCTGATCTCTCGCCCCTACTGGCTATATGGGGAAGTGAGCCTCCCGGTTGAACCGGTCCCAGGCCAGGGAGAACAACCGGGGTGGACGGTACCGCACTGGAGTGTTCGTAACCGTTTCAATCCACCGTTCCGTGGCCTGGGCGGCCCGTTCAAAGCAGGAAGCAGTGAAGGCCCGCAGGGGCTCCGCTCGCTCCGCAGGGCTGGCATCCCGATACCGCGCGACCATCTCCGCCGCCTCCCGCAGAAAGGGCGCTTCCAGGGCATCCCGCTCCTCCCGGTAGAGAGGCATCCGGGTGGCGTAATCGCGGATGACCTGGCGGTGAAGGCGTTCGTGATGCCACCACAGAGTGCCGGGATCGTATGTGCCCGTGGGCTCCCGATCCAGGCCCGGAATGGCAGGGAGGCCGGTCCCGTTCAGGAATATCGGCTTGAAAATGCCGGTGCACGGAGCAGAGGTGCCAATCACCCAGACGACGGGCATACCGGGGAGCAGGTGGGCGACCATCGCGCCCACGGACTGGCTGGGGCGGGTCGGGCCGAACCCGGCGTGGACGCAGAGGGTCTCCATCAACCAGCCCCGACCGGGGTTCCAGAGAGGGTCGGCCGCCTCGGGCCCGTGGTCCCGCAGGGCCGCCATCATGGTCTCCACGGTGATGCGACCTCGCTCCGCTTCCAGAAGGGCTGTAGAGCGGCGCTGACGAGCCCGACAGCCATCCAGATGAGTGTAGAGGAAGTCGGAGTAGCAGCGAGCGAAGTGGAAATCCTCCCGGGACCTGCACCATCCCTTCTCTATCGCATACTCCACCAGGCCAGGGGAGGCCTCGTCCCACTCGGAACCGATGGTCAGGCCGTTGGAAATGGTGCGCACATCCCGCACCCGTTCGGCGGCCCATTGCTTTCCCACCGTCTCCAGTACCCAGGCCTCTTGCGGGTCGGCGATGATGAAGGAATTGTGGTAGTAGGTCTTGTGGCGGAAACCGCAGTTGCCACCCTGACCGCAGGTCTCCAGCAACTGGACGATGATCTCCAGTGCCCGACGGGCAGTCTCGGCCCGCTCCAGGGCCAGGCGGATCAGGTCCATCCCGATCAGCCCGGGGCCCTTGTGGTAGGGCTCCTTTGTGAAAACGGCCTCGTTGCCGATGGCCACGCCGTGCTCGTTAACGCCCATCTCGCCGCCCCAGATCCAGAAGGGCTTGCAGAGCAGGACCTCGTACGTTTCAGGCACCTGGGGCACCTGGATATATGTGCACTGCACCGTAGAGTTGGGCGCGTGGCGGGCACGGGGAATGTGGACCAGTACGTGGGCCTCATTGGGCTCCCGGTCACTGTTTTTGGCCAGGATGACCGTTCCATCGGCGGTCGCCCGGCCTGTCGCCACCAGTGTGTCACACATGGTTTGCCTCCTCGGAAGAGATCAACCGGCCAACCGGGTGGACCTGTCTTTTCTGTTCGGAAAATCGTGATACAATCAGAAGCAGGGCTGTCTGCCGCTCTCTAACCGCGCGGGTATACTGCCTGTAAATCTGCCAGGGCCTGTCGGTAGAGGGTGGGGGCCTCCCGGCGCAGTTGCTGGAAATCCGCTGCCACGCGCCCCCCGGAGAAGAAGTAAGCCAGCGCGCCCAGGAGAGATATGCCGTTAACGGAGGAGCCCTTCAGAATTCCGGCGGGATCAAAGAGCAGGAGCGGGTAATCGGGGTCGGCGATCACGAAGTCGCCGGGCAGGTCAAACTGGGTGGCAGCAAAGCAGATGGCTGTTACTGCCTCATCGGAGGCGTCGGGGCCGGCAATAGCCAGGGGATCAAATCCGATCGCTTCCAGCAGAGAGATGCGGCACGCCACGCCCCACCGCCGGACCCGCAGCACGCATCCAGCCTGGCCGACCCGGACCGGTTCGCAGACGGCCGCGTATCCTGCTGGCAACTGGATGATGACCGCGTGTTCCCGCAGGGAGCCCTCCTCGGAGACGCTCCAGTAGCAGACGTGCCAGTTCTCCACCGGATACCGGCCGGGCAGATTGTTGAGCACCCGGGCGTCGGCCGGTGCCCGGCTGGGATGAAACGCGTTTCCACCTCGTGGCGTCATTGGCCCTCCTCTCTCATTATAGCATAGCCAGAGGAGAGAACAAGGGTGTGTCCCAATTTTGTCGGGGGCGTCCGATTCAGCCCGGAGGACAGAACAGCAGAGTCTGAAGCCGCCTCTGGCGAGCAAATGTGAATTTCCTTAATGTTTCCGGGGATGGTTTCAGAATGGGTTGACGCTTTCTGCATCTCCAAATTTTCCTGGTCCCTCACCCCCCTTTGTCCCCCCTCTCCCCTTGGCCTGCGGCCAGGGGAGAGGGGGATAGAAAAGGCCGCACTTGAGGCAAGGCGGGCGAGGGCGCAGTGAAACCTCGCTGTGGAATTGCCCGACCATTTCTGGGATACAATCAGCACAGTGCGGATGCCGCTGAATGCTTTCCAACGCGAAGGGAGCAGAATGCTGAGCGAAGAGGAGCGAGAGCGTTTTGCACGACAACTGGTTCTGGAAGGAGTCGGAGAGGCCGGGCAGGCGCGCCTGAAGGTGGCGCGGGTGCTGGTCGTCGGTGCGGGTGGGCTGGGCTCGGCAGCCGCTTTTTACCTGACCGCCGCCGGTATCGGTACCCTGGGCATTGTGGATTACGACACGGTCTCTCTCTCCAACCTCAACCGGCAAATCCTCCACACCACTGCCGAACTGGGCCAGCCCAAAACGGAATCGGCCGCGCGGCGACTGAAGGCCCTGAACCCGGCCCTGAGCGTGGTCTCCTATCCGGAGGCGTTGACACCCCAGCGGGCCGCTGAACTGGCGGCAGCCTACGATCTGGTGGTGGAATGCTCGGATAACTTTGAGACCAAGTTTCTGGTCAACGCGGCCTGCGTAAAAGCGGGGACGCCTCTGGTCTGGGCATCAGTGCTGGCGTGGGAGGGGCAGATGTCGGTGGTGATGCCAGGGCAGGGGCCCTGCTATCGGTGCCTCTTTCCCCCCTCCATCCGCCTGGAGAAAGTGCCCACGGCCCGCCAGGTTGGCATCCTGGGCGCCGTCGCTGGGACCTTTGGCGCGCTGGAGGCGGTGGAGGCGGTCAAGGTCATTCTGGGCATCGGCCGCCCACTGGTGGGCCGACTTCTGGTGTGGGATGGCCTGAGAGGCACTTTTGATGAAGTGGTTTTTGCCCCTCAACCCGGATGCCCTGTATGCGGGGGAAATGTTGCTCCGCTTGACGGGTGAATGCTAACTGGATGCCGGGGTCATCGCAGGCGTGATGGATAATCTCACCACCTGGCCCACCCTGCAAGGAGTACCCATGACCATCCAGGACTACCTTGACCGCTACCTTCCCGCGCTGGAAGCGGAGATGCAGGCCGTCGTGGCGGCCTCCGGACCCACCCTCCGCGACCTCTATGGCATGCTCCGCTACCACCTGGGCTGGGAGGACCGGGAGTTCCGGCCCATCGCCGGCCCTCAGCCCACCGGCAAGCGCCTCCGCCCCGTCTTCTGCCTCCTCTGCTGCGAGGCCTGTGGCGGAGATTGGGAGCGAGCCCTGCCCGCCGCCGCGGCCGTGGAACTGGTCCACAACTTCTCCCTCATCCACGACGACATTGAGGACGGCGACAGCACCCGGCGCGGCCGGCCCACCGTCTGGTCGGTCTGGGGGGTGCCCCAGGCGCTGAACGCCGGGGATACCCTCTTCACCCTGGCCCATCTGGCCCTCTTCCGGCTGATGGACCGGGGCGTCCCGCCGGAGACCGTCCTGTCGGCCCTCCGGATTCTACTGACGGCCTGCCTGCGCCTCACCGAAGGGCAGTTCCTGGACCTGCGATTTGAGGGGCAGGAAGCGGTATCGGTGGAGGACTACCTGTTTATGATTGCCCGCAAGACGGCGGAACTGCTCTCGGCGGCCTGCGAACTGGGGGCGCTGGTGGCGGGCGCCCCCGCCGACGCGCGGGAGCGCCTGCGGGCGTTCGGCCATCACGTCGGCATTGCCTTCCAGATTCAGGACGACATCCTGGGCATCTGGGGCGACCCCGCCGTCACGGGGAAGCCGGTGGGCTCCGACCTCCGGCGCGGCAAGAAGACGTTCCCCATCCTCTACGCCCTGAACTGCCAGCCCGCGCTCCGGCATCTCCTCCCCAACGTCGCCTGCTCTTCGGACGATTTCCAGGCCGCGATGGCCCTCCTCAACCGCTCCGGGGCGCAGGAGGCGGCCCGCGAACGGGTCCTGGAGGAGGCCGCCCGCGCGGCTCAGGCCCTGCAGGAGGCCGGCCTGAGCGGCCCCGCCGCCGACGCCCTGGCCATCCTGGCACATCAACTGGCCTTCCGGGACCGATGAAGATTGACCTTCGCCCTCCAATGGTGGTCTTCGCCGCCTTCGTGGGCTCCTTCCTGCTCTACCTCTCCGGCCTGGTCCTGCCCTACTCCCTCTTCGCCCACATCGCGCGCACCCCCATCAGTTTCCCGGAGATTGCCGGACGGCATCCCCTCCCGGCCGCCGCCTTTCTGGTGACCTTCCTGGCCCTCTTCGGCCTCTACGCCCTGGTCTATCGGACATGCCGCCGCCATCCCCGGCAGGTCTCCCCGGCCCTGATTCTCCTCTCCGGCCTGACGCTGGCGCTTCTCCCGAGCCTCACCTACCCGGTCGGTGCGGGGGATGTGGTGGACTACGTCACTCACGGGGAGGAACTGTTCTACTATCGGGAGAACCCGCTGGTCGTGCCGCCGGGGCACCTGCCGGACACGGCCTTCGCCCGTTACTCGGCCTACCGCATGGCCCCCTCCAACTACGGCCCCCTCTGGACCTGGATCAGCGCGCTGGTGGTGGGCGCGCTGGGGCGGGAGAGCCTGGCGCTGAACCTGCTGGGGTTCAAGGGGGTGGCCATCGCCGCCTACCTGGTCCAGGCGGTGCTGATTTACGCCGTCCTGCGCCGCCGCCAGCCCGACCTGGCCCCGGCGGGACTGGCCTTCTTTGCCTGGAACCCGCTGGTCCTCTACGAGTTCGCCGCCAACGGCCACAACGACGCGGCGATGATGGCCTTCGCCCTGCTGGGCATCTACTTCTGGGAACGGCGCCGCTCGCTGCGGATGACGGCGGCCCTCACCCTCTCCTTCCTGGTCAAGATACCGACGGCTCCCCTGCTGCCCCTCTTCCTGCTGGCCTGCGCCCGCGATGCCCAGAGTGCGGCACGGAGCGCAGCGGAGTGCCGTCCACGCGACTCCGCTTCGCTCCGTCGCTTACTACCCGCTGTATTGCTGAGCGGCGCGCTGGTGGGGCTGGCCTACCTCTCCCTGCCGGACCCGCTGGCCGCGTTGACCAACCTCTCCACCCGCTCCGGCCTCCTCACCCACTCCCTCCCGGCGGTCCTCTCCCTGACCCTGCGGCTGGTCGGAGTGAACGAAATGGATGCCGGGAGGGTGGCTCAGACCGCCGCGCTGGGGGCCTTCGCGGTCGCCTTCGTCCTCCAACTGGCCCGGACATGGGTGCGGCCAGCGGCGGTCCTTCGCCACGCCTTTGACCTGATGCTCTTTCTCCTGCTCTTCGCCACCCCGTGGTTCCAGCCCTGGTACGTCACCTGGGCGGTGGCGCTGGCGGCCCTCTTCCCTCGCCCAGAGGCCCCGCTCCAGGCCGGCCTCCTCAGTCTGACAGTAATCTTCTCCTACGTGGTGTACGGCTTCGTCTGGTTCTGGATGCCCCACCAGGCCAACTGGGGCAACACCCTGGGCATCACCCTGATGGCCGTGGCGACGACGTACCTCATTCCCTGGGGGTACACCCTGAAGGTGTGGGGGCGGCGATAAAGCACCCCGCATTTGCCCCTGCCGGTGCCAGATGGTATAATAGACCTCCGGTTAACCCACCGCAGGAGGGGGCTGAGAAGGTGAGGGTGGGCCCTCCCACCGGGGGAGAGGGGTAAAGAAACGTTTTTGTGGCGGCGGCTTCGCCGCCGCCACAAAAACCATCAAAGGGGACTTTTTCAACACCCCGTAGGGGCAGAGATGACCCCTGCCCTGTGAGGCGACCGTAAACCGACGATGCCTAAAGGAGTCCTGTGGCCGCGATAGAAACTGCCATCGTAGAATTCCTTCACTCTGTGCTGAACGCCATCGGCTGGCCCGGAGTGGTCCTGATTATGGCGCTGGAGAGCGCCAACATCCCCATCCCCAGCGAGGTCACCATGCCGCTGGCCGGGTGGATGCTGGTCCAGGCGAAGGGATTGCCCCTCTGGCGGGCCGCACTGGACGGCGGCTTCTTCGGCGCGCTCGGGTGCACCATCGGCTCCATCGCCTCCTACATGCTGGGGCTCTGGGGCGGACGGCCCTTCCTCCGCCGTTGGGGCCGATATATCCTCATTTCTCAACACGACCTGGAGCAGGCCGACCGCTGGTTCGCCCGCTGGGGCGACTGGGCCGTCTTCATCTCCCGCCTCCTGCCCATTGTGCGCACCTTCATCTCCTTCCCGGCGGGCGTGGTCCGGGTTCCGTTTGTCCGGTTCACCGTCCTCAGTTTCATCGGCTCCTTCATCTGGTGCGGAGCGCTGGCCGTCGCGGGGCACGCCTTTGGCAGTGAGTGGGAGCGCATCCGGGAAATCATGCGCCCCTTTGACATCCCGATTGCCGTCGCCCTGCTGGCGGGTATGGGCTACTACATTTACCGGCACATCCGCCGGGCTCAGACCCCCGTCGCCGCCGAAGAGGGCGAACCGGTGTAGTCTCCTCACCCCTCCCCCAGCGGCTTCGCCGCCCGCCGCAGGCAGCGGGGGTGGGGTGAGGCTCGCTCTCCTGGCACAATGAACGTCCTCCAACACCTTCAAGAACTCTGGCAGTACCGGGACCTGGTCCGCAATCTGGTGATCCGGGACCTGAAGGCCCGCTACAAGAACTCCGTCCTGGGCGTGGCCTGGTCGTGGGTCAACCCCCTGATGATGATGGTCGTCTACACCGTCGTCTTCAACATCCTGGCGGGCCGCTCCAACCTCCCCAACTACCCGGTCTTCATCCTCTGCGCCCTGTTGCCCTGGAACTTCTTCGCCAACGCCATCTCCCAGGCGACCAACAGCATCGTGGACGCCGCGCCCCTGGTCAAAAAAGTCTACTTCCCCCGCGAGGTGCTCCCCATCTCCGCCGTACTGAGCAACATGGTCCACTTCCTCATCTCCCTTCCTGTCCTCTTCCTCCTGGCCCTGGCGCTGGGGAATCCGGTGACCGGCTGGTCCCTGATGTTCCCGGTCACCCTGCTGATCCAGGTGATGTTCACCGTCGGCGTTGGGTTCATCACCGCCACGCTGAACGTCTTCTACCGGGACACCCGGCTGATTATGGACGTGCTCCTGCTGGCCTGGTTCTTCCTCACCCCCATCTTCTACCCCCTCACCACGGTGCCGGAGCGGTACGTGCTCTGGGGGGTTCCCGTCAACGTGCGGGCGTGGCTCCTGCGGCTGAACCCCATGGCCTCCATCATCTCCTCGTACCGCGACCTCCTGTACTGGGGGACATCCACCGCATGGGACTTCCTCCTGCGAACTGCCGTCACCTCGTTCATTGTCCTGGTCATCGGCTACCTGATCTTCCTGCGGTACAGCCCCCGGTTTGGGGAAGAGGTGTAGCGAGTTTGCAAGTGGGCAAGTTGGCGAGAGTCGCGCTGGGTTCTCTCCTCCTGCTGGCCTGCATAGCGACGGGACTGCCCGCCCGACCGACGCCGACCGCTCCGCCGACCCCGCCTCCTTCCGACCTCTCCATTGCCCCTGAGGACGTCGTCCTCTACCCGCTGCCCGTTCCGGGCCCAGGGGGACGGTGGCTCTACTACCGGGGCGACCGGATTTCCTTTGACGTCACCCCGCGCCATCTGGGCGCCATCCCGCCCCAGGACCTGACCGTCCGCATCTACCGCCTGAAGGGGACGGAGCGGGAAGTCCTGGCGGAAGGGACCGTCGGGTATCCGACCTTTGACGGGGTGCCGCGCGCCCGCCTGACCTGGGCATGGGACACACGGGACGCCGGGGGGCGGGAGACCCTGGTGGTCCACCTGGACCCCGACGACCGTGTACAGGCGGGGGACGAGGACCCGGCCAACAACGGGGTCACGCTGACCGTCCGGTTCATCGCCGACGCCGCCCGCCCGGCCCCTGAGGCCGCCGCCACCTGGGTGACGACGACCACCGACTGCTGTATCATCCACTACCTGACCTGTACCCGTGCCGAACGGGACCTCTCTGTGCTGACGGACGTCACCAACCGGGCCGTTGCTCTCGCTCAGGACCGTCTGGGGACCCGACTGGCGTCGCCGTTGCAGGTGTACTTCATCCCGCGGGTGTTGGGGCACGGGGGATATGCCCAGGAAGGCATCGTCCTCTCCTATCCGGACCGTCCCTATGCGGGGCTGGACCTGGAAATGGTCCTCCGCCACGAGGCCGTGCACGTGCTGGATGCTTCGCTCGTAGGGTCGGCGACGCCCGCTCTCCTGCGGGAAGGACTGGCGGTCTGGATCGCCGGGGGCCACTACCTCCCCGAATCCATCCCCACGCAGGCCGGGGCGCTGGTCCGCCTGAACCGGTACATCCCGCTGGCGCAACTGGCGGAAGATTTCTACCGCCACCAGCACGAAACCGGGTATCTGGAAGCCGCGGCCCTGGTTGCCTACCTGGTGGAGACCTACGGCTGGGACAAGTTTCTGACCTTCTACCGTCAATCCGGCGAACCAACCGATACGCCGCCCCCCGACGCTCTGGACAGCGCGTTGCGCCAATCCTTCGGTGTCGGGCTGGAAGAGACAGAGTCGGCCTTTCGGGCCTGGTTATCCAGCCAGCCCACCACCTCCGAGCAGGCACGGGACCTGGAACTGACCGTCCGTCTCTTTGACGCCATCCGCCGCTACCAGCAAACCCTGGACCCCCCGGCGTACTTCCTGAGCGGCTGGTTCCCGGACCCCGCGGAGGGGGAGCAACAGGGGATTGTCGCCGATTTTCTCCGCAGCCCGCGCTCCGTGCGCGCCGTCGCCATAGAATTGCTGTTCACCGCGGCCCAGGAATCGCTCCAGCGGGGCGCGCTGGACCAGGCCGCCATTCTGATAGAGGGAGCAGAACGGGCGCTGGACGGGGATTTCTCCGCGCCGCCAGCATCGGAGTATCTGGCCATCGCGCAGGCCGTCGCCGCGCGGGGCGGCGAGGCCCAGCGGGTGGAACTGGACGGGGACAGGGCCCGCGTCTGGGTCACCTCCCGTGAAGATGCCGCGGCCTGCTCCGCTCCCCAGATGTGGGTGCTGCAGACCACGGACTACCGCCCACCGACGACCGACCACTGACCACCGACCACGGACCACCGACCACCGACCACGGACGACTGACCATTGACCACTGTACAGGCTAACAGCCTGTGCTACTCTTGCTGTCCGTCGTCTGTCGTCCATCGTCTGTGGTCTGTCGTTCGTCGCCCTGCTTGACACCCCCTCCGGTTTATGCTATCATCCCTTCAGATTCTCCCACACAGGCAGGCACAGAGATGCTACAGGAACGGGTCTCCGCCGACATTTACCTCTTTACCAGTGACCTGTACACCCAGGTGACCGCTGGCGTCATCGTGACTTCTGCCGGTGCCGTTCTGGTAGATACCCTTCCCTTCCCCATAGAGACCCAGGCCATTCTCCAGTTCATCTCCCGCCGGGCGACGAGCCTCCGGTACATCATCTACACCCACTACCACGCCGACCACATCTACGGGGCCAGTCTGTTTCCCGACGTCCCCATCATCGCCCACGCGCGCTGCCGCCAGCACCTGCTGGAATCGGGAGAGGCGGGGCTGGAGGCCGCGCGCGCCGAAGCGCCGGACCTGCTGGAGAATGTCACCATCCGCCTCCCCGACATCACACTGGATAGCGGGGAGATGATTCTCTCCCTGGGCGGCAAGACCCTGCGCATTTTTGAGACTCCCGGTCACTCCGACGATGGCATATCCATCTATGTGGAGGAGGACCTGGTCCTCTTCGCCGGCGACGCGATGATGCCCATACCCACCATCGTGGACGGCGACCCGGAAGCACTGAAGCAGTCGCTTCGGAAAATCCAGGCCATGGAGCCCGAAACCATTGTCCAGGGGCACGGTGAGGTCATCCTGCGGGGAGAAGTGAAAGACGCCCTGCAGACCAACCTGGCATACCTGGAGACCATCCAGCGGATTGTGGCAGAAGCGGTGGTCAACGAACGGCGTCGGGCCACGCTTCTGAAGACCGAGGTGGAAAAGTGTGGTGTCCCGCGCGTGGCTCTGAACGGTGAGGCCCCCCGTCTCCACGCAGCCAACCTGCGGACCCTCTACCACCGGCTGGCCGGTTCACCGCCAGGTAACTGGAGGGAAAAGTAATGACCCGGCTTCATTGCGGCGGCTTCGCCGTCCGCAACGAAAAATATATTTCCTTATCCTCGCAATCGGAAACGCCAAACTTGAGGAACCGTCCCGAAAACCTCCTTAAAAATCCACCTCGCGACCCTCGTAGGCGTACTGGAAGAGTTGGCGGAGTTCATCGTAGGACGGCGCGCGGACGGCAGTGACCATCTGGGTGTCGTTGAAGGCGTCGTCCACCATCTTGTCCAGTTGGGCCTCATGGGCTTCCCGCGCCACGCCCGCCTCGGCGACAGAGAGAGGACTGCCAATCTGCCGGGCCAGGTCGCGAATACGGCGGGCCAGGGCACGTGCCCCCTCCTCCCCTCCGGCGTGGGAGCAACCTATCAGCGCGGCCAGTTCGGCGAACCGCTCCGGTGCCTCCCGGGCGCAGAACTCAATGGTATACGGGAGGTAGATGCCCACGGCGCGCCCGTGGGGGATGTGGAACGTCGCCCCCAGGGTGTGGCCCATGGCGTGGGCCATAGAGGCCATGGCGTTACCGAAGCCCAGGCCAGCGATAGTGGCGGCGTTGTGCATTCGCTCCCGGGCTTCCATATCGGAGCCATTGGCCACCGCGCGCGGCAGGTACTGGAAGATCAGGCGCGCCGCCTGGATGCAGAGGCCGTCGCTGATGTCATTGTGCCAGGCGCAGGTGTAGCCCTCCACCGCGTGGGTCAGCGCATCCATGCCGGTATCTGCCGTCAACCGGGGCGGCATGCCGACCGTCAAAGCAGGGTCCACAATGGCCATATCGGCGACGTTTTCCCGGTTCCCCAGGCCCATTTTCCGCTGTTCCTCCGTGTCGGTGAGGACGATGGCCCAGGTAATCTCCGCACCGGTGCCGCTGGTGGTGGGGATGGTGATGAGGCGGGCCTTCCGGCGCAGCCCCAGCCGGACGAAGGGGTTGATCTCCGCCGGATGGAGATCGGGCCGCTCATAGAGAATCCAGATGGCCTTGGCCGCGTCCATAGGCGACCCGCCGCCCAGGCCAATGATCCAATCCGGCTCAAAGGCGCGGGCCACCTCGGCCCCGCGCAGAACCGTCGCCACGCTGGGGTCCGGCTCCACCTCGTCAAAGACCCGGACCTCCAGCCCGGCGTTCTTCAGGTGGACCAGGACTTTCTCCACGATGCCCAGTTGGACCAGCGTGGCATCGGTGACGATGAGAGCGCGGCGACCCTCCAGTTCATCCAGGGCGTCCAGCGCGCCCTCGCCGAAGATAATCTGGGGGGAAACAAAGTGCCACATGTTGACCTCCTTGGGGCAAAGCGGCTATGGGTGGGATGAATCATACCCTGATCGGTTTACGATGCCGTCATGCAGGCTGTCAGCCTGTATGCAGGCCTGGCGGCCTGCACTATAGGGGTGTACTTTTGCCAGTGTCTTTCATGGCGCTTGCCCGGAGCCTCCCCGGCAGGTCGTTACCCTTTCGTGTCTTTCGTACCTCTTACCCTCCCATCAGTTCCACCGCCAGTTGGGCGTAAACCTCCGCCGCCGTACAGACATCGTCTATATCTACCCATTCATCCACAGTGTGGGCCCGGTCGGGGTCGCCGGGGCCGAAGCCGACGGTGGGGATGCCCGCGATGCCGGCGGTGTAGGCACCCTCAGTGGAGAAAGCCCAGTGGCCGATGGGGGGGCGGTGTCCCAGGCGGGCGCGCGCGGCCCGGACCAGCGCGGTCACCAGCGGATGGGTCTCCTCAATGACCCACGAGGGGTAGACCTTCCGGATGTGACCAGGATAGCCGGTGTAACTGGTGGCGGAGAATTCCGCCACCCGGATGTCGGCACGGACGGACTCCCGGGCGATGACCCGCTGGATTTCGGCCAGCGCCATCGCCTCAGTCTCCCCCAGGGTCAGGCGGCGGTCCACCACCAGGTCGCAACGGTCGGGGATAGCATTACGGCTGCTCCCCTGGCTGCGGATTTCGGTGACCGCCAGGGTGCCCGGGCCCAGGAACGGGTCGTTCCCCAGTTGTCCGGCCAGCAGTTCCAGGCCGAAGATGAGGCGCGCCGCGGCGTAGATGGCGTTCTCACCCAGGTCGGGCCGGGAGGCATGGGCGGCCCGTCCGTGGACGGTGACCTCCAGTTCCATCCGTCCCCGCTGGCCCCGGGCGACCGCCATATCGGTCGGCTCGGCGACCAGCACCCAGTCGGGCCGGATGCCCTCTTCTTCCACCAGCACCCGGCTGGCCAGCCCCTCGCATGGCTCCTCCTGGACGACGCAGGCCACGACCACCCGCCCGCGAGCGGGCAGGTTGGTGCGGCGCAGGAGGTAGGCGCCGTAGAGCATGGCTGCCAGTCCGCCTTTCATATCGCAGGCGCCCAGGCCGTAGAGCCGTCGCCCCTCTATAGTGGCGGCGAAGGGGTCGTGGCGCCAGGCGGCGGGATTGCTGGCGGTCACCGTGTCCATGTGGCCGTTGAGCATCAGGATGGGGCCGTCTTCCCGGCCGACCCAGCCGATGACGTTGCCGATGCGGTCTATCCGGATGTTCCGCAGGCCCAGGCGTTCCATCTCCTGAAGGACCCGCCGGGCCAGTGGCTCCTCCTGGGTGGAAGGACTGGGGATGCGCACCAGGTCCTGCAGAAACGCCACCAGTTGGGCCCGTTCATCACGGGTGAGGCGAAGTTTGGTCATTGGGTCCACCTCTGCGCTAACCTGCTTGAAGAGGGATGTGGATTCGTTCTCGCTTGAGATGCAGGTCAATCTCTATCAATCCCAGCACCCTGGAGCCCAGCGGAGTGAGGATAGCCCGGTCCGAGTCTCCCTGGAGTGTGACACGTTCCACCAGCCCAAGTTCTTCGCATTGATTGCAGGTAAAAGCGAGGAAATCGGTAATCGTTCGCCAGGCGTATTGCTTGCCAAAAAGGGCAGTAGCCAGTTGCCAGTAACCGTAGGCGGGATCCTGGGAGGATGCTGGCTCAGGGGCACTGGAGTGGGGGATCCACATCCCTTCTGTGAGATAAACAAAGCGCAGGAAATAGTAGATGTTCGCTTTGCACGGGGTGATTCGTCCGTTGGTCAATACTTCTAACAGGATGCGTTTCTGTTCAAGACTCAATGGCGGAATTTGTGCCACCCCGGTGAGAATATCCGGTATCATCGCTTCAGCAAATCGCTCGCCATAGTCGGTCAAAACCAGATAGCCTCCTTGCTCTGTCAGGAGTTCAAAATCCTGGCATAATCGCTTGCGGACATTGTAAGTCGTTCGGCTTCGGAAGCGGCCTGTTCCGTCCCGTTCATGAAACATGGAAACAGGTAAAGCGCTTTTCTTTTGGTCCACGAAGGGCCTGATCAGGTCGTTCATCCAACGGAGATAACAGACATCCATCGCGCAGGTCGGGCCCAGAGGAATGCCGACCAATCGGGTCAATTCAGCGACAAGATGCTGGTACAAACGTTGAACTTCGCTAAGGGAGTAAGTCCTGGACTCAACTCCAATCCTCTGGCAGATCTCCGCCAGCGACTGTTCCCGGCCAGGAGGTGTGACATCTTCAGCATAGAGCACAACGAGAGTGGCTGGAAGCGGGAACCGAATCTGGCTATATCGCCGTAACTGGTTCTCTATAAACTCCAGTTTGTGCCGGGACTCAATCGCGGTTTCCAGTTCCACGACATAAAGAGCAGCAGAGTCCCTGCTCAACAACACGAAATCCGGTGTTCCATACTCGGTGGGGAGTTGTTCTACATACCGCCTCAGCAGGGGGAATTGAAGGCGCTCTTGGAGATAGTGCCATTCCCGTAGCAGTGTCCACTGGACCAGCCTTTCGTTCATTCTGCTTCCTTTTGGTCAAAGATGCTCCTCTTGCCCCAAACCGTCATCTCTATCCTGCCAGCGGTTCCGAAATCGTGCGTAATTACCTACCCTGAATCGTTTGCAGATAATGTAGCGTAGGCTTTAGCCTGCAAATACAGGCCTGGCGGCCTGCGCTACAGGGGCATGCCTTCGCCGCGTCTTTGATAGCGCTTGCCCGGGGGCTCCCTGGTAGGTAGTTACCTAAATTTCGCCCAAAATAATGGCCGTTTCCTCCGGAGCCAGAAGGGCCGCCAACCCAGGCCCTAACTCTCCGGCCACCGGGTCTCCCCGGTTCAGCACAATTT
>Ga0272449_1002531_pt1 | contig 16915 bp, 18 predicted proteins | sample YNPCB0241_FD_198679 | JGI IMG/M metagenome (GOLD analysis project Ga0272449, IMG submission 198679) | Hot spring sediment microbial communities from Yellowstone National Park, WY, United States - YNP-CB-024-1 | ecosystem: Environmental > Aquatic > Thermal springs > Hot (42-90C) > Sediment...
TACCCGTCCCTTGGGGCTGGCGGTCGCTGGGCGGCTTCCGTAGGGAAGCCCGTTCCGGCGTTTGCCAGGTGAACCCGGCTAGGCCCGGGAGGGAGCAACCTAAGCTTGGACGTTCGGCGCTCAAGGGGGTGCGGGTACGAGTGTAGGGTTTGGGAGAGTGGGCGGATTCTGGGCGTCGAACCTCAGTGACCCACCGCCGCCTTTAACCCCTTATATATGTGAAGATAATTTTGACTCATGTGGAGAGGTGCTGTTTGGGTTTAAGCGAGAAATTTTTGTGGGGTGTTTCTGAGAGCGGTTTTCAGTTTGAGATGGGCGACCCCTCTGGCAAAGGTGTGGACGCTAATACTGACTGGTATGTTTGGGTGCATAACGCTGAAAACATAAAATTGGGCGTAGTTAGCGGCGACCTTCCAGAAAACGGCATAAACTATTGGAACTTGTACACGAAAGACCATGAAGCTGCGAAAAGGCTTGGACTAAACGCGTATCGAATTGGCATAGAATGGAGTAGGATTTTCCCAAAAAGCACAGTTGCAGTTCGGGTTGGGGTTGAGCGGTCTTCTGACGGCAATATATCAAAAATAGACGTGGATGACAAAGCCCGTGAGGAGCTTGGTAAATTGGCAGATAAAGAGGCGTTAAACCATTACAGGAGCATTATAGAGGATTTGCGAACCAAGGATTTCAAAGTTTTTGTTTGTCTAAACCATTTCACGCTCCCACTGTGGCTTCATGACCCAATAACTGTGAGGGCCACAAGGCTAAGGCGAGGACCAAAAGGGTGGCTTGACGAATCAGCCATAATCGAGTTTACAAAGTATGCCGCTTTTATGGCTTGGAGTTTAGGCGACATGGTTGACAATTGGGCAACCTTCAACGAGCCTATGGCTGTATGCGAGGCTGGCTACATGATGGGGCGGTCTGGCTTTCCACCTGGCGTCAACAGTTTCATGGCTGCCAAGAAAGCTGCAAAAAACATGGTTTTGGCGCATGTCCAAGCCTATGACGCCATTAAAAGGTGGGACACTGTAAAGGCTGACGATGATAGCCCAAGTTCAGCCTTTGTTGGGCTTATACACAATGTTATTCCAGCTTATCCACTTAGGGAAGGCGAAAAGGTTGATGTTGAAGCTGCACGTTTTATGGACAACCTGCACAACCAATTTTTCCCACGAGCTGTTGCGGACGGGTGGATTGACGAAAACCTCAATGGCGTAAAAGAGAAAAATGAGATGAAAGGCTACCTAGCTAATCATCTAGACTGGCTTGGCGTAAACTATTACACGCGGTTTGTTATTAAGGGGAAAAGAAACTTGTTAGCTAAATTGTTCGCTGGGATTCCAGCTGTTCCGGAAATTGTGCCAAATTATGGGTTTGGATGTCAGCCCAACAGCCAGTCAGCCGATGGCAGACCTGCATCAGACATGGGATGGGAAATCTACCCAGAAGGAATGCTTGACGCCTTAAAATCTATGGCTAAATTCGCCAAGCCCATTTACATAACTGAGAACGGAATAGCCGACGCTGAAGACGAGCTCCGACCAAAATTTCTAGAAGACCACATTGCAGTTTTGGAAAAAGCCATGGAAGAGGAGAAAATAGACATTAGAGGCTATTTCCACTGGGCTTTAACAGACAATTATGAGTGGGCAAGAGGCTTTAAAATGAAGTTCGGCTTGTTCGCCGTAGACCTTCAAACAAAAAAGCGGAAGAAACGGAAAAGTGCAGAAACCTACCAACGAATAATCATGGAAGGCATCAATTAATAATTGGAAAATCTAGAGGGGGCTATCAACTATTTTTTGGCAAACCAAACCATGTTCGAAAACGCTAAATCTTAACAGCGTAAACTTTAATGTCAGCTGGAGCTTGTAGAAATGCCCCACAACGAACTTCGCAAAGACTACCTTCTCAACAGATGGGTTGTAATCGCCACAGAACGAGGACGCAGACCAACAGACTTCGCCAAAAAAGAAAAGCCGCTAGCCAAAACAAGTGTTTGCCCCTTCTGCCCCGGAAACGAGCACATGACCCCGTCTGCACTGCTTGTCTACATAGAATCCCAAGGGAAAATTGAAAAAACAAAAGACGAAAACGGTTTCAGACATGAAAATTGGCTTATCAGGTGCTTCCCAAACCTTTTCCCAGCCTTTAACCCGCCACAGCAAACATCAAACAGAGAAAAAATCATGAAAGGCAGCGGTTTGGCTGCCGCTGTTGGGCATCACGAAGTTATTGTCGAGTCACCCATTCATGATGAGCATCCTTCGGATGCGCGAATACCCCAACTAGTACACGTTATAAACGCCTACCTGGATAGGCTTCAAGAACTTTCGGCAAAACCATATGTGCGTTACGTTTCCATATTCCGAAATCACGGCTTAGAGGCTGGAGCATCGCTTTCCCACGCCCACAGCCAAATAATAGCGACACCTTTTACGCCGAAAATCGTTAAAGAAGAGTTGGCTGCAAGCCGAAGGTTCTGGCGCAAAAACGGCAGTTGCATCTTCTGCCAAATAATAGAGAAGGAGCGGGAAAGCCCCCGTTTCATAATGGAAAGCCCCGACTTCCTAGTTTTTGCACCATATGCAAGCATTAATCCTATGGAGTTTTGGATATTTCCCAAAAAACATGAGGCTTCACCCCTTAAGCTTTCAGGAAAAGCCAAGGAAAACTTTGCAAAAACTTTGAGGGCATGCTTCAGCGCATTAAAAAGCCTATTGAACGATCCACCCTACAACTTTGGCTTCCACATAGCGCTGGAAGAAGCTGCAAAACCCCATTATCATTGGCATTTGGAGGTCTACCCAAAACTTGCCATATGGGCTGGTTTCGAAAAAAGCACAGGCATGTATATCAACACAGTCTCGCCAGAAACAGCCGCTGAAAGCCTAAGAAATGCCATCTCAACCTAAAATTTTGAAAACTTCCTTTTCATAAGGTGGTCTAAAAAACAATACATCTTCAACATAAGCCCTTAATGGTTCGGCTACGCTCCAAGCTTGGGCTATGCATCCCCCCGGATTATGGGGTGGGTCTCCATCATAAACTTCGCTTATGGCTCCAAGCCCAGCTGTAAAAAATTGTGTTGTAGCCAGCAGTGCAAGGAAGCTTCTGAAAGTATATTCTCGTATATATTCGCCATACCCTTCAGTTTTCAAATAAGCCTTTATGAAAGGTCCAAAAAGCCAAGGCCAAACACTCCCATTGTGGTATGCTAAGTCTCTGCTTCGTCTATCCCCACGGTAAACACCCACATATTTCGGTTCGCCTTTAGCAAGGGTTCTCAACCCAAACGGCGTAAGAAGCTCGCGGCGAACAACGTTGACGACGCCATAGCTTCTCGTTTTATCAAGCATTGTAAAGTCTAATGCAACGGCAAATATCTGATTAGGCCTAATAGACGCATCACCATAACCTCGCTCATCAATAACATCAAACAGGCAGCCCTTCTCCGAATTCCAAAACTTAGCATTGAAGCTTTCTCTGGCTTTTTCAGCTAGGCGGGCAAATTTTTCAGCCTTGTCTAGCTCTTTGAATTTTCTAGCCAAAATCTCTAATGTTTTGAGGGCATTGTACCATAATGCTTGCACTTCAACAGCCTTGCCAGCCCTTGGTGTTACTGACTGCCCGTTTATGGCTACGTCCATCCATGTTAACTGTGGTCCATGCAACAGAAGCCCATCAACATCAACACGCACTTTTGGGGTTGCCCCTTTCTCAAAGTTTTCAACTATAGCCTTCAAGTTTTTCCACAAGTTTTTTTGGATAAATTCGAAGTCGCTAGTGTACTTCAAGTATTGGAGAACGGCGTTTACGAACCATAGTGTGGCATCGACGGCGTTGTAGGCTGGTTTTGAGTCCACATCCGAGATAAAGTTTGGAATTAAACAGTCCTTAAAGTGTTGGTTGAATGTAAGAAACGTTTGCCTCGCATCTTCAAATCTTCCAGTCACAAGCATGAGTCCAGGTAAAGCTATGAACGTGTCTCTGCCCCAGTCCTCAAACCAATGGTAGCCGGCAACAACAGACTTCCAAACTTTTTCGAAGCCCCCGACGACGAACATGTCGGTTGCATGAACCATCCAATTGAGCCAGTCTTTTGCTTCCACACCTCTATAATCTTCATAAAACTTTTCAAGCAGTCCTTCGCGGCGTTCCAGCTCAGCATAATACAAATTTAAAACATCATACATTGTCGCTGGCATTTCATCCGCCATCTTCTCTACACTCAACTCGTCTTCACCGGCAACAGCCGCTAACGCAAACTGTTCTGAGGAATTCTTTCTTATCCTTATTTCAAAGAATCCCGGCTGGTACCAGTCGTCAAGGTGGCTTTCACCACGGAAATGTTCTTCGCGGAAATAAACCTTTTCAATCCACTTTTCGGCTGGAGTGTAAGTTCCATGTGTAGTCTCAAGAATGATTGTGGCTTGGGGCTTTTCAAAGTTCACTTTCACCCTTCTTCCGGATATATTCTGGGAAAATTTAGGCTGATCACGCCACCTATCCATGACTGAGTGGAAATGCCTACACGTAATAGTTGGGAAGATCTGCACATCAACGTCCACATTGCAGCTGTTAAAGAATTCATATGCTGCTATGGTGACGTTCTTCTTATATGGCATGAAAATGGTTTTTGAAAACCTCGCCTTTTCCACAATGTAAACATACTTTGGGAAAGGGCCTAAAGAAAACTCTTGAAGAAACTGATACCCCTTTGGATAAATCCCGCTTTGAAACTCGTCGGAAAAAACCGGGTAAAAGGCATTACCAATTTTTAATTCTTCGTTTAGTTTTGTTACACAAACCATGCGTTTTCGTGGAGGATGAAAAGCCGCAACAAGCAGCCCATGATACTTCCTTGTGTTTACGCCTAAAACAGTTGAAGAGGCATAGCCTCCCAAACCATTTGTTACAATCCACTCTTTCGGCAGGGACTCCTCAACATTTGATAGGGTTTTTCCATCTAAACTTATTGAGAGCGTAAACCTCTTCATTTTAGGGCATCAGCTTCGCCACATTCTTTTCTTTGGGCACGGCAAAAAAGTTTGCTACAGGCTCACACTTCGACCTAAAAAGTAGGGCGTGAGGCTTTTTCATCTTATATTCCGTTAAGGTTTCAGCATATCCCATGCCCTTAGCAAAAACCATGTCAACAGACTCGTAGACCTCCATGAACTCGGCTGAAACTTCTTTAGGCGCTAGACCAACAGCATCCGTCCCGGTGGTTATAACCTTATCAGCAATTTTAGTCATGCCGGAAATTTCTGCATCCTCCAAAGTTGCATCATTTATAACTGGTCCGCCCTTAACCGCCACTATAACTGTTAAACCCATATTCTTAAGCTGCTCAACAACCAGCATGTCAAAAACAATTTCTCCAGCATTATCAGTCAGATAAAGCACGGTTCTGGAGTTTTTTGCCACTTCGTAGATTCTGCTAATATCGTCGACAACAAGGTCTTTTCCCGCATCCCTTAGGCTTTTCCTTAAACCCCTAAACGTGAACCTATGCCCGGGAATGTCAAACTCCATGGTGTTGCCAACCATGGCGCAGAGGCAAGCCCTCTTAAACCTGTCCTGCTGTGTGTAGCCTTCTTCAACAAGCTTTCTTGCATACGGCAAGAGTTTTAGGGCGTTCTCGTTGCACACGCGTTTGCTTCGCTTATATGGGTCGCCGTTCCCGGTGACCCTCTTTATTATGCGGTCCCTTTTTGTGCCTAAATCCGCTGGAACAGCTGATGGCTTAAACTCCTTGCTTAGCATGTAAAGTAACTCCATCATGGCTCTGAACCTCAAAGCCGGATTAGTTGTTGCCTCTTTAATTTCAGCTGCTCCTCTGCTGATTATGCATGCTGCACATTCAGCTTCAACCTTCAAAGGGCTGTTCTCCTAAAGCCTTGCCTTTTCAGCAAATTCCACCAAAATCCTATACTGGTCTTTTGCCTTCACAACAGCGCTTGCCACCAACACGCCTTGGGTTCCAAGCTTTAAGGCTGCAGCCACATCATCACCGTGACTTATGCCCGCGCCACACAATATTATAACCTTTTGGTTCACTTTCCGAACAAGCTCAACCGTGGCTTTGACAATTTCTGGTTTCGCCTTCGAAACTGGTATACGAGTGCCAATAAGCTCTGGAGGCTCAATAGCCACCACATCCGGATTTAGGGCAGCAACAGCAGCACTTATGCCTTGATTATTAGCGCAGACAACCGAAACTAATTCCTTCCTGCGGGCTATTCTTATGGCAGCATCAATTTCAGAAAGCCTAAGCTGCCTTTCAGAATGGTTAATAAGGGTTCCAACAGCCCCAGCCTCTTTCACTGCTTCTGCCGAAACATGCCCAGTAAAGCTTCCAGGCTCTATAGGGTCTATATGCTGGGCAAAAACCGGGATTTCCACAGATTCTGCGATTGGGGCAATGTCCGTAAACTGCGGAGCCACGCCAATTTGGACCATGGTTTCGCGACTTACTTTTTCGGCTTTTTTGGCGAGCTTAACAGCCCTCTTGCCGGTTGCCTCCAAATAAGTTTTGAAGTTTACAAGAATGAATGGGGTTTTGAGTTTTAAGGGCAAGCTTTTCACCTAACAATGCTGGTTTTAGATGCTAATAGCCTAATATCCTTTTAGGATTAAGGGAAGGAGCAAAGAAAATTAGAAACTTGAGCGGCGGCTATGTTCCTCTTTTTCCTGGAACAAAGACCGCTGCCGCAACAACGGTTGTCCACAAGCCGTTTTTGTCGCCGGTGGCTGACTGGGTTATATTCGTAGTTTTAATTATGAGTCCACTTGCCCTGAACTGCTGTTTCCGCTCATCCCAAGCTGTCTGAGGGTCGAAGGGAATTCCCATAGTGGTTGCCAGCATCGTTGCAGCCAAATCTTCAGCATAATCTCCAGCCACCTCGTCCGTCTGCCCAAAGGAGTGGTGCTCTGACAAATACCCATAATTATTCTTGCCAGACGGGATTGCCACACCTATTGAAGCGGCAATAAGCCTATGGGGCTCGTTGGTTTGGTTTCTGGCCAAGACGACAAAGGTTATTTCGCCAGGTCTAAGCATTTTTAGTCCCTTCTCTTTTGGGATGAGTTTGCAGCCCGGCGGTATTATGCTTGAAACATTCACTATGTTACACTGTTGTATGCCAGCATTTCGCAGCGCCAACTCGAAGGATTGAAGTTGCTCCTTATGTTTCCCAACGCCCTTTGTTAGGAAGAAATATTTTGGAATCATTTCACTGTTCGCTGTAAAATACGAAAATCAGCTTAAAAGTTTTGTGTTCTCTAATCGCTTATAAAAATTTAGAAGGGAAAAAGATAACAGAGGTTTAGGCATATCCCCTTCTAGGTTTAGAGGGTTGACAGCCTACAGAAGCGTGTTTAAGGACGAGGCGAAGCTTGACATAAACTATGTTCCAAGCAGACTCCCTCACAGAGAAGCCGAAATGCGACTCCTCAAGGAATTTTTCAGTTTCGCATTGACCGCCCCTGAAAAGATGGCTCCAAGAGTCTTAATAGTTGGGGATGTCGGAACTGGGAAAACAGCCCTTTCCCAAAGGTTTGGCACAGACATAACCCAACAAGCTAGGCAAAGGGGAATAAACCTAAATTATGTCCATGTGAACTGCCGCCAGTACCGGGGAAGCTTATTCCTCATACTCCACCATGCGGTTTCATTTTTTCACCCGACATTTCCAAAACGTGGCTTCTCAGCGGAGGAGCTTCTAAACATTTTCCTACAAGTTTTGGATGAGCAAAACGCTTACGCCATTTTAACCCTCGATGAGTTTGAAAGCCTAGTTAAGATGGAAGGGGCGGAACCAGTTTACAAGCTTACCCGCCTACAAGAGGCAAGAATTGGCAAGCCTCAAAGGGTTTCTCTCATCGGCATATTGAAAAGCTTAAAGGCTATTGATGGGCTTGACCCAAGCACCAGAAGCACGTTGCAGTCCAACATAATACGCCTTCAACCCTACAGCCAAGAACAGCTCATAGACATTATAAGCGACAGAGTTCAGCTCGCCTTCAAGCCTTCAACAGTCCAAGAAGAAACTGTAAGCCTCATTGCTGAACTTGCCCACTCAGAAGGCGGAAACGCCCGCTTCGCCATAGAACTCTTATGGAGGGCTGGAAAATACGCTGATGCTGAAGATTTAGGCACTGTAACGCCGGAATGCGTCAGAAAAGCCGTGTCAAGCATATACGCAATGGCTAGGAAAAGCGACCTAGCCACTTTAAGCTTGCATGAGAAACTCTTCCTCTTGGGAGTGGCACGTTTCTTCAAAGAAAACAGCGATAAAGCCTATGCCTCCCTGACAGAGGTGGAGCGAGCATATGCTGTTGCCTGCGAAGAGTTTGACGTGCAACCCCACACTCACACACAAATTTGGAAATATTTGCAAATGCTTTCAGCCCTAGGCATAATCAAAAAGAGTGTTTCGTCTGCTGGTCAGAGGGGAAGAACAACGCTTATATGTCTGCCGGGAATCCCAGCGCAGGAACTTGAAAAGGAGTTAACCACGCTTTTGGGATACGAAACCAGAGGCAGATAATGCAATAAATACATATGCCCCTTTCGTCATTTATTATTTTGATGCTGGGCGGTGTACGCGATGACGGCTAACTGTCCCCTATGCGAGCTAGACCTTCAGAAAGAGAAAGTCTTCTATGAAGATGACTCCTTCATTGTTCTGCGAACAAAGAACCTTAAGGGGCACAGGGAAAGGATCATGATAATCTATAAGAGGCATCAGCACACCATACCATACAAAGCTTATGAACGCGCTCTGAACATAATATCCCAAATTGGGCGGGAAGTCTTCAAGTATACGCCGAAATTTGTGATTTTGGACAGCACCTTCGCCACAATAAACGACCACTGGCACTTGGTGGCTTCAGACTTAGACCCAAAAAGCGAAGACTTCGACCAAATTCTGGCAACGAGATGGATTAAAGTTGTGGACAACATGTATCCAGACCAAACTTAAATATTAAAGGCACTAAATCTCCATGCAATATGCAAATAGAAGATGCCATTGGAAACAAGCTTCGTATAAAAATTTTGAAAATTTTAAGCCACATAGGTGAGCTGAACGTTTCAGAAATAGCCAGAAGAATAGGTTCAAATTATAAGGCTACCATGAAACACTTGAAAATCTTGGAAGATGAGGAAATCCTGCAGCACAAAAGGTTTGGGAGAATCCGCCTATACCGTTTTAACGAAAATTCGCCGAAGGCAAAGGCTATACAGCATCTTATTGAAAGTTGGGAGAAAGTCGAAAGGTGCTAATAAAACTTTCAAGCAGCAATTAAATAAGCAGGTTCTCATAAAATGAGGAAAGGAAGCGTGATTTGTGTGGCGATGGTTGATGTAACCGGAAAGCCGAAAATTTATCGCGAGGCTACAGCCACCGGAAAAATTAGGCTCAAACCAGAAACCATAAACCTAATAAAAAGTGGAAAGGTTGAGAAGGGAGACCCTATTTACACGGCTAAGATTGCCGGAACACTGGCCGCAAAGGAAACAAGCATCCTTATACCCTTCTGCCACCCGCTGCCCCTAACAAATGTGAAAGTGGAAATTGAAATTCTAGACAGATCTGCAATAAAAGTTTCCTCGACGGTAAAAACGGAAGCCCAAACAGGCGTGGAAATGGAAGCCTTAGTGGCAACAGCCATAAGCCTCCTAACAATTTGGGATATGGTGAAACAGTACGAGAAGGACGTTGAGGGGCAATATCCCTTTACGGTTATTGAAGAAATTCGTGTTGTGAAAAAGGTTAAGGAAGAACCTCAAAATGAGTGAAAGCACACGAAGGCATAGGGCTGAAGCTCCTCTAAGGCTTAGTTTTGGAATTTTTGTTGTCAGTACATCTCGATACAACCACCTGAAAAGGGGTGAGGCAGTTAAGGACGAATCTGGCGACCTAATTGAACAATTGGTAAAGAATTCTGGGCACAAGGTCTTTTTCCGTAGGCTTATTCCAGATGATAGGATACTTATTGAAGAAGGAGTAAAATACGCCTTACAATCGGATGTGGATGCTGTTATTTTCTGTGGAGGAACTGGTATAGCGCCTTCAGACGTAACAATTGAGGCTGTTTCACCTTTTCTTGAGAAGGTTTTGCCAGGCTTTGGCGAAATTTTTAGGTTTTTGAGCTATGGTGAAATTGGTTCTGCTGCAGTTTTGTCCCGGGCTGTGGCTGGCGTTGCGAAAGGTAAGGTTTTCTTTTGTGTTCCGGGTTCTATGGACGCTGTTAGGCTTTGTCTTGAAAAGCTTATATTGCCGGAAGCGGCACACATCGTTAAGCACGCGCGGGAATAACGATGGTGCTAAAAGACAATTATGGGCGGCCGCTATTAAACCTCAGAATAGCCCTGACAAGACCATGCAATTTGCACTGTAGCTTTTGCCACGCTGAGGGCGAAGACAAGCTTGCCGAGAACCATGTAGAAATGACCGCGGATGAGGTTGTTCGCATAGCAAAGGTTGCTGTCCGTTTGGGCGTTTCAAGGATAAAGCTTACCGGTGGAGAACCGCTTCTGCGCAAAGATATAGTGCAAATAGTTAGAGGCATAGCATCTATTCCTGGTTTAGAAGAGCTTTCGATGACGACAAATGGGACGTTGCTTGAACCCCTAGCCCGAGAGCTTCGTGCAAACGGCTTAAAGCGTGTAAACATAAACCTGCCAACAATTGACGGCGAAATATATTGCAAGTTGACTGGTGGAAGGCTACAAAACGTTTTAGACGGCGTAAAGGCTGCCGTTGAAGCTGGGCTTAACCCTGTCAAGCTTAACATGCTTGTTTTAAGAGGCGTTAACGATTTTCAAGTGGCTGAAATGATTGATTTTGCAAGGGAAGTTGGTGCAGTTCTGCAGCTTATTGAGCTTGAACCCATAAACATAAGCAGCGAATATTACGCTACTTATCATAGGCCTTTGGACGAGTATGAGGAGATGCTTAAGCAAAAAGCCGTAAAAATCGAAACTAGGAAGTATATGCAAAACCGCCGCATATTCCATTTGCAAGACGTGAAAGTTGAGGTTGTCCACCCAATCGAGAATACAGATTTTTGTTGGCACTGCACACGTCTAAGGGTGACAAGCGATGGAAAGCTTAAGCCATGCCTAATGAGAAACGACAACACGGTGGACATTTTGACACCTATGCGGAATGGGGCAACAGACAAAGAGCTTGTCGAACTTTTTAAGCTAGCCAATCAGAGGAGACAGCCATATAATCAAGCATCCGGAAAAACTAGCCTAAGTTAAGTCTATTATCCTTGCCTCAAGCTTATCGGTGTCCAAAAGCGCAATTGTTGACTTTCCACTTAAATAGCCGCATACCTCACCTGGGTTTATTACCAATGTTTTGCCCTTTTTGTAAATTTCAGCCTTGTGAGTGTGCCCGTGAACCACAACGTCGAAGTTTCCGCTGTTGATTAAAGCCTTTAAAAGTTCTTCTTCGCTTCCATGCAACAATGCGATTTTTGTTTTTCCAACATTTACTTCTGCAAAGTTTCCACGAATCTCCAGTTTTTCAATTTCGCTAAACCTTTTCTTAAGTAGTTCTCTGTCTCCGTCATTATTGCCGAAAACGCCTATCAGTTTCGCCTTTAAATCTCTAAATTTTGGTATGACGAAGGGTGCGACATAATCCCCTGCATGAAGCACAATCTCAACTTTTTCCGCGTTTAATTTTTTAATGGCTTTTTCCACCATGGGCAAATTATCATGTGTATCAGCCATTAATCCGACAAGCATTTTTATTTGCTCCTTAAAGTCCTTTTCTTTCTGCCAATGGATTAAAGTTTTTTCCTTATAGAAGTTTGTTCTAGAGAATATTTCGATGCTTGTAATAGTTGGGTGTGGGAAACACCACTTAAAACATGCCATCTGCCCTTTTCTTGTAGAAGTGCTTGTGGAAGAGGAATATTGTGGAAATGAATGTTTGGGGCTCCAACCCATCCCAGAAAAGGAGAGACAAGCTGTATATAATTGCCGAAATCTTAGACATAGCCAAAGACGGCGTTTTAAAAACCCAGATTATGTATAGGGCTAACTTAAGCTTCACGCAGCTTAATGATTATTTGGAGTTCATGCTTAAAGTTAACCTCATTGACAAAATTGTTGAGAGGGATAAGGAGATTTACAAGGCAACGCCTAAGGGCTTAGACTTTCTCCAACGCTACCGCGAGCTAACAGGGCTTCTTAAATCTGAAAATGAGAACGGCAAAAATAACGTTAAGGTTCCACCACCACACCTTTTGAAAAGAAACCACATTTAAAGCTTTTAGGCCTTTTGCTTTTTCTTTTGCTCTCCTATGTAAACTTTAACCTTCTCCCTTAATGTTGGAAACTCGTCCAACATGGCTTTTACCACTTGCCAGCGGATTTCGTCGTTTTCTTTTTCGTGCATCTGAATCCCAAATATTACGTAGCAATACACAATATAAACTTTTACTCCCAAAACCAACATATAAAAAAGAAAAAGAATGGGGATTTATTTAATGGCTAGGATGTTGATGGTCTTCTTCTTTATTTTCAAAGCGGCGACCAGAACAACAATGACGGCTGTGGCGCCTATCAAAACCAGGAGGAGCTTCGGATTTATTAGCTCTGGGATTAGTGGGGCTGATGTCAAGCCTATTGTTGGGTCATGCTCCAATGTGTAATTGCCAAAGTAAGGATAGCCAATAAACAGCCTCAAATGACCACCAGCCGCAATGCAGGAAGCAGTAACATTAACATAGTCATAGGTTGTGCCGTTTGGATATAGAAGCCTTGCCCATGGCACAAACTCCAAGAAGCCTACGGGAACATCTTTTTCCCCGCGGGCAAAGTGAATTCTTACGCGCTCCCTAAACCTTTCATTAAGCTGAAGCGTGGCTTGCACTGGGTTCTCATCCTGGCTTGTTTCGTTCTTATCCACGGCGTAGCGATCGCCGTTAATTATTGCCTCCCGCATTTGAGACCTGTTTTCAATTCTAACTTGTGCTTCGTGTTGAACTTCGTTCTCGGCGCATGACAAGTCTTCGAGCTTAATGGATGCCATATTGACCCATAACGCTAAACCTGTTTTGCTTTCTGGCACCTCAAGACCCCATTTTCTGAGGAAACCGTTGATTTTATCTATGTTCCATTCCCAACGCTTTACAACGAAGTCGAACTTCAACTGTCCAGCAGCAACAATATAATTGTAATCCGGGCTAGCTGGATCCGGTGTCTCCGTGGTTGTGGTGTTGTAGAATCTGCATCTTATTTCAATATTGTTTTCCGCGAACTTCAAGTTTGGATCGCCGTGAACTGTGGTTAAGCTGAAGTTGAAGGACCAGTAGCCTTTCCCTTCAACATATTCTGGTCCAGTCAGCGTCCAGTTGCATGCACTGAATGGCAAGTAAGCCCTATGCAGACCTGACAAAAGCTCTTTGAATTCTTCAACTCTGCCCGCGTACCATTTATTTCCAAATTGATTACGTTTCTGGTACAGTTTTGGTTCAATACGTTCTTTCCATAGGGTTGCGTTTATCGTGGCGTCGTCTGCGTGGAACCTATGCCTATAGTATGGTTTGTCAATTGTTAGGTATTCGATCACCCCTTGGAACTTGACTACATATATCGTGCTGCTATCGTTTGTGTACCACCATAGAAACATGGGCTTTGTGCCCCTCGCCGGGAAAATCAGCGTTATCAGAGGTGACTCGAACTTGTACCACACATTTCTCCAGCATTCTTCCTTCGTGACGGGTAGGCTTTGAACGTTCTCTACAGAGTCGTCGGCGTTCGCTATGGAGGTTACGGCAGCCAAAACTGGTGCGGCCAGCAGAAGGGCTAGACTTAAAGCCAATATTGTTTTTCTCGTGTTTTTCATGCTTTTTCACCGAAATAGACTATGCTAAACTGGCTTTTAAGAAAACCGCTTCCATAAAACTCGAATTATTCCAAAAGGCGGTTCTAGAAACCTCGAACTTTTACCTAAACTTTCCAAGCATGAATAGGGCTGCTATGTTTAAATACACGGCTATTAGGCTTATGATTATACCCTTATCAAGCCTTAAACCCTTGCCGTAACATGCGGCGGCTGAAACCAGCAGCAAACTCCAAATTTGCAATATTATCAATATGGCTTGTCTTATCATTTCAATTTCTATGTAGTATAGGTTGAATCCTTCAAGGGCTATTGGCACAGCCGTATACAAATATGGATAAACAGCCAATGGAAGGGCTGCCAATCCTACACAAGTGAAGAGTTGTAACTCATTTCCAGCTCGTTTGAAGAGGGCGTAGGCTAGGACTTCAGCGAATAAGAATAGACCTATCCAGTTGAAAATGAACAGTGTCATGATGCCTAGCGGGCTGCGTGTGGAGTACTCAAAATAGAAGAATAGGGCTGGCTCAAGCCCTGCTATGGATGCTCCATAGGCTCCGAGAAGGAGGATTGCCAAAGAAACGGGCAGTAGCCTTAATGGCTTAATTGTTTGGGCGAAGAGCGGCGATAGGAAAAGCCCCTTTGCGGCACGGTGGCCTAGGGTTTCGCTTATTCCGAGGCTTGCCGGTATGCTTCCATCTTTTAGAAATCTGTAGAGCATTTGTCCTTTGGCGTTCAGCCTATATTTGCGCTGTTTGTCCTGTTCAAGAAATTCTGAAAGCATGTCAAGGTGGTAGTAGACTGTGCCAACGCCTAAACCTAAAGTTTCCCTAAGCTCCTTGAACCCAATCTTTTCCCTTGAGCCTAAAATCTCTATTATCTTTCGCCTCGCCGGGTCTTTGAGGAGCGCATAGTAACGTGATAAGTCTTCCATCATTTTTCCTCGGATTCAGAAACGTTAAATGTTAGTATTTATGTCTTCTTAACCTTCAATATAGTTCATACATAAAGTGTTTTGCTGAAGACCAAGCTTTTCGGAATATTTCAAGAAGGGGAATACATGCTTTATTACGAAGAAGGGTTAAAGCTTAAGTGAGAAAGGAGAGGGCCGGGCAATTCTAATGCAAAAGAAACTATGCGAGAAGGGCGTGATGGTTAAAAGCATACGCTATCCATCTATATCTGTAATCGTTCCCGCCTACAACATGGAAAAGCAAATTTCAAAATGTATAACAAGCCTTTTCAAAAGTGCGGAGTAATACCCCTAATTTTTGTGAAATTATAGTTGTGGATTATGGAAGCAGCGACTACACCTATGAGATTGCATGGGCAACAATCCAAAAGTGGCGGAGGCGATGGCCAAAAATTAAGGGCAAAGTTATTAGATATAGCGCTCAATAGGAAAGGCTGAAGCCATCAGGACAGCGGTTGATAGGGCTTTTGTAGAACTAATAATCACTGTTGGCTGCAGGATTCTTTTGAAACCAAACGCCTTCAAAGAAATTGCGAAAAGATACTATGCTGGTGAACATGACTAGGAGGTGGAGAAGGCCATAAAAGTTTTTCCCAACCCATGGTTTTAATGAGCGGCATGCCAAAAGCTTAGAGCTTTTAAGCAGTAGTAGACGATTCCAGCGGCTAATGTTGCAACGCCAATAATCCATGCTTGGGGCAAAGCATAAAATGTGAAAATTAAAAGTGCCATGCATGAGGTCGCCCCAAGAACCGACACAATTTTTGGATACATTCTGTTATGCGCCTTTAGCCTTAACGCTGATACGTTGGCTAAAGTGTAATAGAAGAGAAGTGCGAAGTTGCTTATGGCTACAACCTTCGTTATATCCACAAAAAGAACAAGCAATATTATGGTTACACCCACAATCCATATGGAAAGGTGCGGTGTGCCGTATTTTGGGTGGAGCCTACTAAGGGCTTGGGGCAAGTCTTTTCTTCGTGCCATGGCGTATGCCATGCGGGAAACCCCTAAAATGGCTGTTAACAGAACGCTTGCTGTTGCAATTAATCCGCCAGCCGAAACCGTGTAGAATGCAAAACTGTTATTGGTGACGCTTATGGCCTCTGCAAGTGGAGAGCTTGAACTGGCAAGCCTTGAAGCATCCACAAGCCCCACAGCCACAAAGCCTACAAGGATGTAAACCACTGTTGATATTGCCAGAGAAAGCATTATAGCCCTAGGCACATTTCTCTTGGCGTCCTTAACCTCTTCTGCTATCACGGCGACCCTGGCGAAACCACCATAGGCAAAGAAAATGTAGAACGCTCCGGACAAAACTCCAGCTTGAAAAGGGTTGAAGGAGGCGAAATTTGATGGGTTAATGTGGAAGAACCCGTAAATCACAAAAAATCCTAAAATTGAAAGTTTAGCCGCCACAAGCACATTGTTTAGAACGGCTGACTGGCGTATCCCCAAAAAGTTAAGCACCGTAAAGAGAAAGCAGAAGACAGCTGCCACAAGGTTTGGCGGCAATGCTGGGAAAAGGGCGCATAAATAGCTTGCAAATCCAAGGGAGACAGCAGCGCCAGCAAAAGTGTTGGAGATAACCCACATCCAACCAGTTAAGAAGCCAGCAAAAGGCGAAATCAGCTGATAGGTGTATTCGTAGATGCTTCCCTCTATGGGCTTCCAAGCGGTTAATTCGGCAAAGCTCATAGCCGTAAGCATGGATATAGCTGCAGCTAAAAGCATAGAAACAATTAAGGCTGAACCGGCAGAGCCAGCCGCTATGCCCGTTACCACGTATATGCCTGCGCCCACTATTGCGCCTATGCTTATGGCTGTGGCATCCCACAAGCCTAAAGTGGGTTTAAGTCCCTCATTCTTGGGTTTGTCTTCAGCCAAAACTTTCCGCACCAGCCACTTTAAGCGAAAGTTTTTAGGCGGCTTTCCCTATCTTCCCAGAACTCCCTTGTCTTCAAGTATTGGATTTTCGCCCTTAACAAGTCCATGTAGAACTCTTCATCGCTGGGGTGCATTTTTCCAAGGATTCTAAAGGCTGTTTCTGGTCCAACACCTTTAA
>Ga0272449_1002534_pt1 | contig 16902 bp, 26 predicted proteins | sample YNPCB0241_FD_198679 | JGI IMG/M metagenome (GOLD analysis project Ga0272449, IMG submission 198679) | Hot spring sediment microbial communities from Yellowstone National Park, WY, United States - YNP-CB-024-1 | ecosystem: Environmental > Aquatic > Thermal springs > Hot (42-90C) > Sediment...
CGCCAAAGAAACTTGCTCCTCCTCCACCTCCAGAGCCTATTCCACTTCCGCCATCCCCACCAGCAAATCTTCCAAAAAATAAACCACCTTTTTGTCCGCTAGTAGATCTTCCAGTATCGCCGCCTCCTCCACCTCCAGCACCAACTAAACAAAAAGGGCTACCCATACCTCCATTACCACCTGGAGTACTATTGAGTCCTGCTCCTCCGCTTCCTGCGCCAAGACCACCTCCATTTCCACCACTTGCATTATAGCCACCCCTACCACCTTGACCCTCTTGTAACGTCAACAAAGTTCCCGAAACAGAACCTGAAATAATTGTATTACCACCATTACCTCCGTTAGCATTAAAACTACCACCATTACCACCAGAGCCAATTGTTATTGACAAAGTTTCTCCGGGTGTTACCCAAATAGGAGCATTCACACAAGCACTACCGCTTCCTCCGCCACCGCCACCACGATAATTAGAACTATCACCCCAACCTCCTCCACCTCCTCCACCCCCAGCTGTTCCTGTCACCCATATTATGTTTACATCATTAGGTACAGTCCAAGTATTACTTGTAGTAAATGTTAGTTTATAAAATTCACCTTTCGTAATAGGTAACCAATCAACATCTATCTTTCCATCACTTTTAGCAACAGGTATCGTATTAGCTTGAGGCGTCTGACTTGCGTGATAACCATCTACTTGATCTGATTTCTTCACTATTCCAGTTTCTGGATTATTATCTAAAAACGCCTGTCCTAAAATATCAAAATTATCATTCGCTAAATTCAAATCATTTTGAACTTGATTAGGTAAATTTCCCGTATAATTAAATGGTCTATTTGTATAAGCCATCTATATCACCTCACTTTAACTTATGCTCTTAGGTATAGTTATTTGTAAATTCCCAACATCTATAAAAACTTGATCATTCGCTCTTATTGTTCTTGAAGCAACATCTATTAAAAACCATAAAACAGGAGTAGTTCCAGCAAAAATTCCTATTTGATTAAAAGTTCCCCAATCACCCGAAGCTTGAACAAAACTTAATTGAACTTTGTTACTAATATAATAATTATTTTCGTCGTTTGTAACTTGCAAATGATCAGCAGGAGTTATTGAAATCCTCGAATAATTACTTCCTGAAAGTTCAGTCCCATTATTAAAAAGCCCAATAGCAGAGATTGAAATAAAAATGTTATTAATAAAATCACTTTGAGGATAAAGCGCCATTTATTAACACCTCCTTATATTATTTTAACACATATAATACCATTTTCCACCTGTTGTGTTAGCCCAATCTTGCCAAGTTCCAAAATGTTGCCAAGAAACGTATTCAGTAGCACAAGCGTTTCCCTGAATTTTTACAGTACCAAAAGTTTGAACTAAAATTTTAATTATAACATCACAAAATCCAAAAACTTTTATAATCTCTAAAATTTGCAAAGGAATTCTAATAATTGTTAATCCTTGTCCTAAAGTTTTTAAAGTTCCTGTAGAAATTATCCAAAATCTTAATGAACTCAAACTTTGACTTAAAACTTTTAAAAGATTAAATATTTGTAATTTATAAATTGCCTTGAATAAACACATTCCGGTTTGTCTTAAGTTTGTTAAAATTTGCAAAAGATAATGAACAGAGGTTTTCTCAATTTTCCCTAATTTTAAAATCCCACTAATTTTTCTAACAAAAATCGCATATCTTAAATACCACCAGAAAAACTTATATGAAGGATTTGCGTAATTTCCAATTGTCCTCAACGTTTCTAACGTTATCCATTTACCATCTGAAAAATCAGTCCATTTTTTATAGTCAGTCCATTTTTGAGGTACTATTAAATTTCCTAAACTTTGGACTAAATAATCATAAGCTTTTCCAAACCAATCTTTCATTTTTTCTCACCTTTTTTCGTTATTTCACTTAACATCATTATTTTTTCTAATTCCTCTTTCTTTTTGACTTCTAATTTTAATTTTTGCTTCAAAGGAACAGGTATTAAGTCTATTAGCGTTTCCCTGGAAATTATCCCAGCATCTACTAACATTTGCAAAATTTCCATATAATTCAAAGCCATAATGGGGCTACTTGTATGAGCGTAAACTTCAACCCGGAAAGGAACGTTATATAAACTTGCAAACTTTTCATCGTAAATCACGATATATTGACCATAAAGCGTCATAAGCTCTTCGATGAATTTTTCAAACCTTAAGGCTTTAGTTTTTAAATGACTTGAGGCAAACATACTAATCAATTGAGCATGACTTGCTGATCTTACTCCGCTTATGTTTTGCCCGAAAATCAGATCACTCGACAAACCCAAGGTATGCCTTAAATTTTCTTCTTTTCTTTGTATCAAAGCATATAAAACTTCTAAATTAACTCTGGGGACGTATTCCTCTACTTTGGTATCCGGGCTTTCTATATCTATTACCTCGTCTCCAAGCCTTAAAGCTCTTATTATTTCATCCTTTTGTAAAGCTCCTCCATAATGCATTATCAAAATGGTTGGTCTTACAAACCTTCTGGTAGCTTCATCTAAAAGTTCGTCAAGTTTCCGGATATCCCGTTGAACTATTAAAGCTTTATCACCGGTTCCTATGCCTATGCCCGATAAACCCAAAAGACTTTCGGAATTATAAATACTGAAGGGATAATCATGTAACTCGAACATCGCATCATGCCCAACTACTTTATCTCCAACTACTATCGCTCTACAAACTTGACCCAAATTTTCATCTTTGTACCAGACCTCATAAATGTTCACTAATTGCCCGCTTAAAGTCCCTTGCCCAAAAAGCAGATACCTCAAATAATCAAAAAGCCTTTCGCTATAAGTTTCTAAAACAGGTCCTAATTCTAATTCTTCTTCTGTTCCGTAACTCCGCTCTATAAATTCCTGTACCCGTTTCATCGCCCTTTCATCTAAAGACGTCATCAACATCGCTCTTCCTAATTCCCCGCTTACCTCGGCTTGACCAGCTATTTCCGCTCCAAAACGTTTCTCGGCCTCTTTACGACTCATCCTAACTATCCGAACTATAACCTGAGAAGGATCATCCATGCTCAATTGAGGATAATAAAAATAAATGTCCCAAGGATAAATTAAATAGGCTTTAGCCCGACCTTTAGGCTTAGGAGCTAAATATAAACCAGAGGTGCCAAAAAGCTCCCCTATATGAGCCGTCAAATAAAACATATAATCAAAACCAAGTTCATAAAAATTCCTCTCGATTTTATTTTTCAGCTTCTCCCCAAGCTTTAAAGTAGTTTCATCTTCTATATCATCCTCAAAAATTAAATCAAAAAGAATGTTTTCGGAATTGTAAATCAAAGAAGAAACCAAATTCACGTAACGCATCATATAATCAATCCCACTCTGAACCTTAAAAAGTTCCTCCATTATAGCCACCCACCGAGGCATCAAAAAAGCACGCTGAGCGCGAGCGGTACTAACTATATCCAATATTTCCTGAACCTCTAAAAACTTTACCTCTTCCCCTTTTTTAATCCTGTCCTCCGGCTTCCTTAAACGTCGTTTGGGCATTTCTTACCTCTTTCTTTTTTAACCCTCATATGAGGCATATAAAAATGATAAAAACCACCGATAGATCTAAATTCATAAGCATCTTTATCTAAATAAATCGTTTTTTGATAACACCTCCCAAAATCCTCGCTGAGACTACGGATCAAATGAAAGCTTCGATAATCATCTTTCCTTTTAACCATCTTAAATCACCTTTTTTTCTCCTGTTAATAAATCAGCCACTAAAAACTTCTTCCTTTTTAGCTCTATTTCACTTTCTCCAGCTTTCAAATATACTTGCCCACCTTCTCCCTTTTTTATCGTAACCTTGCCATACTCATCATGCTGAGCTTTCGAAGCCATTTCTCCCATTTTCTTTTCGTCCATATACCTAACTTCCGATAAAGAAGTAATCATTTCCTTTTTATCACTTTTAAGCGGCTTGGTCGATGTTTCAACTACATGCTCAACTACTTTTTCTATCTCCCGCCTTTTTCGAGGATCTATTTTGGGAATCCAAATATGCATATTGATCATCTCCTTTTAATATGATACTTCTTATAAAAGAATGACTCCAAAAAAAGAAAAAGTCAAGGCCAAAAAAGCTAAAATCATAGTCAAACAACTCGATTTCATCCCTTCCCATTGGCCTGCTATAATTTCAATCGACCCAGGATCAACTAATTCAGCTATAGTTTCAACTAACCCAGCTTTAGGCATACAGATCATAAACGATACAGATGGAAAAAATTTGATCGAACACTTAAAACTTTTACTCTCAAAATATCAATACTCCCAAATCCTAATCGAAAACTTTCACTTCTATAAACCCAGAAAACACGCTGAAAAAACTTTAATAGTAATTGGATATCTGCAAGCTTTATGCGACTTCTATGGAATACCTTGGAAATTAGTAAATAAGCCAAAAAAGAAATATTGCCCAGAGGAATGGGTAAAAGAAGAACATATATACGATGCGATAAATTTGCTGATGAGCGTAAGGGGGAAATTTTGATTTGGGGGGTGCAAACCAACGCCACCAGCCGCACGCAAATTCCGAGGGCCAACCGGTCCACATCCATTCTAAATTTTTACCCCGTCCATCTTTAGATCAATTTCATTTTTAAAATATTTCCCATCTAAATCACTGTCTTTCTTTTTTCATTTTCAAAAAATACATTAGTTTTATTTTTTTTAAACTTTTTCTTTTCGACTCATTCTAACTTTCAAACTTCTCTAACTTTTTAAACTTAAAATTTTCGAATTTAATCGAAGCTTTAACTTTTTAAAAGTTTAAAAACTTTCAGAAAGAAAAAACGATTTAAAACTCAGAATAAGATAAGGCAAGCAAAAAGTATGCCTAAAAAAAGCAAAGAAAACGTAAAAAACGTTAAATTTTGCTTATAGCACGATAAGAAAAATTGATGAAAAAGGTGCTTGACAAGTTGAAAGTGGCAAGTTATAATTTAGTTAGAAAGAAAAGGAGGGAAGGATGAGGGGAGAGAAAAAAATAAAACAAAAAGGAGGTGCAAAATGGAGGTAAAAAGGATAAAAATAACTGTCAATGGAAAAAATTACGTGAAATATGTTTATAACGGAAAAGAATATAGTAACTTAATAAGTTTGATAAAAGAAAACTTTAATTCGCAAGGTGAATTTTATGAAAAGATATTCGGAATATCAAAAACAGACGCAGAATTGGCGGGGTGGAGGCCAGACATCCGCGACTTCAGTCTCAGTGGTTCTTTCGGAGATTTTATTCGAAATAAAGGAAAAATAGAAAAAAATATAAAAGAAGAAATGATCTCTTTAAGGCAAGCAGTAGAAGATGAATTCTTTTCGAAAGATTAATTAATTAATCCTCATCCTCCCTCCGCCCTCCCCCCAAGGGGAGGGTTTTTTATTTTTGCTCCACAAAATTGTATACAGTATACAATAAACAAAAATCAAAAACTGCCTTCAAAAAACCAAACGAAAACGAAAACAAAAACCGAAACCGAAAACGAAAACCGAATGAAATCAAGCACTTCCTCTTAACTTAATCCTTTCCTTCACAAACTGCCTAAATTTTAAGCAAATTGTGGAAAAAATGTGGAAAACTTTGGATTTAAAACACAGGAAACGAATTTTAAAACGAAAAAAGCAAGAAAAATCAATGGGAAGAACGAAGGGATTACAGATTGGGGGATTTTACATGAGTTATAGGAAACATTGTTCAAAAAATAATACTAATGTCAAAAATAAAACACCGGAATGCCCGGAAAAGGCGCTTCAGAGCTTGGGTGCAGGGGGGAATACTGTTTGAAAGGGGAAAAATAAAACACCCCCAAATTTTGTATACTGTATACTGTATACTGTATACAATTTTGTAAACCGTAAATCTTTTGTAACACTTTTGTAACACTAAAATACAGATGTAAGCATTGATAATGCTTACTGTAACACTGTAACACTAATTATGCAAAATCTGCATTATAGGTGGGGGGGAAGGGGGGAGTTTAATAAAACGCACAACCTCATTTTAATGTTACAAACGTTTCACATTCCCAAATGTTTTATCTTCCCAAACATTTCACTCTTCCAAACATTTTACTCTTTCAAACAACCTGATAGGTTGAAAGGTCGGAGAGGGGGTTAAGTAACGCAAATTTAGTGTTACAAGTGTTACAGTGTTACAAAATTTCCTCAAATAAGCATTCATGCCACTTTTCTGGCTTTTTTAGACTCAACTCAGGTTTACAAAAGTGTTACAAAGTGTTACAAAACACCGTTTTACTCTTTCAAACGAAAATAGTGAGTTTAAGGGGGTAAAATAGAAAATTTTGGTGTTACAGGTGTTACAGTGTTACAAAAAACCAAAAATCAAGCATTTAAGCCCATTAGCCGACTTTTTTAAACTCATTTTAGAGTTACAAAAGTGTTACATTAGACTCCTTCTAAGTTTGAACTAATTCTTAAAAACTCCCGGTAAGCTAATATCTTCAACAAATTTTCCCGCTATCCCCTCATCTGTAACACTAACTTTTGTAACACTCAAAGTGTTACGTACAAGTGTTACAAGTGTTACAACCCGCCCCTTCCGGTTTACAAAACACCTTCTCTCTCTTTAAAACGCTAAAACCCTTGATAAACCTTGTTTTTCCCGATCCCTCTTACCCCCCCTATCAGGTTTACAAACTGGTTTACAAAACGTCTTTTCTCTTTTTAAAACAAAAATCAGGGTTTCTTATAAGGCTATAAGCAAAATTTATTGAAAAACCTACTTGACAAGTTTTACAAGTCATGTTATATTTAGTGTAGGAAAATAAAGAAGGAGGCAAGCCATGGGATACAGAACCTATAACATGACTTTTCGAGAATTTTTACAAAAGGAAGATAAACCAGAATATATAATTGTTTATCCCCCTCACTGTAAATTTGTTTTTTATAAAAACGAAGACAAATTTGAAATCTGGCTTGAATGGGAAAGCAAGCGACTTTAATTAACCCCTCCCCGCCCCCGAAGGGGCGGGGGTTATTTGAATCGCAATCGAACCATTATGGGATAAAAAACGAAGGAGGTGCGCTATGACAAACGCGAAGAATTTTAACAAATTAATCAAACTATTTCAAAAAGCCAAAGCTCCCTTTATCATTGAAACCGAAGACGGCTACCTTAGCAACACTCAATGGGCAATTAAAAAAGAATATCTTGAACTACTTAAAGAAATTATTAAACCTAAAAGCAAATCGGATGCATTTTTATTGCGAGTGTTGATGAATAAATTTGAGTCAGATAAGTCTATCAAAAAAATCGAAAATTTCTATTATTATGCTATAAAGCAAGAAGGCAAATCAAGCTTTTATGTTCTTGATATACCTGAGCTTTTCAAAAAAGTTGAAATAAACAAAAATTATGCTGATTTTATCGAAGCTATACTCAACATAAATGGATTTTATCATAATTCATGGAAAAGAATATTGTATCTTGACACAGTGTGGAAAGATGCATATTTTGTTTGGTTTAAAAATAACATAATCGCAATTTGTTATAGTCAAATAAAGAATGTATAAAACTAAGGAAGTGAATCATGGTGATGAAGTGCGAACGTTGTGGAAGGTTTGGCGCAAAAAAAAGTGTGGGTAGTGGGAGAGGAACTTCCCCGTACCCCCAGTGAGCGTTGGGTTTATGAACAAAAAATAAGAGATAAATATTCATTCGGAGAATATGGAGAAATCGTTGAAGTGAGTGATGCCCCCATAGCTGGATACGAAAGTTTCCAAGTAAATCTTTGTCCTGCTTGTGTAGAAAAAGGTCGTTTAGTAATTGGGGGCCGTCGCAATAAATGTGATAGCTGTGGTAAAAATCTGTACGGTTTAGGAAACAACTTTGGGCATACTTGTGAAGACTGTGCCATATCTCAAGTTGAATTGGAAAAAATTCGATTCGAGCTAGAAGAATAAAATTAATGCCCCCTTCCCTTTCGGGAAGGGGCTTAAATTGAACTGCTATGGATAAAAATGAAGTAAAAAACGAACGAAGTAAAAACGAAGGAGGTGTAACCATGACGAAAGATTTTTTAACGTTGAAACCTAAGGAATTTGCAAAATTACCTGTTGTCAAGGCCTGTTGGGGCCATTCTCATCAAGCTATTTTGTTCATTACTCTTCAACGTCAAATCGCTCACGTTACTTTTGATTTCTTCCATTTACATCCCCATCAGTTTGAATTTTTCTATGAGCTCTTCGAAGTTGATTACAAAAAAGCTCTTCAACTTTTCCATCGTTTACAACAAGAAAACCGTTTTAAAAAAGAAGAGCCCATATATCCTCCTCTTTATGTTTCATATATTTCTCCTCAGGAAGCTTTAAAAAGTTTTATAAAGGAGGTGTAGCCATGCTGCAATATAAAATTAACGCTAACCCTCATTCGTTGAGATTAGTCCGTCTGATGAAATATGGAATTCCTGTTCAAGTTTATAATCCGATCGATTTCGAAAAAACCGAAGAGATAATTCTTGAACCTGAATTTTGGTATTCCGTCTGGAACTGCCACGTTAGTTTAATAGCAACTTTTTACAAAGACAATTTATCTGAAATTCAAATAGCTTATTCTGAGCTGCCCACTTACGTTTACGAAGCAGCAATAAAAGATATTAACCGTCAAGGAGGAGTGATAAATATTTCAGGGATATATCATATCCTTTCAAGTAAAGTTTTTAAATTTATTGAATCCAAAAAATTTCAAAAGTGGCTTGAAAAAGAAGCCGAAAGACATGGAATCGAGATAGTAAAAACTTAAAGAATCAAAAAGGAGAATTAAAATGTCTAAAAAATGGCACCCCCCCTCAGAGGCTTTCCCCGAACAAATAATAGAAAGAATAGTAGAACGTGCGATCCAAGAAGGTAAATTGTTCGAGCTTCTTTTTACCGAAAACGGCCACCACCTCTGGCAGTTTTGGGGAGAAGAAAAAATCAGAGATTTAATATTCCAAAAACTTAAGATCAAAAGGAGGTGATACCATGCTTGAATCCACTTTGCTTGACGCCCTTGTTAGAATAGCCCAAAAATTTACCGCTCGTGATCAAAAATGGCTTCTTCAATGGCTCGGGAAAAAGATCACCATTTACCGCGTCAACCTCCACGGGAAAGAAATCATTAGGATCGATATTATTAAAAACGAAAACCCCGAAGTTTAAGGAGGTCCCATGCGAATCAACCGCTTGACTTCTCAAAAGCGTCAACTTATAATTAATATGAAGATGAAGAATATAGTGATTAGAGTTTCGAATTTTTTGCTTGATCATATGCATGAGTTTTGTAAGCGTGAAAACATAACTTATTCTGAGCTTTTTGAGCAAGCTATCCAAAAGCTTATAGAAAAATATCTTCCGGAGGAATCTTATGAGCAAAAAGATACATGCGGTTCTGAGGATAGGGACGACTGTTGATGAGGAATTGTATAAAAAACTTGAACTGATAGCTCAGAAATTGGGACGTACTTATTCGGATCTTTTAAAAGAGGGAATCTGGGATGTGATAAAATCTAGAGAAAATCAAGTAAAGGAGGGATGATATGAAATACAAAATTTTTGGTAACCCTTATATGGTTAAGGCAACTCAAGATTTATTAAGGGGCAAATCAATTCAAAATGAAGATCTTTCGACTATTCCTGAGCATTTTCAAGAAATATTTTTAGAGCCTGATTTTTGTTATGCAGTTTTAGATCGTAGAGTTAGGTTAGTAGCTTCTTTTTTCTGTGATGATCATTCAGTAATTCAAATACATTATTCTCAATTAGCTTCTCATATTCTTGAGTCCGCTTTAGCGGATATTGAACAACAAGGAGGAGGAATTAATCAAGAAGGTTTTTATCGGATAACTTCACCTGTGGTGAAAGAATATCTTGAAACTGAAAGTTATCAAGAATGGCTAAAAAGAGAAGCTAAAAAACGAGGCATTAAAATAATTGAGGAGGTGATATCATGCTATACGTGCTAAATACCCTAATGATTCCCGTTGATTTTGAAGCTAAAGAAAGGTACACGGTATATCTTACTCAAATTACCCCTCGAACTGCTAAAGAATTGCTTGAAGAAAAGGAATTCATCTCAGCTATCGGTCATGAACCAACTGCTAAACTTCTTTCTGATTTACTTGGCATAAATATCCCTTATAACCGTATAACTGTAAAAATGAAGCCTTGGGATTCTGCTATCCATTTTGTATTGAAGACAAGACTTCCCGAAGGGAAAGTTTTGACCGAAGAAGAACTTAAAGAATTAGAATTTACTTTGGCTTTAAGTACTGTAATTTAAAAAATTTAAAAAGGAGGTGTAACATGAAGGCAATAGACGTAACAATCGAATATTTAACGCCCGTATTAGGTATCAACCCTACCGACGATTTGGGTCTTGCATATTTTGAAGAAAAAGTCAAAAAAGAGCTCGAAAAACTGCAGCGTAAATTAGAAAAGACTTATGATGAAAAGGAAGCTGAAATTTTGGAAAATAGGATCATAAGGTTACAGCAAGCTTTAGGTGAAACTGATGAAGATGAAGATGTAAAGGAAAGGAAGGTTAAAGTATTTCTTAGGGACAAAAACGGTAACTTGTGTTGGGCTCATCATCAAATAAAAGGTCACTTAAAAGAAATAGCTCAGTATCGTTTATCCGAAAGCTGGCTTAGGAATGGGATTTCTCGTTTTGTTGATATTTTCCCGTATGGATGGGATGTAAAGGAAAAGGGAATTAAGCTTGAAGCTGATCTGATTCCTATTTTGAGGAACGGTAAACCTATTAAAGAACCTGATGAAGTAATTTCTCGTCCCCTGGCAAGCTGGGTGGGGTTACAAAGGATAGTGACGATAGTTTCTTCTGAGATGATAAATCTGCCAGCTGAGCTTAAATTTAGAGTAGTGATTTGGGATATAGATAAAAAAGACAAAATCCCGACCCCTGAGCATATTCAAAAAATCCTCAGTTATGGGGTGCAATGGGGCCACTCTGGATGGAGAACGGCAAGGTATGGAAGATATGAGGTAAAAGAGTTTAACGTTATAGAGAGTTAAAGGTGATGATTGATGAGGTAAAGTAGAGAAGGCGGTAAAGTAAAGTCGAAAATAGTTTTGAGTCGTAAGGGAGGTGAGTCGAATTGAGTGGAGGAGGTGGGGATACGTTGGAAAGGGAAGCGGGTAAAGAAGGGAGTTGAGTGGGTAAAGAGAGGAGTAGACGGGAGTCGGTAATGTTGGGTGGGGTTCTGAGTCGCATAAAAAAGAAAAAGATCGGAAAGATTTTGGAAAGGCTAAGTCAGCAAATTCCTATTAAGAATTATCGAAAGATTAAAGATTATCTTTATGAATTTCCCGATATGTTAGATTTGGTCCCCAAAGTAGTAGAAACAACCCAACAGTTTTTCCCTAACGAGTTCCTCGTTTTAGATATTTACGATGATCCTGAATGTAACGATCGTTATCTTGTTTTATACATTAAACCACAAAATTATAATGAATCGTTTTACAAAAGATTAGAAGAAGTACGTGAATGTTATTTGTATGAGCTTATAGATAAAAAGGGGTGGATACAATTGATGTGGAGGTAAAGTAAGGTGGAGTTTGGTACAGGTAAGGTGAGGAGTGATATAAATGAGTAGGGTATGGATAAGGTTTAGTAAAGTAAGGTAATATAAAGTTTTGTCAAGATAAGTGTTGAGAAGGTGGAGTCACGTTAAGGCATGTGATGAGATGGTAAGGAGAAGTGAAATATTAATGGGTGCGGAAAAGGAGGCGTACTGTAAGAAGTTGTGAGGGTAATACGGTAAAGAAATGTTACGTAAGTTGAGGTGGAGGATAAAAAGAAAGTGATGAGGGGTTCAGTTGAGGAAGTAAAGTAATGTTCTGTGAAATAGGGTAGGGGTGAAGGAGGGAAAATATGAAAAAGTTAGGTAATATTTTTATCAATCTGAAGCTCATTCCCCTGATAATCTTTGATAAAAACGATTTTGATATAGAACGCATAACTTTTTTATTTCCTATAGGCTCTATCAGTTTTCTTAAAGGTATAGACATAAACGAAGAAGACTTCGAGAAACTCAAAAAGGAAATAGAAGACTTAGCTGAATAGAATAACTGATGAATGAGTTAAAGAAATACCTCAATTTATATTTGCGTTATAATTTTGTAATTATCCCCCTTGCTCAATATTCCAAAGTTCCAGTTAAAGGACTTGATTTAGATCAAATTTATGAGACTGGCAAAGTAAATTACGTATGGGAACGCCATCAAGGAAACCTTGGGATAGTTTCAGGTTTTAATAATTTACTGATCATCGATTGTGACAGCCCTGAAGCGATAACTTGGTTTGAAAGCCAAACTGAATATCTTCCGACTGTAACCGTAAAAACTCGAAGAGGTCATCATTATTATTATTACGTCTATAATATTCCTTCTGATTTTGAACCTCGATCTTTCAAATTAGTAGATAAAGATGAAGTTTTTAAAATTGAGTTTTTATTCGGTAATAGATATGCAGTAGCTCCTCCTTCGGTAGTAAAACATAACGATAAAACCTATAAATATGTTTTTATTGAAGGTTATGATGTAGTAAAAAACGAGTTAAACGTTACTTTATTAGAGTTTGAAGCTTTTCAAAGGCTTGTATTAAAGGCTTATAAACGAGCGGGAAAAGAATACGAGACTGAAAGAGTACAAGAAAACATTCAGCAATTTGCCTCAAAAGTAGGAGATGAAACAAAACTTACTAAATTTCTTCAATTAATTGAATTATGCAAAAAATATTATGTTGAGGGACTACGTCAAACTATTTGGCTCGGTTTGGCAGGAATAGCGAGAAAGCTTTATTTGCCCAAGGAAGTAGTAATAGAAATTTTAACAAAAGAATTTTATGAAGGATTTAATGATGATGATAATTATAAACAGCGGCTGTCTGCAATTGAAGAAACTTACAAAAAACCCATTGAGGAAGTAGCCGGTATTAGTATCCTTACTCAACAAATCTTCAATGAAGAAGACGCTCGAACGGCTCTTTTTATTTTGGGTAGGTTTTATGGTCCTAAAGTTCCTGGGGTTCCTATTTTTACTGAAGATGATTTGGGTCGTGCTCAAGAAATTATAAAACATGGAAGTAAAATATTTGCTCTTATCGAGAATGATTGGTATTTGTTAGATGAAAAAACTGAAAAAGATAACAAAAAGCCACAAAAATTGAAACCTATTTGTGCCGGTTTTTTAATTAAAGACAGAGGTTTTAAATTACATAATAATGAACCCGTATACATAATTTACAATTGCGAAACCCGCCGAACAGGAAAAATAAGCCTTAATCCTATTGAATTACAAAACTTTTTAGGTCGTCCTATACTTGATATGCATAATATCAAATTTTTACTCGATGCTCTAATCAGGAATCATAAAGAAAAAATATTCCTTCGAGAAATTGGATGGTATAAGTTAAAAAATAAACGCATTTTTATTCATCCTTTAAACCAGAGTTCTTTAATTGAACAAGGGTTATATTGTGATCTTGAACCTAAGGAAATTGAGCATTTTAAATACATCAATTCACATAAATTACATGAAATAATTAGGAAACTTCTTATAGAAGGACGATGGTTAGGAGTAAAAATAGTTTTGGGGGCAGCAAGTTTATTTATAGATGAAAATAAACCCGGCTTTACAGTCTTTGATATAGGACCTCGTGGAGTAGGGAAAACAACTACCTCACAATTCATTATTAATTTATTTTACAATATAAACATCCCAATCACTTTAAACGCCACCGAAACAGGTTTCGAACTTTATATGAGACATTTTCACAATCTTCCTGTTTTATTTGACGAAACAGCTTTAATTTCTGACAGCAGATTACAGGAAAGGATTTTTAAAATAGCAAGTGGGATAGGGAAATTAAGAGGAACTAAAGAATTATCGGTTGATATTACGCTTTTGAGATCTGTTGTGTTTGTTACGGGAGAATGGTCTCCACAATTTGAACGGCGTGGAGCAGAAAGAAGGTATTTAATAATTCCTGTGGATGAGTGGGAAAATTATACTGGATTATTTACGCCTGCGGAATTGCATAAAATTATGCGAGAAGCTTGTGGATGCGCTTTCGATTGGATTAAATTTTTAGAACAAAAAGCTCCTGAAACTGAAATAGAATTACCAGGAGATTTTGGAATTTTTGTTTTTGTGCCTTTGATAGAAAAGGCTTTGAGTCTATTAATGGATTTTTATAGTCTTGATCATAAAGAAATTAGCGAATTGGAAAAGAACCTTTGTATTTTACTGAATTATCAATTGGAACAATTAGATATGAGTGTAGCTAAAATATTTGCTGATTTCTCTGAATTTATATTGGCTCGAGCTCCTTATTTCCTTATCGAAAATTCCTTATCCCAACAAGTTCCACGAACCAAAATCTATGGTGAAATCGATCCATTATCAAATAAAGCTTTCGTAACAAGAGAATTTTTAGAAGAATTCAAAGATCATATAAAAATTGATTTAAGAACGATTTTAAAAATCTTTGAAGATAATCAAGTAATTATCCCAACTTTAATCCCTGGAGGTAGGGGTGTTAAAAAGAGATATACAAGAGCAAAAAGAGTAAAATATTTAGGAACTGACATAGTCGCCTCAGTTTACGAATTGGATTTATCAAAAATTTCAGACACCCTTGCGGAAGAAGTAAGCCAAGAAGCCATCCGCCAACTGAGCTCCCCTAACCCCTTAGCTGAATTCCCAGATGATGAAGAAGATGAAATCCCTTTTTAGAAAAAAGAACTTGACAAATGAAAAAAGTTAACTTATATTGTAAGTAGAAAAATAAAAAAGGAGGTGAAAAAATGGAAGAGAAAGATAAAAAGGGAGAAGTGATAGAGGCTCAAGTGATAACCAATGGGGATCCGGTGATGGAGGCTTTTTCGGGGCTTCCTTCTCCGGTAGAGGAAAAAGATTATTTTGTCGAGGAAGTTGGTAAGGCTGAAAAGAGGCTTGAGGCGCTTGCTAAGCAGAGGATGTTGATTTTGAAGCTCACAAGACCTTATGACTGGGTGAATTTTCAAGGAAGGGCTTATCTAACGGCTTATGGAGCTGAACGGTTGATGCTTCTATTTAATATCTCTTACAAAATCGGCGAACCTGAAATAAAATACGATGAGGATGGTCATTTTACAGTGATTTTTCGGGGAACTTTTACATGGGGCGAGAAAACCATAGAAGAGATAGGAATTAGGTCTTCTAAAGACCCCTTCTTTAGCAAAGCCAGAGGCCAAGATATCCCTCCTCATCAAATAAGACTTTCTGACGTTATGAAGGCTGCTCGATCTAACCTTATAGCAAGAGGAGTATCTACTCTCTTAGGATTGAGAGGACTAAACGTTCAAGACGTGACCAAAATGGTTGGGACTATAGATCAACAGGTTTTATTCAAAAACAAGGAGGTAAAAAATGAGTGAGATAAAAAGAAAAGAAATGTTAAAAAAAGTTTATCAAGACATGCAGGATTTAATGCGCCATAGCCTTCTATTTTTAGAGGATCCTCTGTGGGAAAAATTGAAAATATTAAGGGATTATTACGCACGTAATGCTTGCGAAAATCTGCTTTCTGGAAAATTAGAAGAAGCTTATCATTACGCTGAGTACGCTGATTATGCAAATAAACTCTATTTCATAGAACTACTCCAAGAAACCAAAAGATTAGCTTTAGGAGGGAAAAAATGAAATATATAGTGATAGGAGAGGATCAAGATATTTTGGCAATTGATAATATAGTTGCTGTAACTTTCGGAAATCGTAAAAAGTATCAAAATGAAGCAGATGTTAGATTTTGGTTTAATAGCGGTTTTTATCTTGACTATACTGATGTTAACGAGACTGAAAAACAACAAATACGGGAACTTTTTGAAAAGCAAGGCGTTATTAAAATAGGAGGAAAAAGAAAGAAAAGTTAAGGAGGGGAAAAATGATAGTGGAAAAAATTAAGCAAAAATATCAAATAACCCAATTTCCCGTAAATTCAAACCGTTGTTCTTCTTTGGGACATCCTTGTCTCAGATATTTGGTTTTTGAGCGCTTGCATTGGGATCAAAAAGCTCCTTTACCCCCTTCAGTTTTGATGAAAATGGAAATGGGGAAAATGATTGAAAAGCAAACTATCATTGATCTGATGCAAGCTGGATTTGAAGTTATTCATCAACAAGCCCCTTATTTTTTACGAGACTATCAGATTAGCGGAAAAATAGACGGGAAAATCTTGAGTGATGGTAAAGTCTATGCGATTGAAATAAAATCGATGGAAAGCTGGAACCTCAAAAAATTTAATAAAGCTGAAGATTTTTTAGAGGCAGATAAATTCTATTTTAAAGGCTATTATCACCAACTTAATCTGTATCTTTATATGATGCGTGAACAAGGTGAGAAAATAGAAAATGGCATTTTTATCTTAAGAGGGTTTGATGGTTCCTGGAAAGAAATTCATATGTCTTTAGACGAGAAAAGAGCCTTAGAAATTTTGGAAAAAGCTAAACGTATTAATGAGCACGTCGAAAATAAAACTTATCCTGAACCGCTTTGGAGAGTTAATCCTGATGAGATGGCAATTTGTCTGACTTGTCCATATAAACATATGTGCTTGACCGAGATGCAAGGAGCAGAGAAAATTATCTTCCGGGAAGATAATGAACTGCTTACTATGTTAAAAGAAAGAGCTGAGCTTGAAGAATATGCTAAAAGATATGAGGAATTGACCGAAAAAATCAAAGAGGCTTTTACTATACCTAAAGACCTCCAAACTGAAATGCTAAAGAAAAACGAGACTGAAAAATTTTATGTGGTTGATAGATTTGTGATCAAACAAAAACTTTATTGGCAAACTGAATACCAAAT
>Ga0272449_1002535_pt1 | contig 16900 bp, 19 predicted proteins | sample YNPCB0241_FD_198679 | JGI IMG/M metagenome (GOLD analysis project Ga0272449, IMG submission 198679) | Hot spring sediment microbial communities from Yellowstone National Park, WY, United States - YNP-CB-024-1 | ecosystem: Environmental > Aquatic > Thermal springs > Hot (42-90C) > Sediment...
ACCCCCGCTTCCAGTATAGCCGCCGGAAGCCGGGCGCGTCAAGGGACGCCGCGGCCGGAGCCCTCTCAAATCCTGCGGGCCGTCACGACAGGGATACCGCCCGGATTGTCCCCGCCGAAGGGGGAATCGAGACACTCAAAGGCGCCGTCAAAGTCTCGGCTCCGCAGGATTTCAAAGCCGCCCGCCATAAAGCAATGGTAGAAAAGAACCTCGATTGGACCGATGCCGTTGTGGCCGCACAGATGCTTGCCCGCAAGCAGAGCGAGATTTATTCTTACGACAGAGACTTCGACGGACCGGACGGGGTTACCCGGCTGGAACCCTGAAAGCCCGGACACGCGCTTCGTGCCCACATGACGCGCGGGGTCATCTCGTGACCATCGGTTCGCCCCGTTCTGCCCTCCCCACCCGGTCCCCAGGACCACCCGTGCCAGGCCCGCCGGGTCCGCCCTTTGTTCGGCCAGCGCGCGGCCCGCGAACCCCGGCGTGGCCGGCCGCCCGGCGGCGATGACCGGCACCAGCGGCACGGCCCGCCTGACCGCCGCGGACCGGTCCACCATGCCGGCCGCGCGGTCGCGTTTGGGGTGACCCCCGGTGGGGCTCAGATGAGCCAGAAATGCCGGCCGTTCCTCTCGAGGCGCACGCTGCGGTTGACCAGCAGCTCCACGCCGCTAAAACCCCATTTAGGCAACTACCCTTGACAGGAGGTGATGTAAGGCTTATGTTAGATGTAAGGAGGTATTCAAATGCTAAGAGCAAGGTTAACAAGTAAGGGGCAGGTAACAATACCGGTAGCCCTCCGCCGTATGCTTAACTTGCAGCCGGGAGACGAGCTCGTGTTTGATTTCGGCCCGGGCGGGGAGGTAAAGGTCAGGGCCTTAAAACGCAAGCGCTTAACCGAGCTTTATGCCTCTTTGCCAGCCAAAAGACCTTACCCCGGCAAGACAGAAGTTCGCGAAGAGGTGGCCACCGGACTGGCCCGTCGAATACTGGGTAAGGGGAAAGAAACGTGATGGTTTATTTGTGGGTTGATGCCAACGTTGTCTTGCGCTTTCTTACCGGCGACCCCCCGGAAATGGCCGCTAAAGCGCTGGAGCTAATGAGTCGCGCTGAAAAAGGAGACATCGGCTTGCGGGTATCTCATCTGGTAGTAGCCGAAATCGTATGGGTACTTTCTTCTTTTTACAAGTATGACAAAAGTCAGATCGCCGAAACCTTGATCTCCTTTCTCGGCGCCGACGGTATTTTCGCTGAAAACCTCACGTTACTTATCCAGGCCCTGCAGGATATGGCGGAAAAAAACGTCGACTTCGTGGATGCCTACCTTGCCGCGCTGGCTCGGGCGCAGGAAGAAAGTATCTGCTCTTTTGATAATGATTTTGAAAAGTTAAACGTCAGATGGGTCAGCCCACCAGGAGACCGGTAGCCTGCCGGGCCGCAGGGCCTCGTAGAACCTCTGCGGCTCCGCCGGGAAAGGAAGTACGGCTCCCGGTCCGTTTTCAGCACCGCCATCTCGTTCTTTCTTCCAGGAGGTGGCGTAGACCCTGATCCACCCCAGGCGCTCCACCCTGTACCGGCCGAAGTAGCCGAAGAACCCCAGCAGCGGGTATGAACCCAGCCAAACAAAGTTAACGGGCCGGGAAACCGCCGCAGCGCAACGTTTCTCACCCGCTTGGTGGGTAGACATTCAAAAATTACTGGCTCCGGTCCTGCAGTAAGCATATACCGGTAAGTAACCGGAGCCAGCCATGACGGGCACGCGGCTCAGCACGCCAGTAACCGCGCCACTGGTGGCAGGGGTGATAGTGGGCAGTGCTGGCAGTGTAGCCGCGCAGCTCACTTACCGGTCGATTCTTCCTGGGGCGGCGGCATTTCCCTGGCCTGCAGGGCTTCGGGCGGCAGTTCGATCTTGATTTGCTCACCGTAGGCGCATTCTTCCACCCGCATGCGCATTTCGATGAGCTCTACCGGCATCGCCTCATCCTGAAACCGCTCGGCAAAAGACAGCACGACTTTCAGTTCGCCGTCATGGAGCAAATAGTCGTCCGCCCTGATGAAGTCTCTGCCCCAGTAGGATATGGACTTGACCAGTTTCCCGGCCTCGTTTAAGACGTAGTAGCCGATCTCAAATACCCGGTGGCCGTCTTTCTCCGCGGTACCCAGGAGCTGGTAGTAGAAGTAGGGCTTCAGCTTCTCCGGTATCCCCCCGCCGCCCATTTTACTGGCTTCCAGACTCTCTTTCATCAATGCCTCCAGGTCCGGAGCGGCTCTCTTGACCCATTCGGTTTTGCCGGTGGCCGGGTCGGTCATTTCCATGTACATTTTTCCGGCCACCCAGTACTGCTCCATTTCCAGCTCCGGCAACCCCCCGCCCTCTGCGGCGGGACCTCGGGTGGCCTCAAACCGCCACCGGCCAACGTGGTGCATGGTCCCCGGTGGCTTCCAAATTTTAGAAAAGTGTCTCCCAAATTCCTGTGCCATCACCTCCCCTTTGTGCTGCAACTGGTAACTCATTTTCTCCTGCCCTCCGGAGGGGGGTCTCCCCAGCATGCTGCCTGGTAAGATTTTCGAACTCGACTGCCGCAAATCCTCCTATCGCCGGCGCGGCCGGCAACGAGACTGCCCCGCCAGCACCGCCACCAACACCGGCCGCCAAACGGCTATCTCCTCTGGCATTAGAAAGCAAAAACTACCGGCTTAAGCGTGCCGGTTTCTCCTTCCGAACCAGCTTCCTCCAGCAGAGATACAATCCGGCTCCAAACCAGTGGGTCGAGGCAATCACAATGATCCACGCGATCTTCGTTTTCTCTGGAAGATCCTCTAATGCACACTTAACCAGCACCCAGACCCAGAAGACCGTGCTGCCAAGGACCAGCAGGAAAATCGCAAAGGCCTCCGGCAAAAGGCTCCACTGCAAGTTCAACCCCCCCCTGCTTGAAAGTACCCCCTGTGCGCTCGGCGGCGAAGGTCGCGGCCGGGTTGAACGAAATCATTCGCCAGCCTGCCCTTCTCCGCATTATTAGCGGCCCTGGCCGTGCTGGGGGAGGAGGCGCAGGTGGAATTCACCTGCCTGCGCGATATGCTGGGCCTGACCGACGGAAATCTCGGCGCCCACCTGTGCAAACTCGAGGAAGCCGACCACGTGAAAATAACAAAAACTTCTGTAGCCCGCAACCCGCGCACCCTTGGGGGGCTTACCTTCACCCAGCGCGTCGCGGCACTGCAGACCATTTTACACGGCGAGAAGTAAGGACCTGTCTCTTACACGCCTAAAGCAATCCTGCCTACCGCCTCCACGAAGGCTTCCGGCTCCGCCGGGGACAGGAGATAAGGATCTTCTCCGGTCGTCAGTATCCGCACCATCCGGTCCCAGCGGGTGGCGTAGACTTTCGCCGTGCCGCCGTCGGCCAGGGCAAAAAGACCGGCGCAGCCGAAAAGCCCGGCCGGCCACGTCAACCCGGCCCCGGGCTGCACACTTTCGACTATTTCGACACGCTCAATCTTGCTCTTGGGTATGACGTATGACGTCACCAGGGCGCGGATGGTTATCCCTTCCGGGGACACCAGGTAGCCGCGCGGGGCAAATAAAAACGACAGGACCGCCCACCATACGCCGGTAAACAGGTACAAGGTCGTAGTCAACTTGCCCGTCCTGTCGAGAGGGGCGACCTTGAACTCGTGGCGTGTCACAATGAACACCCCCGTTCCCCGTTGAAAAGCCGGCGCAGCAGATCCCTCGCTTCCGCCACCTTTTCATCCGGCAGCGCTTCGATCATATCGTGAAGCTCCTCTCTTCCTCCCGCGGCGGAACGGATTCTGCACCGCCCTTACCGAAAAGAAACGCCACCGCGAGAAGCGACCCAAGGACCAGTCCCGCCAGGGGAGCCAGTACCAGCGTCACAAGGACAAGCCCGCATCTTGCTACTGCCTTTATCACCAGAGAAAGTGATACCGGTCTCGCCACCTGAAGCCTCCCGACAGCCCGTAGGCGCGGGTTTTTCGGGACCCGGCGGGAATGAGAACCGCCCCTATTTGCCCTGCTTCAGCAATTTTTCCGTGCCCCGGTATGCGTCCTGTTCCACCTGGACCTCCGACCGGATCTCCTCCGGGGGATGTATTGAACACCCTTGCCCGTGGGGTCGTCGGGGTCCTCGACTTCGCAAAGGATCCTGATGTCACTCACCTTGCCATCTTTTCCTATAACGCCTCCACCATCAGGCGCTCGTACGCGTCCTGAGGAGTACTTATGTATTCTGCAAGGTCCCTGCGCCACATCGCAATTTCTTCCCGCGCCTTCTCCAGGGCGGCCGGCGAGAGCTCGTTTTCGTGCTTCCTGAGCCACCGCAGTCTCCCCTTCAGCGCCGGGGCTTCCTCGGGAGACGGGTAGTCGAGGGTGAACCGCAGGTGGACATCATAGAAGGCCACGACTTTCGCGCCTTCGGCCGAAGCGGACAGTAGTTTTTTCTCTAGTTTTATCTCTTTATCCAACACCTTCCAGTGACTCTCCCGGCTACGCCGCTCCACGTAGTCGGCCACCGCCTTCTCCAGCATCCCACGTCGGAAGATGTTGGCTTTTCCCCACCTGTGGTCGTCGGGCGGTCGGCCGAACACCCGGCCACCGCGAGGCCGCCCGCGACTACCAGGGTTGCCGCCAGCACCGTCACCAGCACTCCCCGCCACCAGGCACTGAGCTTCCCCGCCCTATAATCACCTCCCCACCTTGAAACTCTTATTTTCCACGCCTGTAAATATGGCGAGAACCCCGCAAGACACAATCAGGCAATGTGCTGGTTCTGCTTTCATAAGCACTAGCCCCCTGCTCTACTTCTCACCCAGGTACAGGAGCCTGTTTCCCCCTTCCACCACGGCCACGGCGCCGCCGTCCGGGCTCAGGGCCAGGACCGGGGCTAGGCCGTCCGCCGAACGGTAGCGTAGGACCTCCTCACTGAAGGGGTCGTAGAGGTACAGGTCGTGGCCCCGCAGGGGCTACTACAACTGCCTGTTGCTCCGGCGTGGCCAAGGATGTAGCCGCCGGTGTCTTCGCAGGTCTCACCGACTGAACCCGCAAAAGCGGACTCCGCATGTAAATGTTGGGCTCTTGGGAAAGGGTCCCTTCTAAGGTCACCCACTGCCCCAGGTACTTCTCCAACTCGGCAGTCACCTGGGGGTTGGCCGGGATAATCACCAGGATGCCCTGGCGATCCGTCTCCAGCTCCAGGTGGCGGCCTTCGATAAAGCTTTCTACCAGCTTGCCGGTAAACGACAAGGGTTCCGCCTCCCCTGTTGGCCGCAAATGATAAACGCTCACCCAAGCTGGGTAGTAATTGCCGTAGTAGCCAGGCGAGCCGGATATGTTTCGCACCAGTTCCTCCACTGACCCCCCGGTTAAAGGTTGGCGGCAGAGGGAGCCACTGATGGCGCTATTAAGGCGCAGGAAATAGAGCTCCCGGCCATAACGAGAAGGGGAGGAGTAGCAATCAGCTTGGTCAGGCGAACTGCTGGTCAGGGGTTTAGCTTGACCGTCCCCTGCTGCCAGCCAGATGCGCTGATCGCTCACCCAAACCCCTGGATGCCGCTTATCCCAGCTGGTAGTGGCCAAGCCCCGGCAGAAAAGGGGCCCTTCTTGAGGCTCTGGCAACCAATGGGGCTGGCTGTCCACCGTTCCGGGCTGTTCGTAGAAGGTAATCCGACCCTCCGGCAGGGTTACTACCGCTAGGTGTTTATCATAAGTCGCTTCCCGGCCGCTCCCCTGGACAAAGGCCAATTTGTTGCCGTCAGGGGACCAGGCCAACCACTGGCGATAAGGTAGGCAGATGCCCAGGTTCAAAGGCTTCTGCGGATTTTCCAGGTCCAGAACCTCCAGGGGCACGCCGTCGGTGGAGAGAGAGGCGGCATTGTAGCGGAGATAATAGGCCAGGTAGCGACCGTTGGGGGACCACTTCAGACCCACTGCATGGCTGAAGTAAATATCTCCTTGAGGGTGGCCGACCCCTTTGCCCTTTATTAGGTTGGTGCGCTCCCCTGCTAGGGTCAGGCGGTCAATCCTCCAGGGCTCTTCCGCTGTGCGCTTAAGGGAAATAGCCAGGCTCTGACCGTCAGGGGCCCAGGCCCAATCTTCCACCGGCAAGCTATAGTCGGGAAGGAGAAGCTTCGCCTGTACCCCCTTCTCGGTTACAGTGGCCAGCTTGAGATTCCCATCCGGGGCGTAATCAGCGCCAGGAGCCTGGGTGCTGTAGGCCAAGATGTTCTCCCGGGGAGACCACTGGGGCTCCCCCACGACAGGCCGCGGGTCTACTTGAACAGCGCCGCTACCGTCGTACTTTACTACCCAGAGATAAGGCTTGCTCTCCCAGGGCTCTGGCGTCTCCCGCTGCAGGTAAGCCAACCACTGGCCGTCAGGAGACCAGCCCAGGATCTGCACGGAGCCGTCTTTCGTCACCTGGACCGGTTGGGCACCGGCCTGGCTGCCGTCCAGGAGCCAGAGGTTGTTGTTGGCAGTGAAGGCCACCCGGGCCGGAAAAGCTTCCCAGTATACCCTTTCCGGCGGGGCGATTAAATTTGCGGTCCGGGTCCTTTTCATCCCAGTTCACTGCTAGCCCCAGGACCTGGGCTAAGAAGCGCAAGGGCACCATTGTCCGACCGTTCTTCAATATTACGGGCGAAGGCAGGGTAACTTTCTCCCCGTCTACCATGGCCTCGCTGCTCCCTATCTGGAAACGAAGCTTAGCTTTTGGAGAGATGACCAGCACCGTTTGATTCTTCTCGTCCCAGCTCACCTCCGCTCCCACGGCCCGGGCTAAGTCCCGTACCGGAACCAGGAGATGACCGTCCCGGTAAAAAGATGGGAGTGTCTCCCAGGTGATCTCCTGGCCGCTCAAGAAAACCTTGACATCCCCTTCTACGACTATTCCTTCCGGTTTCTCGGAGTCAGTTGTAGCCAGGGCTGCCGTGGCCACGGCTAAGACTATTAAAACCGAACCCAAGACTGCTAACCCCTTCTTAACCACCGCATCCTACTCTCCTTAAATTTCTTAAGGAAGTATAATCCAGTGGAAAGCGGACCCAATTATAATGGTCCTGGTCGAGGAAGTAGATGTATCCTCCAGGGTCACTGTCGTGGAAACGATCCAGAAAGGGGGAAAGCATCTCCATCTCTTCACCGCTGGAAACATCCAGGATAACCAGCGCTACTCCTGGCCTCTTTCCCACCTGGTCCGGAGATAGTTTCTTCTGCGCCGATGGCCCCTCTGGTTCTTTCTCGCCCCGTTTACCAGCCGCCACTTGCTGGCCGTCGGGAGAAAGGGCAGGCCAGTGGAAGATCCCCTCTTTAAGCCGCTTTAGCGTAAAACACGATCCTTCCGCCGGCTGGAGAAGATAGAGAGCCTTTTCGGTAGCTACGAGAAACTTGTCCCCCTGGGGTTGGGCGCTGAGATAAGTAGCTCTTTCAGGAAGTGGCTGGCGGAAAATTTCTTTCTGTCTTTCTGCCGGCACTGTGTTTGTTGCCCAATAATTCAAGCGTTACTTGTTTTCCGGCTGCACTGTTTTCCCGGTAAAGGCATCCACATAAAAGTCGGGACCGGGATCCGGGATGTAGACCAGGTAAGGGGAGGGGGCTTTCTGGTCAAAATACTCGGGCCAGAGGTAAACCAGCTTCAGGGGGTGCTGTTTTAAAAACTCGGCTTTGGCCGTTTCGGCCGGCACCACGTTCCGGTTGTCCGGCAGGGGAACGGGCGGACCGCTTATGCCGTTGTAAAATGCGATGATCTTACCGGTCAGGGCGTCTACCTGCACCGAGCAGCCCCGGTCCATAACCGGTACGCCCTGGTGGACCTGGTTAAAGGTAAACGAGATTACCGGTAGGGGGCGTTCCTGATCTGTCAGCTTGCTCTTGTCCACCCAGGAGGGAATTCTTTCTTCTACCTCCGGGTACACCTGCATCTCCAGCTCTACCGGCCCTGCTGGCAGGTATTTTTGCAGGAACTGCACCGCCGTGTTCGGGCGGCTTCCCGGGAAACAGTAGCTTTCTGGCCGCGTCCGGATTCGTCCTGGAGGTTATAGCTTATAACCTCTCCGGTGCTGGCATTGGTGGTCAGGTGCACATAGCGCATCAGGCGGTAATCTGGTTTGCCGTCCGCCCCTTTTTGAGGTATGGTGCTCCAGGTATAACTTTTCTGTTTGATCTCCCGATCATCAAAAGATTGCACATCGCTGGCTCCTTGAAACTGCATTCCCGTCAGATCAATGCCAAATGCATCGGACAGCAGCTTGGCGGCTTCTTCCGGCGTCCTGGCGATCAATTGTTGGCCCTCACCCTGCAGGGTGAGGCGCTGGGTTTGGGGAAATGGGGGCACAAATTCGGGCAGGGGTTTCCCCGTCAGGGCATCGATTGTGGGCATGGATAAGGGCGCATAAACCAGTGCCGGCCCGGTTTCGCCCTTTTCCGGTTTAAACAGACCATAAAAAGGTTGATGTTCAAGATAAAAAAGTTTCATTTCCAACATCCCGGCAAAGGCCTTTTCCGCTTCTTCCCGGGTTACGGCCCGGGAGGGATCGGGGAATTTGGCCTGATCAATTCTTTCTTCCCTTTGCCGGTAAAAGCTGGTGATGTGACCGAAAACATCCACCCCCACTCTGAAGCCGCTGTTCATAAGGGGAACTCCATTGACCAGCCGGTGGTAGGGTACGTTGGCTTCTGCCCAGTAGATTTTATTGCCTTTTTCATCAGCGCTGCCTCCACCGCCAAAGCCCATATCGTCACCCTGTACATAGTCCTGTATTCTGTCCCCCAGGATCTGCCGGGCAAAGGCGGCCGCCTTTTCCCTGGCCAGGGCGGGTGAGGGAATTTTTTCCGAGGCCCAGGCCGGGTTTTGGAAGTTGTAACTGAGCAGTTCTCCCGTGGCGGTGTCAAAGGTGAGGTAAGCGTAGGCGCCCTGAATACCCCCGTCCGTGCCCGGGGTACGGTCACCCAGCATTACGAACCAGGCTTTGCCACCTTCGTCCGATACATGCTGCACGGACAGTTCTTTCAGTTCCGGTATGGCCTGGTAGACTTTTTCCAGGGCCTGTTTCTGGGCTGCGGTGAGCACCGGTTTTTGTGCTTCCGTTATCCCCTGTGGCGCTACCGTCCGTACTCCGCCACCGCCGCCAGTTGCTTGAACAACGGACGCCGGGTTTTCCGCCGCCCAAACTGGGGAAGCCAGCAGTATGCTGGCGGCCAGCACAGCGGCGGCCACACCCTGCACTTTTTTCACCTTTAAGGGGTAAAATTTCTTTCAGTTATATGGACTGTTTGGGACGGTGAATGTAACGGGTAAATTTATGAACCGGCCGGTTTTTTCTTTGGCCGCTGATGCTTAAACATCCCTGGTGTTTCGCCTCCTTTTCCCCCCGGGCAAAAGCAGGCGGGCGCTCCAGTGCAACAGCAGGACGCCGGCGGCCAGGTAGACCAGGGTGTAAACGGCCCAGCCGGGCAGGCCGAAATTTACCCCCGTGGGAATCCCATTTTCACCCAAGATCTGCATTAAAACAAAAACGGGGTTGATGTCCTGTAAAAACTCCACCACCCAGGCCAGAAAGGCCGGGTTCCAGGTTTCCGGGCTTATGCCTCCCCGGGCCTGCAACTGGTTTATTTCATACAGAAACACCGCCAGGAAACCGGTGCCCGCCGCCAGGGCGAAGGCCAGGCCGTAGGCTGTGACGGTACTTACGCCCGTTCTTTTAAAGAAAGAAGAGCAGGCCACGCCTATGCAGCCAAAGAGAAAGATGGTCACCAGGTAGAAGCCGAAAACCCCCAGCACCTGCCCCGGGGCGATGCCGCCGTACATAAAAACGATGCTGTAAAGGGGCAGGGTGGCCGCCACCAGCAGCACCACAAAGGCGCAGGCAGAAACCAGCTTGCTCCAGATGATCTGCCGGGGGGTGAGCCGGGTGGTCAGCAGCACGTTCAAGGTCTGCCGCTCCCGTTCCCCGCTGATGACGCCGGCGGTGAGGCCCGGCACCACGAAGCCCAGCAGGACCAGCTGGGTGACGCTGAGCATGATGAACAGCGTGCGGCTGCGGTCGGGTTGGAAAATGCCCGGGGAGCCCCGCCAGCTCAGGTACATGAACCCCAGGACGAAGGCGCCGATGACCAGCAGGTAAAGGGCCAGCAGCCACGCCGTTTTCCCGGTGCGGAACCGCTGGCGCAGTTCTTTGAGCAAGACCGGGTTAATTTCCGCCAAGATCCTCAACCCCCTCACCGGTGACGGCCATAAAGACCTCCTCCAGGTTGCGCCTGATTTCTGTAAATTCCACCACGGGCCAGCCGCCGCTGACCATGGCCTGTAAGAGGGCGGCCTGTTCCGCCTGGTTCCCGTCGAAAAGGAACCGGACCTCCTGCCCGTCCGCCAGGGTTTCACTTACCCCGGGCCGGGTGGCCAGAAAGCCCGCCAGTTCCTCCGCCCGGTCCAGCACCGCCACCCGCATTTGCCTGGCGCCCCGGGAAACGGCGGTGATTTCCGCCACTCTGCCCGCGACCACCAGCCGGCCCTTTTCCATAATGGCCACCTGGTCGCAAATCTCCGCCAGTTCCGGCAGGATGTGGGAGCTGATCAATACCGTTTTATCCAGTTGTTTCAAGTGCCGGATAATTTCCTTCATTTCCGCCCGGGCCCGGGGGTCCAGGCCCGAGGCCGGTTCGTCCATGATCAGCACCTTGGGGTCGTGCACCAGGCAGCGGGCCAGGGCCAGCCGCTGCTTCATGCCCCGGGAAAGGGAGTCCACGTATACGTCGGCCTTGTCCGGCAGGTTGACCAGTTCCAGAAGGGTCCTGGCCAGGCCGGGCCGCCGGTGGGCGGGGATGTGATGGGCGGCGGCAAAAAACTCCAGATATTCCGTCGCCCGCAGGCCGTCGTAAACACCGAAGAAATCGGGCATATAGCCGATTATGCCCCGCACCTTTTCCGCTTCCTCCACCACGTCCAGGCCGTCCACCGTGGCCGTGCCCGCGTCGGGGAGCAGCAGGGTGGCCAGGATGCTCATGGCCGTGGTTTTGCCGGCGCCGTTGGGACCGATGAGCCCGTAAACCAGCCCCCGGCCGATTTCCAGGCTGAAATTGTCCAGCGCCCTGGTAGCCCCGAAATTCTTACATATCCCGTTAAACCGGATCATCAGGAAGCCACCCCTTCCACCGCCAGGCCGGGCCATGCCGGGTAAGGCCCCCGGGATTCCCCGGACGTTTTAAGCCAGACCTGGTTACGGGATAGGTACCGGGACAAATCCGCCGCCCCGATCCTTTTGCCGCCGTCGGGCAGCTCTTCCCACCGCCCCTCCCGGTGGTTGTATATTTCCACCGGCAGGTTGAACTGCCCTTTAGCATATTGAATATCCAGGGCCGCGATCTGAAAATTCCTGCTGATCCCCGCGTCGTCTAGGTCATAAACCAGGTGGACCTTTTGATCGTTGATGGCATTGTTTTCGGGTGAAGGGCTCTGGCCAGGCATAAGGAATTCACCGGTGCGCGGTTTGATCAACCCTGCCGGAAGATAAAACCGGCCGGCCGCATCCAGCGGGATGGTCTGTTTCACCAGCACCAGGCCGTAGTCCGCACGCCGGCCGCTTTTTCCCGCCACCGCAAGAATACCCGGCGACCCGTCGTGCCAGCCGATAAACTGGATGCCAGCCGGACGCCCGGAATCACCGTAAATGATTTCATTCAACATCATCCGTTCCCGGAAATAAGGGTCCCCCGGCCGGCCCGGCTTGCCCACGCCCAGCGCGGCCAGAAGCATTTCCGGGTCGGCGGGCGGATTAACCCCTTCCAGTTTTTCCTCGATGTGTGCCGTACCCCCCGCCGGCAGGTGGCCGGCCGGGATCACCCGGCCGCCCAGGATCAGCTTGCAGTCCCGCAGGTCCAGGCCGGTCCTGTTGACCAGATCCCCTTTGATGCTGTTCCCCTCCAGGGAGAGCCGTCCTGCGATGCTGCCCAGGTCCCGCCGCAGCCCGCGGGCGTAAACCTGCCGCAGGGAATTGTACTGAACGTTACCGAAGTTGACCGCGGTGGTATCTTTATTCTGCTGTACCAGGACCGCTGTCCGGTTGGTGCTGCCCGAGCCAGGACCGGCCAGCATGCCCGGGGCGGCCTGGACGGTGAGATCCCCGCCCCGGGTGGTGACCACGGAGGCCCCCGCCCGCACCTCGGCCATTTCCGGTGAAAGAATTTCCACCGCGGCCAGGGTCTGGATCAGGTAACCCTGGATGCGGCCGGCGGGGGCCAGCAGGTAAGAACAGCCGGCGGCCACCAGCGCCCCCGCCGGCACCAGCGCCCAGGCGAGATCCCGGCGGTCGGCCCGGCGCAGCAGGAAGTAAAGCAGCGGCCCCACGGCGGCTGCGTATACCAGCCACAACAGGGCCAGCACCGGCACCGGTGGCCCCGCCAGCCGGGGTATATAGGCGCTGGCAGCCACCAGGGGGGCCACCGCCGGGTCCCCGGCCGGGTAAGGGCCCTGCGGGGGGCGGACCTTTCCACCCGGTCCCGGGACGGCGCTGTTCAGCAGGGCGGACCACACATCCCGGGCTTCGCCACCCAGGTTCCCCGGAGCAGCGCCGCAATAAAGCACTTCCCCCCGGCCCAGGGGCCGCCGGGCCAGCACGGGGACGCCGTTTTCCACGGCCAGGGCCTTGCCGGCCACCAGTCGGCCGGCGGCCACCTCCAGGGGCCCGCCGGAGCGCAGGCCCTCCAGCTTGCCGTCCACCATTTGTCTGCCGCTGACCTGCACCGGGCTGACATCGGCAAAACTACCCCCTTCACCGGCTCCCGCGCCGCCCAGCAGTACCAGCGAGCCGCCCAGGTACACCCATTCCTTCAGGGCTTTGACCTGTTCCTGGCTTAAACGGGACACGCCGGCCGGGCCGATCATGATAATGTCCGCCGCGCCCAGGAGCAGGCTGTCCCCGGGCAGTTCGCCGGGGGAAAGGTATTTCAATGTGGCCAGGGAGCCGGCTCCCCGGGAAAGCCAGTCCTGCAGGCCGCCCCCGGTTACATCTTCACCCAGGGCCAGGATCACCGTACGGCCGTCGTCCACCGCCACCCCTTCCACTCGGGATTCGGCCAGTACCTGCCCGCCGGATACCAGCCGCACCACCGGCTTCACGGAGGCCAGTTCCCCAGGGATCACCAGGCGGTACTGCCCGCTGGCACCCGCCGGCACGTCCACATCTGTGGCCACCCGGACCAGATCGGGACGGCGCCTTTCCGGCCGTTCCTCGTCCTGCTCCACCGTAATGGTTCCCGTAAACCCCGGTCCGGGGTTCTCCACGGTTATTACCAGTTCCAGGTGCTGGTTTACCTTATACAGGCCGCCCAGGCCGGGGCGCACCTTCATTTCCACCGGGGCCGCGGCAAGGGAAGGCAGCGCCCCCGCCAGCAGGGCCGTGGCCAGGACGGCCAGAATAAAGACGTTGCCGAAAAACCGCATTTTCCCTCTCACTGCTTTTCACCCCGTCCGGTTGTTTTTTCCCGCAGTTCCACCTGCACCAGCGCCACTGTTCCTCCATCCCGGCGGGCCACCAACAAGGTTTTGCCGTCGGCGCTGAAATGGATGCTTTGATAATTGCTCAACTGGTCCAGGAGGAGCGTCCTGGGCTCCCGCACCCCTTCCATTTCCAGCTGCCGCAGCCAGTTCAATTCGGTTACCCCCGGTGTGGTATCCGGGGCCAGGAGCAACCGGTCGGTGGACAGGGTCTGGTTTTCTTTCTGTTTGGGGGGCCTTTCCACCAGGAGTTCCGGGTTGATGGTCCTGATTTCCTCCTGGCGCTGGCGCACCGTGAACAGGGGCGAGCCGTCCCGGCTGTAGGTCAGCACCCGTTCGGTGGTTTTCGCCCGGATAAAGGCCAGGTACCCCCGGGGACTCCAGGCAGGCTGCCGCCCTCCGGTCAGCCGGCGGGCATCCCCGCCGCCGGGAGTAACCAACCACAGTTCCGGCTCACCGGCAGGACCGGCCCGCTCCACCGCCAGCCGGGACCCGTCGGGCGACCAGGCCGGGTTCCTGCCGGGGCCCAGAGATACTGGCTCCTTACCCTCGGTCAAGAGGAAGATCTCTTCTTTCCCGCCGGGTTCCTCCAGGAAATAGGCCAGGGTTTTGCCGTCGGGCGACCAGGCCAGGCCGGCCGGGTTTTTTCCCTTATCCACCCTTAAAAGTACGGCGGCACCGGCCACGGCCCTTTCTACCTGCAGGGCGGCCTCCGGCGTCAGGGGAACCGCCGGCATGGCCGCCCTGATGATCTCCTCCCCGGTTTCATAACGCCGCACCAGCGCCAGCTGATCGCCGGAGGGGGTGAGGGCGGGCCAGGCATAGGACTGGCCCCTGGGGGGCTTTACTATGCCGGTCTGGTTGCCGTACTGGTCCAGCAATAACAGGGCGCCGCCCCTGACGGCCAGAAAACCCCGCCCCCGGGGTGCGCAGGCAAATTCCAGGGGGCTGTCCTCCAGCCAGAAACGGCTAATTTCCCTGGTGGTTCCTGCTTCCAGGGTTTTGGGCGCCAGGGCGGACCACCACAGCCAGTATCCGGCTGCCAGGAGCAGTACCACCGGGAACAGCCAGAAATATTTCGGCCACCGTGCCTTTCCGGCGGGTTGGGCCGGAGATGGCGGCATCCCTTCCCCGGCGGAGGTGGCCCCGGGCTGCGGTGTCCCCTCCGAGGTGGACGCGGCTCCAGGCCGTTGTGTCCCGCCGGCCCCTTCCGCCGCCTGCATCTGAAGCAGCCGCGCCCGCAACTCTTCCCGCAACCGCGTGTTCACCGGCACGGCCTGGCGCACCCTGCGCATGTGGATTAAAAGTTCGCCCAGGGAGCCTTCCTCCGGGATCAGGTCCGTTTCCTCCCGGCACGTTCCTTTATGGCACCGGGGGTCCAGCGGGGTAACCTTGTCCGGATTATTGCCGTTATGCGATCTATTGCCGCCCAATCCCCTCTACCTCCTCCCTGTCTTTTGCACAATGGGTCCGCAGTGCTTTCAGCGCCCGGTGGTGAATCATCCGCACCGCGGCGGTGCTTTTCCCCAGCACCTGGGCAATCTGGCTGAACTTTAGCTCCCCGGCGTACCTTAGGGAAACCACGTCCCTTTGTTCCGGTGGCAACCCGCCGCAGCATGTCTTTGAGCTGCCGCACCTCTTCGGAACGCAAAAGCTTCTCCTCGGGACCGGACGGCGCCGCCTCCAGAGAAAACATTTCCTCTTCCGTAAATACCCTTTCCCGGCGCCCCCGCATGTAGTCCACATAAGCGTTGTGGGCGATGCGAAAGATCCAGACCGCAAAGGGAGCATCGCCGCGGTATTTAGGAAAATTTTCCATAGCCTTCAAAAAGACCGCCGCGGTAAGGTCGTCGGCGTCCCAGGGATTATCCATGCGGTAGCGTAAATAGCGGTTTACGGCGTCAAAGTACCGATCGTATAGCTCCGCAAAGGAAACCCGGGTGCCCCGTTCATTTTCGTCTCCTTTGTGCAATAGATAAGCACTCCCCCGGGGTTTTCCACACACCCCCAGCCCGTTCCGTACCGGAGAAAAGGGGGCTGGCGGATGTTCCCTCTACTTTCTTTATCCAGGTGCCTGCGGCACACATTGCGGACGGGATCAGGGCATTTCACGGCTATTACCCATTGCCCTTCCCTAACTAGTAGACGAACAAACCATGGAAAAAGTAACAGCAAAGGGGACGGTAGACAAAAAATATATGCAAAATAAGGAATATCCTGTAAGGGTTCCCTGTGTTAAGCGAAAAAATCTCGTGTCTTGGAAAAAGTTGACATCCATCTTTAGCCGGATGCCTCTTAATCTCACTTCCAACTTCCCACAACTCACTTCTCATTCGGCGATTAGGACCATAACCTGGCGGCCCACCCGCTGGCAGGGTCGGAGCTGGCATAACGGGCCAAATCCGAAGGGGCTGGTCATCCCCTTTTTCCGGATGCTTCTCGCCCGGGAAAAAGACGGGCGCCCCGCGCCCAATTTGGAGCAACTAAGGAAAGGAAACCCGACGGCGCCGCTTTGCTCCAGAAATAGCAGCGCCACCGGGCCTTCCGGGAGGATCTCAAGACAGCGGCGGCAAGGTCGGGAATTCATTGACCTGTTTGAGGTTCTGATTCGTGCCCCCGGCCACCCAGGCGAATACCGATCTCGCCCCCACGAACACCGCCCCCGCTCCACGCCAGGCCCAGCAAAAAGAGGATAAGGCTAACCGCCGCCGCCACCCGGGATCGGCGGGCCAGGGAAGGCCAGAACAGCCGCAATTTCCACGCAAGGAGCCGGCTCACGGCCCGCCTCCTCTTCCAACAGGCGGATCACTTCTTCGTACTCGGTGCCTCCCGTGAGCTTGAGGAAGATGTCCTCCAGGGTGGCCGACGCCTGCCTGGCCCGGGCCCGCAGCTCACCCATGGTCCCACAGGCGATGAGGCGGCCGCGGTCGATGATGCCCACCCGGGTGCACATGCGCCCGGCGATCTCCAGGACGTGCGTGGACATGAACACGGTGACCCCCCTGGCGGCGAGAGCGCCGCCGATAAGCAACGCGCCGGACCTCCCCAGTTTGTCGGAGACAATCCCGCAGTGGAGCCGGCCGTCCGGCCGCCACGTTCCCCCACCGCCGCTCGCCCCGAGCCCGGGGCGCCAGCGACGGCGTGAGCTTCCGCTCGCGGCGCAAACAGAAGGACGCAGGAGAGAACCCCCGCAGGCCGCACCACGCGCCCGGGGCGCGGCGCAGCCCGGGCCGGTGTGGCACTATTCGCCACCCTTTTCCTCCAGGGTTCTTCGCTATTCCGTGTGGGTAGGCTTTCTTTGCCAAAAGATGTCAGCAATAAGGAATGGTAATAGTTGCCATCTGTTTGCAGTAGGAGGAGCCCCTCCCAGGGAGAAATACTGGAACAGGTAT